>QWCW01000003.1_pt1 | contig 337071 bp, 302 predicted proteins | sample 1972691 | NCBI WGS metagenome assembly QWCW01 (sample SAMN09866698, study PRJNA288562) | Human oral metagenome isolate pre2_saliva, whole genome shotgun sequencing... | reverse complement strand
CACTGAAGAAACACTATAAAAACACAATAGGTTTGTGTGTTATTCTGTTATTTGGTGGTCTGAAAGGCTTTGTGCAATAGGTATAGTGCCTTTCTTCTCATCATCACGGAGATGGCTTTTTATGCTTCCAACTTCCACATCTTTGAATGTAATGGCAAAAACCTGCTTAAGGAACTGCGAAATTTCATCTTGTTTGCCAACTCTAAAATGGTTCCATATATTCCAACCAAAATGAAACAGGTCTAAGGCAACTAAACCTTTAATATTAATTGGTTCAACGTGCGATAAGGGAAGCTTAGCGGAGTACAACTCTATATATTCACAAAGCTTGAGCAAGTCTTTGTCAGAAACATAAGGTGCGAATTGCTGTTGAGTATATTTAATAGCTATAGCACGTTTATCTTGTACTTTCTGGTCCATTAACCTTTGTTGCTGTTGCCGAATTGAGTCAAAGTTCATTGATTGTTGGTGTTGTTCGGAAGATGGACCGCCAACACCATCTACTACTTGTCCTGTCTCAATATCGGATGCATTATCATTTGTTTTATCTTCTTGTTTCTTTGGAAAGAAAAACTTGACTAATGCTGTAAATAGTCCCTCTACCAAAATAGACAATATAGAATAAACGATGATACCTATGGCAACAACACTCCAAAAGATTATTTGTGCGGTAAATTCATCAACCCCTAAACGTAAGGCAACCACTCTTGCAAACAATGCAATAATGACACAAACAACAAGAACGGACAGATATACTACAATATGTTCAAAATATTTGGTATTCATATTATGTTGTCGAATTCAGTTTTATCATTTTCAATATCTATTTGAATAGCATTGGCTGCTTTATTTTTCTTTTCATCGACAACCTTTGCATATACTTGAGTTGTTTTGACATTTGTATGCCCAAGCATCTTGCTTACAGTATAAATGTCTGTTCCGTTTGCAAGTTGAAGGGTAGCAAATGTGTGCCTAAAGCAATGAAAGCTGAGGTGTTTCTGAATACCAGCTTTTTCAATCCATGCCCTTAATGGACGAGAAATCCAAGAAGGATTTGGTAACCCTTCAAAAACAAGTTGTTCTGGTTGTCTTGGCTCTCCGCAAAGCTTAAACGCCTGTTCCGAGATAGGCATATACTCTACCCCTTTTGTCTTTTTCTGAGTAAAGAGAAGTTTGGCTTGGTTTCCTTCTATGGCTATTTCATTCCATTTTAGTTTTTGAATGTCGCAATGTCTTAATCCTGTTAGAGCTGAGAATAGTGCAGCTCGTTTAAGTACATCACGTTCACAAGGAGTATTAGCTAACTTGTTAAGTTCATCAAGGGTTAAGTATTCCCTTCGGGATTCTTGTTCCTGTATGCCTTTGATTTTTGCAGATAAATCTATGGTTAAATATCCGTCTATGAATGCTTGTTTGAGTGCAGCCTTAAAAATAGAAAAATATGTGGAAGCTGTGTTTCGTGATATTGTCCCTTTTTTACTTCCACCACAAGGAGCAGATAACAAGAAAAACTTGAAATCTTCTGCCAATCTATTATCTATCTGTGAAAAGAGTAGCGTGTCTCCGGCAAACATTTTCAACAAAACGTGTACTCGATCCCAGTTTGTTTGAATTGAAAGGGAACTATTACGGTGCCGCTTGTCTGCCACTTTATCAAAGTACTTGATGAAATTTTGTTGCAATCGTTCTTTTTGTTCTGCTTGTTCTGTTTCTGTGTCGCTATACAGGCTTGCATTATCATATTCACGCTGCCGTAGTTTTCTAACACTATCTGCATAAATACAGGCCTCTTGGTCTATCTCACTTTTGCACAAGATAATTCCGTTCAAATCTCGTTTAGGTTTGAATGTTTGGGTTCCTTCGGTTGTACGAGCAGTTCTGCTTTTATCCCAAATAGGAGTAGTGATTGTTCTGTTTAGATACTCACGCACTCTTTGTGGAGATTCCTTTCGTGGGTTAGTGTTTATACAAATTGTCTATCTCTGATTTCGGGGCATAGACGTAATTACCAATCTGCCTTGTTGGAATAGAATATTTGCGAATATGCAAATATACAGTACTATCATGGAGACCAAACTTCTTAGCTATTTCTCCAATCGTATAACAATCTTCAGGCTCAAGCCGATAAGTCTTTACTTCTGATTGTTTTTCTTTTCTTCTTTCATCGTAAGGACGTAGGTTAAAACGTTCTTGTAAATCAGCTTTGCAAATACGTATCATCCTTAGTCCGAGGTTATAATAACGAACTTGCTTATTCCTGATTAAGCGATAAAGGGAATCTCGTCCAATATCAAATAATGCAGTTGCATCAGCTATTGAGAGATAGGGCTGGTTCTTCGGAACTCTTGCAGCCTTTTCTCTTTTCAATGCATCTAACAGCTCTTCCTTTTTTCTTTGTTTGTATGCTGCTTGAGAACAGTTCTTAGAGCAATATCTAGAGGTAAGCGTCTTTGCAATAAAAGATTTACCACAAATTTCGCATTTCCGCTCTATTTGAAATTTTGTACTCGCCATACTATTTGTATCTATTTGATTATCAATTTGTTTTTTTAATTAAGTCGCACTTTATCTCCCATTAAGTCGCGGCACAAATATGGTACAAATATAAGCACAAAAACGATTTAAAACGATAAGATTTAATTATTATTAAGAAATAAAAATCCCAGCAACTTATTATGTTACTGGGATTTACTTATTTTTGATTAGCGTTTGTTAGCTCTTTTACTTCACTTCCTCAAAATCAGCATCTTGAATATCGTCTGCAGAGTTGCTGTTTGCTTGTTGTTGAGCGCCTGCATTAGGGTCAGCTTGTGCGCCAGCACCTTGATACATTTGTGCGCTTGCAGCTTGCATAACGTTATTTAGGTTACTAATTGCAGAGTCGATAGCAGCGATGTCGGCAGCTTTGTGAGCGTCCTTCAATTGTTGTAGGGCTGCTTCGATAGCAGGTTTTTGGTCTGCTGGCAATTTATCACCGTTGTCTTTCAAGAAGTTTTCAGTGCTGAAAATCATAGAGTCAGCTTGGTTCATCTTGTCAACACGTTCACGTTCTTTCTTGTCGTTCTCTGCATTTTGTTCAGCTTCAGCCTTCATTCTCTTGATCTCTTCGTCGCTTAAGCCGCTAGAAGCCTCAATACGAATTGCTTGTTCTTTACCTGTTGCCTTATCTTTTGCAGATACATTAAGGATACCGTTAGCGTCAATGTCGAATGTAACCTCGATTTGTGGCACACCTCTTCTTGCAGGAGCGATACCTTCTAGGTTGAATTGACCAATGCTCTTGTTTTGTGAAGCCATTGGACGTTCACCTTGTAATACGTGGATTGTCACTGCAGTTTGGTTGTCTACAGCTGTAGTGAAGGTTTCACTCTTCTTCACAGGGATAGTGCTGTTAGCTTCAATTAGCTTAGTCATCACACCACCCATAGTCTCAATTCCAAGTGTAAGAGGTGTTACGTCAAGTAGAACGATGTCGCCTACACCACCTTCTTTGTTCAAGATAGCACCTTGAATAGAAGCACCAAGAGCAACAACCTCATCAGGGTTAACACCCTTAGATGGTTCTTTACCAAAGTAGTTCTTTACAAGTGCTTGTACAGCAGGGATACGGCTAGAACCTCCAACAAGGATAACTTCGTCGATATCTGATGTAGATAGTTTCGCATCACGCATAGCATTTTGACATGGAACCAAACAAGCTTGGATCAAGTCGTGTGCCAATTGCTCGAATTGTGAACGTGTTAAAGATTTCACAAGGTGCTTAGGTACACCACCATCAGCAGTGATATAAGGTAGATTTATTTCAGTTGTGCTAGAGCTTGACAACTCAATCTTAGCCTTTTCTGCAGCTTCTTTCAAGCGTTGCATAGCCATTGGGTCCTTTGTAAGGTCGATACCTTCTTCAGACTTGAATTCGTTTACCAACCAATCAATGATCACTTGGTCGAAGTCATCACCACCAAGATGGGTGTCACCGTTTGTAGAAAGCACTTCGAAAACGCCACCACCGAACTCTAATATAGATATATCGAATGTACCACCACCAAGGTCGAACACTGCGATCTTCATGTCTTTGTTAGACTTATCCACACCGTATGCAAGAGCAGCAGCTGTTGGTTCGTTCACAATACGTTGAACATTAAGACCTGCAATCTGTCCTGCTTCCTTTGTTGCTTGACGTTGTGAGTCTGAGAAGTATGCTGGAACTGTGATAACAGCATCAGTAACTTCTTGTCCAAGATAATCCTCTGCAGTCTTTTTCATCTTTTGAAGAATCATTGCAGATATTTCTTGTGGAGTATATTTACGTCCTTCAATGTCTACTCTTGGATATCCTCCTTCGTCAATAACATGGTAAGGCATGCGTTCAGCCTCTTTACTACTTTGTGCATAGGTCTCTCCCATGAAACGTTTAATACTGTAAACTGTGTTCACTGGGTTGGTAATAGCCTGACGTTTTGCAGGGTCTCCAACTTTAATTTCACCATCTTTAGTGAAACCTACCACAGAAGGTGTAGTTCTTTTACCTTCGCTATTAGCAATAACCACTGGTTCATTACCTTCAAAAACAGCAACACAAGAGTTAGTTGTTCCTAAGTCTATTCCAATAATTTTTCCCATATTCTTATTTATTTTATTATTATTCTTAATTTGTTTAATTCACTAATTCTCATTTCTCATTGTCTTCTCGTCGATTGAAAGCGATTCAATAGCCAATAAAGAGCAATTGTAATGAGGTGCATTTCAAATCGATCGAGTGTTAAACTGTATCGTTTTTATCAACGCACACCACACTATTAACAAAGTGCGTGCCAATAATATTTTTATTTCTTGCGATAATTTTGAAGTGTGACATTCTGTCATTTTTACCCTAAATTTGGTCACTTTTTGTGTCATTTTGGTAGTTTTATGCCACAAAACGCCCCTATAATAATATAAATAGGTGAAAACAAAAAGAGCCTCAAATGCCTTTTCCCCTCCGTTATGTCCGACTTTGTTCACCTTTTAAAGTGACCTTTCGAATCAAAGTGATGTAAATAGAAGCCTTTTAATATTTTAAAAATATGTATATTTTGCCTTTTTGCGCCCTCTTTTCGGTAGAAAAAGGTTATATTTGCACATTATTTAATTACAAATCGATTATGTTAATTCACAGATATCTCACCTCTTTAGGTGAATATATAATGCTAATGGGACGTTCTTTTTCACGTCCTGAGCGCATGAGAATGTTCTTTAAGCGTTATATAAAAGAAATGTCATCCCTTGGAGTGGATTCTATTGGAATCGTATTACTTATTTCTTTCTTCATCGGAGCCGTTATTTGTATTCAGATGAAGTTGAATATTCAGAGTCCATGGATGCCTCGTTGGGTTTCAGGATACACCACACGAGAGATTCTTATACTTGAGTTTTCGAGCAGTATTATGTGTTTAATCCTATCGGGAAAGGTGGGTTCTAACATTGCTTCAGAGCTTGGTACGATGCGAGTAACACAACAAATAGATGCATTAGACATCATGGGAGTCAACTCAGCGTCCTATCTCATCATGCCAAAGATATTGGGTTTGGTAACTATTATGCCATTCTTGGTAATCTTTAGCTCTGTAACTGGTATCTTAGGAGCCTATGCAACCGCTTATATTGGGCACATACTTTCGCCCGAAGACCTTACTCTTGGCTTGCAACATGCATTTAATCCTTGGTTCGTTTGGATGAGTATTATTAAGAGTTTGTTCTTTGCTTTCATCATCGCCAGCGTGTCTTCTTACTATGGTTACACCGTTCAAGGAGGCTCAGTAGAGGTCGGAAAGTCAAGTACAGACGCCGTTGTAAGTAGCAGTATCTTAATTCTTTTCTCAGACGTGTTCCTCACTCAAATCCTTTCTTAAATATGATAGAAGTTAAACATCTATATAAGTCGTTCGAAGATAAAGAAGTGTTGAAAGACATCAATATTGTTTTCGAAGACGGCAAGACAAATCTTATTATCGGACAGAGTGGTTCTGGTAAAACAGTTCTTATGAAAAACCTTGTAGGATTGTTTGCTCCTACATCAGGACAGGTGCTTTACGACGGTAGAGATTTCGTGAAAATGAGCAAAAAAGAAAAGGTTGCTATGCGTAGAGAGATGGGAATGATCTTTCAAAATGCGGCTCTTTTCGACTCGCTTTCTGTACTCGAGAACGTGATGTTTCCTTTAGATATGTTCTCAAACATGACCTATCGTGATAGAGTTAAACGTGCTCAAGAGTGCTTAGATCGTGTAAATCTAATCGATGCACAGCAAAAGTTCCCTGGAGAAATATCGGGAGGTATGCAAAAGCGTGTAGCCATTGCCCGTGCAATTGTGCTCAATCCTAAATATCTTTTCTGCGATGAGCCTAACTCAGGACTTGATCCTCGCACCTCATTGGTGATCGACGAGTTGCTATCAAGTATCACAAAAGAGTTCGATATCACCACCATCATCAACACACACGATATGAACTCGGTAATGGGTATTGGCGATAATATTGCCTTTATCTATAAAGGTCATAAAGAATGGCAGGGAAATAAAGACGAAGTGATGCACTCAACCAACGAGCATCTCAACGACCTTGTGTTTGCTTCCGACCTATTTAGAAAGGTAAAAGCAACCGAAGAACAGCAAACTAGCGGTAAATAAATGGGTCGAAAGCGGGCAACTATCCCTGACCGATAGCTTTTTTAGGTGCTCCGAACGATACAATTAAATTGCGAAACGAAAGAATGAAGAAACTATTATATATCGCATTCATTGCGCTTGCCATTGCTTGTACAAAAGAAATCAATCAAGGTGAGGTGGCAGCTCGTGTGGCAAAACATTATTACGACACCCTCGTTGCAGGGCATTATGAAGCTTTTTTAGAGGGAACATATCAACAAGATAGTATTCCTAAGCGTTATCGTGACTTGCTACTCGACAATGCAAAGATGTTCATTGCACAGCAACAAACCGAACATCAAGGCATAAAAGAAGTGCGAGTGATACGCCATCGTGCCGATACAGCAAAGCACACAGCCGATGTTTTCTTGTTACTTACCTTCGGAGATAGCACAAGTGAGCAAATAGTAGTGCCCATGATTCAGCATAAAGGCACATGGCTCATGCGATAAACCCATTCTTTTTTCAATCAATAAAACAATAACAATCCATCAACAATCAGCATTTTAAGTTATGAAAGCATATTTAGACCTACTCCAACACATTATTAATAACGGAGCAACAAAAGGAGATAGAACAGGAACAGGCACCAAAAGCGTGTTCGGTTATCAAATGCGTTTCAACTTAGAAGATGGATTTCCGTTATTGACAACAAAAAAACTGCATCTTAAATCGATTATTCACGAGTTGTTGTGGTTCTTAAAAGGCGACACCAATGTGCGCTATTTGCAAGAGAATGGTGTGCGTATTTGGAACGAATGGGCAGACGAAAATGGCGAACTTGGTCCTGTTTATGGTCACCAATGGCGTTCATGGCCTAATTATAAAGGTGGAACCATCGACCAAATAACACAAGTTGTGGATATGATTAAGAATAATCCCGACTCAAGAAGAATGATTGTTACAGCGTGGAACCCAGCAGAAGTAGACGAAATGGCATTGCCACCATGTCACTGTTTGTTTCAGTTTTATGTAGCAAACAATAAGCTTTCGTTGCAATTATACCAACGAAGTGCCGACACCTTCTTAGGAGTTCCCTTCAACATTGCATCTTATTCGTTGTTATTGATGATGGTTGCACAGGTAACAGGCTACGAACCAGGAGAGTTTGTTTATACAACTGGCGACACACACCTTTATCTTAACCACCTCGAACAGGCACAATTGCAGTTACAACGCACCCCTCGTGCGCTCCCAAAGATGCGCATCAATCCCGAAGTGAAAGACATCTTTGGCTTTAAATACGAAGATTTCACACTCGAAGACTATAATCCATACGACCATATTAAAGCCCAAGTTTCAGTATAATGAAAGTATATGTAATTGCGGCAGTTGCCCAAAATCGTGCTATAGGCTATCAAAACCAATTGTTATATTGGCTTCCAAACGATTTAAAAAACTTCAAATCGCTCACCTCAGGGCATACCATTATTATGGGAAGAAACACCTTTGAGTCGCTTCCTAAAGGCGCATTGCCCAACAGAAAGAATGTTGTGTTGACACAACAGAACATCACTCTCGAAGGATGCGAAGTGTATCACTCACTCGAAGAGGCTCTTTCTGCTTGTCAAAACGATGAAAAGGTATTTATTATTGGTGGTGGAAAAGTGTATGAGCAATGCTTAAATTTTGCTGATGAGTTGATACTTACAGAGGTGAACGATGTGCCCGAGCATGCCGATACCTTCTTTCCTGATTATCAAGAGTGGAAGGAAAAGAGTAGAGAACATCACGAAAAAGACGAGAAACACGCCTTCGATTTCGACTTTGTGCATTATGTAAAAGCCTAAAAGGTTGTACCCCTCTCACGCAACTTCTTGCTAATTCTCTTTTAAAAGTCACCTTCTTTTTCTCATATATATAATAGATAGGAAATATTATCCTTCCTTTTGGTTGAAAAAAGAAGAGCATCAAAGAAGAAAGATGCACCTTGTTTCGATGTAGTAGAAAAGAGGTTGAAAACGAGTTGCAACATAAGTGCTTTTCAAACATACAGCGGTGGCAAATAAAAAGCAATGCTTTTGCCCCACAAACTCAATGCTATTACAATGTAAATCCAATGCTTTTACACTGCAATAGCATTCCTTTTATTCACGCACCTCATTCCACTTGTGTTTTAAAGGGAAGGTAGTAGCCATAAAAAAAAGTAACAACCTCGTTGAAACAAGATTGTTACTTTATTCATATTCCATTTAAATAGGAACGTTGTTATCTTGAATACCCTTCTTTTTAAAAGGACTATTATCCTTTTTATTGTATAGAGTTCTATCCCTTCAACTTTAAAAGTACACTTCTCATTATATGAGGATACCTTCCTATTGTTTGGAAGTTTCTTTTTTAATCAAAGAAAAACCGCCCCCCATCGTATGGGGTTTCTTTTTTAATCAAAAGAAAAACCGCCCTCTTTTATATGGGAGTTTCTTCTTAAGCTAAAAGAAAAACCGCCCTCTTTTATATGGGAGTTTCTTCTTAAGCTAAAAGAAAAACCGCCCTCCGTCGTACGGAGTTAGGGGAGGTTTTCCAATTCCTGTTCAGGCAAAGGCAACCATTTCGTTTTGCGTTGTTGCCACTTTGTAGCTGCAGAACCTTGTTCCAAGCCACGTCTAATGTCCGCAGTTCGCTCGCCACGCAATGCCAAATAGATGCGACGAAGGGTAGCAATACGTTCCAAAGAAGGCATAGCAGTCTCCGCATCACTCGCATTATACTTCGCAATCACCTTGTTCACCTCCACCAAAGCGTCACCACTTAGCACGCCACGAACAATCAATTCAGCCTTAATAAAATGAATGTCAGCAGCGTCAGCAATAACAAGTGCGCCCTTTCTTGATAGTGCAGAGGCATAGATGTTATAGCGATTAGGATTCTTCTTGTCCACACTTGCGTGCTTCAAAGGCAGTGCATTTTGCTCAGCAGTAGTAGAACGAGCAGCCTCCAAGTCAGCAGTTACCTGCACATCACGAGCATTTGGACCGATAGCAGCATACAAAGGATTGTCAGAACCATCGTTATTATAAATCACCTCCACTTGTTCCGAGTCGTTAATAGCAAGTGCAGCCAAAGTAGCCGCATCGCTATAATGTTGCTGGTGCATAGCCAAACGCAACTTGTAAGTGTTGATTTGGCGGACAGCCGCATTGTAGTCGAAACCCGAAGCGTCTTTAATAGCCTGCATTTGCACAAATTCCAAAGCCTTGTTAAAATGGTTTTGTGCCATAGTGAATAGCGATTCGTGCGAAACCAAAGCATTATTAAGGCGTATAGAGCCCCCTTCAGCAGCAGGAGTAGTAGAGAAACACTCAGCTAAAAGCTGTAAAGCGTATCCCGCATGCAAGTTACCAATGTAGCCACCATAAGCCTTCGACAAGTTAGTTGCCTTCGTATTGTTGTCGGAAAGCTCGTTGGCAACATTCAAAATCTCGATACTTCTTGCATAATAGTTTTGCAAACGATTCCAAAGATCGTTTTGAGTGCCCGACGAAGGAGTGATGTTATCGCTCGAAATGTGACGATAAAGCAAAGCATTAGGAATAGTTCCCTCAGTCAGTTCGTCAACCGTTGTGCCCAAAGCCAAAAACGATTGTGCAGCAGCTTCGCCCTGAAGCGTTTTAACAAACGCCACCATTGGACCGTCACTGATGTTGTTCGATTGAAGAGTTGCAATCATACTTGGACGTTTTAGCTCATCATAAGTAAGCGTGTTGTTTGGAGTTCCAGCCTTGTCGACCCACGAATCGCAACCAGAAAGTAGGGCAGAGATGGCAAAAGCCATTATAATTAGTTTTTTCATTGCTGTTTATTGTGTTATAAAGTGAAACTAAGAGTGGCAGTGTAAGTGCGTGGATGAGGCGCATTGGTGATGTCTCTCGACAAACTTCCGATACCTCTTTGCTTGCGATTACCGCCATTTCCCTCCACTTGAGGGTCGGCTCCAGAATAGTTAGTGATAACAAATACATTCTGAATAGAGAACGATAGTTTCATACTTGTTATCGTGTTGTTAGTGAGCTTGCGTGCTAATGAAGTGAAATCATATCCCACATTGAGGTTAGAAAGGCGCAAGAAGTCAGCCTTCTCAATGTAGTTTGCTCTGAAACGAGCAGTGTATGCCAAGTCGTTAGCAATCTTTTCGTATTCAGGAGTACCCACAGTTGCATTTGCAAGAGCCGTTAACTGGTCGTTGCGTTTCTTGAGATTGTCGCCCAATCCCGCAGTATTATAAAAGCTTTGGTTGTAAACTGAGGCTCCAAGAGCATAGTTCCACTTTGTACCAAAGGTGATATTAGAGAACAGTTTCAAGTTAAATCCAAACGAACCATTCACTGCGGGGAAAGGTTTACCTAAGTATTTATAGTCAGAACTCTCCACAGCTCCCATCTTAGCGTTATAGGTTCCGTCGGCATTAAGAGCCGTTTTCTCTACCGTGTGATAGTAGAATGAATAAACAGGATAGCCCTTTTTAATCACGTTAGGATAGTTGGTGATGTCGCTTCCGCCTGTGTCAGTCACCTTGTTTGCTTGATAATTCACGTTAGCATATACGTCTAACGAGTGTTTGTTGGCATCTTTCCATACCAAACCATTATATCCAAACTCGATACCATGACCCTTTATGCGGCCCACATTGCGTGGAATACTACCAATCCAGCCATCACTTGACAAGAGATTTTCGTAGATAATAGCATCAGAAGTGTATTGAGCATAAAGAGTAAGAGATAGGTTGTGGCGTTTAGCTAAGGTCCAATCTGTACCGAATTCAATTTCTCTCATTCTCTCAGGTCTTATGTTTGGGTTGCCTTTAAACTGTGGTTTGACAGTGGGTCCGTATGCAGATATGCCGTCCATAACGTAAGATGTGCGTGCATCTGTGGGGTAAGGAAGACGTCCACTCTCACCATATGCAAGACGGAACTTTTGATTTTCCAAATTATAAGCAACGCTCAAAGAAGGATAATAGATGCTTGCCACGTTGCTACCAATAAGGTTTGAGGCGTCTCTTCGTAAGCCTGCGTTGATAAATAAGCGGTTATCATAGTTCACAAAAGCCTCTCCATAGAGTCCCCAAGTGCGTTGTTCAAATGTATTCTCACTCACATTGCGCTCCGTTGCCGCTGCAATATTGTCTACATCGCCTTTAAAACGAGAAGCATTAACAGTGTTCACGGTTTCGTATTGACGTGCTATTTGCGATAAAAGTGTTGCTGTTAGGTTCCATTTGTCGGCTAATTTAAACCTACGAGAAGCCTTTATGTCCCAATTAAAGCTCGAGTTGCGTCGGTTACTCACGTTCTTTGCACCCTCATTGTTATTTCCTAAGAGATAACCATAAGGCAATCGGTAGACACCTTTAGTGCTATTAACATCTACTCCGATAACTGTTTCGAGCTTAACTGCGCCTGGAAGCAAATAACCTAAGCGTATATTACCCAAGAAACGGTCGTTGTTGTAGGTCCAACTTTGCGCTCTCCATGTGCTTTCTTCAACGTAAGGCCAAGGTGTTTGGTTAATCATTAGGTTCCAAATAGCATCGTATCGACCCATAGCAGTTTGTGGAAGACTAATGTTTCCGTGTACATACGAAGCCGTTGCGCTAACACTTAGCGGTCCACTTTTAATGTCGTAAGCCAGTTTAGTGGTGTGTCTTTGGTCTCTATTTCCAGGTACAATGCCCTCAACATCGTTCATATTATATGAAAAGAACATGTTTTGATTGCCTCGGAAGCTTTTAGATACGGTTCCATAAAGATTCTTTTGCCAACCTGTTTCGAAGAAGTTATTGAGTGAATTGTTATTTACAAACTGATCATATTTGCGTGCTAATGATGCTGCACCCAATGACATTTTAACCTGAATAGCTGCCTTATTGTTTTCTTTTGCATTGAAACCGCCTCGCTTAGTGGTAATAACAATAACGCCATTAGCCGCCTCTGCACCATAACTTGCAGCGGCAGAAGGACCTTTTATCACGTCAATTGAGGCAATATCTTCTATCGGAAGGTCGTTTAAAGCACTTAAAGCGTCTTGCGAACTATTGATATCTGAAATGTGAGAGGTGTTGTATTTGATTCCATCTACATAAATAATGGGATCTCTGTCCATACTTATTGTGGCTCCACTGCGCATATTAAAGCGAATAGGCATGCCCACTTTGCCGTTACTTTGGTACATTTGAACGCCACCAACACGTCCATCAAGAATGTCACTCAATGAGTTGGCGTGCTCATTAGCAGTTAATTTGCTCACATCTACGTGCTCTACGTTGCTACCAAGAGCCTTTTTGTTTCGTGCACTCGATATACTTGCGGTGACTTTCACCTCTTGTAGATCGATACCTGGTATCAAACCGATAACCATTCCGTTGCGAAATGACTTGCTATTAACGCTTTGTGGTGTAAAACCCAAATAGCTAATGCGAATGGTTTGATTTTCATTTAAGGGTAAAGAAAAGCGACCTTGCGCATCGGTTAGCGCCTTTTCGCCATTCGAAGAACTTACAATTGCCCCGATAATGGGCTCTCCTGTCTCTTGATTTACTACACGAGCGGTGTATGTTTGTTGTGCATACACGCTCATAGAAGTACTTAATAATAGTAGAGCAAGACTTCTCTTAAAATTAAACTGCATGATAATGATAATTTATTTCTATCCCGAAAACACCCCTCTTTCAGCCCCTTTGCGAGGCAAGAAAATAGAGTTGCTATTTAATATGGTGCAAAGATACAACGAGAAAGAGAACGATGCAATACCTAAAAATAATGATTCGAATACACCAAAGCGATGTCTTCGAATCATTTATGAGTGTTTTTTCTGAACGAAAAACTTTATTCTTGTGATAAAAAATGATGCGTTTTATAAAGTGATAACGCTGGGAATAACTTCGGGAAGATATCCACTTTTAATCTTCCATTCATTCGAATACAAGTTATTAGCTCTGTTTCCAAGATTGTTTACAAATCCTATTGGCTGGTTATTGTAGGTTATCAGCACAATACCTTTGGGTGTTTCGGGCGACAGAGTGATGGCTTCTTTTCGCAAGAAAGATATTGCTTGTTGATAAGAAACCTCTTCATTGCAAAACGCTTTTCGATTGATTTGAGTTGAAAAGGCGAGAGAAGGGTGGGGAATAAGACTCTTTCCTTTTTGCGTTCCCATCGTTATTCCAGCATGAAGAATACGCAATTGATTGGCAATCTGTTCGTAAACAGGGAATAAGAGCTGTGGAAGAGCCATTATCTTTTCGTTCTTTTCGATGAAAGAATAGCTGCTTTGGTTTTGTAACCAGTTGTCGAACGATTTGGTGTTGATGTTGCTTTGCTTGCTTTTCTTTGTTTTGTTGGCACGAGTATGGTGCTCACTTGTTTTGCGAAGAGCGCACATAAAGAGTCCTTCGCCTTTACTAATGCCAGGCAAAAAGCGATACCCTTTCACCTTATTAGATAGTGCAGGGGTGATGTTCCAACTGCTATCAATCTCTATGTCGATGCATTCTGCTCCCAATTCGTCGATAATCCATTCTACATTCTCTTCGTTTTCGAGAGCGTTAAACGTGCATGTTGAATAGATAAAAATGCCGTCTTCTTTTAGATTAGTCCATATATCGCTCACTATTTCACGTTGAAGTTGTTGGCACTTCTCTACATATTGACTGCTCCATTGATTGATTGCGCCCTCGTCTTTGCGAAACATTCCCTCGCCAGAACAAGGCACATCGGCAACAATAAGGTCGAAAGCAAGACCTGTTTTTTTATAGTCTACAGCGTAGTTGTTGGTTACAATGACGTCAGAGTGACCAAATTTCTCTATATTTTCAACCAAGATATTGGCACGATTGTATATCGCTTCGTTCGCAAAAAGAATGCTTTCGTTAGGCAGAAGGGTGCGCAATAGGGTTGTTTTCCCACCAGGAGCGGCACATAAATCGAGTGCCATTAGGGGCTGATGAGGCATCACTTGTTTTAAAACATGATATAAAAACATAGATGAAGCCTCTTGAACATAATAGCAACCTACATGAAACAGTGGATCGAAAGTGAAGTTAGGACGCTCTGAAAGATAGTAACCTTCGTTGCACCAAGGCACTTGTTGAGGAGCAAGAGCTGTTGAAACGCTTGCTGTGCTCACCTTAAATGGGTTGAAACGAATACTGGTTGAAGGTGCCATCTCGAGTCCTTTTTCGAGCAATGCAAATCGTTCTTCACCTAATAATTCCCTTGTTTGAATTATAAAGTCTTTGGGTAAATTCATCACTTTATGCTTTTTTCAATTGCAAAAGTAGAAAAAAAACACTTTCTTTGCAACTAATCGATATGTCATTGCGTCTAATTAGTAGAACAAAACAAAAGTAATTAGAATATGAAAAGATTAAGTTTAGCTTTAATGTTGCTCTTTTCAACAACATTATGTGTAGTTTCTACTGCTCAAAAACATAGGAACCATTTAGAACAAACTGAACAAACCACCGCCACAACTGCTGCAGATACAGTGGGAAGATGCGTTGCTCCGATAACAAGTTCTGTTGACTCGGATTTTGATGACGATGGATTTGATGGCAGATTTGATAATGATGAAGCTCGGCTCAATGACTTAAAGTTTATCGAAAAAGTAGTTAATGTCTTTCAAACTCATCGTGTTTTTGGGGGTATTGTGCTCGCTTTAATGATTATTTGTTCTATTGTTGCAGTGTTGTTGCCTGTTATTTTATTGATAGTATTGTTGCGATATATCATTAAACGACGAGCTACCAAGGCACAATTAGAGCAAATACGTATTAAACAAGCAATGGAACAGCCTGTGAATCGTCAAGAATATTGGGCGCACGAAGATGAAATTGCATGGCGAAAAGGCATTCAGCTGGTTGCACTTGGTGTAGGTTTAGCATGCTTCTTCTGTATTCTTGGAGCAGGACCTCTATCTGGAATAGGTTTACTTATTCTGTGTATGGGACTTGGAAAGTTATATATTGGAAAGCGTGCGAAAAAGAATCGTGAGGAAAATACAGAAGAATAAGATCCTGTGAAGCCGTTAGACGACATATCATTAGTTACTCAAGTTGCCGTATTTCGCAATAAACGTGCATTTGATAAGCTTGTGTTGAAGTATCAAGAGGGCGTTCGTCGGTTCTTTTTGAATCAGACTTTGGGCAATGAACTCTTATCTGATGACCTGGCACAAGAAACCTTTATCAAAGCTTATACGCACATTGCGCATTTTAAAGGCTTATCTAACTTCTCTACATGGTTATACAAAATAGCGTATAATGTGTATTACGATCATGTTAGAAGTCCTAAGAATACAGCGCACTTTGATGTAACTGAGCTGAAAACACACGTCACAACAGGGAGTGATAGCACGTTGAAATTAGACTTATATGAGGCTTTTCAAACCCTGAACGATAAAGAGCGAACGTGTATAACCTTGCAATTGGTTGAAGGATATGCCATAGATAAAATTGCAACGATTATGGAATTGCCCGCAGGAACAGTGAAATCGCACCTCTCAAGAGGCAAAGAAAAACTCTCAAGATATTTAAAGAATAATGGATATGATCAATAAACACGACGAAGAACAAATACTTCAATTTCTTGAAAAGAACAAACAAACCATCCAAGACGATGGCTTTTCAGATAGAGTGATGCAGCAACTACCGCCAAATAGTTCTGTTTGGGAAAGCTTGTGGCAGTGGATTTTGGGAATAGCTTCGGTGGTGTTGTTCTTTGTGTTGAGAGGAATAACAACGATGAAGCATTTATTTTTAACCTTTTTAGGTGACTTTTGGGGAGAGATGGCATCGATGAATGTGTCGCTTCCATCGCCTTTAATGCTCGTTGTTGCAATTGTAGCGCTACTTTGGGTGGTTGTTTATGAGGTAGAACAAGTACTGAAAAATTAAATAATGAGATGTATAGCAAATAGTAATGAATGAAAAAGCGGGCCGTAGATGGTTCGCTTTTTTATTGAGAAAGAATCGCTCTTTCGCATTAAAATGTAGTTCTTTCAGAAGAAGATAACACCTATTTATATAAGAGTATTTTGCAAGCTTTATAAAAGCAGTGCTTTTGCATCGTAATTACATTGCTTTTAGGGTGCAATATCAATGCTTTTGCAGTGTAATATTAATGCTTTTATCTTGTAATCTCACAAAATATACCTATCTTTGCACCGAAAGATGTTATTTCAAACGACATGGTTAACGAGATGATAGACACCGAAAAACAAGGCGAGTCGTTGGTTTTAAGAACCGAGGGACTTGTTAAACGATATGGAAAAAGAACCGTTGTAAACGATGTTTCGATTAATGTTAAACAAGGAGAGATTGTTGGTTTGCTTGGACCTAATGGTGCAGGAAAGACAACTTCCTTCTATATGACAACGGGTTTGATTGTTCCTAACGAAGGACATATTTATCTAAACGACCAAGACATCACGCAACTTCCTGTGTCGAAGCGTGCCCGTTCGGGTATTGGATACCTTCCACAAGAGGCAAGTGTGTTTAGAAAAATGAGCGTAGAAGATAACATCTTGTCGGTATTAGAAATGACAGGTAAACCCAGAAGCTATCAACTTGAAAAGTTAGAGAGCCTCATTGCCGAGTTTAGATTGGGCAAAGTGCGCAAGAATATGGGTGATCAACTGTCGGGAGGAGAGCGTCGTAGAACCGAAATCGCACGTTGTTTGGCGATAGATCCAAAGTTTATCATGCTCGATGAGCCTTTTGCAGGAGTAGACCCCATTGCTGTTGAGGATATTCAACACATTGTTTGGCAGTTGAAAGACAAAAACATTGGTATCTTAATTACCGACCACAATGTGCAAGAAACATTGACTATCACCGATAGAGCCTATCTCCTTTTTGAAGGAAAGATTCTTTTTCAAGGCTCACCTGAAGAACTTGCAGAGAACAAAATCGTAAGAGAAAAATATTTAAGTAATTCTTTTGTGCTTCGAAAGAAGGATTTTCAGGAGATCGACGCACAGAAAAAAGAGCGTATGGCTCAGCAAGTTTAAAAGCTAAAGTATGGCGAACAGAGGACGAATTGCGTGCTTTTGATTGTGACAAAAATGCATATTGCACCTCTTTTCCAATTAAACGGCATGCTTTTTGTTAATAAAAAAACAAGAAAAAAGGGTTTTATATTAGGCAAATTGATCAAATATAACTACCTTTGTTGCTAAAAGTTAGAATTAATAAATAATAGAAATAAAGATAATAGATGAAAGTTTCATTTGAAAATCAAGACAAAGTAAATGGCTTAATGACCATTATTGTCGAAGAATCTGACTACAAAGAAAAAGTAGAAAAGTCGCTAAAAGACTATCGTAAGCAAGCAAATATCCCTGGATTCCGTAAAGGAATGGCACCAATGGGCTTGATTAAAAAGCAATATGGTGAATATTTGAAGTTAGATACAATCAACAAAGTGGTTGGAGAAGAACTATACAAATATATTAAGGACAACAAAATTAATATGTTAGGTGAACCTCTTCCATCTGCAAAACAAGAAGCACAAGACTTGGAAAAGGAACCTCCTTACACATTCTATTTCGATATTGCTGTTGCACCTGAGCTTAAAGTAGAACTTACAAGCAAAGATAAACTTCCTTACTATGATATTAAGGTAGACGATGCTACAGTAGACAAGCAAGTGGATATCTTCGCTTCTCGCACAGGACAATACGTAAAAGCTGAAGAATATCAAAAGAATGATATGCTTAAGGGTGATCTTAGAGAACTTGATGAAAAAGGTAATACTAAAGAAGGTGGTATCACTTTAGAAGCAGCTGTTATGATGCCTGAATTCATTAAGGTTGAAGATCAACGCAAACTATTCGACAACGCTAAGCTAGGCGACGTGATTGTTTTCAATCCTCGCAAGGCTTATCCAGATAATGACTCTGAAATTGCAGCGCTATTAAAGATTAAGCGTGAAGAAGTAGCACAACACGAAGGTGACTTTAGCTACCAAATCACTGAAATTAGTCGTTTCGAAAAGGCTGAAGTGAACCAAGCATTGTTCGACCAAATCTATGGCGAAGGCGAAGTAAAGAGCCTTGAAGAATTCAGAACTAAGATCGCTGAAGGAATTAAAGAACAAACAGTTACAGACTGTGATTATAAGTTCTTACTTGATGTTCGCAGCTATTTAGAAGGTAAAGTGGGCAAATTGACATTCCCAGACGAAATCCTTAAGAGAGTGATGTTGTTGAACAACAAAGAAAGAGGTGAAGAATTCGTAGAAAAGAACTATGAAGCAAGCATCCAACAACTTACATGGCATCTTATCAAAGAACAGTTAGTTGAAGCTAACAAGGTGAAGATCGAAGACAAAGACGTAAGAGAAGCTGCTAAAGAAACAGCACGCATTCAATTCGCTCAATATGGAATGATTCAAGTTCCAGAGGAATATGTCGACAATTATGTAACCGAAATGTTCAAGAAAAAAGAAAATGTTGACGCCTTTGTAGATCGTGCTATCGATTTGAAACTTATCGAAGCATTGAAGAAAGTCGTTACACTCGAAACTAAAGAGGTTACACTAGACGAGTTTAATAAAATCGTAGAAGGTAAATAATTCGCTTTTAACGAAAAAAAACTTCTAATAAAAAGAGGTTGTCAAGTTTTTTGTTTAACTTTGTATATAAGCAATGTAAACAAGAGAGTTGACAACCTCTTGCTTTATATATAATAATTAATGTTTTTAGGATAAAGTGCGTTTTCATCTTAAACGCTTATCCTTTAGGCACATATAAATGATAATATAGATATGAACAACGATTTTAGAAAGTATGCAACACAGCATTTAGGCATGAATGGACTTGTGCTTGATGATGTGATGAAAGCGCAAGCACAATATCTTAATCCATATATTTTAGAGGAAAGACAATTGAATGTAACTCAAATGGACGTGTTCTCACGTTTGATGATGGATCGTATTATCTTCTTAGGAACACCAATTGATGATTATACAGCCAACACATTACAAGCTCAGTTGTTGTATCTTGATTCGGTAGATAGTGGAAAAGACATTTCAATCTACATCAATAGTCCTGGTGGAAGCGTAACTGCTGGATTGGGGATATACGACACTATGCAATTCATTACAAGTGATGTGGCAACCATTTGTACAGGTATGGCAGCGTCAATGGCGGCTGTTTTACTCGTATCTGGTACTGAAGGCAAACGCTCTGCATTGCCTCATGGACGTGTAATGATACACCAACCACTTGGAGGAGTGCAAGGACAAGCTTCTGATATCGAGATAGAGGCTCGTGAAATCATTAAGATGAAGAAAGAATTGTACACCATCATTTCTGAACATTCACACACTCCATTCGATAAAGTATGGCAAGATAGTGATAGAAACTATTGGATGACTGCCGAAGAAGCAAAAGAATATGGTATGATTGATACTGTATTGAAACGCAAGAAATAATAAATTAAATTGAAGAAGGCTCTTTGTTGTAATTCACTTTATGGCAAAGAACCACCTAAAAAGAAAGAAATTATAATGGCTAACGATAAATGCTGTATATGTGGACGTAGCGAATACCAAGTAGGAACACTGCTAAAGGGATCTAATGGAGCTATATGTCCAGATTGTACAGTGCAGGCTTATAAGATAATTCTTAATCAAGCAAAGCACGATGGCACTGAGGATGAACTGAAAAAAGAAGTAGGGGACATTCCAGCTAACGACTTTTCGCTTGATTTAAACAAGGTTCCTAAACCACAAGAGATAAAAGATTATCTCGATCAATACATCATTGGACAAGACGATGCCAAGCGTTATTTGGCCGTTGCAGTGTACAATCACTATAAAAGATTGCACCAATCGGCTGATGATGACGGCGTAGAAATAGAGAAAAGCAATATTATTATGGTAGGAAGTACAGGTACTGGTAAGACACTTCTTGCTCGAACCATTGCGAAACTCTTGAAAGTGCCCTTCACTATTGTTGATGCTACGGTGTTTACCGAGGCTGGTTATGTTGGAGAAGATGTGGAAAGCATTCTCAGTAGATTGCTACAAGTGGCTGATTATGACCTTGAAGCGGCTCAAAGAGGAATTGTATTCATTGACGAAATTGATAAAATTGCTCGTAAAGCCGATAACCCTTCAATCACAAGAGACGTGAGTGGAGAAGGTGTTCAACAAGGATTATTGAAGCTTTTAGAAGGAACTATGGTGAATGTTCCACCAAAAGGCGGACGAAAACACCCCGATCAAGATTATATTCATGTTGATACTCGAAACATATTGTTTATCTGTGGAGGTGCATTCGATGGCATAGAACGCAAGATTGCACAACGACTTAATACTCATGTTGTGGGTTATAACTCAGTACAAAACTTGAGAAACGTCGATAAAGAAGATTTAATGAAATACATTCTTCCACAAGATTTGAAATCGTTTGGATTGATTCCCGAAATCATTGGGCGTCTTCCTGTATTGACACACCTTAATCCTTTGAACAGAGAAGCATTGCGTAGAATATTGGTTGAGCCTAAGAATTCAATCGTAAAGCAATACGAAAAGCTCTTTGCAATGGACGGAATAAAACTCGAATTCGACACTGCTGCCCTCGATTATGTAGTAGATAAAGCTGTAGAATACAAGCTTGGAGCACGTGGATTACGCTCAATTGTCGAAGCAATGATGATTGATGCCATGTTTGAAGTGCCCTCTTCAAAGAAGAAGAGCTTCAAAGTTACGTTAGATTATGCCCAAAAGCATATCGACAAAGCACACTTAGATAACTAAACTTAATAAGAGAATATTTGCTAAAAATAATAACCTCAACTAACTAAACAATAGAATTTAGGTTTTATTGTTTAGTTAGATTCCTAAAAGACAACTATGACTAAGACACTAAATCTTACAGAAAAACTAAAGCAATACTTTGGTTTTGACACCTTTAAAGGTGACCAAGAGGCTATAATTAGAAATCTTCTTGATGGCAATGATTCGTTTGTGTTGATGCCAACAGGTGGTGGTAAGAGTCTTTGTTACCAACTTCCGTCCCTCATTATGGATGGAGTTGCAGTTGTTATATCGCCCTTAATAGCTCTAATGAAGAACCAAGTAGATGTTATTAACGGCATAAGTGAAGAAAACGGAGTTGCTCATTATATCAACTCGTCGTTAAATAAAGCTGCAATAGCGCAGGTAATGGAAGACATAAGGAGTGGTAAAACAAAGTTATTGTATGTTGCTCCCGAGTCATTAATTAAACCTGACAATGTAGAATTCCTCAAATCTGTTAAGATTTCCTTTTATGCTATAGACGAAGCGCATTGTATTTCGGAGTGGGGACACGACTTCCGACCCGAATATCGCAACATTCGACCAATGATAAATTGCATTGGTCAAGCCCCAGTTATTGCCCTTACGGCTACAGCAACAGACAAAGTGCGAACCGATATCAAGAAAAGCTTAGGCATATTAGATGCAAAAGAATTCAAAAGTTCGTTCAATCGTGCCAATCTTTATTACGAAGTGCGTCCTAAAACCAATGATGTTGATAAAGAGCTCATTAAGTTTATAAAGAAGAATGAAGGAAAGAGCGGAATTGTTTATTGTCTTTCACGTAAGAAAGTAGAAGAGCTTTCAGCCATATTGCAAGCCAATAACATCAAAGCAGCAGCCTATCACGCAGGATTAGACAATATTCCAAGATCGCAAACACAAGACGATTTCCTTATGGAACGTATTGATGTTATTGTGGCAACCATTGCCTTTGGAATGGGAATAGATAAACCCGACGTGCGTTTTGTGGTGCATTATGATATTCCAAAGAGTCTTGAAGGATATTATCAAGAGACAGGTCGTGCTGGAAGAGATGGCGGAGAAGGATATTGTTTGGCTTTCTATTCGTATAAAGACATACAGAAACTCGAGAAATTTATGGAGGGAAAGCCAGTTGCCGAGCAAGATATTGGTAGACAACTGCTAAAAGAAACCGCCGCTTATGCAGAGTCTTCTGTTTGCAGAAGAAAGATGTTATTGCACTATTTTGGTGAAGAATATCATAAAGAGAATTGCGGAAATTGCGACAATTGCAATCGTCCTGCAGAGAAAATCGAAGCACAAAAGGCGTTAGAGATAGTCCTTCGCACCATTATTGCATTGAAAGAGAATTTCAGACAAGAGTATGTCATCGATGTAGTCACAGGAAATGCAACCGATGATGTGGTGTCTCACCGACACGATCAATTAGAAGTGTTTGGCGAAGGTGAAGAAGAACGCCCCAAAATATGGAACCCTGTAATTCGACAAGCGTTGATATCGGGCTACATCAAGAAGAACATTGAGAACTATGGTATATTGAAAATTACCGATAAAGGAAAGGAATTTATAGAACACCCTCATTCTTTCATGATAGTAGAAGATGCCGACTTTGACAATGTTGACTATGATGGAGCATCAGAAGGCAAAGCTTCTGCCTTAGATGAAGATCTATATCGCATCTTAAAAACATTGAGAAGTAAGGTGGCAAAACGCCATAATCTTCCTCCATACGTCATCTTCCAAGATGTGTCTTTAGAGCAAATGGCAACCATGTATCCCGTTAATTGCCAAGACCTGCTTAACATTCAAGGAGTGGGAGAGGGCAAAGCAAAACGCTATGGTAAAGAGTTTTGGGAGTGCATTAGCGAATATTGCAAAGAGAACGATATCATTCGACCCGAAGAAATGCGTGTGAGAACCATCGCAAAGCGCTCGAATGCCAAACTAAAGATCATCAACAGCATCGACAAGCAAATTCCTTTAGACGATATTGCCAATGCAATGGGTTTAGACTTTGATGAGTTGCTCACCGAAATAGAACGCATTGTATATAGCGGAACGAAAGTAAATATCGACTATTTCCTCGAAGATGTGATGGATGATGATTGCATAGAGGCGATCTACGACTATTTTAGAGAGAGCCATACCGACTGCATCGAAACTGCATTAGATGAATTTGATGGTAGCTTTGACGAAGATGAATTGCGCTTAGTACGCATCAAATTCTTGTCAGAAATGGCTAACTAACAACCCTATACGCCACACCTTATAATATATGTAAGGCGCAGGTGAAATGTAAGAGCAATGCTTTTCAATTGAAAAAGCATTGCTCTTATCGTATAAAAACACTTCTTTTGCAGTGCAATTGCATTGCTTTTATTAGTCCAAAAAAATGCTCCTTCTTTTACACTTGCTTTCCTCTTTAAAATAAAGACTTTTGCCACTGAAAAGCAAGAGCGTGCAAAGGGGAAAAAGAGAGCAGAAAACTTGCAATGTATTTTTTGTATTTATTTAATGTACGAATTATTCAAAAACTCGTTGTGATGTGAATTTTTATTATTAAATTTGCACGCAATAAATTCGTAAAAAACACTTATATGTCATCATTTGTTGCAGATAAAATCGTGATGGACGGTCTTACTTATGACGATGTCCTATTAATTCCAGCTTACTCAGAAGTACTTCCTAAGTCTGTTTCTTTGCAAACTCGCTTTTCAAGAAACATAGTTTTGAACGTTCCTTTTGTAACAGCCGCTATGGATACTGTTACAGAATCGGCTATGGCAATAGCTATTGCACGTGAAGGAGGAATAGGAGTTATCCACAAAAACATGAGCATTGAAGAGCAAGCTCGACAAGTTGCTATTGTTAAGAGAGCAGAAAACGGAATGATTTATCACCCTGTAACCATTCAAAGAGGAAGCAAGGTGAAAGATGCTTTGGCAATAATGAGCGAGTATCACATTGGTGGTATTCCCGTAGTGGATGCTCATAACTGCTTAGTTGGAATTGTAACCAATCGTGATTTGCGTTTTGAACGCAATCTAGACAAATTGATTGACGATGTGATGACAAGCGAAAATCTTGTTACTACCCATACACAAACCGACCTTGTTGCGGCTGCACAAATCCTACAAGAGAACAAAATTGAAAAACTTCCCGTTGTAGATGCAGAGAATCATCTTGTTGGTTTGATTACATATAAAGACATCACCAAGGCAAAAGATAAGCCTATGGCATGTAAAGACAGCAAAGGTCGCTTGAGAGTCGCTGCTGGTGTGGGTGTAACTCACGATACATTAGAGCGTATGCAAGCCCTTGTTAATGCTGGCGCAGATGCAATTGTTATCGATACTGCACACGGACACTCAAAGGCTGTTATTGAAAAATTGGTAGAAGCAAAACGTTCTTTCCCCGAAATAGATATCGTTGTAGGAAACGTTGCTACTGGTGAAGCTGCTAAAATGCTTGTAGAACACGGAGCAGATGCTGTGAAAGTGGGAATTGGTCCTGGTTCTATTTGTACCACACGTGTTGTTGCTGGTGTTGGAGTTCCACAGCTAAGCGCTATCTACGACGTATATGCTGCATTGAAAGATACTGATGTTCCTTTGATTGCCGATGGTGGTTTGCGCTATTCTGGTGATGTTGTTAAGGCACTTGCAGCAGGTGGAAGCAGTGTAATGATTGGTTCAATGGTAGCTGGTACAGAAGAAAGTCCAGGCGAAACAATCATCTTTAACGGCCGTAAGTTTAAGAGTTACCGAGGTATGGGTAGCTTAGAAGCAATGGAACAAAAGAACGGTTCGAAGGATAGATACTTCCAAGGAGATACCCAAGACGTTAAAAAACTTGTTCCAGAAGGTATCGCTGGTCGTGTACCTTATAAGGGAACAGTTCAAGAAGTGATATATCAATTGGTTGGAGGACTACGTTCTGGTATGGGATATTGTGGTGCTGAAACAATTAATAACTTGCATAATGCTAAGTTTACACGTATCACTAACGCTGGAGTTTTAGAGAGTCACCCACATGATATCTCAATTACAAGTGAGGCTCCAAACTATTCTCGCCCAGAATAAGAATAACTATTGAAGGGCATTATACAATGATATAGTGCTCTTCAATATCACAATAAAAAGCAATTAAAACAGCAAGTATAACTCAAAAGAGTATAAGAAGAAAATAGAATATTGAAAAGAAACAAGTTATTACTAATATCTTTATTGTGTAGTGCCGCTCTAAATGCGCAAGAACACAATGTTGTTATGACGATAGATGGTGAGCCAATTGCTCGTTCTATCTTCATAGATGCCTATAAACAAAATTATCCAAATGGCGTTTCTAGTAAGAAAGAGCTATATCATTTTGCTGAGCGTTATGCCGAATATTATTTAAAACGCAAGGTGGCAGCGCAACAACAGCAGGGCATTACCATAGATAATAGAAATAAAAAGACTATTTCTTCTGCTCCAATAGTAAAAAATAATGTTGCGGTTTCGGCTGATATCGAACAGCAAGCACGTGACATCTACAATAAAATAGCTTCAGAAGTGAGTTCAAAAGGCGGACTCGTGAAATTGCAAGATATCCATATTTATCTTAGTCAAAGAGCCAGTAAGGCAGATGAAAAGAATGCAAAAGACCAAATAGAAACTATATATAATAAGGTGAAAGCAGGCGAAGACTTTGGTAAGTTGGCTCAGCTCTACACCCAAAATACCCTATATCGTGCCACAAAAGGCGAATTGCCATGGTTGGCTAAAGGGCAAACTTTAAGCGAATTTGAGAACGTTGCCTTTGCGTTATCACCAGGAGAAGTGAGCAACCCCTTTATGTCTGTAGACGGATATCATCTTCTCTATCTTCAAAAGAAAGTAGATTTCTTGCCTTACAACGAAGTAAGAGCCAATATTATCGACTTCATTTTGAAGGATAAGGTGCGTCAAGGTGTCGACATGCAACATGTTTTTGCGAGTGGAGAGGTGGGTAATAATCCTTCTTCAACTGCAATATCTACCACCGATGACGTGCTCAATACATCGTCTGCAGGTAGTAATTATGGTGCGGAGGGAGATTCATCTTCGTCAAACGAACAGCTTCTTGCTTACCTCAACAACAATGTTTGGAATGGGGCAGAGGCGCATTCGGGAGCTTTAGAGCGTTATTTTGAAGCAAATAAAAAGAAATATCGCTTTGATGAACCACGCTTTAAAGGTTATGTGTTGTATGCTAAGAGTGCTGAATTGCTAAAGGAATTAGAGAAAAAAGCAAAGCATGCACCACTTCTAAACTTGAATAAAGCAGCGATAGAGAATGCCGTTGGCGGTTCAAAAGAATCGTTTAAAATAGACGAAGGCATCTTCTCTTTAGGCGAAAATTCTGTTGTTGATAAAGAATTTTACAAACAACACAACACCAATAGCGGTGCTTCTGAATTTCCTTTTACCAAGATTGTAGGAAAGAAACTGAAGCAACCCGACTTGAAAAGCGAAGTGGCTTGGCAGGTTTTGGCAGATTATAAAGAACATTTAGAACAACAATGGCTTGCAAAACTAAAGAAAAGCCACTCAATAGTAATCAATAAAAAAGAATTATCAACCATCAACTAAGCAACAAAAGTCTTGGTTTTACATCGTATAGCACAAATGAATAGAAGACAAAAAATATCTATAGGACTTGCTTTCTTAATGACTTATGCAGGCATGAGTTTGCAAGCTGGCCGTTTAGGTGCCAACTCTCATAGCAATGATTCGTTGCCCAAAGCTACTAAAGCTGTGACGATTAACCCACAAAGTGTAGTAGATGAGGTTATTTGGGTGGTGGGAGACGAACCCATTTTGAAGTCGGACGTAGAGGCAATGCGCCTTCAATCTGAATTAGAAGGAGTGAAATGGAATGGTGATCCCGATTGTATCATTCCCGAACAATTGGCTGTTCAAAAGCTATTCTTGCACCAAGCAGCTATCGACTCAATAGATATTAGCGAGTCGGAGATCGCTTCTGAGATTGAACAACAAATCAATTATTGGATTCAACAAATTGGTTCTAAAGAGAAATTAGAAGAATATCGCCGTCAAAGCATCACACAAATACGTCAGCAAATGCATGATGATTTCAAGAATCGACTATTGATTCAAGAAATGAAAAAGAAGCTTGTGAAAGATATTGCGGTAACTCCTGGTGACGTTCGTCGTTACTTTGAGTCGCTTCCTGCAGACAGTGTGCCAACAGTTCCTACAACAGTAGAAGTTGAAATCATTACAATGCTACCACGAGTGAGCCAAGAAGAAATTGCAAAAGTGAAGAACGATTTGCGTGATTACACCGACAGAGTGACCAAAGGCGAAACCTCTTTTGCTACATTAGCACGTCTTTATTCTGAAGATCCAGGCTCTGCTCGCCAAGGAGGAGAGATGGATTACACCGGAAGAGGTATGTTTGACCCTGCTTTTGCCGCTGTTGCTTTCAACTTAACAGACCCTAAGAAGATTTCAAAGATTGTAGAAACCGAATTCGGTTATCACATTATTCAGTTAATAGATAAGCGTGGTGACAAAGTGAAAGTGCGCCATATCTTGCGTAAACCTGTTGTTTCTGCAGAAGTAGTAGAGGCTACAAGAGTGAAGATGGACTCGCTTTTAACCGATATTCGTGATGGAAAATTCACCTTTGAAGATGCTGCTTTCCATGTATCAGACGATAAAGACACACGCAACAACAAAGGTTTGATGGTGAACAATGTAAACAATGAACGCACATCTCGTTTCCAAATGCGTGATCTTCCTACAGAAGTGGCTCGCCAAGTAGAAACATTAAAGCCAGGAGAGATATCTAATGTGTTTGAAATGGTGAACGATAGAGGTAAGAAAGTGTGCGCTATTGTGAAACTAAAGAACAGAGTAGATGCTCATAAAGCAGTGATAACAGAAGATTATCAGGTGCTTAAGAACGTGGTTTTAGCCAAAGAACGAGAGAAATTCTTACACAACTGGGTGGTCAATAAAATAAAGAACACCTATATAAGAATGGAGAATCAGTATAAGAATTGTAACTTTGAGTATCAAGGTTGGATTAAATGAGATATATAAAAGATAAGGAATTAAAGTCAATAAGGCATAGAATCAGTACGCTATTGGTTCTATGCCTCTTTGGATTATGTGCGCTCTTTGCCTATAACACACCGCAAAAGAAACGTGTAATACGTGAAGATCAAAAGGTTTATTTGGAGCATGCAGACGAGCTAAAGCGTGACATCTATGGTCCAAATCCCGATGCACAGATATTAAAAGGCAACGTTCGTTTGAAGCACAACGGGGCTACTCTTACATGTGACAGTGCCTATCTCTATCAAGAGTCGAACTCTGTTAGAGCCTTTGGACGTGTCCTTTTTCGACAAGGCGACACCCTTTCGCTTAAAGGCGAGCGTGGTTTTTACGATGGAGTGACACAAATTCTTGAAGTAAGAAAGAATGTAGTGTTGAAGCATCGCAATCAAACTCTTTATACAGATAGTTTGAATTACGATCGAATGTATAAGAATGCCTACTTCTTTGACGGCGGAAAACTGGTAGATGGAAAAGACCAATTGATTGCAGATTGGGGCGAATACAACACCCAGTCACGCCAAGCTGTGTTCTATTTTGGGGTGAAACTCAATAGTGGAAAGAGCAATATCGAAACCGATACCTTATATTATGATGCGCCAAAGTCGCAGGCTCACTTCAAAGGTCCAACCACTATTGTAACTAATGGCGATGTGGTGAAAACCCAAGATGGCTACTTCGATACCAAGAAAGATAAGGTAGAGCTGTTCTCAAGGTCTACCATTACAAGTAAAGAGAAGGTCATTACAGGCGATACTCTATACAGAGACAAGAAGACAGGCATTGGTCAAGGCTATGGAAATGTGATATATGTCGACAAAAAGAACAAGAATGAATTGCATGCCGACGTGTTTGTTTATAACGAAAAGACAGGCAAAGGCTTTGCAACAAAGAAGGCATTGCTAAAAGATTATTCGCAAGGTGACACCTTATTTATGCATGCCGACTCGCTAAAGATAGAGACCATGCACATCAATACCGATTCGGCTTATCGAAAAGTGCACGCCTTTAGACACGTGGTTGCTTATCGAAAAGATGTGCAAGCTATATGCGATTCGCTGGTTGCAAATGGAAAAGACTCTTGTTTAACGATGTATTACGATCCCGTTTTGTGGAGCGATAATCGACAAGTGCTGGGCGAAAAGATCTATGTTTATATGAATGATAGCACTATTCGCATGGCTAAAGTAGAAGGACAAGCGCTTTCTGTTGAGCAACTCGACGATAAAAAGAACTTTAATCAGGTGTCTTCTAAATTGATGAATGCCTACTTTGATGAAGGAGCTTTACGTCGCTTGGTGTGCATCGACAATGTAAGAATTATCTTTTACCCTATCAATGACAAGGATAGTTCGATGATTGGACTCAACTATATCGAGACCGATACCATGCGAATGTATATCAATAAAGAGAAAAAACTGGAGCGAATTTGGATGCCAAAGGCACAAGGTACACTCTTCCCAATAAGTCAAATACCTACCGATAAATTACATCTGCCTTCTTTTGCGTGGTTAGATCATCTACGACCAAAATCGAAAGAGGATGTATTTAAATGGAAAGGAAAGACCGATAGCGAAAAGCTTAGAGTGATAGAGCGCCAAAAAGCACCCGTACAAAGATTCGAATCGGAGAATAAACCCAAAGAAACTACCCAACAAAATACAAATAAACCAGCAGAAGAAAATACGTCTCAATAAGTATGAATTGGTTTAAACAGGCGAAACCAAGGGGCTTCGAGCATCGCTATCTGTATTATAATGAGCGCAAAGAATATATCGATAAGCTCAAAGAAAAATATCAAGTGGAAAGCTCGATGAATAAAGGTGAAAACAAAGAGGCGAGCAAGAGGATTGTAAAACCTATCCTTTTACGCTCTAATTCCAATGCTTTTACACCCTTAACTCAATCCTTTTTACTTGTAATTCCAACGCTTTTACTTTTGGGCTTATTGGCTGTTGTTTATTATTGGTTGATTTAAAAAGAAATAGTTGTTATGCAAGATGTAATTCAGTTACTACCAGATACAGTGGCAAATCAAATTGCTGCGGGCGAAGTTATACAACGTCCTGCAAGCGTTATCAAAGAGTTGGTTGAGAATTCAATCGATGCAGAAGCCACAACTATTAATGTATTAGTAGTTGATGCTGGTAGAACTTCGATTCAAGTGATTGATGATGGTAAGGGAATGAGTGACACAGATGCTCGTCTTTCCTTTGAACGTCATGCCACATCTAAGATTCGTTCTGCAGACGATTTATTCAAATTACATACCATGGGCTTTAGAGGTGAGGCGCTTGCGTCGATTGCTGCGGTGGCACAAGTGCAACTAAAGACTCGTCAAAAGCACGAAGATTTGGGAACTGTGATACATGTTGCTGGCTCGAAATACATCTCGCAAGAACCTTGTACCTGTGCAGTGGGAACCAATTTTCTTATAGAAAACCTCTTTTATAACGTTCCTGCACGTCGCAAGTTCTTAAAATCAAATACCACAGAGCTAAACAATATCATTACAGCTTTTCAGCGTATTGCTCTTGTTTATCCTCATATCACCTTTACTCTACATAGTAATGGTAACGAATTGATTAATCTTCGAGCTGGAACTTTGCGTCAACGCATTGTGGATATCTTTGGAAAAAGAATCAATCAAGATTTGCTTTCTCTTGAAACGGAAACCACATTCTGTAAGATATACGGCTTTGTGGGCAAACCAGAGTCGGCAAAGAAGAAGGGAGCACAGCAATATTTCTTTGTGAATGGCAGATATATGAAGCATGCTTATTTCCATAAAGCGGTTGCAAGTGCATTTGAACGTCTTGTGCCAACGGGTGAGCAAGTACTTTATTTTATATACTTTGATGTTCCAACGGAAGAGATCGATGTGAATATTCACCCAACAAAAACGGAAATAAAGTTTGAAAATGAGAAAGCTATATGGCAGATCTTACTTGCTGTTGTGAGAGAGGCTGTGGGCTTATATAATGATGTTCCGTCGATAGATTTCGATAATGAAGGACGTCCCGACATTCCTGTTTTCGACCCAAATGCTTCGACCTCGGCTCCAAAAGTGGATTATAACCCTAATTATAATCCTTTTAAAGAGGTAGAACAAAGTAGTTCTCGTCGTGAAGTTACAAACTGGGAGTCGCTTTATGAGGGCTTAGGTAATGAGAAAGATGAGCCTCAAAGCTTGTTTACTCCTGATGAACCGATAACAGAAAGTGAGAGTCTTATTGCAGAAAAGTCGCCTTCTCATTATCAATATAAGGGTAAATATATTATGACTTCGGTGAAATCTGGGCTCATGATTATCGACCAGCACAGAGCACATCTACGTATATTATATGAGAATTTCATGGAGCAGCTGAATCAACGAATCAACTCTTCGCAGAAAGTATTGTTCCCTGAAATGGTGCAAATACCTGCAGCAAGTGTTGAGTTGTTTAACAAAATCATTCCAGAGATAGAAAGGATAGGTTTTGAAATCAGTAATCTTGGCGGAGGAAGTTATGCTCTTCAGTCGGTTCCTGCAGACTTGCAAGGCTTGGATATGGTGGCTCTTATTCACGATATGCTCGACAATGCAAGCCAACAAGGAGTGAATTCGCCTCTTGACGACATTCATCATGCATTGGCATTGACTATGGCTCGCAGTGCAGCTATTCCCTATGGACAAGTATTAAGTAATGTGGAGATGGACGATTTGATAACTAGTTTATTTGCAACAACAAACATTAATTATACTCCAACGGGTAAAACTATATTAAGTATTTTAAACCAAACAGACATAAGCAAACTATTCAATTAAGTGAATAAAAATGCTGTTTCGATTGGATTTTTATCAATTTTTCTATATTTTCGTGTGAAAAATAACTAAAAAGAGAATATACTTAAATATTATTATTATCTTTGCAACGTGAAATGAAAAAGGATAATACACTAAAGAAAATAATATATAATAATTTGATTGTTTAATTAATAAGTTTATGAAAAAACTATTTATTATGCTGGCTCTTGCCGGTATGTCTTTGAGTTCAATGGCTCAAGACGCTGATCCAGTAAAGAAGCACAGCGTTGCAACTAACTCATTCTGGAGCAATTGGTTCGTTCAAGTTGGTGGAAACTGGAATGTTTGGTATTCAAGTCAAGAACATGGTTTGGATTTGAAGAAAAATCCTTTCTCTAAAGATCGTGGTAATTTTGGTGCAGCTGTAGCTGTAGGTAAGTGGTTTACACCTGGACTTGGTCTTCGTGTAAAGGCTCAAGGTATCTGGGGTAAGACCGTTGGAGGTAACTATGTACCTGGTGCACAACTTCCATATGATAAGAATACTTACTTCAACAGATATTGGATCTTGAACGGTCACGCATTGTTCAACGTAAGTAACATGTTGTTCGGTTACAATCCTAACCGTGTTTGGAACGTAATTCCATTCGTAGGTGCTGGTTTCGGTCGTACAATGACTCACAATCTTTACGCTATGGATCTAAGCGGTGGTTTGTTAAATGAATTCCGTTTGTCTAAGAGAGTAGCTCTAAATGTTGAAGTTGGATTGAATCGTTTGGAAACAGATATCGACGGAACTGAAGTAACTAACGGTCACCGTGGATGGGATTCACACGACAACAACTTCTATGGTGAAATCGGTTTGACATTCAACTTGGGTAAATCAACATGGGAAAGAACTCCAGATGTTGACGCTATCAAAGCGCTTTCTCAATCTCAAATCGATGCTCTTAACGCACAACTTAACGATGCAAACGCTGAAAATGCACGTTTGAAAGACTTGTTGGCTAACCAAAAGCCAGCTGAAAACACAACAATTAAAGAGTTCATCACAACTCCTATCTCTGTGTTCTTCAACCTAGACAAGACAAACATTGCATCTCAAAAGGATCTTGTTAACGTAGCAGCTCTTGCTAAGTATGCTAAAGCAAACAACTCAAATATTCTTGTAACAGGTTATGCTGACAGCGCAACAGGTAAAGCTCCTCACAACCAATGGTTGTCTGAAGAACGTGCTAAGACAGTTGCTAACGAGCTTGTTAAACTTGGTATTAACCGTGATAACATCTCAACTGTTGGTAAGGGTGGTGTAGATGAACTTTCACCAGTTTCATTCAACCGTCGTGCTACTGTTCAAATTACAGAATAATATTTGATAGTAATTTTTTTATTATCTCTGAAATTGGGGATGCTTCTTTCGTAGAAGCATCCTTTTTTTATGCCCTTTTGTTTTGGGTGTGTCACAAAGTGAGATACTTTCTTTATACCTTGGGACTTCAAATGGGCAGGGACGAAACCTCCTTTTTATTTTTTTTGGTAAGAAGAACGCATTGCAATAACTTTTTCCTTGTCTGTTCCTTATACGTAACGCCATCGCTTTTATCTTCAAATTGTGAAACAATTACGCATAACGACATTGCCTTTATCCCCAAATAGAGATATAATTTCCCGCATAATACCATTGCTTTTATAACTCAAAATCAATGCTTTTGTCGCCTAATTGCAATGCTATTACCCACGTAATGCAATGCTTTTACATTCCGCCTACACAATAATATATTTGTATCGGGGAGAGATAGGAAGAAAAGAAGGTTGGATTTGCTAAATAGTGGGACACTTTTCAACATAGAAAGATAGATAAAGGAACCTTAAAGCGTTAAAGGAAATTCCTTTAGGCAATGCCAAATGAGATTAGTAAGCAAGGATAAAGAGAATGAAGAGTTAGAATATTGTGGAATAAGGGCAAAGAAAAACACCTCGTTCAACATCAAATAGGGAGTTGAACGAGGTGTCGTTATGTTTTAAGAGTAGTTGAGAAACCCTTTATAAAGTTCTAAATCCGATGATTTTTCTAACTTCTTTAAGAGTTGCCGAAGCGCTTTCTCTCGCAGCATCAGCACCTTGTTTAGCGATTTTATCTAAGAGTTCTTTGTTAGAACTGAACTCAGTTATACGCTCTCTGATAGGTGCAACGGTTGCACAAATGTCTTGTGCGATTTGCTTTTTCAATTCTCCGTATCGAATAGTAGCGTTGTTCCATTGCTCATTAAAATAGTCGTAAGTATCTTGTGTTGAGCAAATTTGCAAGAAAGTAAATAGATTTTCAATCACTTGAGGCTTCTCACTGTTCAGCTCAGTGGGTCCACTATCAGTCACAGCCTTCATCACTTTCTTAGTGATAGTCTTGTCATCATCGTGAAGATAGATACAGTTTCCTTCACTTTTACCCATCTTTCCGCTTCCATCTAAACCAGGAACCTTCACCGCTTTAGCGTTGAAATAGAAGTTTTGAGGCTCTGGGAAGAAATCAACGCCATAGATATTGTTAAAACGTCGAGCACATTTTCTCGCCATTTCCATATTTTGTTCTTGGTCTTTTCCTACAGGAACCTTTACCGCTCTGTGCTGAAGAATGTCCGCAGCCATAAGAGTTGGGTAGGTAAACAAACCCGCATTCACGTTGTCTGGTTGCTTTCTTGCCTTTTCCTTGAATGTTGTTACACGACCTAACTCGCCAATATAAGTGTTCATATTTAAGTAAAGATACAGCTCAAGTGTTTCTTTTACATCGCTTTGAACATATATTGGGGCCTTGTTAGGGTCGATTCCACAAGCTAAATATTCTGCAAGAATGACACGTGCACTATTTTGAATGTCCTCGGGTTTTGGTGAAGTAGTGAGCGAATGCCAATCTGCAATGAAGAACATAGAATCATAATCATTCTGCATTTCAATAAAACTCTTCACCGCTCCGAAATAGTTTCCGAGGTGAAGGAAGCCTGTTGGGCGTATTCCACTAACTACTTTTTCCATATTTATTGTCTATTTTAAATTATAATAGTGCAAAGATACTACTAAAATTTGAATAATTATATAATAATGTGTGGTAAGTTTCAATGTAAAATGCAACTCTTTTTACATTAAATAGCATTGCTATTGGGGTGTAAAGTGATGCTTTTAGGGATTTAAAAGCAGTGTTATTAGATAGGAGTAGGCGAGGGCTAGAGTAGGAATATTTGAAAAAATAAGAATAAAAAGTAATTGAAAATTTGGAGGATTAAAATAAATGTATTACCTTTGCAATCGCTTTTAAGAACTAAAAGACGGGCGTTTAGCTCAGCTGGTTTAGAGCATCTGCCTTACAAGCAGAGGGTCGGCGGTTCGAATCCGTCAACGCCCACCGTTTCAAAAGACTTTATTTCAATCGAAATAGAGTCTTTTTTGTTTTATAATAGTTTCTCTCATTCGTTTTGAAAGAGAAATAAAATATTTTCTTTTCTTTGATTTTCAGAATGTTAATCAATAAAAGTCGAATGTAAAATAGCTTTTGTTTGAAAATAAAAGTGCTCTTGATAGAAATAAAAAAGTGCAGCTTTAAAATAAAAAGCTACACTATTGAGTCGAGTTGTTTCTTCAAATTTTTCAGTTCATCACGCAAATTAATCATCATTTCTAAAATATCTGCGCTCTTGTCAACATTCTTTCTGTTTTCGTTTAGCATCTTTCTTGCTGCAGCAAGCTTAAATCCTCGAACCTTAACAAGGTTATAAATCACTTTAATTTGTTCGATATCTTTCTCTGTATATTGTCTAACGTTCTTGCTGTTTGTCTTGGGTTTGAGATGAGGAAACTCGCTTTCCCAATAACGAAGAGTGCTTTCGTTAATGTCAAACATCTTTGCTACTTCGCCAATAGAGTAGTAAAGCTTTAGGTTTTTATTCATATTCAGAGCCATAATACGATGCTTTTTGTTAAACAAAAACTAATTTATTTGCAAAAATAGTCAAACTTCGGTATCTTTGCAAAACTTTTAATAGAAATTTAAAATAATACATATAAATGATGACAGCTAACGAAATACGTGAGTCTTACAAGCAGTTCTTTGCTTCAAAAGGTCACACTGTTGTGCCTTCTGCACCAATGGTGATTAAAGACGACCCCACATTGATGTTTACTAACGCTGGAATGAATCAATGGAAAGATATCATTCTTGGTACAAAAGACCCAGAACCACGTCGTAGAGCCGATTCTCAAAAGTGCTTAAGAGTAAGCGGAAAGCATAATGACCTTGAGGAAGTAGGACACGATACCTACCACCACACTATGTTTGAGATGCTTGGTAACTGGAGTTTTGGCGATTATTTCAAAGAAGAAGCCATTGACTATGCGTGGGAGTATTTAGTTGATGTACTTCATTTAGACCCCAAAGATCTTTACGTTACAGTATTCGAAGGCTCTCAAGAAGATAACATTGCTCGTGATGATGATGCCGCTTCATTCTGGAGAAAGCATCTTCCTGAAGACCATATCATTAACGGAAACAAGCATGATAACTTCTGGGAAATGGGCGATACAGGTCCTTGTGGACCTTGTTCAGAGATACATCTCGACTCAAGAACGCCAGAAGAGAAGCTAAAAGTAAAGGGTTCAGAGCTCGTTAACAAAGATAATCCACAAGTAATCGAGATTTGGAACATCGTATTTATGCAGTTTAACCGTAAATCGGATGGTTCTTTAGAGCCATTAAGCATGAATGTTATCGATACAGGTATGGGCTTTGAGCGTCTAGTTCGTGCACTTCAGGGCAAGAACAGTAACTATGATACAGACATTTTCCAACCTATCATAAAAGAGATTTGCAAGCTTTCTCATAAGAAATACGGCGAAGATGAGGCCGTAGATGTGGCTATGCGTGTTATTGCAGACCACCTTAGAGCAGTTGCTTTCTCTATTGCTGACGGCCAATTGCCAAGCAATGCAAAGGCAGGATATGTGATTAGACGTATTCTTCGTCGTGCTATTCGCTATGCATACACCTTCTTACACCAAAGAGAAGCGTTTATATACCGACTCATTCCAACTCTTATTGCAGAAATGGGACAGGCTTATCCTGAGCTAACAGCACAACGTGAGTTGATTGGAAGAGTGATTAAAGAAGAAGAAGATTCATTCCTTCGCACCCTAGAAAAGGGTATTTCAATGCTTAACGATGCTATCGAAGTGTTGCAAAAAGAAGGCAAGAGCGAACTAGATGGCGTGCAAGCGTTCCGTCTTTTCGATACTTATGGCTTCCCACTCGACCTAACTGAGTTGATTTGTCGTGAACATCAAATTACAGTTAATGCTGAACAGTTTGATGAAGAGATGCGCAAACAAAAAGAAAGAGCACGTAATGCGGCTGTAGTTGAGAGCACAGACTGGGTTGAACTCGCTGCAGGTGAGCAACAATTCGTGGGATATGACTATACAGAATACGAGTGTCAGATCCTTCGTTATCGTCAAGTTACACAAAAGAAGAATACCTATTTCGAGCTAGTTCTTAACAATACGCCTTTCTATGGCGAAATGGGTGGACAAGTAGGAGATAAAGGTGTGCTTGTAAATGAGAACGAAACTGTTGAAGTTATCGATACAAAAAGAGAAAACGGACAAAGCATTCACATTGTAAAAGCATTGCCTAAAGACGTTAAAGCAAGCTTTATGGCTTGTGTAGATACCGACAATCGCAATGCAAGTGCAGCTAATCACACCGCTACTCACTTAGTAGATTATGCGTTAAAGCAAGTACTTGGCGATCATGTTGAGCAAAAAGGATCTTATGTTTCGGCAGAATCTCTACGCTTCGACTTCTCTCATTTCCAAAAAGTAACAGACGAACAACTTCGTGAAGTGGAACGTCTTGTGAACCAAATGATAAGAGAAGACTATCCAATGGACGAACATCGTGACACACCTATCGAAGAAGCGAGAGAGATGGGTGCTGTTTCTATCTTCGGAGAGAAATATGGTGACAAGGTAAGAGTTGTGCGTTTTGGTCCTAGTTGCGAGTTCTGCGGTGGTATTCATGCAACATCTACGGGTCGACTTGGTATGTTTAAGATTGTAACAGAAACAAGTGTGGCAGCTGGTGTACGTCGTATTGAAGCTATTACAGGTGAGAACTGCGAAGAATTGATCTACTCTTTAGAAGACACTATCAAAGCTGTTAAGGGCCTATTCAATAACACTAAGGAGCTAAAGAGTGCCGTTGAGAAGTTTATTGAAGAGAACGAAGCAATGAAGAAGGAAGTAGAAAAGTTCAAAGCACAAAACGTTGAACGTCTAAAAGAATTCTTATTGAAGGGTGCTAAGCAACAAAACGGTGTTACAGTCGTTACAGGTGTGTTGCCAATCGATGCTTCAGACGCTAAAGACCTTGTGTTTAAGGTTCGTGAAGCCAATCCTTCTCACTTGCTATGTGTTATCGGAACCACAGCAGGAAACAAACCATTGTTGAGCGTTATGCTAAGCGATGACTTAGTGAAAGAGCACAACTTAAATGCTGGTGCAATGGTTCGAGAAGCTGCTAAGCTTATAAAAGGAGGCGGAGGAGGTCAACCTCACTATGCTTCTGCAGGTGGTAAAGACCTTGAAGGCTTAAATGCTGCAATCGAAAAAGTGATTGAATTGGCACAATTATAAGTATTTTCTAATACGAAATAATATAATAATAGACGAGCATTGATGAACAATCGGTGCTCGTCTATTTTGTTTTTACCCGTTTGGAGATGTCTTACTCGAAGAGAGTTCGAAGGCTTTAGCCGTCAGAGATTTATCTCGAGACATAGAAAAAGATGTGCTATTGCAATGCAAAAGCAGTGTAATTAAGATGCAGTTACATTGCTTTTAGGTTGTAAAAGCATAGCAATTGTTTTCCCCTTTCAGTCCCTTCGTTTTTCCTTGCCATGCTCATTACCTTCCTCTTGCTTTGAGATAGAAAAAGATGCTCATTCATTTCGTTTTTCTTTATCGACCTCGTTTCTTTCCGTTTTCAATAGAGTTAGAAGACTCTTGCTGAGGAAAAGAGAACTATTTTATTGCTCAGCAGGAACAAAGACGCATCAAAAAAGGAAGAGTGTACCCCTTCCTTCCATTTAAATTCATTATATATTGATTTATTTCTCTATCTAATTTTTTTCCACCAGCACCACAGGTTGCAAAGACTTAATCACCTCTTCAAACTCATTTCGGGGAGTTTTAACTCCTCGCAGACTTCTAACTGTTGAGAAATGACTGAACCTTTCGTCGCTACTTTTATACCAACTAAATTTCAAGTTGTGGGTTGTTCGCTTTAATTCGTTTTGAATTTTCAAGGCATAACGAGGGTTCACCACCGACAGAAAGCAGGTTCCATCGCTTTGTTCGATAGCTAAAATCAAGCGTTCTTTTATCTTTTTCGCTTTCGCAGAACTTGCCGTTTCGTTCGTTTTATAATCTTTTGTGTTCACCGAAACAGTTAGTTCCCACCCAAATTCGTTGTTAAATTGATTCATCAATCGCTTAAAAACAGGGCCGTGAGCCGACTTATCCTTGATGTTTTTAAAGGCAATATAGAAGTGAATCATCTCGTGAAGCAAGATATTTTGTGCTTGTCGCTCGGTGAATTGATAGTGAGTTGACATACCAATTTTATAATCATACGACCGAAATCCTCTGAAGGTGAAACGCTTTTTGTGCACAAACCAACCCAATTTTGTCTTTGTTTTCGACACTAAAAACAACGGAGTGGGTAGCACTTTATCGAAATAAAGCGCATTGAAAAGCTCGAATTGTTGAGCTATCCACTCTATGTTTACAGTCATTGTCTGCACGTTTGCTTGCTTATCGATTAGAAAGTTCTGCTACAAGGTATTCAGATTGCGTTCCAATTCTAAATTTTCCGCCCCAAATACCAATACCACTGGTCACGAAATATTGCGTCTTTCCCTTAGTTAAAGGTCCGTATGCCTTTTCATAAATAAGGTCTTCGATCCACGAAATAGGCCAAACTTGTCCATAATGAGTGTGTCCACTTAGCTGAAAATCGATGCCTTCACGCTCCGATTGTTCAAGATGATAAGGCTGATGATCGAGCACAATGGTGTAAAGATCTTTATCGATGCCCTTCGTAAGTTCGTGAAGAGTTTTGCGATGTCCATTTGTTCGGTCGTCTCGTCCAATGATATTGATTCCGTTTATTGTCGCAACCGAGTCACGCAAGAGCGTAATTCCAGCGTCTTTATAAAACTTTTCGCTGTTTTGTTCGCCTCCAATATATTCGTGATTTCCAAGACATGCGTAGATAGGAGCCTTGATATTTCTAAACTCTTGTGCCATATTCTCTTCCCAAAGTGGGCGCAAGTTGCCATCAATAATATCACCACTAATCAGCACAAGGTCTGGCTTTTCGTTGTTAATCAATTGCACCCAGCGTTTAAACTCCTCTTTTCTGTTGTGATATCCCAAGTGAACATCGCTAATCATCACTATCTTTTGCGCCTTAGGAAGTTGCTTTTGTGTGGTTAAAGTGATAGGCATTCTCACCTTTTTCTTGTAGTTGATGTTGCCATAAACAAATAAAGCAGTGACGAAAATAAAGATACTTGCCGAGCCAATGACGCTCTTTCGCAAAAAGGTTTCGGGCAGAATGTGAGCTAATTTGGCTATATCTAACATGCCAAAGATGAGCGCAAGATAGAGAAGAATCATGGGCCAAGATGTTCCAAGCTCGTAAACAAACGACGCAAAGTTAAGCGGTAGTTTGTCGATTAAGCCCGAACCATAAATAATAATCGATGCTATTGCCATGAAAGGAATAACAAAAAGCAATCCTTTTATGGTGTTGGTAAACGGCAATATCTGCCATATTCTGGTGAGAGTGTAGCCCAATCCTGCGACGAGGACAAGCAACATAACGATTAATCCTACTTTCATTTCGATGTTATTTAAATTATCCTGAATGGTTCTTTTATCTGTTTTTATTTCTTTAAAATACTAATTGCAGTCCTTTTACATCAAACAAAAGACGTGCCAACATGTATATTGAATGTGATATGTTACGTTTTTTAGAGCGAAAAGAAAACGAAAAAGGCAGTATATATCTTCAAAAAGTTGTTGAAAGATACATACTGCCATTGTATTTTAGCATCAAAAGCGATGCAAATAATAGTTTGTTGGGTTGCGAAAGAGCAGCTTATACCAATGCAGCAATAAGCTCTTCTCTATCACCTTCGAGCATATCGATAACAGGAATCTCAACCATTGTGTAGCAACCAGGTTGCAAACGCATTGAAGCACGAGCCACATTCACAAGAACTTGTGCTGTTAGTGCAGGGTTGTTAATGCTCATATTGAACTCGAAGTGTTGATTTTGGGTCTCACCACTCACGCCTTTGCGAACCAAATGCACGCCATGTCCCATGTCTTTCACTTCATCTACCGATTTAACAGCAATAACATGAGTTTCATCATGTGCAAAATAAGGATCAGCTTTAATTGCTTTTGTCACCTCTTCAAGGCTTGCATTCTCTTCAAGTTCAACATAAACCATTCTTCTATGAATGCTTTCGCCCAATGGAATGGTCATAGATAGGGCGTCTTTAACCCCTTCTTTGCCCTTAGCACATACGCTGTGGCCCATCGACATGCCTGGTCCAAAGTTGGTATAGCTTAGTCCTTTGGGTGCAAGACTTTGCATAAGGGTGCGTACAATCGAGTCAGAACCTGGGTCCCAACCTGCAGATATCACGCAAACAGCTTGCTTTTCTTTGCAAAGTGGCATCATCTCGGCACGATATCCCACAATTCCTGTGTGAATATCATAGCTATCTACGGTGTTAATACCTAAGCTAATGATGTCTTTTGCATATTCTGGACAGCTGCGAGTAGGCACTGCAAGAATGGCAACATCAACGTCTTTAAGGTCTCTAATGTTCTTAACTACCTCATAGCTAGTCAATTCTTCAGGCTTGTTCTCTGCGCCATTACGACGCACAACGCCTGCAATTTCAAAGTCGTTAGCGGCTCTTAATGCCTCTAAAGTGTAACGACCAATGTTGCCGTAGCCCACAATTGCAGCTCTAATTTTCTTCATTTCACTCATATCCATTTAGTTTTTTACGTTTTATGAGCACAAAATTACAAGAAAAGTATAAAAAGTTATGTTTTTGATAGTTTAATTTTTTATAAAAGAAAGGCTGTTAAAAGCGTGATGAAAAGGGATTCTTCGATTTTAAAAAGCATGGTTTTTGTGGGCAAATCTTCAAAAAAATAGTATCTTTGCAAGTATGATTGATAGACTTACTGTTGAGAAAATAAAAGACGCTGCCAATATAGTTGATGTCGTTTCAGAGTTTGTTTCGCTTCGAAGAAGTGGCGCAAATTATAAGGGTTTGTGTCCTTTTCACAATGAAAGAACGCCATCTTTCTTCGTATCTCCATCGAGAGGAATATGCCATTGCTTTAGTTGTGGACGTGGAGGAACGCCCATTAACTTCATAATGGAGCACGAACAGATGACCTATGTTGAGGCGCTTAGATGGTTAGCACGCAAATATAATATCGAAATTAAAGAGCGAGAGCTAACCGATAAGGAGCGACAAGAACAGAGTGAGCGTGACAGTATGTTTATAGTTAATGAGTGGGCGGCAGACTATTTCAAGCAAATCTTACTCGAAAGTGAAGGTGGAAACTCAATAGGATTGCAGTATTTCCGCTCAAGAGGCTTTAGAGATGATATCATTTCGAAGTTTCATTTGGGCTATGATGTGCAAGATCGACATCAATTAGCACGTGAAGCGCAAGCCAAAGGCTATCAACTCGACTTCTTATTAAAAACTGGAATATGCTATAAAAACGATAGATCAGAATACATTGACAGGTATGCTGGTCGTGTAATATTCCCTTGGTTGAGTGTAAGTGGAAAGATTGTGGGTTTTGGAGGACGCTTATTAGACTCGAGAACCAAAGGAGTTGCACAGAAATACGTGAACTCTCCCGACTCAGAAATATACCATAAAGATCAGCTTTTATATGGTATTTATCAGGCAAAGAAGGCTATTTCGAGAGAAGACAGGGTGTATATGGTGGAAGGATACACCGATGTTATATCTATGCATCAATGTGGAATAGAGAATGTTGTGGCGAATTCGGGTACTGCCTTGAGCGTACATCAAATTCGTATGCTGCATCGTTTCACCTCAAATATCACTCTTTTATATGACGGAGACGCTGCAGGTATCCACGCAGCACTACGTGGAACGGACATGATTCTTGCCGAAGGAATGAACATTAAGGTGCTTGTTTTACCCGATGGAGATGATCCTGATAGCTTTGCACGTAAACATTCGTCGGCTGATTTCAAACAATATATAGAAGATAATCAAGTGGATTTCATTCAATTTAAAACCAACTTGATGCTCAATGGCGTCACCGACCCAGCTAAAAGGTCTGAAGCTATCAACTCAATAGTGCAAAGTATTGCTGTAGTTCCTAATCAAATCCTTCGTGATACCTATATTCACGACTGTGCACAGCGATTGAATATTGCTGAAAGCACATTGATAAACACCATGAATAAGTTTATTCGTGAGGCGCAAGACCGCATGAATAAAACGCAAAATGCAGAGGCTCAGCAAGCTAATTCTGCAAGTGCTACCACACAGAAGTATATCAATAATCCTTCAATTCCTAAGGTAGAAACCATGTTAATGCAGGTAATTATCCGCCATGGAGACTTTATTATCTATCGAGATATTGAGGATGAAGAGGGTAATCTCATTAATCTTACGGTGGCAGAGTGGATTAATTACAGTCTAGCTGCAGAGAATTTGCGCTTTAGTGTGGAGATTTATAATCGTGTTTTAGATGAAACTTTAGAGCATTTGCGAGACAATAACTTCTCTGCAGAGCAGTATTTCATTCATCATAACGATATAGAAATAAGTCAATTAGCTACTGAATTGATTCTGGATAAGTATCAATACATTCGTGAACAGAAAGAAGAAAGCACTGCAAAGCAAAATGTTAGCGATGAAGCTCGAATGGAAAAGGAAACCGAAAAGCTAAGAAATGAGGTGTTACACCTATTGTTAGACTTCCATTTCGACCTGCTTGAGCGTCGCTTGCAACAAATAAAAATGGAGATAACACAGCCCAATAACACTCCAGAAAGAATGGCTTCGTTGATGAAAGATTTTAGAGATACACAGCAAAAGCGCAACGAATTGGCTCAACAACGAGGCAATAACATCATTAGATAAAGTGCTTTTGCATGCAAAGGTGCGTTTAATCTTCTGGTAAATCAGTGTATTTCTTATTCCAATTCACTAAATATACCTTCTCAGAAGCACGAGTTAAGGCCGTATAAAGCCAGTGATAATAGTCTTGATTGAGCATATCTTCGGTTAAAAAGCCTTGATCTATGTACACATGAGCCCATTGTCCGCCCTGTGCTTTGTGGCATGTTATGGCATAAGAGTATTTCACTTGTAAGGCATTGAAATAGGCATCGCTCCTTATTTGCTTCATTTTTTCAGTCTTAACGCTAACATCTTGATAGTCTTCTAACAAGCCTTTGTAGAGCATTTCGTTTTGTTCTTTACTCAAAGCAGCGGTGTCTGAGAGCAGAGTATCAAGTATAATGGTAGTGTAAAGCTCATAATTATCATAGTCGGGGAACTGCAATAGCACATCAGCAAAGTGCAAACCATACAGCTCTCTCTTGTTTCTTACCCTGCGAACGATGGCTCTATCGCCATTAGCAAGAAAGCTAATAGGAGCTTTAGCCTGCTCAGTCCAATAGTAATTGTTCTTTACTACCATCAGAATGTCGCCCGAATTCAGCTCTTCTTCATAGTCGAATACCTTGTTTCTGGTGCCTAAATTGTATATTTTAGCACGAGCATTAGAGCGTGTAATCACCATCGTTTCGTCTACACCCACCTGCTTATAGCTGTTATTAAGGCACTCAATGAGTTCGTCTCCATACACCACTTCGATGTCACTAAATTGCTTTAGCTTCATAATTGGCAACTCGCCGTATGCCAATTCGTCAATCATTGTGCGAATAAGGTTAGCATTCCACAGTATACCACTATCCTTATTTTGTCTTAAAACCTCGTTTAATTCACTCTCATACACATCGAATGAGAATCGTTCAAGCACCTCTTTGGTTAAAGCAGGCGATGTTTCTTCACCTATTGGAGGTAACTGTGCGTTGTCACCAATAAGCAAAAGCCGACAATTAACGCCGTTATAAACATAAGATAGCAAGTCTTCTAAAAGGCAACCACTACCGAAAGTGGAGGTAAAAGAAGAAGAGTTAGATATCATCGAGGCCTCATCGACAATGAAAAGCGTATCTTTATGAAGGTTATCGTTAAGATTAAAGGTAGTATCTAGGCCTACAAAGGTCTTTTGTCGATAGATCTTGCGGTGAATAGTGAATGCCGTTGCGCCACTATTGATAGAGAAAACCTTTGCAGCTCGACCCGTTGGAGCCATTAAAACTACCTTTTGTTTTAATGAAGTAAGCGATTTTACGATAGCAGAAGCTAACGAAGTCTTTCCCGTTCCTGCACTTCCTTTGATAATCATAATGCTGTTTTGCGCTCCTTCTGTTAAGAAATGAGCAAACGAAAGGGCAGCATTATGTTGGTCGTTTGTGGGAGAAAAGCCTATGAAAGACTCGATTTGATATGTTATTTCGTCTACTATCATCGATTATTAAAAAGTATTTTGTACTTTTGCAGTTGCACCTTTAGAACACAAAAAAGAATCAATAGCAATGCTTTTGTTTTGCTATTGTGCTCAAAATGATGTTTCTTTAGGTATTGCAAAGATAGAAAAAATAGGTAGAACAATGCTTAAAATCAATCAGAATTATATCTTAACGCTTTGTGTTCTTGCATTAGTTATATTGTGTTATTTAAGTATTCGAAATGGAATGGGAGGCTCATCAACAGACAAAGGAGCCACAAAAGCACAGCAAGAGCAACCGATTGATCCCGCCACTCAACCCTAATTGAGTAGCCAAAAGACCAATATTCCTATTTGTTTTATCCCGAAATAGAGTAGAAGTACATTTTTCTTATTATATAATAAACCGATGCAAGAAACAGAATTCCATTCTTTGCCAAAGCAATTACCGCTTGTTTTCCGAATAGGAAAGCAAACACTTTCATTTGCAGTAAACGACCTTCAGACCGAACATCGTATACTTTTCGAACCTTATACCGTTCGAAGTGGCATTTCAATGGCAGCCAACTTGCGTGAAGCATTTAAGGAAAATGGTTTATTATTGCGTAAGTTTCAAAAGGCACAAGTGTTTGTTGACGCTCCAGTTGTGATGGTTCCTGTTGAAGAATTCGTTGAAGAAGAGGCCGAAAAGATGTATAAGTATGTCTTAACAGACTGCGATAACATCGAAACTCTGCATTATATCATGCCCGAAACCAATGCCGTTGCGTTGTTTGGCATTAGTAAAGACCTTAAAATGGTGCTCACCGACAACATACCTAACGTGCGTTTCATGCCCATTATGCAGCCCGTTTGGAAGTATATGCATAGAAGAAGCTTCTCAGGACATCATCAAAAGCTCTACGCTTGCTTTCATGATAAGAAGGTAGATGTATTCTGTTTCAATAAGAATAGATTTAAATTCACCAATAGCTTTGATGTTTCTCACCCCCACGATGCAGTTTATTACATTATGCATGTATGGAAATTGTTGGGTTTCGACGCCACAAACGACGAACTATTTATTATGGGAAACATTCCAGAATACGAGTGGCACATCGAAAATCTCAATCGATATATCAATAAAGTCTACACCATTAATCCCACAGCAGAGTTCAATAGAGCCCCTGCAACACAAGTAAAAGGAATGCCATTCGATTTAATTACACTATTCACTAAAGGCTAATATGAGAGTAATTACAGGTAAATATAAAGGTCGCCACTTTGATATTCCAAGAACATTTAAGGCTCGTCCCACCACAGATTTTGCCAAAGAGAATATCTTTAACGTACTAAATGGTTATATAGATTTCGAAGATTGCAGAGCATTAGATTTGTTTGCAGGAACAGGAAGCATATCTATTGAATTGTTATCTCGAGAAGCTCAGTATGTTGTTGGATTGGAATTAGATCGTGATCACTGCACTTTTATTCGTCAATGTATTGATAAATTGGGCGCAGATAATTACTCTTTGATTCGAGGAGACGTGTTTCGTTATTTAAAATCGTGCCGAGAAACATTCGATTTGATATTTGCCGACCCTCCTTATGCATTGAAAAATCTTGAAGAAATACCTCGGATTGTTTTAGATAAAGGCATATTAAGCGAAGATGGTATATTCGTTTTAGAACACGGAAAGCATAATCATTTTGAGGAACACCCTTGTTTTTTAGAGCGAAGAGCATACGGAAGCGTTAACTTTTCGTTGTTTAAAGCAAAGCCAAAAGAATAAAACAAGATTCTTTTTCGTTAGAGTTGAATAGAAAAGAGCAACGAAAAGCTCTTTTAAACAGATAGAGGATAAGGCGTAAACGCTTTATCCTTCATTTTTTATGTGTGCGAATTTAGATTGAAAGAGAACAACTCTTGCGTATAGAAATTAGAGCAATGGCGATAATAAACGCACGATAGATTCCCAAAAGCGCACGGCAAACGAACGCTTTTTGTTGGCAATATAGTCTACCACCAAAATACTATTGTTTTCGTCTTCGATAAATACCTCCTTCATTCTCTTAGCCATTTTCGAGTCATAGAAAATGATGTTCGATTCAAAGTTGTTCTCAAAACTTCTGAAATCGATATTTGTACTGCCACAAGTGCATAGACTATCGTCGCATACAATCAATTTAGAATGATTGAAACCCTTTTGATATAAGAACACTTTAACACCTGCTTCAAGTGCTTCGGGGATATAAGAATGGGTGGCTAAAGATGTGATAAACACATCAGATTGTGCAGGAATGAGTAGTCGAACATCAACTCCTGAGAGCGCAGCATTCGTTATTGCGGCCATAAAAGGCTCGGTAGGAAGGAAGTAAGGCGTTTCAATATAAACGTAATGTTTGGCTTCTAAGATGATACGAATAAAGCCTTGCATGATGTCGGGCCACACACTTACAGGGCTACCTGTTACCACTTGCGCTATACAATCGTTGCTAATGTCGTTTGAAAGCGGTGGATAATAAACCGAAGAGGTGAGAAGTGTTTGCGAAACGAAGTACCAATCAATCAAAAATGCACGTTGAATGCCATAAACAGCGCCTCCAACTACTTTCAAATGAGTGTCTCTCCACTGCATCTTTTTCGTACCTTTTAAGTAGCGCAAGGCAATGTTCATACCACCAATAAAGGCAGTTTTGCCATCAACAACGCACAGCTTGCGGTGGTTTCGATAGTTCATTTTACTTGTAAACGCTGGGAAATGCACGGGCATAAAGGCATAAACCTCGACACCCTCATTGCGAATGCGTTGCCAAAACTTGTTTTTCACCTTCCAACAACCCACATCGTCGTATATCAAACGCACCTCAACGCCTTGTCGAGCCTTGTCAATTAGGGCGTCGGCAACGAGATATCCCAATGCATCATCTTCAAAAATATAACTCACAAGATGAATATGATGCTGGGCAGAGCCTATTTCTTTTAATAAAGACAAAATGAAATCGTGTCCCGAAGTATAAATTTCTGCTTCGTTATCTTTGAACGGAAACGCCATATTTTGACTTTGAAAGAATTGTATTAAAGCCGAATGAGCGGGCGGAAGGCGCAGGTTTTGCTGTTCGATATACTCGAACATGGTTTGTTTTGATAGCTTGTTGAGGCTTCGTTGACTTATAAATCGCTCTTTTCTGATGTTCTGTCCGAAGAAAATATACAGCACAATGCCAACAATGGGTAAGAAAACAAGCACCAAAATCCACGCCATTGTTTTGGTTGGCTGTCTGTTATCCATTATGATTGTTATCATCGTTGCAATGATAATGCTTAGGTAGAATAATAAAAAAAGAGTGTTTATATAAATCATCTTTATTTATTTCTGTGCCTCGTTCGTTTCAATTTAGGGCACAATGATAGCACAAATATACAAAAAAAATAATTTCCTTGTTGTTTTTTACAGATAATATTCGTTCGTAAGACGTGCATGTTGGTCTGCCTTTGTTAAGGTTTGTTGACTGATGATTGTTGCTTTTGAATGACAAGAACTGGCGAATAAAAAGATGCTTTTTGTTGATTTTGCTTGACTCTTGGATTGGTTTTGTGAGAGAGAAGAGAGCAAAAAGGAGGTAAAAGCACTGCTTTTGTTTTGTAGAATGAAGTGTTGAGATGAAAAAGGAGAGAGGATAACCGAACAAAAGTGCAGAACTTAGATGCGAAATAGCGTGGTTTTTGATGAATATCGGGATATTATTTAAACGAAAAATGATTGAAAGGTGTGAGTAAAAGACAAGAGTTTGCACTGCAATAGCACTGCTTTTATGATGTAAACTCAATGAGATTGTATTGTAAACTCAATGCAATTATAACTCGTTGAGGTTAAGTTGCTTGCACGTTGATTTTCTTTTTCAAAATAAAACGAGGTGAAGTGAAATAGGAACACAATGAGTTAGCAGGGCAAAAATGTTGCCTTGCGTTTAGACGTAATTAACTCTTTGGTGGGTTTGGGGATGAAAGAAGTGTTAAAGTGAGAGCTAAAAATACTGGTTTTATTCTTCCTTTTTCTGCTTCGTCTTATCGTTTAAAATCTTAAACATAATGCGAGCGGCATTGTCGTGTGCCACTTCATTGCCCAAAATAGCGTGCAACTGCTCATAGTTGTTGAGCATTTCCTCACGTTTATCGCCTCCAATTAAAAGCGATTGCAATTCTTTCTGAATGTCACTCACCACAAATCGGTCGGCAAATAGCTCCGAAACAGCTTCTTTGTCGAGGATAAGATTCACCAAAGAGATATACTTCACTTTGATGATGTGGTTGAAAGCAAAGCGAATGACGGGTGGAATTGGGGTCTTATAACACACTACTTGTGGTACATTAAACAAAGCAGTTTCGAGTGTTGCCGTTCCACTTGTAACCAAAGCAGCCGTTGCATGACTTAAAAGTGCATAGGTGCTGTTTTCTATTAGGGTTACATTGTGCCCCTCGATAAAGGGTAAATAATAGCTTTTATCAATCGAAGGCGCACCCGCAAGCACCATTTGATAGTCGGTAAAAGCACTTGCAGCCTGTATCATGGCAGGCAAATTGTCTTTAATCTCTTGCTTTCTACTACCTGCAAGTAATGCAATAATGGGCTTGTTGTTGGGCAATGAGTGGGTGGTTACAAAGCTATTGAAATCTTCTTGATAGTTGTTTTTAAACAAACGAACTTCGTCTGCGGTGGGGTTTCCAACGTAGTGAATGGGGTAGTTGTGCTTCTTTTTAAAGAAAGGGACTTCGAAAGGCAAGATAGAAAACAGCTCGGCAATATCTCGTTTGATGGCTTTTATGCGCCATTCTTTCCACGCCCATATCTTAGGAGAGATGTAATAGAAGGCAGGAATATTGGTTTCGCTCTTTAAATACTTTGCGATATTGAGGTTAAAGCCTGGATAATCTACCAAAATAACGACATCTGGGTTCCACGAAACAATGTCTTTTTTGCATTGTTTCATGTTGTTTAGAATGGTTCTAAGGTTCAATAGCACGGGAACAAAGCCCATATACGCCATGGTTTGATAGTGTTGAAGACATTCTCCGCCTTCTTTTATCATCAAATCTCCACCAATAAAGCGAAAGGAAGCATTGGTATCTACTTTTTTTAGGGCTGCCATTAGGTGAGAGGCGTGTAGGTCTCCCGATGCTTCTCCAACGATAATATAGTATTTCATAAATGCGTATAGGGTGTTGTTATGGATGTTATGCGATTAAAAGGTCCACTTCTTGGCCTTTTCTATCATATCATATGCGGTGACATCAATGGTTGTTGGGGTGATTGCCACATAGCCATGGTCGAGTGCCCAGCGGTCTGTATCTTCTGAATTGGGCTCTGAATTGAAGAAATGTCCAGCCAACCAATGGTATTCATGACCAAAAGGATGATTGCGATTCTCTACCTCTTTATCCCAATAACCATGACTCATTCGGCACACTTTAACGTCTTTGAAGGTAGGAAGGTTGGGGAAATTGACGTTAAGAAGGGTGTTTTGAGGTAGCGATTCTTCTAAAACTTGCTTTACGATGGTGCGTATATAGGGGCGAAGAGGCTCGAAATCGGCATCTGAACGCTCGTTACATAGCGAGAAAGCGATAGATGGAATGCCTTTCATACAGCCTTCTTTAGCTACTCCAACGGTACCTGAATAGTGGTTGTTAATGCTGGCATTGTCGCCATGATTGATGCCACTGAGAATCAATGTGGGCTTTTCGTCTTTAAACCACTTGTCTATTGCTATCTTAATGCAATCTACTGGGGTTCCACTGCACGACCAAACGGGGAAGTTTTCGATGCTTTTTTGCTCTTTTATGGTGATTGGAAGGGCTGCTGAAAAAGCACAAGAGTAGCCCGAACGACCTGAGTCTGGAGCGCATACTACAACGTCTGCTAAGTCGGAAATCATGTTTACAAGGGCCTTTATGCCCTTAGCCTGGTAGCCATCGTCGTTGGAAACAAGTATAGTTGGTTTCTTTTTATTCATTATTCTTTAAGATTTATTTGTATGCAAAATTACAAAAAAGTCTTTTAAAGCATAGCTTTCTACGGTAAAATTGTGTATCTTTGCAATAAGAGAGGCTTCGTCTCAGCAATTTAAAATATCTTTTATTGCGTTCAGCTTGCACTCTCTTTGCATAAGAGAGGTATCGCCTCAGCAATTTAAAATATCTTTTATTGCGTTCGGCTTGCACTCTCAATAAAAAGAAAATAGGTATTTCTATTGATTGAAGATGTATTCTTTATGACTTTAGTTATCATAAGATAATACGATATGGGTAAAATAATAGCACTTGCAAATCAAAAAGGTGGCGTTGGAAAAACAACGTCAACAATTAACTTAGCAGCCTCTCTTGCAACATTAGAGAAGTCTGTTTTAGTGGTAGATGCAGATCCTCAAGCTAACGCTTCTAGTGGTTTAGGAGTGGATTTGAAGGAGGTTGAATGCTCAATATATGAGTGTATCGTTAATCATGCCGATGTGCATGACGCTATTTACACTACTGATATTGAAGGACTTGATATCATTCCAAGTCACATTGATTTAGTGGGTGCTGAAGTAGAGATGCTCAATATCGATGAAAGAGAATATGTCTTGAAGCGCATCTTAGAGCCTATTCGTAATGAATACGATTATATTCTTATTGATTGCAGTCCTTCTTTAGGCCTTATTACGGTGAATGCTTTGACCGCTGCAGACTCTGTTATTATTCCAGTTCAATGTGAATACTTTGCATTGGAGGGTATCAGTAAACTGCTAAGTACCATTAAGATTATCAAGAGTAGATTGAATACGAAACTCGAAATAGAAGGTTTCTTGCTCACAATGTATGATAGTCGCTTGCGTCTTGCTAATCAAATATACGATGAAGTGAAACGACATTTCCAAGAATTGGTATTTAAAACGGTTATACAACGTAATGTAAAGCTAAGCGAAAGCCCAAGTCATGGATTGCCAGTGATATTATATGACGCTGATTCTACAGGCGCAAAGAATCACTTATCATTAGCAAAAGAAATTATAAATCGTAATAAGTAGTCTTTAAAGGCTCAACAAGTGCTTTTGAAAACCAAAAGAACACGATTGGAATAAATAAACAAGAACAATGTAAATGGCAGTACATAAGAAATACAACTCATCGAACAAAGGCTTCGCTTTAGGGCGAGGTTTAGATGCTTTGATATCTACTGATGAGGTGAAACCACAAGGAAGCTCTACCATCAACGAGGTGTTATTAAGCGAAATAGAAGCTAATCCAAACCAACCTCGTCGTGAATTCGATCAAGAAGCATTGCAAGAGCTTGCTAACAGCATAAAAGAAATAGGAATTATTCAGCCTATCACTCTTCATCAAGTGGCTGAAAATAAATATCAAATCATTGCAGGTGAACGCCGTTGGCGTGCTTCTCAACTTGCAGGATTAACCGCAATTCCAGCTTATATACGCACCATTAAAGATGCAAGTGTAATGGAAATGGCCCTAGTTGAGAACATTCAACGTGAAGATCTCAATGCTATTGAAATTGCATTAGCCTACGAACAATTGGTAGCTCAGAGCGGAATGACTCAAGAAAAGGTTGCTGAAAGAGTGGGAAAGAGCCGTACTGCGGTTACAAACTATATGCGTTTGTTGCGTCTTCCTGCACAAGTTCAGATGGCATTGCAAAAGAAATCGATTGATATGGGACACGCAAGAGCTCTGCTTTCGATTGATAGTCCATCGCTACAAATCAAGCTTTTCAATGAAATTCAAAAGAATGGATACTCTGTTCGCAAAGTAGAAGAGTTGGTTCAGAATATTAAAAACGGTGAATCTTTAGGTGAAGCGAAGAAGAAAGTCAAAGCAACTACAGCCTTACCAGAGGAGTTTAATGTGCTAAAACAACAGCTATCGAAGTTCTTGAACACTAAAGTTCAAATGAATTATTCGGCAAAAGGCAAAGGAAAAATTAGCATTCCATTTGCTAATGCTGCTGAATTAGAGCACATTATGCAAGTATTTGATAAGCTAAAGGAATAATAAACGCTTTGCAAACGGCTATATATAATAAATAGGTATAGTATTCAATGTGTCTTGAAAGAATTGTTATTCTTACTCAATAGACGATAAGTGAATTATCAATAGCGACACATTAAAAGAGTAGAGGTAAATAAAATAAGGAGTATAAGCAGTGAATATCAATAAAAGAATAAAAACTATTGTTATGTCAGGATTACTTTGCTTAACCGCAAATAATGCTTATTCGCAAACCGATAGTTTACGAATAATGACTGAACAGAGCGATAGTATAACCGCATTGCAATCTTCTTTGCCTGCAGAAAATACACTTTCAAAAGATGATAGTGTACTTATTGCAAGGAATATACCTTTAAAAAAGAAAGAAAAACGCAATTGGGAAACATGGCATCCTGAAGCAAAAAAGGCATTATGGCTGGCACTTGTGATCCCAGGAGCAGGTCAAATATACAATAGAAAATATTGGAAATTGCCCATAGTGTATGGAGGTTTCGTTGGATGTCTTTATGCTTTGCGTTGGAATAACCAAATGTATAAAGATTATTCGCAGGCCTATATCGATATAATGGATAACGACCCACAAACAAAGTCGTATGAATCGTTCCTGCATTTAGGCACTCAAGTGACTCAAGATAATCTTGCTCGCTATCAAACAGTATTCAAACAGCGAAAAGATAAGTATCGTAAATGGCGTGATATGAGTATCTTCTCATTGGTGGCAGTGTATGCTTTATCAGTTATTGATGCGTATGTTGACGCCTCATTGTCAGAGTTTGATATTTCAAAAGATTTGAGTTTAAAAGTTAGTCCAACAGTAATTAATAATAAAAATGAGCGCAATCCTCTCAAAGCAAACGCTTTAGGAGTTCAATGTAGCTTTACATTTTAAGATAAGATGAATAAACTAAGATTATTAGTAATGTCGTTTCTTCTAGGAACAGCGTGTGTAATGCAGGCTCAGAGCGAAGACAATGACACAGAAATAACAGTAACAAACAAGAATGGTAAGCAAGAGATAATCGACATTCCAGAAGCAATGACTTACGAAGTGGATAGTCTTTTGCACCTATATCACACACAACGCTATCTCAAACCCTCTACAGATTGCAACTTTCCAAACGTTAATCCCGTTTTTGATAAAGAGGTTTATAAGGCACGTTTGAAGCGAATGCCAACCGTAATAGAGATGTCTTATAACGATGTTGTGCAGAAATTCATCGACCGTTACAGTGGAAAGCTACGCCGTTCGGTAAGTATTATGTTAGGATCAGCTAACTTTTACATGCCAATCTTCGAAGAAGCGCTTGAAGCTTACAATCTTCCTTTAGAGCTAAAGTACCTTCCTGTGATCGAATCAGGACTCAATCCTCAGGCAACCTCATACGTAGGAGCAGGCGGTTTGTGGCAGTTTATGATCGGAACAGGTAAAAGATACGGCTTAGAAATCAACTCATTAGTAGATGAAAGACGTGATCCTATCAAGTCTTCGTATGCAGCTGCGAACTATTTAAGCGACCTTTATCGTATATTTGGTGACTGGCATCTTGCTATTGCGGCATATAATTGCGGACCAGATAAGATCAATAAGGCGATACATCGTGCAGGAGGAAGCAAGGATTATTGGCAGATTTATCCCTATTTACCACAAGAAACACGTGGATATGTGCCCGCTTTCATAGCTGCCAACTATATAATGAACTATTATTGCGACCACAATATTTGTCCAATGGTAGCCGATTTACCAGCTAAGACCGATACCGTTATGGTCGACAGAGATATTCATTTCTCTCAAATAGCAGGTGTTTTAGGACTCGATATCAATCAGTTGAAAGAACTAAACCCACAATATCGCCGTAATATTGTTAATGGAAGTAGCAAGCTATCAGCCCTTCGTTTGCCCTCAACAGAGGTAAATAAGTTTATAGATAAGCAAGAAGCCATTTACGCTTACAATGCAGATGAATTATTAAGCAAAAGAGATGAGGTTGAAGTAAACGACGATGTGCCAACCTATGTGGCAGCACATAGAGGCTATAGTAGCAGAACTTACGCAGCAAAATCATCACGTCATTCTTCTAAACACGACAGAAAGAAAGATAGAAGAAGTAAAGAAAGAACCCAAGAGGTATCTATAAAGAGTGGTGATACATTGTCTGAGATAGCTGCACGCAATCATACTACAGTAGCAAAGCTAAAGAAACTCAACAAAATTAGCGGTAGTAACATTCGTGCAGGTAAGAAGTTAAGAGTAAAATAAACCAACTCATCATAGTTAAAACAAAAAGAGTAATATTATTGTTAGCATTCAATAGAACCGTTACACCTTATTATATATAGGGTAGGTGAGCAGCAATAGTCTTACTCTTTTTTGCACTTTAAAGCTCGACACCATTCAATCTACGAGCCAATAACAACAAATAAACCCTCAAGATAGTCCTCTTTCACTTAGAAAGAGCGTCTTAACAACAAAGCACATTACATTATGGAGCAAACTAATAATAAAGATGTGAATATAGAAGAGCGCAATGAAAAGCTTATACAAGATGCCTTTCAGCATTTAATAGACACCTATCTTGCGTCACGACATCGCAAGAAAGTTGAAATCATAACCAAAGCATTTAATTTCGCAAAGCAAGCCCACAAAGGAGTAAAACGATTGTCGGGCGAGCCTTATATCCTTCATCCTATTGCCGTTGCACAAATTGCTTGCGGTGAAATGGGATTAGGATCTACCAGTATTTGTGCTGCTCTTTTGCACGATGTTGTTGAAGATACCGATTATACCGTTGAAGATATAAGCAACATCTTTGGTGAGAAGATTGCCCAAATAGTAGATGGATTAACCAAAATCTCAGGTGGAATATTTGGCGATAAGGCATCAGCTCAGGCAGAGAACTTCAAGAAGTTGCTTTTAACCATGAGCGAAGACATTCGAGTTATCTTAATAAAGATATGCGACCGCCTGCACAACATGCGCACACTCGATAGTCAACCCGCCAACAAACAATACAAAATTGCAGGCGAAACCCTCTACGTTTATGCTCCATTAGCAAACCGCTTAGGTTTGAACAAGATCAAAACCGAATTAGAGAATCTAAGCTTTAAGTTCGAACATAAAGAAGAGTTCGAGCGCATCAATCAAAAGCTTTCATTCACAAAAGAGCAACGTGACGAGTTGTTCGAAGCCTTTACACAACCCATAAGAGAAGTTCTTGATAAGATGGGAATCAACTATCAGATCAAAGAACGAGTGAAAAGCCCTTATTCTATATGGAAGAAGATGGAGACAAAGCATCTTACCTTCGAAGAAATATACGATATATTGGCTGTGAGAATCATCTTCACTCCCAAGTCAAGAGAAGAAGAAATCAACGAATGTTTCAGCATTTACGTTGCAATAAGCAAGATATATAAGTCGCACCCCGACCGCTTACGAGACTGGTTGAACCACCCAAAGGCCAACGGTTATCAAGCTCTTCATGTTACATTGATGAGTAAACAAGGCCGATGGATAGAGGTACAGATTCGCAGTGACAGAATGGACGAGTTGGCAGAGCAAGGCTTTGCAGCCCATTGGAAATACAAAGAAGGAGGTGAATATACCGAAGATGAGAGCGAACTAAACAACTGGTTGCACACCATTAAAGAGATATTAGACGATCCACAGCCTGATGCTATGGACTTTCTCGACGCCATTAAGCTCAATCTTTTTGCATCAGAGATCTTTGTTTTCACACCAAAAGGTGAGATAAAGACCATGCCTGCCGATTGTACAGCACTCGACTTCGCTTTCCAAATACACACCTTCTTGGGCAGTCATTGCATTGGTGCAAAGGTAAATCACAAGCTCGTGCCCATCAGTCACAAGCTACAAAGCGGCGACCAAGTAGAGATTCTCACCTCAATGGCACAGCATGTGCAACCTTCTTGGATCAACTTTGTGTCTACAGCAAAGGCAAAAGCCAAGATACAAGCAATCCTTAGAAGAAAGAATAGAGAAACTCAAAAGAAGGGAGAAGAGGTATTACAGAACTGGTTAAAGGCGCATGATTTGCGTGTAACCACATCTATTATTGAGAAACTCTGCACCTTCCATAAGATAGAAACGCCCGAAGCGTTCTTCATTTCATTGGGAGAGCGCAGCACCATACTTGGAGATAAAGACTTAGAAGTGCTTAACAACAAGGGAGGAGTGAGTATTCAAGCTGCTCTTCGTAAGTTTGTTCCATTCTTATCAGGCGACAAAAAGAAGGGAAAAGAGCAAGAGAAGTTTATTGTTGGAAAAGACTTCAACAAGAAAATTCCAATCGTTATCAACGAAGAAAACATCAATACGTTTGTATTCCCAACATGTTGCCACCCCATTCCAGGTGATGATGCGTTAGGATATATCGACAATAAAGGACGAATAGAGGTGCATAAACGCTCGTGTTCTGTTGCTGCTCGCCTTAAATCGAGCTTCGGTAATAAAATATTAGATGCCAAATGGGACATGCACAAACGTCTATTCTTCAACGCAACCATTAAAGTTCGTGGAATAGACAGGCACGGAATGCTTCTTTCAGTATCAGAAGTGATCTCTTCGCAAATGAATATCGACATCCATAAGATCACCATTTCTACCGAAGAAGGCATCTTTGATGGAACAATAGAGATAGGAGTTCACGACAAAGATGAGGTGAACGAGCTCATTGCCAAACTAAAAAATATAGAGAATGTGAAAGAGGTTAGTCAGTTGGTTTAATCTCATCGCAACATAAAAGTTAAGGAGGACGCTACAAGTTGGTGTCCTCCTTTTTTATATGCGTTATTTTTGTTGTCAATAAAAGCATAGCTTTTGCCCTGCAAAGTCAATGCTTTTAGCATGTAATTACATTACTTTTTCACCCTTAACTCAATGCAATTGCAATTCATCTTTCTACAAGCTGAAATGCAGTTAGAAAGAAAAGAATTATTTTTCTCATGTTCAAATGAAAACTTTTATATTAATACTCGTTTACAAAATCCTACCTATTTTTTATTATCTCACCTGCTCAATGCCTGTGTTTAGGCGGTTGTTTAACAAAAAAAATACATATTAATGGGTATTGTAGGGCATGATAAAACTTAGTACCTTTGCACCATCATGAAAAAATATGATTAATAATTAAAACAAAACAAAAGTATGATGACAATTAAAAAAGCAATATTGCCTTTGCTTTTCTTGTCCATTTCAACATCTATTACTGCGGGCGTAGTGGTAGAATCGACCTACAAAATGACAGGAATAAACGTGCAAGGACATGTTATTGATTCAAAAACTAAAGAGTATGTACCTTACGTTTTGGTAGCAGTAAAGGGTACAACACTTGCAACAACCACAGATGCTAAAGGTTTTTATTCGATTAAAAACATTCCACAAGGAAAAGTAATATTAGAGGTTAAGCACCTTGGTTATCATAATGCAAGCGTAACTTTAAAAACAGACAAAGAAGAAACACTTGAGCAAAACTTTGAGTTGACAGACGATGTACTATCGTTAGACGAGGTAGTTCTCACCGCAAACCGTCAACAAACATTGCGAAGAGAAGCGCCAGTGCTTGTTAATGTGGTAGACAAACGACTCTTTAATCTCACCAACTCTGCAACATTATCACAAGGATTGAACTTTCAACCTGGTGTAAGAACAGAGAACAATTGCCAAAACTGCGGTTTTTCGCAAGTGAGAATTAATGGATTAGATGGTCACTACTCACAAATCCTAATCGATTCACGTCCCGTTTTCTCTGCATTGAACGGAGTTTATGGATTGGAACAAATTCCTTCGAGTATGATTGAGCGTGTTGAAGTGGTGCGTGGAGGAGGCTCTTCGCTTTATGGAGCATCGGCAATTGGTGGTACAATCAATGTAATCACCAAAGAACCTATCCGTAATTCAGCCGAAGTGGGTCACACCCTCTCTTCTTATGGCAATCATTCTGGTTGGGAAAACACCACCAATCTCAATGCTTCTATCGTTACAGAAGATGCTAAAGGTGGATTGTTTATCTACGGAAATCACCATTATCGCCCTGGATACGACCATAATAACGATGGATATACAGAACTTCCTAATCTTAAAAACCAAACACTTGGCTTTAGTGCATTCTACAAATTCACTCCATACTCACGCATAACACTTCGTTATCACAATCTTGCTGAATTCAGAAGAGGTGGAAATCACCTTGAAAGAGCACCTCACGAAAGCGATATTACAGAGCAGTTAGAGCACGATGTGAACGGAGGTAGCTTGGCATACGACTTGTTTTCAAAGGATACAAAGCGTCAATTAAAGCTTTATTATTCGTTCGAAAACACTGCAAGAAAGAGCTATTATGGTGGAATTGGTGGCGGAACAGAGGCTGCCGACACCATTAAATCGGCTAAAGCTTATGGACGTACAAAGGAAATCAACCACTTGTTGGGTGTACAATATGTGCATTCGTTCGACAATTGCTGGTTTATGCCTGCAACATTAACCGCTGGTTTAGAGTATAACAACGATAAGATGAACGACGAAGTGCTTGGCTACGACCATTATTTGAATCAAAGAGTAAGTATCGGAAGTGCTTATTTCCAAAACGAATGGAAAGATTCTCGCTTCACTTTCTTGTTAGGTGCACGCTTAGATAAGCACAACTTAATTAAAAATGCTGTCTTCTCACCTCGTGTAAACTTTAGATATAACCCTTCAAAAGAGCTTAGTTTGCGTTTGAGTTATGCCGAAGGATTTAGAGCTCCACAAGCTTTTGACGAAGATTTGCACACTGGTTGGACCGATGGTTCACGTCAAATTATTGTAAGAGACCCTAACTTGAAGGAAGAAAGATCTAGAAGTATCAGCGCATCTGCCGACTTCTATCACACATTTGGTAGTGTTCAAACTAACTTCTTGATTGAAGGTTTCTTTACACATCTAACGAATGCTTTCGCAACAAGAACATTGGATAAGGGCGAAACCACTGATCCTGGCTATGAAGACAATATTAGAAACATTATGCAACGCTATGGATTGAGTCGCCAAAATGCTGTAGACAATGAAATAGCAGAGCGTTTTAATGGTAATAATGCAACTATCTTTGGATTAAATATTGAAGCAAAGGCAGCATTTTCTCAATGGCTTCAAGTTCAAGCAGGACTAACATTGCAACGCAATATGTATAAAGATTCTGTTGAATGGTCGGGAGATGGTGCTAAGAAAGAACGTCGTTTCTTGAAAACTCCTAATGCTTATGGCTATTTCACAGTGAACATTCAGCCTCTAAAGAACTTGAGTGTTGCGCTCACTGGTACTTATACTGGTAGCATGTTGGTGGGACATCAAAAGACAGACGACTACACCTTTACACAAAATGGTACAACCATTACCTACCCAGGTTGGGCAGAAGCTAAGGCAGTTAACACTCCTTCGTTCCTTTCTATGAACCTAAAAGTATCTTACGACATACAACTTTCACAATATATCAAGATGCAAATCAATGGCGGTTTCCAAAACATTACCAATGCTTTCCAACGTGATTTAGAGCGTGGACCATTGAGAGATGCCGACTATGTCTATGGTCCTGGAACCCCTCGATGCGCTTTCTTGGGCGTGAAGTTCAGCTATTAAGATGAGGAAAGGTAGCAAATAAAAGATAGCTTATTTGCTATTAGAGTAAAAGAAAACTCCTAAAAAGAAGTAAATGCACTTCCTTTTAGGAGTTTTTTATTGTGGGTTATGGTTCAATATCTTTACACGAGCGTTTGGATTGTGTAGATATAAACAGCCGAAGCGGGTATTGCTAGCAACGAACTGTCGAAACGATCGAGCATACCTCCATGTCCTGGAAGAATTGTTCCGCTATCTTTTATACCTAAAGTACGCTTGATGAGGCTCTCAACAAGGTCGCCCCAAGTTCCAAATACAGTAACAACAAGTCCTAAACCAAGCCATTGTAGGGTGTTAAGTCCCGATAAATTGCCATGGTTTTGATCGAGCAATGAAACCAAGAAAGCAGCAACTAACACTAAAACTCCACCGCCAATGCTTCCTTCCCAGCTCTTTGCTGGACTGATTCTGGGGAACAATTTATGCTTACCAAACAAGCTTCCTACGCAATAAGCACCTGTATCACTGGTCCATAAGAATATGAATACACTTAAAGGAAGAAGATAATAGAAATGAATATTGCCATCGGTTGCTGTTCTAAAAGCAAGGACATTGATCATAGATAGGGGCAAAGCAACATACATTTGTCCTAACATGGTGTAGGATAAGTCGTGAATTGCGTTCTTATTTTTGGTGTATAGCTCGCTAACAAACAAATAAATGATGGTTAAAAGATAAGGCATAAACACCGCATTGGTTTGTACAAAGCCGCTATTGATTGCCGAAATGGCAAGGAATAGATACACACCTGCCACTGTAGAGATAAACCTATTAATGGTTACATCTTCGATATTATTCACTAATCCAGAGTATTCCCATAGGCTAAGGCATGTTATTAGGGCGAAAAGAAACACCATAGCGACGGGTTGAAAGAAGCAAGTTACCATGATAGTAACAAAGAGTACGCCTGTAAAAGCACGCACCGTCATGTTTGTTAGTTTATCTGACATATTCGTATTTGTTTGTGTTTAGGATATTTGTTGTATGATTTAAAAAGAAAGTGCAATGTATGAAACGAACTTCAAACATTGCACTTGTTCTATATTATTCTGCCTCTTGAGACTGTTCGTTCTTCATTCTCTGATGTTCTTCCTCAGCTTTTCTAACCTCTTCGGGCATATTTTCTAATGTCAACTCATTCGCTTTCTCGTTTGCTTCGATAATCTCTTGAGTTCTACTACGCCATGGACGCTTTCCAAATATTTCCTCAACGTCTTCTGCAAAGATAACTTCTTTGGTTATTAAGAGCTCTGCAAGGCGTGCATGTCCTTCCTTATGTTCAGTTAATATCTGCTTAGCTCTGTCATATTGTTCATTTAACATGCGCAAAACTTCTTCGTCAATTAACTTCGCAGTGGTCTCAGAATAAGGACGTTGGAATTGATATTCTTGGTTATTATAGAAGCATACGTTAGGCAATGCGTCGCTCATTCCAGCATAAGCAACCATTCCATAGGCGCTCTTTGTTGCTCTTTCGAGGTCGTTCATCGCTCCTGTTGAGATATGACCAGTGCACAATTCCTCTGCAGCACGGCCTCCAAAGAGAGCACACATCTCGTCTAACATCTGCTCTTTGGTTGTAATTTGACGCTCTTCAGGTAGATACCACGCTGCACCAAGAGCCTGACCACGAGGCACAATGCTCACTTTTACAAGCGGATTAGCATGCTCACAGAACCAAGAAATGGTGGCATGACCAGCTTCATGCAATGCAATTGTACGCTTTTCGTCTGCAGTCATCACCTTAGTCTTCTTCTCTAAACCGCCAATAATACGGTCTACAGCATCTAAGAAGTCTTGTTTTCCAACTTGTTTCTTATTGTGTCGTGCTGCAATGAGCGCACTTTCGTTACATACATTGGCAATATCAGCTCCCGAGAAACCAGGAGTTTGACGTGCTAAGAAGTCGATATCGATGGTATCATCAATCTTAACGTTGCGCAAGTGCACTTGGAATATTTCCTTACGTTCGTGCAAGTCGGGTAGTTCAACGCTGATTTGGCGATCGAAACGACCTGCTCTTAGTAACGCACTGTCGAGCATATCCACTCTATTTGTTGCCGCAAGGATAATCACTCCGCTGTTAGTTCCGAAGCCGTCCATCTCTGTTAGTAAGGCATTCAGAGTGTTTTCACGTTCGTCGTTACCACCTGTTGAAGGGTTTTTACTACGTGCACGTCCCACAGCATCAATCTCATCGATGAAGATGATACATGGAGATTTCTCCTTTGCTTGACGGAATAAGTCTCTAACTCGACTTGCTCCGACACCTACGAACATTTCAACAAAGTCGGAACCACTCATAGAAAAGAATGGAACTCCAGCCTCTCCAGCAACCGCTTTAGCAAGAAGTGTCTTACCAGTACCTGGAGGTCCGACTAAAAGAGCACCCTTAGGAATCTTTCCACCCAATTCAGTATAACGGCTTGGGTTCTTTAAAAACTCTACAATCTCTTGTATTTCTTGTTTTGCTCCGGCTTGTCCTGCAACGTCTTTAAATGTAACTCCGAGGTCATTTCCCTTCTCATACATTTGCGCTTTGCTCTTTCCTACATTGAAAACTCCTGCGCCTCCGCCTGCACCTCCGCCGATTCTGCGCATTAAGAAGTAGCCAATGATGAAGAAAAAGATGAAAGGAGCGAAGTTAACAAAAATGTTTATAAGCTCGTTTCCTTTCTTTGATTCGAACGTATAGCTTGTAATTTTGTGTTGTTCTTGCGCTTGTGACAAGTAGGTATCTATGTTATCTACCGAACCAATACCTACAGTTACATAAGGATTTTCACCAAGTTGCTTAGCATCTCGGTGGAACACGTCTCTAATGTGTGCAGGTTTTACATACATTTTGAGCGTTTTCAACTCAGTATTAACAACTACTTCGTCTGCCCAACCTTTATTGATATATTGTTTAAAGTTGGCCATTGAAGTTTCTTTTGATGCAGAACCACCGCCTAATTTATTACCTGTTCCAGTTAGGAAAAAGATAGTTAGTCCCACAATGATAAGCCCATAAATCCAATTAAGATTAAACTTTGGCATTTTGGGTTGGTTGTTATCCTGGTTGGGTTGATTATTTTTCTTATCCATATTTCGACAATTTTGTTTCAGAAAATGCAATCTTCCAAAATCGTGCCAATTATTCTAAGTCGGGAATATTTGTCAATTTGGCATCTTGCCACAACTCTTCAAGGTTGTAAAAGCTTCTTGTTTCGGGCTGAAAGATATGCACAAGCACATCAGAATAGTCCATAGCAACCCATTCGCTATTGCCTAAACCGATGGTATTGATAGGCTTTTCGCCTGCTTCGATACGTGTTGTTTCTGCAATCGAGTCGCTAATAGCTTCGATTTGGTTGGGTGATGAACCTTGACAAATAACAAAGTAATTGGCAATACTGCCGTCAATATCTCTTAAATCTACTATTGTTATGTTAGAGCCTTTTTTCTCTTGTATTCCTTTTACAATTGTTTCTACTAGTTTGTTAATTTCTTTCATTTATAAAAATACTTGATAATTCTAATTACAAAGGTACATATAATATATGTAAGAAACTGATTTGTGCTTTATCTTTTCCATATTTTTTACAAAAAAAGATGTGTCATAGATGGTGATTTTCGAAAAAATGTGTACCTTTGCAATAGTTTGTAGAGCGTTGATACGCTGCATTTATTGGGATATGGTGTAATGGTAACACTACAGATTCTGGTCCTGTCATTCTTGGTTCGAATCCGAGTATCCCAGCATTAACTAAGAGTTAGGTGATGAAAAAGCATTACTTAACTCTTTCTTTTTATGCTCTTTTATTCCTAAAGAAAAGCATTTGTTTTCCAATTTTTATGTATCTTCTCTATAACACGATTTTGATTTCATAATAAACTGATAATCATTGCTTTGTAAAAGCATTGCTCTTGGTGTGCAAACTCATTGCTTTTGCAGGGCAATTCTATTGCTTTTTCGATGTAAAAGCAATGCCTTTGTGATGAAAATAGGATGCTGGTTTGGAGCTATAAAAATGGAGTGAGATTCTTTTAAAAGGAAGATTGTTTTAAAAGAGGGTAGAAGTGGATAGAGTAGAAGACTGATGTTGGAGGGGAAATAAAAAGAAAACAGTTACCTAAAATAGACTTGCCGTTGTTTTGAACGTGTCTGTTTAGATAACTGTTCTGTTGTATTGAGGTTCAACGAGCTGAATTATTCGTTGTCGTTTTCTTCTTTTTGTTGACGATCAATCTCTTTAATTTTCTCTTTTAAGAGTTGCATTTCTTCCTTAAGTTTCTCGGTCTTTTGTGTAAAGTTGCTGATAAGTGAGTTGCCTTTTTTGCTTGCTGCACTTAAGAAACCAAGGTTGTTTTCGTATGTTTGCAATTCTTGTTTCATGCGTTCGTAAGCTCTAAACAATTTATTGCGTTCGTTATAAAGAGCGTTTTCGCCGTTGCTTACAACATTCTTAAGGTTGTTTTTGAAGTCGTCTAAACGTTTGCGGTTGACCGAAATGTTTAGTTCTTTCTTCAACTGGTCGCTTATTTCCTTGAATTGAGCATACAAACGATCTTTCTCTTTGTATGGAACATGACCTGTTTGGTTATATTCTTTGATCAATTGATGAATCTTTTCGCTTGCATCTTCTGCCTTTGTTGCGATAAAGCTTTTCAACTCTTTTAAGATGCTTTCTTTGTGTTCAAGGTTCTTATGCTCTTCAGAATGACTGTCGCCATTAGCTGCTTTGCGTGCATCGAAGAACTTATTGCAATATTGAACGAATTCTTCCCAAAGCTTGTCGCTCACCTTTTGAGGAACGAAGCCCACCTTTTTCCATTCTTTTTGAAGTGCAATAAGCTTGTCACTTGTTGATTTCCATTCGGTACTATCGGCTAAGTTCTTCGCTTTTTCTATCAATGCTTTTTTCTTTTCGATGTTTTCTGCGAAGCTTGCCTTTAGCTCTTTAAAGAATGTGGTTTTGCTTTGGAAGAAGGTGTTGCATGCTTCTCTGAAGCGTTCGAATATCTTTACATTCATTTTTTGTGGTGTAAAACCAATTGTTTTCCACTCTTTTTGAATGTTAGTAACCTCTTCTGTGGTCTTTTCCCACTCGCTAATGGTTTGTATTTTCTTTGCGTTGATGGCTTCAACTTTCTCGCATAGATTGGTTTTCTTTACGAGATTTTCTTCTTCTTTGCCTCTAAGCTCTTCGAAATGCTGTTGATGACGTTTGTTGATTACTGTTGAAGCGGTTTTGAAACGAGTCCATATTTGCTCTCTGTTTTCTTTTGCAACAGGACCAATTTCACGATATTGTTGATGAAGTTCTTGTAGTTGATGAAATGCACTAACTACATCTTTCTCTTCAGAAAGCTTTTCTGCGGCTTCGCAAAGTTTGGTTTTTAGTTCTAAGTTCTTCTTAAAATCGTATTCTCTTGCTTCGTGATTGAGTTTTAAGAGGTCGTAGAACTGTTCTGTGTATAATTGATATGTGCGCCAAAGCTCATTCACCTTGTCGGCTGGCACATTGTTTATTTCTTTCCATTTAGTTTGTAACTCTTTGAATTGAGCGTATGATTTGTTTGCTTCATCTGGCGAAGTTGCAATGGCTTTGATGCTTTCTATGATGGCAAGTTTCTGCTTAAGGTTCTCTTGTCTTTCCTTTTCTTGTTCTTGAAGTAACTTAGCTCTTTTCTCTTTGATTAGCGATAGCTCTGCTTTGAATATCATCTCGTCTTCGCTAGGCGCCACTTTATAAGCCGAAGGGTCGCCTCCTGCATCTAAATAAGCTTTTTGTTCAGCTTCTCTTTCTGCAAGATGTATTCTATAGAAAGTAGACTTTAAGCTTTCTATCTCTTCTCTTGAAGGAACGGTTTCGCTACTTGCTAACGTCTTAATCTTGTCGATTATCTCTTGTTTGGTGGTGTATTGTTTGTTAGATGTATTGCTTTGGTAGTCCAATACATTTTCTTCTGTTTGGTTTGTCGCGTCACTTGATGTTGCAGAAGTTTCATTACCACTGTTAGCATTACTTGAAATTACCTGGCTTTCGTTGTTTTCTGTTGCATCGAAGCCTTGTTCTTGAGAGTTCTTTTGAAGGTCCATTGCTATAGCTGCTTTAAGTTATTGTTTCGGATTTACAATTAATATGATAGGTGCAAACTTACTTAAAAATATTGAAAGTTGCTAATGAAATGCGTTAAAATGTTGTTCAAAAACGTCTTTTTATGTCGTGTTTGACTTTAAATTAGGCGTTTTCGTTTTAACAACCACCATGAAATTGCGGTAATAATGAATGATATGATGAGCGCAAGAGGGAATCCCCAAGGGCTCTGTTCCATTGAGTTGAGGAGGTTCATTCCTAAGAATGAAGATATAAGTGTGGGCACCATCATGATAATACTCACTGATGTGAGGGTACGCATAACGGTGTTCATGTTGTTGTTAATAATGCTAGAGTAGGTCTCCATCGTTGATTCTAGAATGTCAGAATATATCGATGTGGTTTCTCTTGCCTGTGTCATCTCAATGTTTACGTCTTCAATTAGGTCGGCATCTAATTCGTCTACCTGCAACTTAAACTTCAATTTAGCTAGCAAGTTCTCGTTACCTCTGATTGAAGTGGTGAAGAAAGTGAGCGAATCTTGTAGTCTACTTAATCCTATCAAGCTTTCGTTGTTCACCTCATGGTCGAGATTGTGTTTTGCTGTTTCAATGAGGGTGTTGATTTGTTTCAAACGCTTTAGATACCAAACTGCTGATGAAAGGAATAAACGGAAAATCATATCAACATAGTCTGTGAATCCAACTCCACGCTTTTGTTGATAACTTACAAAATCAATCATCATGTTTGTTTCAAAATAACAAACAGTTATGGTAACGTCTCTTTTATGTATAATACCTAAAGGAACGGTGGTGTAAGGCGTTCTTGAACGTATTTCTTTCACGTAGGGAATACGTAAAATGATGAGCATCCAGCCGTCATCGTATTCGTAACGGGCACGTTCATCGGTGTCACTAATGTCGGGAAAGAAATAATCGGGAATGTTAAAACGTTCTTCTAACTCGTATTGATCCTCATTAGTTGGGCATGTTACTTGTATCCAACAATTGGGTTGCCACTCAGGTATGACCTTAAGTCGGTCGGTTGTATTCCAGTATGTCTTCATAAGTGCTTATCGTCAAGTATGTAAAAGTAAAGTGAAGATAAGCAACATTGTGCATTATCCTTCGCTTGTCTTTTTGTTATTTTCCGAATGATAATCGTCCATAATTAATTAAAAAAATGATTTGTGTTGCAAAAGTACAGCTTTTTTGTGGGATAAACGAATTTTTGTTGTAAAGAATGCATTTAACAATTGCAGATGTAGGATTGCGCTTTTGTTGGGTTTATGGGTGCGATTGCTTTTAGAAGTTATGAAAGATAGCTTCTAAAAGCCAATAGAAAAGCAAAATAGAGAGAAGAAACTCCGAAGAATTTCAACTCTCTATATATTATAAAGTGTAACCTTTTAACTTGTTATTGTTTTGGGTTATTTCACAGGAACAGTCTCGAATGTCTTCTTAAGCAATTGCCAGAATGGTTCAACTGTTTCGATTAAGCAACGTTCGTTGGTTGTATGTGGAGAACGAATGGTTGGACCTAATGATACAACATCCATGTTTGGATACTTGCCAAGAATGATAGAACACTCTAAACCAGCGTGGTCTACTTGCTCAACTGCTTCGTGTCCGAATAGTTCAAGATAGTTCTTTTCGAGCAATTTAAGAATTTCGCTGTCTGTATTTGGATCCCAACCGCCATAGCTTCCGCTGAAAACTGTCTTCATTCCGATAAGGTCGAAGCAGCTCTTTAGAGTGGTTCCGATATATTCTTTCATATCTTCATTAGAGCTTCTTGCAAGGATTTTGATACTAGCTTTACCGCCTTCGATATCAATAATTGCAAGGTTTGAAGATGTTTCCACAACAGAAGGAATAGAAGGAATCATTCTCATCACTCCATTATGACAAGCATATATAGCGTTAACCAAGCTATCTTGTATCTCTTCTGGTACTTGTTTAGCAGGAGTTGGTACTTCTTCGGCAAAGAACTCGATATGTTCTTCGATGTGTTTGAATTCATTAATGAAATCATTTTCCCAGTCCTTAACCAACGCCTTCACGTCTTCTACGTTCTCTTTAGGCATTGTAATAACCACTTCTGCTTTAGGTGGAATAGCGTTTCTCATGTTACCTCCGTGCCAAGAAGCAAGGCGAACTTCGCAATCTTCAATAGCTTCACGAAGGAAACGCACCATTAGTTTGTTGGCATTAGCACGTCCAATGTGTATTTCCAAGCCCGAGTGACCACCTTTAAGACCTTTCAATGTAACCTTAAGAGCTGCATCTTCGCTATCAGTGTCTACCTCTTGATAATCTAATGTAGATGTAACATCAACACCACCAGCACTACCAATAACGAATTTTCCCCATGTTTCAGAGTCTAAGTTCAAAAGAATATCGCCATGAAGAACGTCTGTTGGTAAGTCATTAGCACCAAACATACCAGTTTCTTCGTCTGCTGTTATCAAGCCTTCGATAGGTCCATGCTTGATATCTTTAGCCTCCATAACTGCTAAGATGGCAGCAACACCCATACCGTTGTCGCTTCCTAAGGTTGTATTGCGAGCCTTAACCCATTCTCCATCGATATAAGTTTCGATTGGATCTGTGGTGAAGTCGTGTGTACTATCTGGTGATTTTTGAGGAACCATGTCCATGTGAGCCTGTAAAGTGATCACCTTTCTGTTTTCCATTCCAGGTGTTGCAGGCTTGCGAAGGATAATGTTTCCTGCTGAATCTTTAAATCCTTCCACTCCAACTTCTTTCGCAAAGTCGAGCAAGAATTGTTGTATTCTATCCAAATGTCCTGATGGACGAGGAACTTGTGTAAGCGCATGGAAGTTCTTCCAGATGCTTTGTGGTTTTAAATTTAATATTTCACTCATAACAAAAATATTTTTAATGTTCTATATTAATTCTTGTATTATTATTTAATGTGTTTGTGTTTTTAATCTTTTAGTGAACGATAAAGACGCCCAGCCATAAATTCCTAACGCTACAACCAATAGTGTTTGAATGGTGTGAACAATAAGAACAAAGTATAAGGCATCTGGTTCTGCAACGCCATAGAGCATCAACATCACCTTAACAGCAAAGTGCCAAGGACCTGCTCCGTTAGGAGTTGGAACGATAACAGCAATACTTCCTACAACAAAAGTAACCAAAGCGCACATCAAACCCAGTTTTGCTGTTGCGCTAAAGCAGAAGAATGTGAGATAATAGTGTAAGAAATAAGATGCCCAAATGCCTAATGTAAAGAACACAAAAAGATATTTGTTTCGAACACTTTTCAAAGAAGTTATGCCCTTCCAAACATTGTTTACAGTGTTCTTTACCTTGTTTATGATAGACAATTTGCGTGCTAATATCCCAATCATGATGAGCATTGCCACCAAACAAACAATGGTGATGATATAGCCTGTAGATGAGAATGAAGCCAAAATGTCGTCTATTCGTGTTCCCGTTTTATTGAAGAACGAATCGAATATCTTTACTTGTGCCAATATGGTGCAGCCCGTTATGGTTAAAACAAGCAGAGAATCGATGATTCGCTCGGTAACAACAGTTCCTAAAGCACTAGAGAAAGAAACTCCATCTTGACGCTTTAATATGGCGCAACGTGCAAATTCTCCAACTCGAGGGACCACTAAACTTGCTGCGTATGAAACGAAGATAGAGGCAACAAGAGTGCTTTTTCGTGGGTGTTCGTCGAGTGGTTCGAGTGTTTGTTGCCATCTCCAGCCACGAAATACCTGTGCAAGAATTCCAAAAGGAAAAGAAAGTAACATCCAAGTCCAGTTCATTTCGTGGAGCATTACATCCTTCACTCGGTCGAAATCGAAGTCCTTATACATCCAGAATAAAATAATACCGCCAAGTAAAAGCGATAAAATGATTTTTATAGAGTTGGATGTAAGATTCTTCATAATAATACAATCAGTTTATAAGATGTATAAGACAAATCTCTTAAAGCAATTTATTCTTTTCGCATATTGTTTGCTTTTGAAATGTCTATGTTATGCAAAGATAGTGTAATTTGTCTGTTCTTACAAGTCTTAATATTTAAATTATGCCAAGAAAAGGAGCCAAATAGAAACTAAATGATGCTGAATGAGATATAATTAGATTGATACGTATCAATCAAGAAGAGCTCTAATGTTGATGAGAGTCAATAATATAGCCCTTTTTGAGAAAAAGAATTGAATTCTGTTTGCGCACACAATTAATCGTAGTACCTTTGCATCGAACAAAGAGTTCAAGCGTAATTAATTAAAAAAGAAAGGTAAAACAAATGGCAACATTAATGGTTTTAGCCGTAGTTGCAATCATGATTGCACAGGCAATTAACTTGGGAAATAAGATTAACTTGGGACAAAAGTAATCGAAGTTCCCTTCTTTTAATAAGAGAATAATAGGAAAAGAAATATTAAGGCGAGACGATTTCTATCGTTTCGCCTTTTTCTTTTGTATATATTTTGTATCTTTGCAAGCATTATAAATAAGGTATGATAAAGCAAGTAAAGCCCAAAAAGAACCTAGGTCAGCATTTTTTGATCGACCAAAGCATCGCCCGTAGGATTGCAGACACCGTAGATGCGTGCCCAGATATCCCAGTTTTAGAGATAGGACCAGGCATGGGAGTGCTCACTCAGTATATAGTTCAAAAGCAACGACCATTTAAAGCCGTTGAGATAGACCGTGAATCAGTTGTCTATTTGAATGAAGCTTTCCCCACATTGCGTGAAAATATTATTGGAAGCGACTTCCTTCAAATGGATTTAAACGATGTTTTTGACGGCAAGAGCTTTGTTCTTACAGGCAATTATCCTTATGATATCTCTTCTCAGATATTCTTTAAGATGCTTGATTATAAAGAACTTATTCCTTGTTGCACTGGAATGATTCAACGAGAAGTGGCACTTCGCATAGCATCAGAGCCAGGAAACAAATCTTATGGAATTCTTTCTGTACTTATTCAAGCATGGTATGACGTCGAATATCTATTCACTGTAGACGAAAATGTCTTCAATCCTCCGCCCAAAGTAAAGAGTGCTGTTATCAGAATGACACGCAATAAAGTGGAGAAACTCGATTGCGATGAACAGCTCTTTAAACGAGTTGTGAAGACAGTTTTCAATCAACGACGCAAAATGTTGCGAGTAAGTTTAAAGCAAATATTTAATGTTTCGGCAGCTCGACCAGCGTTCTACGAACAAGAAATAATGACCAAACGCCCCGAACAGCTTAGTGTTGCTCAGTTTGTTGAATTGACAAACTTAGTTGAAACAGAGTTAGAAGCACTTAAAAAGCAATAGAACTGATTTGTTATATTGAATAAAGAGCACATCAACCTGCTTATAATAAAGATTTTATATTAAAGAGTTGGAGGATAATAAATTATTCTTTAAATTTGTAGATGCGATATTAATACAAGATAAAATATGATAGATGTAAAGAGTACTTTGACCGATGCAGGCGAAAGAATGGAAATGGCTGCATTGTATCTTGAAGAACAATTGTCACGAATTCGTGCAGGACGAGCAAACATTGCTATCTTAGATGGAGTGCGAGTTAGCTCTTATGGCTCAATGGTTCCATTGAATCAAGTTGCTAATGTGTCTGCACCCGACCCACGAACAATCGCAATTGCGCCTTGGGACAAGAAGACAATACGAGATATTGAGAAAGCAATTATGGACTCAGATGTTGGTATTACTCCTGAAAACAACGGAGAAGTGATTCGTTTGAACATTCCACAACCAACAGAAGAACGCCGTCGTGAACTTGCAAAACAATGTAACAAGATTGGCGAAAAAATCAAAATTGAAGTTCGCAACGTTCGTAGTGATATCAAAGATAAATTGAAAAAAGCAATTAAAGACGGTTTATCTGAAGATAACGAGAAAGATGCTGAGAATGAATTGCAAAAGATTCACGATAAGTATATCAAGCGAGTTGAAGACCTTTTAGCAGAAAAAGAAAAAGAAATAATGACTGTTTAAGATTATTTCTTTATTCACTAAAATAATTTTTGTTGAATAAACATCTTAAGATATCTATTGAAGAAGAGCGAAAAAGCAATGCTTTTGAGGCTTAATTGATAAGTAATTGAGAGGTAATAACACTTCTTTTACTTACGAAAAGCAATGCTTTCTTCAATAGATATCTTTTCTTTTTTATAAAAACCAGAAACAAGTTATCCATAAAAGTGCACGGATTAGTAATAAAAAACACAGGCAGTTGGTATTCAGTAAAGACCGAAGACGGACGAATTATTGAAAGTAAAATCAAAGGAAAGTTTCGTCTTCAAGACATTAAAAGTACCAATCCCGTTGCTGTTGGCGATAGAGTAGAATTGCAAATCAACAACGAAGGAACAGCGTTTATCACCGCAATAGAAGACAGAAAAAACTATATTGTGCGTAAATCGCAGAACCTAAGTAAGCAAAGTCATATCTTAGCCGCCAATGTAGATCAGGCTTTTTTAATTGTAACTGTAAACTATCCACAGACATCCACAGGCTTTATCGATCGCTTCTTGGCGTCTGCAGAGGCTTATAACATTCCCGTTACACTTGTTTTTAATAAGAAAGACCTATTGCAAGAAGATGAATTGCACTATCAAGACATGCTTATTCATCTTTACGAAACCATTGGTTATGAGTGTATGGCTATCTCTGCAGAGACAGGAGAGGGAGTAGAAGAGCTCAAAAAACAATTGTTTAATAAGATAACTGTGCTCAGTGGCAACAGTGGAGTGGGCAAAAGTACCCTTATAAATAAGGTGTTACTTGCCAATTATATGCGAACTTCGGAAATTTCAGACGTTCATAACACAGGAATGCACACCACAACCTTTAGCGAAATGCTTCCTATTGAAGAAGGAGGGTATATCATCGACACCCCTGGAATAAAGGGTTTTGGTTCTTTCAATATGGAACCTGAAGAAATTTGTAGCTACTTTAAAGAGATTTTTGAGTTCTCGAAAGACTGTAAATTCAACAATTGTTCGCACACACACGAGCCTGGTTGTGCCGTTTTAAAAGCGCTCGAAAATCACTATATAGCAGAAAGTAGATACAATTCCTACTTGAGTATGCTTGAAGACAAAGACGGAAACAAATATAGAGAAGCCTATTAAATAATGCGTTTTGCGTAGATTGGTATCGCACTAAATAATCTATTGTCTACCTATAAAATATCGCACAAAAAATTAATGCGGTGCACATCTTAAATAATATTGTGCACTTTAAACAGTGTTTTTTTTGTCAGAATACAAAAAATGACTATTTTTGAGCAGAAAATTTCACAATTATAATATATAATATGAGTTTGAAAATTGTTGTGCTTGCAAAGCAAGTACCCGACACAAGAAATGTTGGTAAAGATGCAATGAAAGCCGATGGCACAATTAATCGTGCTGCTTTACCTGCTATTTTCAATCCAGAAGACTTGAATGCACTTGAACAAGCTCTTCGAATTAAGGAACAAAATCCAGGTTCAACTGTAGGAATTTTAACAATGGGACCTCCTCGTGCAGGCGAAATTATTCGTCAAGGACTTTACAGAGGAACTGATACTGGATGGTTACTAACCGACAAACTATTTGCTGGAGCTGATACTTTGGCAACTTCTTATGCACTGGCAACAGCTATTAAGAAGATTGGTAATGTTGATATTGTTATCGGTGGACGTCAGGCTATCGATGGTGATACAGCACAAGTAGGACCTCAGGTAGCTCAAAAACTAGGTATTAACCAAGTAACTTACGCAGAAGAGATTCTTAAAATAGAAAATGGTGTAGCAACAATTCGTCGTCATATAGATGGCGGTGTTGAAACTGTTGAGGCCCCATTGCCAGTAGTTATCACTGTAAATGGTAGCGCAGCGCCTTGTCGTCCATGCAATGCTAAGTTGGTGATGAAGTACAAACGTGCTACATGTCCATTAGAACGTAGTAGCGAAGATCCTTATGCTGCATTATACGAAACACGCCCTTACCTTACATTAAACCAATGGTCGGTTGCTGATATCGATGGCGATCCTGCACAATGCGGTTTAAGTGGTTCGCCAACAAAGGTAAAGACTATTCAAAATATTGCGTTCCAAGCAAAAGAAAGCAAAACACTTACATCAAGTGATGCTGACGTAGAGAGTGTAATCAAAGAATTGTTAGACGAAAATATCATTGGATAGGCTATGAATAATGTATTTGTATATTGTGAGGTTGAAGGCACAAGAGTTCTCGAAGTATCACAAGAACTACTCACAAAGGGTCGTAAATTAGCTAATCAATTAGGCGTTCAGCTTCACGCTGTCATTGCTGGAACAGGCATAAAGAATAACGTTGAAGAACAAATTCGCCCTTATGGAGTAGATAAATTATTTGTTTTCGATGGCGAAGGTCTATTTCCTTATACCTCAGCTCCTCATACTGAAATCCTCGTTAAGCTATTTAAAGAAGAGCAACCACAAATCTGTTTGATGGGAGCTACTGTCATTGGACGTGACTTAGGACCAAGAGTTTCATCTGCTTTGTTTAGCGGATTAACTGCAGACTGTACTCAATTAGAGATCGGTGACTATGATGATCGCAAGGCAGGAAAGCACTATGAGAACCTACTTTATCAAATTCGTCCAGCATTTGGAGGTAACATTGTAGGCACAATCATCAACCCTGACAACCGTCCTCAAATGGCAACAGTTCGTGAAGGCGTGATGAAACGTGAGATATTAGACGAAAACTACACTTGCGAATGTGTGTATCCAAATGTCAATGATTATGTTCCTGCAGAATGTTATGTGGTAAAAGTAATCGAAAGACACGTTGAAACAGCTAAGCATAACCTTAAAGGTGCACCCGTAGTTGTTGCTGGTGGCTATGGAGTTGGTAGCAAAGAAGGATTCGATTTGCTATTCCAATTGGCCAAAGAACTTCACGGAGAAGTAGGTGCAAGCCGTGCTGCTGTTGACGCAGGATGGGCAGATCACGACAGACAAATTGGTCAAACAGGTGTAACAGTTCACCCAAAAGTGTATATTGCATGTGGAATTTCGGGACAAATTCAACATACTGTAGGTATGCAAGACAGTGGAATTATCATCTCTGTAAATAATGATCCTGATGCACCTATCAACGCAATTGCCGACTATGTTATTGTTGGTACAGTTGAAGAGGTCGTTCCAAAGCTTATTAAATATTATAAGAGTAACAGCAAATAAATAACACTTTGATGCTTTATGCATCATAGTTCTATAAAAATAGATAACATGGCAAATTATTATACAGACCATCCAGAACTCGAGTTTCACCTTCATCATCCTTTGATGAAACGCATTGTAGAGTTAAAAGAACGTAACTTTGCAGACAAAGATACCTTTGAAGACGCTCCTGTTGATTATAATGATGCAATTGATAACTACAATCATTTGCTTGAAATAATGGGCGATATCACTGCAAACATTATGGAACCAAACAGTGAATCGGTAGACTTAGAAGGTCCACATCTTGTAGATAAGCGTATGGTTTATGCTTCTAAGACATACGAAAACCTTGATGCTACACGCAAAGCAGGCCTATGGGGAATTTCAATGCCACGTCGTTATGGTGGCTTAAACCTTCCTATCACACCATATTCAATGGCTTCTGAGATGGTAGCAACAGCAGATGCGGGCTTCCAAAACATCTGGTCGCTACAAGATTGTATTGAAACCTTATACGAATTTGGTAGCGAAGAGCAAAGACAAAAATACATTCCACGTGTTTGTGCAGGTGAAACTATGTCTATGGACCTTACTGAACCAGATGCAGGTTCAGACCTTCAACGAGTAATGCTCAAAGCAACTTACTCTGAAGAAGAAGGATGTTGGCTGCTAAATGGTGTAAAACGTTTCATCACAAACGGTGATTCTGACATTCACTTAGTGCTTGCTCGTTCAGAAGAAGGCACCCGTGACGGTAGAGGTTTATCAATGTTCATCTACGATAAGCGTCAAGGTGGAGTGGATGTACGCCATATTGAGCACAAACTTGGTATTCATGGCTCACCAACTTGCGAGCTTGTGTATAAGAATGCAAAGGCAGAGCTATGCGGAAGCACTCGTATGGGACTTATTAAATATGTAATGGCCCTTATGAATGGTGCACGTTTAGGTATTGCAGCACAAAGTGTTGGCGTGAGTCAAGCAGCATATACCGAGGCACTTTCTTATGCAGAAGAGCGTAAGCAATTTGATACTGCAATTGTAGAGATGCCTGCAGTGTATGATATGGTTGCAAGAATCAAAGCAAAACTCGATGCTGGTCGTAGTCTATTGTATCAAACATCACGTTATGTTGATATCTACAAAGCATTAGATGATATTGCACGTGAACGCAAACTTACTCCAGAAGAAAAGGCAGAACAAAAGAAATACACCCGTTTAGCAGACGCATTCACTCCTATTGCAAAGGGAATGAACTCAGAATATGCTAACCAAAATACTTACGATGCAATTCAAGTGCATGGTGGTTCTGGTTTCATTATGGAATACAAATCACAACGTTTGTATCGTGATGCACGTATTTTCTCAATCTACGAAGGAACAACTCAGTTGCAAGTAGTAGCTGCTATTCGTTATATCACCAACGGAACATACGCAAGTATGATTCAAGAAATGTTGCAAAATGAGGTTTCTGCCGAGATGCAACCATTGAAAGACCGTGTTGTGAAGATGGTAGCTAAGTTAGAAGAGGCTATCGAAAAGGTGAAAGAAGACAACAATCAAGAAGTTTTAGACTTCCTTGCTCGTCGCCTATATAATATGACTGGAGACGTAATTATGTCGCTTCTTATCATCGAAGATGCAAGTAAAGCTCCTGAACTATTTGCTAAGAGTGCTAACGTTTATGTGCGTTATGCTGAAGAAGAAGTTGTTGGACACCATCATTTCGTGATGAACTTCACAGCAGAAGAACTTCCTTCTTATCGTCAAAGAGAACCAAAAGCAGAATAATCATTATTTTGATACAATTCAAAAGGGAAACATCTTTCGGTGTTTCCCTTTTTTCTTTCCCTCAATTTCTTATTCTTTTTCTTTTGGAAAGATAAGCGATGTTTACCTTTATACCTATTTATATTATAAGAGCTTCGCTCTATTTGAATCGATGTTATGGTGGTTTTGGAATTAAAAGCATAGCTATTGCTCCCTAAAAGCAATGCATTTGCAGTGTAATATGACTGCAATTATAACCTAATTTCAATGCTATTGCAATTTGATCGCAATTTAAATAGAATAATATGGGTGAGAAGTTGCACAATTTAATCTTTCTTCTTTTGTTGTTTTTGTATTTAAAGCCTTTATTATTTGTTTGTATTTTGGAAGAAAATTTGTGTTAATTTCTTGTTTTTTAAAATATTAATATCTAACTTTGCCCCCATCTTAGTGCTGAAAAATGATCCTTTGCGTATAAAACGCAATAATGGAAATGATATAATTGGCTGAATAAAAATATACAATAAGCTATATTACAATGAAACGGTAGGTGGAGATATTGTATCTTGGCCTAATTATTTAAAACTGAAATTATGGATTTTAAGAAACAAGGAACTGAAAAGTGCGCTTATGTAAAGCCACAGGTTAAGTTATTTGTGTTAGAAAACGAGTTGTCTTTGATGGCGGCTAGTGGTGAACCAGGCTTTAACGGCCAGCATAACAATGCCAATCACCAAGAAGGACCAGGTGAAGAGGAAGATTAGTTAACTCTCTTTTGGGGTAGACTAAAATGTAATCAATTATTTTTCTAATAAGTAACAAATAACAAGTGATGAAAAAAATGCAATTAACTGTACTTCGTTCATTGGCGTTAGCAATGTTTGGTGGTGTCATCTTAACATTCAGCTCATGTTCGAATAACGATTTAGTGCAAGATGAAACAAAATCAACTTCGGTTGAAAAGAAAGAAGGTTTAACAACATTTATCGCAGAACTACCTGTAACAGAGAAGGCAGGAACTCGTACAACTGTAGATTATGCAACAGGAAAGTATACTTGGAGTAGTGGTGATAAAATCTTTGTGTTAGACGATGACAATGTATGGCAGCAAAGTACTAATGGTGTTGAAGGACAAGCCTTTCAAGCTGATGTTAAAGTTTCAACTTTTAACTTTCAAGTTCCAGGTAAATTTACAGCAAAAACAAGCTATCAAGTATTATACTTAGGTAAGAATGCGACAAGTGGAAAGGTGACACTTTCTGCAACACAAAAGCAAACAGAACCCAATCAAACACTTCATTTAGGCGAATCAGGTGACTGGGGCATTGCAACTGCAAACAAAACAGGTGCAGGTGCGTATTATTTCCGTCTAAACCACAAATCTACAGTTCTTGTTTTTCAGCCATTTAACTCAGCAACTTCATTGCAAAGCTGTGTAATTCAAAAGATTGTTGTTACTTCAGACAACGATATTGCAGGAACATATACAGTAAATACAACTACAGGTCAATTAAAAAATGATGGTAGTGGTAAAGAAATTGAGCTTACAACACAACGTGAACTCTTTCCAGGTTACCCACTTCCAGATAGTGGTTTCCCTGTAAATAACACAAGTGCAAGTGTAACTAATAATGGTGCATTTGTGGTTATTAAGCCAGGTACACACAAACTTACCGTTCAGTTTCACGTTTATGACAGAACAACCAACGTCCCTGTCGTTATAACAAAGAAGTTTAAGTCGTTTACTTATGCTGAGAATAACCTCTATGACATGAAGGTAGACCTTAAAATTCTTAACTTTGATGCTAATTATTATATGTGGGATGCTCAACAAAACTATTGGTATCAACACGAATGGGGTACATCTGACGTATGGCAACCAACCGAAAGTGGTGCAGTTTATGGTGCACCATCTGCAGGAACATACAATGCCAACTATCCAAAGAGTAAAACTACCGATGCAAATCGTTGGTATAACGATTCTTATTCGGGTGACGGTGTAAGCAATTCAGCTCAAACTGCAACCTTTAAGCAGCTTCCTAATGCAAACGAACTTGCTTGGTATTGTGTTCATGGTGATCCTCATGCAGATAAACTTAAGGTATATTCAATCTTCGGACATCTACGTAGAGGTGGTATGTGGTTCAAGAAAAAGGAACATATTGCAGGCTTTACTGCAGAACGTACACCAAATGGAGAAGACTTACGTACTGTAGTTCCAACCGTAGATAACCAAGAATATGCTCAAAATACATCTCCTTCTAAGACTCCACCAGCAGAAAATGAATTAAAGAACTATTTCTTCTTGCCTGCTTTAGGTTGGTATCAAGACGGAAGACTTGCGAATGTAGAATATAATGGATATTATTGGAGCTCTACAGCACGTGCTAAGAATAATATAGCAGGTGATCCTGCACAATATGCTTTCGACTTATTCTTTAAGAGTGACAATACATTTGGTTATACAGTTTATGTAGAATCAAGTAATCGTAGATTTGGATTTAGAGCACATCGTTTTGAATAATATAACGAATTAAATATTTCAATGAAAGGAAGATAACACGTATTTGGTGTTGTCTTCCTTTTTTCTTATACCACTTTCCCATCTCTCTTTTAAGTGACAAGCGTTCTTTGAAGAATTTAAAGCTCAATTCTTTCAAAATATAAAGAGATGTATCGAAAATCAATCTTTTTTCTTTTAGCATTTATTTAATCTACGTTTTTTGTTCGATTTATTTCGATTTTCGAAATTTTTAGTCGCCTTTTTGCTTTGCAATAGCATAGCTTTTACCTTGTAATTTCAATGCTATTACATGCCAATAGCACTGCTTTTAAGATGCAAAAGCATAATTATTTCTCAAGAAAAATTTGTTCATATAAAATAAATCTTATACTTTTATCGCCGATAAACCTAAACACTACGACGTAAAGAACTATGATAAAGGAACCTCTTGAATGGTAACGTCTTGATAATCAAAATTAAATGGAACTCTTTTTGTGTAAGAAAAACTTTTTAATTAACAATTGACAAGTATTAGAAAACGCATAAGTACGCTTCTGTTTGTTTGATTTCAAGCTCCTTTCTTGAGTAAAAAAGAAATAGATACCGATAAAATCAAACTAAAACACATACAATTTATGTTACCTAAAAGACAAAGAAAAATCTATTACAGTTGTTGTTCCTCATTGCGAACAACAGTGTTTGCCTTGGGATTTTTAATGTGTGGCACAGCTGTTAGTGCAGCCATTAATAGTCCTACCTCTCCTAACAACAATGTAGAAGTAGCTAAAACTCATGTAGAGGGTGTTGTTGTCGACGCTAATGGTGCACCTCTTATTGGTGTAAGTGTTGTGCAAGATGGCACTTCTAATGGTTTTGTAACCGACATGGACGGACACTTTTCGCTTTCTGTTCCTGTTAATTCAACCCTAAAAATTTCTTATGTGGGTTATGAAACACAGTATGTTACGGTGAAAGATCAAAAGAATTTGAGAATTGTTTTGCGTGAAGACTCTAAGGCTTTGAGCGAAGTGGTGGTAGTTGGATATGGAACTATCCGCAAAGCAGACCTTGCTGGTTCGGTTTCTGTGCTAGGAAGTAAGAGCTTTAAAGACCAACCTTTGACTCGTGCAGCAGACGCTTTGCAAGGTAGAGTGTCGGGAGTTAACGTAGAAAATAGCGGTATTCCCGGTGGAGCTATTAAGATTAGAGTTCGTGGAACTGGTTCTATTAATAAAAGTAACGACCCTCTTTATGTTGTAGATGGTATCGTTAGAGAAAGCGGATTAGATGGAATTAACCCTGAAGATATTCAATCTATCCAAGTACTTAAAGACGCTTCGTCTACTGCTATCTATGGTGCACGTGGTGCAAATGGTGTTGTTATGATTACAACAAAGACAGGTAAGAACGGAGTTCGTGAGATTATGTTCGACGCTTCGCTTGGTATTGCAACACTTCCAAAGAAATACGACTTGCTAAAACCTTATGAATATGCTAAGGCTTTGGAAGAAGTGAAGGGCGTTAGAGATTTCACTGCCGACCAATTAGAGGCTTATCGCAACGGAAGTGCAGGTATTGACTGGCAAGATGAGATATTTAGAACAGGATATACTCAAAACTATAAGCTTGCTGTTTCTAACGGAAATGCTAATACTCAGTATTATATTTCTGGTAACTTCATGAAACAAAGCGGTATTATCATTAACTCAGACTATAGAAGATATCAAGCAAAAGCAAGTATTTCGTCACAACTAACCGATTGGTTACATGTTAATGCCGATGTAAATGCTTCTCACAATATTCGTCGTGGTGGTGGACTTATGTTCGATAAAGGTAATCCTTTGTGGGTTGCTTTGAACTATTCGCCCACTATGGAGATGCGAGATAAGTCTGGAAAATACAATGTAGACCCTTATAATAGTATCGCTCGAAACCCAATTGGTGACCTTCGTGAGAATACTTCAGAGTTTATGTCTAACGTATTTAACGGCCGATTAGAACTTAAATTCAATATCGCTAAGGGCTTAACATTCACAACTACCAACGGAGTTGACTACAATGATTCAAAAGCTTACTTCTTTACTTCTTCTTTAGTTCGTGCAACTAACGGAATGAGTAACGTTGATAACTATCGAATGATGTTGCAAACTTCGAACACATTGAACTATTTAGGCGACTTTGGTGACCATCATCTTGATGCAACTTTGGTATACGAAGCAACTTCTTCTAATGATAGAATGATTGATATTACAGGTAAGAACTTGTTAACAGAATCGGTTCATTGGTGGAATATTGGTAATGCTAACACCCGAGATGCAGAGAATGGAACTTCAAAATGGGCACTACAATCTTATGTAGGTCGTCTTGTTTATAACTATCACGACCGCTATCGTGTAACTGGTACATTGCGTGCTGATGGCTCTTCTCGCTTCATGAAAAAGAAATGGGGCTGGTTCCCATCTATTGCTGCAGCGTGGACAGTTAGTAACGAGAACTTTATGAAGGACTTTAATGCACTACAAGACATTAAACTTCGCATGAGTTATGGTGTTGTTGGTAATCAAGCTATCCAACCATATTCAACCTTAGGACTTCTAAAAACTATCGGTTATGGTTTCGGAAGCTCAACAAACTTAGTGGGATATGCTAACGATGCTATTGCAACTCCTGATGTAACATGGGAAAGTACACGTCAATTCGACCTTGGAGTAGAATTCGGAGTGTTCAATAAACGATTGAATGTGAGTTTCGACTACTTCTATAAAAAATCTCCAAACGCTCTTGTTTTGAAAGATATTCCAGGTTATAGAGGTGGCGGAAAGTATTGGGTTAACGACGGTGTAATTAGTAATAAAGGTGTTGAATTAACCTTAGATGCAAACATTCTTTCAACAAAAGACTTCTCTTGGAATTCAAATCTAAACGTATCTTATATCAAGAATAGAGTTGAAAAACTTGCAGGTGGCACCAATGACTTTGTTTGGGGCTCTAAACCAGCACCAGGAATGGTGGATCAAGCTACAATTATTAAACCAGGATATGCTATCGGAACATTCTGGGGATATAAGTGGACAGGTCTTGATAAAGATGGTAAAGACACTTACTTAGATGTAGATGGCAAGAATGGAGTAGACGGAAACGATCGTATGGACATTGGTAAGTACGCTCCAGATGTAACCTTTGGTTGGAACAATACATTGACTTACAAGAACTGGGACGTTAACTTCTTTATCAATGGAGCATTCGGTGCAAGTCGACTTAACCTCGTTCGCTTCGGTATGGCGTCAATGGTTGGAGACTCACGATTCATCACTTTGCGTGAAGCTTATACAGAAGGCTTCGACAAAAAGGGTGCAGGTGCATTCTATCCAAGTCTTACTGCAACTGGAAACCGTTATGAAGCAGTATCTACAAAGTGGTTCGAAAAGGCAGACTATGTTCGTCTTGAGAACTTAAGTGTATCTTATAACTTATCTAAGAAAGTAACCAAATTCGCTGACTTACGTTTAACTTTGAGCTGTCAAAACCTCTTTACAATAACAGGTTACAGCGGTTATGACCCTGCAGGAAGCAACTTCTCTGAAGGACATGTTGACGTAGATGGTGGTGTAGACATTGGAGCTTATCCAACTCCACGTACAATTACATTTGGTGTTCGTATGAATTTCTAAAATAAAATCTGAAAAAGTATGAAAGCAAAACATATAATTTTGACCTTAGCTTGTGGACTTACATTCTCTTCTTGTAGTGATTTCTTAACAGAAGAGCCATTAGGAAAAGAAACACCTGAAAAGGCTTTTACCTCTCAAGCTACAGTAGATGCAACCTTAGTAGGCTTATATTCTAGTGCAGTTGCAACACAAGCATGGACCAATATGCAAATATGCGAATGGCAAGGCGATGATATTACCACCAATCCAGGTAGTAATAAGCAGGCTTGTGCAGAGAGTGATAGGTTCGCAATGTCGAATACTAACAAGGGAGTTGTTGCTGCTTGGAAACAATTCTACGGATTAATTAAACGTGCAAACTTCATTATTAATAATGTAGATAAAGCACCAATTACTGACGAAGAGAAAAATATTACATTAGGACAGGCTAAATATTGGCGTGCATATGCTTACTTTACATTGGTTAGATACTTTGGAGCTCTTCCTTTAGTTACTGATGAAACCAATGACAATTACACAATGGAAATGTCGCCAGTAAGCGATATTTACGACCTAATTGTAAGTGACTTGACAGCTGCAGAGAATCTTCCTACAAAGTATGATAAGTATCCTCGCTTTGGAAATGGCGTGAACTTCTTCATCACTCAACAAGCTGCTAAGGCAACACTTTCTGCAGTTTACATGGCAATGGCAGGTTATCCTCTTAACAAAACCAACTATTATGAATTGGCAGCAAGCAAAGCTAAGGAAGTAATTGATGGTGTAAACAGTGGTAAATACGAGTTTAAATTAGACGATGACTTCAAGAAAGTGTATGCAATGGACAACAATTACAATCTTGAAACCGTTGTAGGTTTGAACTATTATCCTGTTATTGGTAGCTGGAGAGACGACACTTCGCAGCTTACTTCTACAACTCTTTTCGAGTCATTAGGTGGCTGGGGCGACGCATGGGGTGAATTAAAGTTCTGGAAAGAGTACCCAGAAGGACCTCGTAAGAATGCTGTTTATGTTCCACAAATCCGCTTAAAGACTGGTCAGTTGGTTAATTTCTGGGACAAAGATCAAGGTGCTCCTGTTGTAAGTGAGCAACATCCAATGCTTTCTACTTTTATGGTTAACGTAGATGAGAATGGTAAAAACGTTGATACTCCGTTCGATTATACAAAAGCTCCAAGTAGAAATATGACCAATAACCATCGTCATCGCCTCATACGTTACTCTGAAGTTCTATTGTGGTATGCTGAAGCTAAGGCTCGAACAGGCAACGCAGATGCTCTTGCTTACGATTGTTTAAAGAAGGTAAGAGACCGTGCTGGCTCTACAGAAGCAATGCCAACAACAGCAAGTGAACTTGCAGAAGCAGCTTATAGAGAGCATGGTTGGGAAGTAGCAGGATACTGGGTAGCTCTTGTTACACGTCGTGCTGACTTGTTTAGAATGAACCGTTTGAAAGATGTTTTTGCTGAACGTGCAGCTAATAACGGTGTAACTGTGGCTCCAGGAGTAGTATTAAAGGAAATGGAATATGAGAATAAGACATGGAATGAAAGTCTAATGTACATGCCATATCCTGACTCTGACGCTTCAAAGAACCCAAACTTGAAACGTTAATAGGAAGAAATTAGGACATAACTCCTTTTCTATCATTTTATTTCAACCCTTACATTCGGTGCTTAGGCATTGCTTGTAAGGGTTGTTTCTTTGTGTTATTCGCTGATATTTTCACCCCGAAAAAGAGGGGAGAGATATGCCATTCAATAGCAACAGACATTCTTTTAGGGAGCTATAAACCGAAAAACACACTTTTTCTCTTGCGTGTTAGAGCTTAATTTATCAACTTTTTCTATCTTTGCATAAAGTAGAAAGATACAAGAAAGACCATTGTCACCTCTTTCTTATGATGATAAAGAATTAGAATTCAGAAACAGATATAACGCAGATAGATGGATTATCAAAGAATAATAGATAAATATTACCCAACTGAAAATAAGCTAAAGAATATCTTAATGGTGCATAGTAGGGCAGTTGCTGACTATGCTTTGGCAGTAATTGCACGACACCCCGAGCTCAATATCGATGCTTCTTTTGTAGAAGAGGCTGCCATGTTGCACGATATTGGTATCTTTCAGTGCGATGCCAGTGGCATAGAGTGTTTCGGTTCCAATCCTTATATCTTGCATGGACGTATCGGTGCAGAGCTATTAAGAAAAGAATCGTTTCCTCAACACGCTCGAGTTTGTGAGCGACATACAGGTGCAGGGATAACAAAAGAGCAGATACAAGAAAATAACTTACCCCTTCCGCTGCTTGATTTCTGTCCAGAAAGCATTGAAGAAAAGCTGGTTTGCTATGCCGATAAGTTCTTTTCTAAAACCAAATTAGATAAAACAAAGACCTTTGATGAGGCACTACGAAGCTTAAAAAAGTTTGGAGAAGATGGCATAGAACGCTTCTGTTCGTGGCACGAAATGTTCAAATAGAATGTGTTTCGTTTTCTTTTGTGCACATAGTTGATGAATGATTACAAAGGAAGACTAATGAACAAAAGATGTAGTTGCACAGCGTTTGCAGAACGTTAAAAATGAAAAATATAGGATATATGTGCTATATAATAAGTAATTTTGCGGTATAATGAGGTCAAAGTTTTTAATCCTAATATTCTTGTTGCTTGTTACCTGCATGCTTGCAGGCAACTCTTTTGTTGTGCAAAAGCGCAAAGGACAAAACAAAAAGCAAGACACTATATCGTCAAAAGATAGTAATAAGGTTGCGCTTCCGCCTGTTTCTCCTGTAGATACAACGGCTTTAGATTCTTTGCAACGAGCTATTTATCAATACAACAAGCACATTGACGATTCCATTCGTTTAGATTCGATTAATAAAACGAAAGCAACTGGAATAGATGCGCCTGTCACTTATCAGGCAAACGACTCGCTTGTTTACGATGCTTACACTAAAAAAGCCTATTTATATGGCTCTTCTCAGGTGAAATATGAGAAGATGGACCTCACAAGTGAAAAGATAAATATGAGCTTAGATAGTAGTTTGGTGCATGCAACTGGTGTGTATGCCGACACAACCAATACCAAACTCAAGGGCACTCCTGTTTTTAAAATTGGCTCAGACACCTACGATAACGACACCATTGCATTTAATTTCAAATCTAAAAAGGGACTTATCACCAACGTACACACAAAGCAACAAGAAGGTTTTTTAAGCAGTAAGATTGCTAAACGTGATGGAAAAGGGGATATATACCTTGAACATGGCCGTTATACAACATGTGATAAAGATTGCCCCGACTTTTATATTGCCTTGTCAAGAGCAAAGGTTCGCACAGGAAAAGATGTTGTTTTCGGACCTGCTTATCTCGTAGTTGCTGACGTTCCGTTGCCTCTTGCCATTCCTTATGGATTCTTTCCATTCACCAAAAGCTATTCAAGTGGTTTCATCATGCCTACTTATGGAGATGAAAGTACTCGTGGATTCTATTTAAGAGATGGTGGATATTATTTTGCAGCAAGCGACAAATGGGACTTAAAACTATTGGGAGAGATTTATACAAAGGGCTCTTGGGGACTTTCTGCAGCAAGTAACTACCGCAAAAGATATAAGTATAGCGGAAGTGTTTTGGTGGCTTATCAAGACACAAAAACAGGAGATAAGGGGCTACCCGACTACACAAGACAAAAGAGTTACAAGGTTCAATGGAGCCATAGACAAGACAGTAAGGCTAATCCTTTCAGCAACTTATCGGCAAGTGTCAACTTTGCTTCATCAAGTTATGAAAGAAATAACCTCAATAGTTTATACAATCCGCAAATATTATCACAAAGTACTCGTACCTCATCTGTTAGCTGGGGCACATCATTCTCAAGCATAGGAATGACCTTAAGCAGTACAATGAACTTGACACAGAACATGCGTGACTCGTCGATTGCAATAACCTTGCCCGACCTTAACGTAAGTATCAGTCGTTTCTATCCCTTCAAACGCAAGCATGCAGCAGGCAAAGAGCGTTGGTATGAGAAGATTGCTGTGAGCTATACAGGACAGATGTCGAACTCTATTACAACGAAAGAAGACCGTCTTTTCCATTCTTCTTTGATAAAAGACTGGCGTAATGGTATTCAACATAGCATTCCTATCAATGCCAACTTCACCTTGTTTAAATTCATCAACGTTAACCCTTCGTTTAACTTTGTCGACCGAATGTATTCAAATAAGGTCACACGCTCTTGGAATGCGGTAACACAAAAAGAAGTAGCAGACACCACTTATGGCTTTCATAACGTGTATAACTGGAGCATGAGCCTAAGTATGTCTACCAAACTATATGGTTTTTATGTGCCCAACAGAAAGATCTTTGGAGATAAAATACGTGCTATTCGCCACGTTGTTACTCCTTCTGTGAGCTTAAACTATGCTCCTGACTTTGGAACTGCACGCTATGGATATTATCAAACTTATCAAAAGACCGACGCAGCAGGTAATGTTAGCTTGGTAGAATATTCGCCTTATAGAGACAATATCTATGGAGTTCCTGGTCGTGGACGCACAGGAAGCATTTCAATGAGCCTCGATAACAACATTGAAATGAAGGTAAAGAGCGACAAAGACACAACAGGTGTGAAGAAAATCAGTATTATTGATGCCTTCGGATTAGCGATGTCGTATAATATGGCGGCAAAAGATAGACCTTGGAGTGACCTTAGTATGAACATAAGACTTAAGTGGTGGAAGGGCTATACCTTTAATATGAATGCCGTATTTGCTACTTATGCTTACGAACTTGATGCCTCTGGACATCCTTATGTGGGCACTCATACAGAGTGGGGAAAAGGCCGTTTCGGTAGATTTCAAGGTATGTCGCAGAACTTCTCTTATACTTTAACCCCCGAAAAGATAAAGAAACTCTTTGGAGGTGGTAGCGATACTGATGATAAAAAGCGTTCGAAGAAGAACCAAGATGATGAGGGTATCGACACAGATATCGAGAGTAATGTTGACGAGAACTTAGTAAAAGGTCAGCGAAAGGTGAGAGGTGATGAGCAAAATGCAAAGGCAGAGACCGACAACGATGGATTTATGAAATTCTCAATGCCATGGTCTTTAACCTTTGGTTATGGTATAACAATGCGTGAAAACACCTCAGGTCGCTTCAATACCAAAACAATGCGCTATCCATATAAGTTCTCTCAGACTTTAAATGTCAGTGGAAGTTTGCGCTTAAGCGAAGGTTGGAACATCAGTTTCTCATCGGGTTACGATTTCGAAAACCACGCTTTGAGTATGACAACAGCATCTCTTCAACGAGACCTACACTGCTTCAACATGAGTTGTTCTGTGGCTTTAGCACCTTACACCAGCTATAATTTCACCTTCAGATGTAACGCTTCAACCCTAACAGACGCCTTGAAGTACGACAAGCGAAGTGGATACACCAATGCAGTGCAATGGTATTAAAATTTGAAAGCAATGCTTTTACCTTGCAAAAGGATTGCAATTGCACCTCAAAAGCAATGTAATTATAGCGTAAAAGCAATGCTATTACAAGTAGATTAAAATCGAATAAAATGATACAAAGAATGGTAGACGAGTGCAATGACACTTTAGTCTACCATTTTTTATGTTCTATTTTAAGTTAGGATTCAGCTCTTTTGCTTCGTAAGGAATAGGGAATAGCGTCTTATCTCCGCTCTTTCCAGTTGTATCTTTATTGAATTTATTGAATCGAATGAGGTCAGAACGACGCCAACCTTCCCACACCAATTCCATAAGTCGCTCGTTTAAGATGTTCTCGAGCGTTGCAGTTCTGTTCGAAGCACCCACTCTTTGGCGCACAAGGTTCAGCTCATTGTCGCCCGATTCGCCATTTCTTACCTTTGCTTCACATAGCATCAACAACACATCTGCATATCTAAATAGAACGATATCGTTGTCTTGTAGCTTGCCATCAGAATAGGCTTTGCGGTCGATCTCATATTTTTTCATTCTCGCCCCCGCATTCTTTACATAGGGAGAGTAGGTTAAACTCAACTCAACAGCAAGTGGAAGATAAACCAAAGGAGTGCCATCTTCGTTGCGAACAACCTTATTATCCACCTTAACCGTATCTGAATAGAAATTCAATTCGTAGCGTGGATCCACCGAAGTGGTGCCATATCCAAACGCTTTTACAGTAGAAACAGTGGCAGAAGCACCATTCTCAGCACCTAATCCCAATGCTCTTCCATGGTTATAGTTGCGTGATCTGAATAAATATTGAAACTGATTGGCATATTTATTCTTATCCATTGGAATGGTAAAGATGTTCTCTTTCGATGTTTCGTTATATACTTTAAAGTTCGAAGCATAGCTACTTTCGAGCGAATAGCCTGCTTTGGTTATCTCATTGCAATAATATTGGGTGGTTTCCCATGCGTTCTTCTTACTTCCTTCAACATCAAAATAAATCGAAGCTCCATTCTTTCTTGCCTCCGTTCCAGGCTTATTGCAAGTATAAACCTCTGCATTTAGAGCCAATTTAGCCAATAAGAAATGTGCAACAGGCTTGGTAATTCTACCATAATAGGCGCCTTCGTAGTTCGAATGTTCGTTAGCAAGATGCTTACTTGCCTCTTGTAGCTCTTTAAATACAAACGAAAAGACTTCATTTCGGGGCGTTTTGGTCACCTCACTCACCTTTAAGGAGGTAGAAGTAACTAAAGGAATGTTGCCAAACATATCCAAAAGATAGAAATAATACATCGCTCTTAACGCTCTAATTTCAGCATTATAGCTTTGATATTGTTCGTCGGTGAGCACTGCTTTATGTGCTTTTAGAGCTTCAGACGATTGATTGCAGAGCATAACCACTTTGTAAAGATAACACCAAGTGGCATAAAGTTCGGCATCTTTTTCGGTCCATTGTTGTGTAAAAAGACGCTCCCAAAAGCCTCCATCATACCAATCTCCGCCTCGAATAGGTATAATTGCCTCGTCACTTGTAAAGGTATTATAATCGTAAACGCCTCTATATGTGCCCTGAAGTCCATTGCTATCTTCGTTTCCGCCAATATAATTATAGAGTGTTCCCACTGTGTTGAGATACAAACGGGTGGGGTTGTTATAGCTATCTTCGGGCGAAATGCGGTCTTTCATGGGTTCTGATAAACAAGAACTCAATAACAACGACATTGCAGCAGTTGCGCCAATAGATGCCCAAAGGGCCTTTTTCTTCTTTATGATCATTATCGGTTTTGTTTAAAAGTTAGAACTGAATACCCACACTTATAGAGTAACTGCGGTAGGTTGGATAAGTGTTTTTATCTTCAATACCAAGTGTTTTGCCCACAATAAAGCTGTTTATCATTGGCGAAACACCGCTATAACTGGTTATGGTGGCTAAGTTATTCACGCTAAGTGATAGTCTGAGGGCGCTAATAAACTTACTTTTTACATCGAAATTATAGCCCAATGTAAGATAATCGAAATTGAGATAGTCGCCTTTTTCAAGCCAATAGTCGGTGGCTCTTTGGTCTTTTATGTTCATTTCGGGTGCTTTTCTCATTACATTATAATCAGGAAAGCTACTCATATTCATCATACTTAAAGCTGTTGCGTTGTAGATTTTATGACCAAAAGCACCGTTCATTTGGAGCGATGCGTCCCAGTTCTTGTAACGAATACTGATGTTTGAGCCCAAAGTTGCTTTGGGAATGGCTTGACCTGCAATGTATCTGTCGCCTCCATCTTCAATATTTATCTCGTTATTGTTATCTAAGTCGACGATATTATATCGCTTTGAGCCATCTTTATTGGTTGTAAATCCCTTTGAATGAGGTAGATAAAACACGCCAAGAGGCTGTCCTACGATTTGATATACAATGTTATTCTGACCTCCATGGAACCCTGCTCCATCTAAAGAAGCTATTGGAGTGATGTTAGGAGATGATAAATTTTCACCTCTATAGGTACCACTTAGCGACAAAAGTTTATTCTTTTGGAAGGCAACATTCAAGTTAATGTTGAGCGATAGGTCTTTGGTTGCAATAGGAGTGAAGCCTAATCCCAACTCAAAACCGCTGTTACTCATGCTACCAATGTTTGCTAATAGCGTGTTATAAACGAATGGTGGCACGCTAACTCGATAGTTATAAAGCATGTTTCGGGTCTTAGAATAATAGTATTCGGCTGTGAATACAAGCTTATTCTGCCACAATGCGGTTTCAATTCCAATGTTAAACGAGTTTTTGTTTTCCCATTTTAAATCGGGATTGATATTCTTTAAGTGTCCAAGAGTAATGGTTGGAACTCCCAAATAGGGCACAACTCCAGCAGGAAGCTGCGCAAATTGAGCGTTATACGATTGTATTCCGCCTAAGTTTCCACTCATACCATAACTCGTTTTGAGTGTTAATGCGTTGATAACACGATTGTATCTTAGCCAAGGTTCTCTCTTTATGTCCCATTCGAGCGCAACAGAAGGGAAGAAACCCCAGCGGTTTTTGGGTGCAACAAGCGACGAACCATCTGCTCTGAGGGTTGCACTTAAAGTGTAGGTGTTGAGTAGTTTGTATTTAGAAGTAACCAAAAACGATAGTAAAGATGGACTCGCATAACTGCTAAAGGTGCCTTCTTGAGGGTGAATAGAGCCTGCTCCGAGGTTATTATAGCCCCATTCATCGTTTATAAAGCCCTTCACTGTGGTGTTAAAGGCCGTTTTTTTGCTCTTTTGATATTCGGTTTGAGCCTCTAAATCCAGCACATGTGCACCCCATTTTTGATGGAATTGCGCTGCAAAGTTAATCAACCAATCTTCTGTTTTACGTTCTTGTCGATATGCTTTGCCTTGTGCTTCGGTTGCAAGAGGGAAATATTGGTTGTGTTCTAAGCTGTTAAAGGCATACGAACTGAATAGTTTTAGATGCAAAGACTTCGCAACTGCCACGTCAAAGTTGATATGTGTGATGAAATTAATACCATTTTCGTGGTCTTGAACGCTGTTATAAGCAATCGGAGGCGGTATTTGTGAGGCCCCAGAGTTAAGGTCCCAGTTCCCAGAAGCATTGCGATGCGCTGGATAAGTGGGGTTTTGTGTGATTGAAGAATAAATGAGTTTGCGTATGTCTGCAAGGTTTTTGACAGACGTAGACGAGCCAAATACGCCTAAATTAACGGTTAATACGTTGTCGAACGCTTTTTGGTTGAGGTCGAATTTGGCTGTAAAATTGTTATAGTTGTTGTTCTTTACAACCATTTCGTGCCCTGAATAGCTCACAGAAGCACGATAGTTCGATTCATCAACACCTCCACTAAAGGCAAGATGGTGATTCTGTATGAATCCAACTCGAGTAATTTCTTTTTGAAAGTTGGTGTTATATCCGCCGTCAATAGCAAACTGGTTGAGTGCTTTGGCTGTGGAAATATATTGTGAGCCGTTTAAAACTTCAATCTCTGAAGTGGTGTGTTCAACGCCAATATTGGTGTCGTATGAAATCTTAAACTTTCCTGCTGCACCCTTTTTGGTTGTTACTAAGATCACACCCGATGCACCTCTTGAACCATAAATGGCTGTTTCTGAGGCGTTTTTCAATATAGTGAACGAGGCAATATCAGCGGGATAGATGGTTGAAAGAGATGCAAGATCGCTCGAAACACCATCGATAATCACCAAAGGGTCATTGCCTGCAGTTACCGAAGTGGTTCCTCTAACACGCACACTGTTGAGCATTGCGAGACGTTCGGCACCGCTATGGGCAATGTTTACACCTGCTACTTTACCACGAAGAATATCTAATGGGTCGGCAATAAAGCGTTTATTGAAGCTTTCATTCTTAAGCTTCTTAATGCTATAAGTCGTCTTCTTCACAACTTTTTTGCGCTTGTGTTTTGTAGAATCGGTAGCTTCTACCGAACTATAAACCCCATTACCCAAAGCTATTGCGCAATAAGTGAGGAGAGAAAGAGTAGAGATGGAACGAAATAATAGCATTGAAGAAGATTTTAAAGAGTGAATTATTTATTATCTTGGTAATACTTTAAGCCTGCTTGAACGTTCTTTATAACTGCGTTTGACGAGTAAGTTGCGCCGCTAACAGCATCGGGTTCGGTTTTACTTGCTTTGCTTATGCTCTTTCCATCCCATGAAGTTAAGAGATCTTTTAAGCGTGCAAAGAACTTAGGAGTTTCTCTATTGGGAAGAGCTTCGACCTTAATTACTTTGTTTTTCTTGATGAAAATCTTTACAGGTGTTGCGCCTTTAAATCCTTTTACGTCTTTTGTTAAACTGGTAGTGTTAACGATAGTCACTCCGTTTTCTTGTGTTATTACCTGATCTTCGGTTGATGCACTCATCAAAGTGAGTGAGAATAGGGCGAAACTTGCGCCTAAAATTAAACTAAAATACTTTCTTTTCATTGTCTAAAACATTATAATACAAAAACATCTTGTACCTCGAATTCATCTCACTTTCAATGATGGTACAAAGGAAACCAATATAAGTTATCCTTTACAAAGATATAAATAATTGTGTAGTTAGAGGGGTTTTTGAGAGCGATATTTTTGTCTTTATATTCTAAAAGACGTTTTTAAAGCCTGCAATTGCACTGCTTTTATGATGCAATTGCATTGATATTGAAGTGTGAAAACATTGCTTTTAGTGTGCAATAGCAATGCTTTTAGAATAGAGTGGTGGAGAATATTGATAATGAAGGCGATGAGTTTGTTATACAAAAACAAAAAAGGCAGACCCTAAAAAGAGTCTGCCCCAATTTCGAATACATTGTTTTGAGAACAAAATTACTTTTTGTTTATGATCAAAATATAAAATTAATCGTCTATAGAAAACAAAGGATCGTCGTATGTAAGCATGATAGGTTTTTGTGCTTCCATCTTAAGTAGGTTCTCTGGAACATACTTTTTGTTTACAACAAGGCGGAACATATATTCGTTAAACCAATCATTTGTCATAATTAGGTAACCTTTTTGTGCGTTATCTGTTCCCCAACTATTTTCAACTTTCCATTTTGTTGGCTTTCCATTAGCATCTAAATCAACTGCAGTTAGCGTCATAGCGTGTGTACTTCCGCTATCAAATGTAGAGATTCTTTGTGCTTTATTCATCTTAAATGATGTGTCGAACAAAGTAGCATAGTCGTAGTTTTTAGGGTCTAAGAAGCCTCTTTCTTTGTCCATTTGCTTGCCAACGTCATAGCTTGAGTACATTTTTCTACCATCTTTTAATGATGCAATTGCCAAATTAGCAATGTCTTCCATGGGTAAGTTGAGGTATTTCCAGTTATGACCATCGTATGTATGGCGATCTAAGTCAATCTCATAAGTCTTATAATAAGGGTGTCTTGGGTCGTTCATCACCATAATAAACGAGCCATTAAGCTGCTTTCCAACTGTTTCTTGATAGAAACTTTGTGGTGTATACTTTTTAGTTGGAGTTACAGTTTTGCCCTCTTTGTTGGTGAATGCATAGTTAAACTCTTTAATTGGCTCACCAAGTGTCATGCTTAAGATATAATATATCTTGCTAAGCATTTCGGTTTTACGCTTTTGAATGTCGCTATCTTTCTTCTTGTTAGCTACCATTTGGCGTAGTTCTAAGCCATATTCACGCAATTTAGAAGAGATAATACGAGCCATTCTGCTTGTGTTTTCAGACGAATAAGTTTCTGGAACCACGCTCATAGGCACCAAACCATACTTCTCAACGAGGTCTGCTACACCACAAAAGGTACCTCCATCGTTGATAGGATGTTTGAAAAAGAAAGTAACATCGTTATGATCTAAAGGCTTATTTGCTGTGTTAATTGCTCCTTGAAGCATGAGATTAGCCTTCTCTAACTGGTCATAAAAGAAGAGATAGCTATGAGAATATTCTACAGAAAGGGTGTCGTTGTGTGCTTTTGCAAAGTTAGCTCTTAGCACATTCAATCCTGTAAACATCCAACATCTACCACTACTCTTTTGATTATGAATGTTTTGTTTGGGTGTTTCTACGCTAAAATAGGTGTCAACCTTACCCGAATTGGCGTGATTCTTAGCGAGATTATCGATAGAATTAGCTGTAAGTGCATTGTATAAAGCCTTGTTTTGGTTGGCAGAAACGCTGCCTTTGCTTATTTGTTGTAGCATATCTGCGCTAATTCCGCCATTCTTTTGCTGTGCATTAGCTGCTGTGGTAACGGTCATAAGGATACCTAAAAATAGTTGTTTCTTATTCATATTATCGTTAAAATGTTTGTTTTATGCAAACTTACGACTTTTTTTACATTTAATGAATTTGTAATTACATTCTTATTGCAAAGCCGTTGTTTGCCGAAAGCAATACTATATTATGTTAACATGTTTCTTTGTTTGATGTCAAGATATTTATTTATGACATCAGCTGTTAGCTTATCAGGAGAGGTGAGCAATGTAAGTACACCGTGATTCTTTAGGTGTGTAACCAAAGAATGCTTCTCTTGAATACCCTTATACAGCATTGCTTGAGTGTAATATCCTTGCACATCGGTTGGAGTTTCTTTGGATTGGTCTATCATTTCGTTATCTTCAAAGAACACAACAAGCACTCGATGGTGTTGAGCAAGCTGTATAATATAAGGTAATTGGCGTTGTAACGACGATAGATTGATGAAGTTTGTGTAGAGAATAAACAAGCTTCTTTTGTTCACAAGTCGGTTAACTCCGATACAAAGATTCGAGAAGTCGCTCTCACCAAAGGTGTTCTTTTCGTTGTAAAGACGTTCTTGTATTTCTTGCATCTGCGTCTTTTTCTTGGTAGCAGGTAAGAAAGTGTTCACCTCTTTGTCGAAAGTTATGAGCCCAACTTTATCGTCTTTGTTCATAGCAATATACGAAAGCACTAGTGAAGCGTTAATAGCATAGTCTAAAAGAGTCATCTTTTCGAATGCTTGTTGCATCACTCTACCTTTGTCTATCACATTAAATATGCTTTGAGAACGCTCGTCTTGATAGACATTCACCATTAGTTGGCCACGTCTTGCCGATGCTTTCCAGTTCATAGAGCGATACTCGTCGCCCTTAACATACTCTTTAATGTGCTCAAAATCGGTGTTGTTTCCAATCTTTCTAATACGCTTTATGCCTTGATCTGTTATCTTATTGTTGATAGCCATCAGCTCATATTGATGCAATTGCTTATAAGATGGATACACTTTTACGGTTTCAACCTGCTTAAAGTGGTAGCCTCTTTGAATTAATCCTATTGGACTTGAAGTGTAAGCATGTATCACATCGAACTGATAAGCACCTCTTTTAAAGGGCTTTAGGTGATAAACAAGGTCTTTTGTTTCTGCCTTTTTAATCTTAATTTTAAACAAAACGTCTCGTCGTTGAAATACAACTGGTATTTCATCGATCACCTCTATGCTAACGGGAAAGATGTATTTGTTCTCTATTTCGATAACAACTTTATTCTCATCTCCATTCGAAAATCTGTTGTTACACTTTCGCTGTGCCTTAATTGCTTTCTTATAGTAGAGTGAAACGAAATCGATTAGCATGAAACCAATTAGCGCAAGCAGCGTGAACCATGATATATTGAATAACCATGGCAGTGAGTAACTGAGAGAAAACATCACAATGATGATTCCCATTGCTATGTAAAAGCGGAGTGTTAGAAACATTATAGATTCTATTTTTATCGTCTGTTAAATCAGATTAGAATGCAGAGCATTTTAATTACATATTCTTTTGAATCTTAAAAGCTATTCTTTTGCATTGCAATAGCTATCTTTTTGCATCGTAAAAGCACTGCTTTTGTGAATGAAAAGCAATGTTTTTATTTTGAAAGAGATATTCTTTTAAGAATCAATTACTTAGGCACTTCGATCTTTTCAACAAGTCGTTGAATGATTTTGGTGCTGGTGTAGCCTTCCATTTCTGCCTCTGCGGTGAGCAAGATACGGTGAGCAAGTACGTAAGGTGCGCAATATTTGATGTCATCTGGAGTGATATAATCTCTTCCTTCCAATATTGCTATGGCCTTAGAGAGTTGCATAATGCCCACAGAAGCACGTGGAGATGCACCTAAATAGATGGCTTTGCTGTTGCGAGTTTGTTGCACAATGGCAGCAATATATCTTAAAAGACTTGGTTCGATATATACCTTTTGAAGCAAAGAACGAAGTTCGAGCAACTCTTTTGGTGTGATGATGGGTTGAATATCTTGAACCTTTGTGATGTTAGTCTTCTCATTATGTCTTATAAGAATTTCAACTTCCTCCTCAATATTGGGGTAGTTCATCTGTATTTTCACAAGGAAACGGTCTAATTGAGCTTCAGGAAGCTTGTATGTTCCCTCTTGTTCTACAGGGTTTTGAGTGGCAAAAATGCTATAAATCTCGTCCATCTTATAAGATTGTCCGTCGATAGTTGCCTGGCGTTCTTCCATCACTTCGAACAAAGCTGCTTGTGTTTTAGCTGGTGCTCTGTTTATTTCATCGGCCAAAATGATGTTTGCAAAGGCAGGACCTTTATGGAAATCGAAAGTTGAAGTCTGCATGTTAAACACCGTAGTACCTAACACATCACTTGGCATAAGGTCGGGTGTGAACTGTATTCTGCTAAACTTTGCATCAACAAGGCGTGCCATTAGTTTTGCAAGAAGGGTTTTAGCAACTCCTGGAACACCTTCAATTAGAACGTGTCCGTCGCACACTAAAGATGCAAGTAATAAGTCAACAACTTGCTCTTGACCTACAATCGTTTTAGAAATTGCACTTTTTAGTTCTGCAATCTTATTTGAAAAGCCCGTAAGGTCTAATCTTTCTCTTTGTATTTCACTCATATTTATAATGATAATTTATTTGTTATTTTATTGATATTCTTGAGATGTTTGATCATATCTGTTTCAGAAATGTTATATGAAAGCAGCGAAACGAAACGCAATTCCTTTATTGTTTTCTCAATAAACGATAGCTCTAAGCCTGTTCTTGAGGCTAAAGCAGCAAAGTTTTTGCTATCATCTTCGGTGTCTTCAAGATGAATAAAGGTGGCTTTATACACGTCTTCGACAAACGCTTGATATCGTTTTAAGATGACTTCGTTTGTTGATTTGTCTCGTTTATATAGGTTTCCGAGTTGCTTTGCAAACATAATTGAAGCGTTTCGTGGCTCTCTTATGATTGGAATGATGTGCTGTTTGCGGCGTGCAAGCATCAGTAAAAGCACCAAACCAGTGATGACTAGCAATGCGAAAGCAGTTTTAAGACCAGGCTTTCCCGTAATATAACTAAGAATAGAAGGCTCTGTTGTCTCTCTAGCTGCCATGGTTCTGTCGATACGAATGATAGGTTTATCGCTTATTTGTGCCATCAAACGGTGTAGATAAACATTGGTATGAGGGTCGAGAACGCCCACATTTGTGAATACAATAGGGGTGCTTACGAAGGTGATTTTACCCTTTCCTAAAGGAATAGTAGCGGCTATTAGCTCTTGAGTTTCAACGCTACTATCGTTTACTACCGTTATTTCTGCAAGTGGAATAGCTTGAGTTGAGTCTACAATTAGCGTGTTTGCGGCTACTGGACTGTATAAATCAAACACCTCTTTGCTATATCCTTTATTTGTATTTAGCCATGTTGCAGGTATGAAATTGTTTGGATCATCACTGCCAATGACATACTCTAGGTCTACATAATCATCTAATTGGTATGTGTCTATCAATACAGAATCCTTCTCAGAGTATATCCTAAAGTAGTTACCTGCAACCATAATGTGGGCTCCTTTCCTTACAATATCAAAGAAAGCGTCGGCTTCTATGTCTGAAACATAAAAGTCTCCATCGGCATAAAGTATATTATTTTTCTGATATGCTTTCGATGTTTTCAATTCACTAAAGGTTATATTCTGCACCGAATAGCCCTTTTTTAGGGTTGATTTCATAATGCTATCGAATGCAAAACACCCCAAAGGTTCTTTGTCATTATATGAATATGAGGGATACCAATCGTGTCTTACGGGTTGAATAAGAATGGCAAATGTAGTTAAAATAACTATGACAACGATGGTGATAATAATAATTGTGCGTCCTTTCATTTTGCTTTTCCTTTCAAAATAATAGATTGATATCTCTCCATCTCATTGCAAGTAGATTCGTCTGCATTATATTTTCCATAGCGAATCTTCATAAATTGCGATGTCATATAATTGAATTCACTCATCTTTACCTCGTAAGTATATTGCTTAACTGTTTTGTTTGGCAACCAAAGAATGCGTTCTTCCTTGCTCAATAGATACAGAGTTTGCAGATAGATGAGCAGTGTTAAGCGATTGAAATCATTGTTTTGGCGAGCCAAGCTAATTTCTTTTTCAAAGTCAGTTATTTGAATATTCTCTTCTTTTAGAGCGTCATCGATCTGCACTTTCTTATTAAATGCAAAGAGATGAGGGAATTTTCGGTAGATAACAAAACATACTATGACTATAAAAACAATGCCAAAGGTATATAAAACAAAGTCTCTTATCTCTGCAGTAGGTATTAATGCATCGAAAAACTTCCCGAGAATATCACCTAAGTTGTCGAAAAGTATATCGAAAGAGGTGGTTTCTCGTGCTTTTTCAGCAGTGTAATGAAAGTTTTTATCATCATTAAATTGCTGAATAATAGCCGTATCTATCCTTAGAGTATCTATGGGGTTATAATTCATTTTAATTACTTTCTAATCTTCAGAACTAATGTCTATATCGTTAATATCGTCCATTTTTGGGTCTGTGATGTCGTTATTTAGTTGCTCAAAAATATCGATTGAGTTGTCAATACTCTTGTATTCCGTCTTCTCCATCGTTGCTCCATACACCAGAGTTGTGCCTATTGTGAAGAAAATAACCCACAAGATATATCCCAAGTGCGACACAATTTGGGTTATAATATTTAGCGCATTATAGCTAGATGAATGTATATCACTATAAAGTGACGATGCATCTACACCCGTAAATACCTGCATAGACATGATAATATAGAAAGGAATGCTTGACAATAGGCGAATGAGAAAGAAGATAAGTCCTATTGTAAACACGAAACCTATAATGCTTAACCAATTATAAAAGCCCAATTTTATGCTTTTAGAGATGGCTTTCGACAAGCTAATATCTTCTAAAACATAGCATGGAGTCAATAAAACTATAGTGGGAGAGAGTACTAAAAAGGTAAAAAATACAATGCCCCCAATGAGAAGTGCCTTAGCAAAAAAGTCGAAAGAAGTAGTCGTTATTCCTACACTTGGTAAGTATAATGCGCATATAAGCGTAATAGGAATAAGGGAAAACACCACTAAACGCTTTGCAATAGCAGGTATATGACCTATAATGTCTTTAATTTTGATATTGGTTGGGTCTGTTGTTCTATCGAAATATACCTTCTCGAATGCAAAAACAATACTCATAAATAAAATGGCAAACAATACTTCTACTATCGAGACACATAGAAATCTGAGCAACATAGTGGTACTTATAATATCGTTTGTGTCAAATTTAGAGCCAAAACTAAAGTAATTTTGGATAGCAAAATTGATAGGAATATTGATGAAAGCCGTTATCAATGCAATGATAGCAAAGAGCTTAAACAGAATACGTTTATTTTGTTTAGCAAACGAAAACAGCGTATTGATGTTTTCGTTAAAGCTTCTTTCTTCGTATAACTCAATCTTTTTTCTGTCTCTTGTCATATACATTGCGTTTGTAGGGTAAGTAAAAATAATAGAAAAGAATAAAGCATAGCGACAAGAAGATGATGAGTCCTCTTACAAAGAAGGGCCATTCGGTGTGTCGAGTGATATATCCTTCGATAAAACCAGCTAGAATTGTGATGGGAACAACACCCACAAAGATGCGCAAACCCTGCATAGCACTGCGTTTAAAGGCAATCTTTCTTGAATAAGTTCCAGGCACAATCCAACCCAAACCCAATGCAAGTCCTGCCGCACCACTAATCACCATTGTTGCAATTTCAAGCGTTCCGTGAACAAATACCGTAAAGAACGATTCTTTAAATACGCCCTGTTGATATAAGAAAGTTTCGAAACAACCTACCATTATACCATTATATAATAGAGAAGTGATGGTTCCATAGCAAGTGATAAGACCCGAAGCGAATGTTCGAATATCTACCCAAAGGTTGTTTAAGGTGATATAAAAGAAGCTAAGAAACTCCCCTTCGGAAGCATAAACCGCCATAGGTTTGCCTTCAGCGATATTATCTAAGGTCATACTAATATAGGAAGGACCTAATATTGTGTTTGGAAAATCGGGGTCTCCGATGGTCGAAACGATGCCAATAAGCATACTAACTGCCAATATAATGAGCGAAAGCAGGTGATAATATCTTGTTTTATACACCGTGTCGGGTACCTCTTGTGTCCAAAAGGTGATGAGCCTGCGCCACGATTCTTGCTTACTACTATATATATTAATATGTAGTGTGAGGGCAATATCGTTGAGATAATTGGTAATTGGCGATGAAGGATAATTGGTTTGAGCAAAAGAAAGGTCAGAGGTGATATCAAAATAAAGGTTAGAAAGGCTCTCTGGACTTTCTGCTTGTATATTATCTAATCGCTGTTCTACATCCTTCCACTTAGCAAGATTTTGCTTTATAAATACTATTTCTTTCAAAATAACTAACGAGTTTATTTGTATTTAGATCGTGAAAACACACGCAAATATAAGTTTTTTTTGCCGTTCTTACAAGTAAAAAACATCTTTTAAATTTTCTGTTTTATGCCTTTGTGTATCAAAGGGTTATAGATTCGCTTGCAAAAGCTATGAAATTGCTTGTAAAAAGCAATGCTTTTAGGGCGTAATATCGATGCTTTTAGATGCCAACAACAATGCTTTTTATTTTTTATGGTTATGATGTTGTTTTAAAATTCTTCTATTGTTGTGTAATTGATTAATAGTTACTACCTTTGCGAAGTGGGGCTGTTTCGGTTGAAAAAGAAATAACTCGCATTGTAATGCTAAAAGTAAAATGAATTAAGAAGAAAAATAATTACTAAATGTACGATAAGAATGATATTATAACTAACCAGTTTGTGCGAATTAAACATGACACGGTTGGAGTTGGCCCACGCTTCTTTGCTCATATAATTGATGTGATAATCATCTTTTTCTATGGCTTTTTTATGATAAGACTGTATGATTATTTAGATCGTGGAATGCATTTCACTACTCAAATGGCAGTGCTTTTGGGGTTCTTTTTCCTTTTGTTACCTATTCTAACTTACTTTATTGTATCAGAAACAATAACGGGTGGACAAACTATTGGCAAGTTTATTATGGGCATAAAGGTGATGAAAGCAGATGGAACTCCTGCCTCAATGGGTAACTATTTAATGAGAGGTATGTTGCTTCCTGTAGAGACTTATGGCTTTTTTTATCTCGGTGCGTGGTTTATGCTCATTACAAAACGACATCAACGATTAGGCGATTTAGCTGCAGGCACAATGGTGGTGCGAGTAAAACGCAAAAGATCTCTCACGCTCAACCTAAATAATTATAGGCATTTAGCACCCGATTATCAACCACTTTACAAACAAGCTGAAGACTTATCTGTGCAACAAGTAGAGATTATTAAGAAGGCTTTGAAAGTGAATGAGGGTAAAGATACTGAGCAAGTGGTGATACTTGCAACCAAAGTTCGTGAGGCTTTGAATATTAAAAAGGTTGAGCAATTGCCCACAGAGTTCCTTAAAAGGATTATAAAAGATTATGAGTTCTTGTCGGTTTATTATGTTTAAACCATAGGATAGCACTCAAAATGCAATACAAAACAAAATGAGTTGTTCTTCAACAACCCATCAACTATAAAAAGAAATAGGTAGGAGAAATATCTAAAAGATATGATCTCGCTACCTATTTTTTTGAGTATTAATCTAGATTATTAAATTCTTATTTAAGCTTAAGATCGTATTTTTCTGGTGTTTGAGATTCTAATTTCAAGTCAGCATTTACAACACGAACTGTAGAATCGTTAACGATTAGAAGGTAAGTATCATCTTCTTTAGTCTTACCTACAAGGCGATAAGCTTGTACTTCTTTACCATCTACGTCTTTTTTGATGTTTTCAACAGTACCAGTTGAAGCGAAAGTAGATTGTCCGTCCTTTGCTTCTAGGTATGTTTGAGTAAGGCTATAACCTACAGTTGAATCGTTAGAAGCGATTGCAACGTTGTATTTTATACCTGGACCATCAGCTGCTGGGATTACACCTTCATAGCGAACGCTATCTCCAAGAGTTGAATCTTGAGCCAAAGAGTCTACACCTGCACCTGTAGATGCTGTTTTTCCTGTGTTGTTGCAAGCTGCAACTAGAGCAGCAGCAACGGCTAATGTCAATAATTTCTTCATACTTTTTGTTTTTAAAATTAATACTACATCAATACAACTCTTATTTTATTGTTTTATTGTATATGATGATAAAAAAAATAATTAATTATCCTTTACAATTGCATTTTTTCTTTATTCATAGCAGGACAAAGGCTCACTAAATAGCCATCTACAGAGAATTTACCTGGTCCAGTGATAAGAAGTAGAGTGAAAACGATGAGGTATGCAAATGCTAACTCACCTTGTTCGATTGATCCTCCGTTTGCAATAAAGAATGCAACAGCCATTGTAAAGATCATAGGAATAAGCACTAAGCGACTTAATACGCCAAGAATAAGAGCAACAGAACATACCAACTCTGCGAAAATAGCAAGGATTAACGATGTTTGTGAGCCCACTCCTAATGGGTCGGGGAAGGCACTTGACATTTGATCGAACGCCATATACTTCTGTAATCCGTGATGAGCTAGGAGCAAAGCAAATATAACTCGTGCTGCAAGAAGCACGAAAGATGTTGTGCAACTTTCGTTATTTGTTGGGAAAATCAATTTTAATAACTTTTTCATTGTAATATGCTTTTTAATTGTTTGTATATATATTATGGTGTAATTGCAATGCTTTTGCAGTTCAAAGTCAATGCTTTTGCAACCTAATTTCAATGCTTTTACAACCTAAATTCAATATAAAATGAGGGTTACACCACTCTTATAGAGCGTGTAACCCTCGTTCATAATAAATCTGTTCGCTATTTTTTGTATTCTAATCTACTTAATATCGATTATTTATTCTTCTTTTCTAAGAAAGAAAGAAGCATCCAAATAAGCTTTTCTTGACCTTTAAGATAGTCGCTCATAAGCGATACTGTAACATCATCATTAGCCTCATTAGCAAGTGCAATGATTGATCTTTCTTCTTCAATCAAAAGCTTTAGTGTGTCAAGAACTCTCTCTAAAGCGTGTCTTCCCTCACGTTCAAAGCCGTCTTCTTGTAGCTTTGACACCTTAAGATATTCGCTATAGCGGTTCTCTGGACGCTCTCCTAATTGAAGAATACGTTCTGCAACCTCGTCAACTTTATTGGCTGTGTCGTTGTAAAGGTGCTCATAATGCTCGTGGAGCATAAAGAATCCTTTTCCTCTTACATTCCAATGGAAACCTCTAAGGTTTGCATAAAACACTTGATAGTCTGCTAATAGCTGTGATAAAGCTTTAACTACTGGTGCAACTTTCTCGCTGTTTAGTCCTAAATACTTAAGTGTGTTCATAATTATTATCCTTTCTTTTATTTGTGATTTATATCTTATTGTTTTATTGATGATGCAAAGTTACAATAAAAATAAACTGCCTACAAATGGTTCTATCTATAGTGTTATAGATAAAATAAATAACTATTGTGAAACACCTTTATATAAAGCACTTTTAGAATTAGCCGATAACACCACGCATTTTGTCTTCGAATGCAGATAAAGAAGCTTTTGCTCCTTCTCCCATAGCAATGACAATTTGTTTATAAGGCACGCTCGATACGTCGCCAGCAGCATACACTCCAGGGATAGAAGTACGGCAATGAGCATCGATAACGATTTCTCTTGCATTAGTAAGTGTTAGTTCTTCTGCGAAAGGAGCACTGTTAGCCGATAGTCCTATTTGCACAAATACACCGTCAAGAGCAATCTCTCGTTCTTCATTTGTAACTCTATCTTTCACCTTTAAGGCTGTAACCTTAGTGCCATTTCCTATTACTTGAGTTGTTTGAGATGACTTAAAGATTTGTATGTTAGGCATACTTGCAGCCTTGTTTTGTAGCACTTCGTCGGCTCTTAGTGTGTCAGCAAATTCCAAAACAGTAACGTTTGAGCAGATATTAGCAAGGTCTATTGCTGCTTCTATACCCGAGTTACCTCCTCCAATCACTGCAACTGCCTTGTTTTTGTAGAAAGGTCCATCGCAATGAGGGCAGAAATGCACACCTTTACCTAAGTAATCGCTTTCGCCTTCCACATTAAGTTTACGCCAACTTGCACCTGTTGCAATGATAACTGCAGGTGCAACGAAAGTTTCTCCACCTCTAACTACAATGCGTTTTTGTGCTTCTTTTAAAGAAACAGTTTCTATTTTGCGGTTTTCAAACACATCAATTGGATAAGTGCGAACGTGCTCTTTTAAGTCAGCAGCAAGCTTTGCACCAGTTGTTTGAGGCACAGATATAAGGTTTTCGATGCCTACTGTTTCCTTAACTTGTCCACCAATGCTTTCTGCAATGATAGCTACTTTAAGTCCTTTGCGTGCTGAATAGATGGCAGCAGATGAGCCTGCAGGACCTCCACCCAATACAATTACATCGTAGTTCTGCTCTTCTTGAGGCTCATTGCTTAGAGTTGAAGATCCAAACTTATCTTCTAATTTCTGTAAAAGCTCTCCAAATTCACCCTTACCAGAATGAACTAGCTCGCCATCAATGAACACTGCGGGTACACCTTGAATGTGTTTTGCTTCCACTTCTGCTTGAAATAGAGCTCCATCAATCATCTCATGGGTGATAGAAGGATTGTTCAAAGCCATGATATTGAATGCTTGTACAACGTCAGGACAATTGGTACAGGTTAGAGATACATAGGTTTGAATATGTATTTCGCCATTAAGTGCAGCCACACGTTTGCATATATTGGCATCAGGAAGATTCTTTCCCTTACCGTCTGAGTTAAGAATTGCAAGAAGAAGGGATGTAAACTCGTGTCCATTAGGAATACCTCTGAAACGGATTCCTGTTGGAGTTCCATTCTTAACGATATCGAAAAAAAGTGTATTTTCTGTGGTTTCTTGCTCTTCTACGCTTATCTTTTCAGATGAAGAAGCGAAGTCTGACAAGAAAGAACGCATGCTATCGAGTTCTTCAAATGCTTTGTTGAAAGTTAATAATAAGGTATATTGGCCCTCAAGAGCACTGAAAATGCCTCTTACTTGTTCTATTATTTGTTTGTCTAGCATAATCTTTTATTTTAGTTAGGTATATGTGTTACGTAAATGTTCGATAAAAAAAGAGTTCCCATTTCTTACGCCTCAGGATGCAAAAGAAAAGGGAACGCTCATTAATAAATAATAAACTTAGATCTTACCAACAAGGTCTATGCTTGGAGTTAATGTCTCTTGACCTTTCTTCCACTTTGCAGGACAAACCTCACCAGGGTGATTTGCTACGAATTGAGCAGCCTCAACCTTACGTACAAGCTCTTCTGCATTGCGACCAATACTGTTGTCTTGAATCTCAGCTAATTTGATTTTGCCTTCTGGATCAACAAGGAATGTACCACGATAAGCCATACCTTCTTCTTCAATATATACACCAAAAGCTTCTGAAAGAGTTGCTAATGGGTCTGCAAGCATTGTGTATTGAATCTTTTTAATGCTGTCAGAAGCATCGTGCCAAGCCTTATGTACGAAGTGAGTGTCAGTACTTACTGAGAAAACTTCAACGCCCATTTTCTTCAATTCTTCGTACTTTTCTGCCAAGTCTACAAGCTCTGTAGGGCAAACAAAAGTGAAGTCAGCTGGGTAAAAGAAGAAGATTGCCCATTTACCTTTGATGTCTTCGTTTGTAACTGTTCTGAATTCGCCATTTTGGAAGGCTTGAACTTTAAACTCAGGAACTTGAGTATTGATAATTGTCTTCATAATTTCTTATTGTATTTACGTTGTTATTTTATAATATCTGTTTTACTATTACTTTTCTCTTTAATAGAGATAAATCTGTTTTAATGGGGTAGGTGAGAGCTATTTATTATCTTTTTAGACGATAAAACACCGCTCACCTTATCTTTATATTATTTGTTACGTAAAGAATTCTCTTTATTTAAGTCTTGAAGCTACAACGTCCCAGTTAATGATATCCCATACTGCTGCAAGGTGATCAACACGTCTATTTTGATAATCTAGATAGTAAGCGTGTTCCCAAACATCAATACCCATAAGTGGATTTTGACCGTGACGAAGTGGATTTCCAGCGTTAGCCTCTTTGGTAATGATTAGTTTTCCATCCTTATCTTGTGCTAACCAAACCCAACCAGAGCCGAAAAGAGTAGCTCCTGCTTGTGCAAATTGCTTCTTAAATTCATCGAAACTACCAAAAGTAGCATTGATTTCATCTGCAAGCTTGCCTGTAGGTACGTTATCTTTTACAGGTGATTTGAATTGACCAAAATACAAAGCGTGGTTCAATGTTTGTCCTGCATTGTTAAAGATAGGACCATCTGGCGCTGTCATAACAATCTCATCAACACTCTTTCCTTCAAATTCTGTACCCTGAACTAATGTTCCTAAGGTGTTAACATACGCTTGAAGGTGTTTACCGTAATGATAGTTTATTGTCTGTTCGCTTATCACTGGCTCTAAAGCATTTGGTGAATAAGGTAACTGTGGCATTGCTATTGTCATCATAAATACTATTTTTGTTAATAACATATTATACTTTTTATTTTACGTTGTCATTTCTTTTAGACGATGCAAAGTTAGATATAACTATAAAACTATAAAACAGATAAAATCTATATGTAAATAGATAAAATCTATATATGTGGCTTAATCCCTTTGTTTATCAATGTTTTACGAATATAAAGGGAAAGTAATTGCATGTAAAAAAAAGATATATAACACGTTGTTTAGATATAAATTAATGTGTATCTTTGCACAAACGCTAAAACAAAAAGATAATGACCTTACAACAACTTGAATATATTATTGCCGTTTATCGACACAAACATTTTGCAAAAGCAGCCGAATATTGCAATGTAACTCAACCTACTCTTAGTTCAATGATTCAGAAGTTAGAAGATGAATTGGGCGTAAAAATATTCGATAGAAAGAAACAACCGATCACAACTACAGAGATTGGAAAGCTTGTTATCGATAATGCTTGGAACGTGTTGCGCCGTGCTAAGAGGCTAAAAGAGGCGGTTGAAGAAGAGAAACACTCACTAACTGGAACCTTTAAGATCGGTATTATTCCCACAATTGCACCTTATCTCATTCCTCGTTTCTTTCCTCAATTGATGAGTAAGTATCCTAATATGGACGTAAGAATCAGCGAAATGAAAACCGAAGAGATTAAAACAGCCTTGAAAAGAGGCGATCTTGATGCTGGAATTCTTGCCCTTTTAGAAGATATGGAAGAGTTCAATTGCGACCATTTGTTCTACGAACAGTTCTTTACTTACATTGCAGAGAATGATGAGTTGCACCAACATTCGTCGATAAAGACCAGCGATTTGGCAGATGAATACTTGTGGTTGTTAGACGAAGGTCATTGTTTTAGAGATCAATTAGTGAAGTTTTGTCACCTAAAGTCGGCTACTGCAAGCAAAAAAGCTTATAGTTTGGGTAGTATCGAGACCTTTATGAGAATGGTAGAAAGCGGAAAAGGCGTTACATTTATCCCCGAATTGGCTCTTTATCAGCTAAGCGAATCGCAGAAAAAGCTCGTTCGTCCATTCGCAATACCTGTGCCCACACGTGATGTTGTGATGATTACTTCGCCTAATTTTATACGCACTTCAATAAAAGAATTAGTGGAAAACGAAGTGAAAATGTCTGTTCCTGAAGACATGTTGGCACTCAAAAAAACAATACAAAAAGTGGTATAGGTTGCCACCTTCATTGTAGTTCATTTTCAATCCTTTTGTATTATCGTTCTAATTCGATAGCTTTTAGCGTGTAATAGCAATGCTTTTGAGATGTAAAAGCATTGCTATTGTGCTTTAAAAACATAGCTTTTACCAACCAGTTGCAAAGCCATTGCAATTCACCTATTTATATAATGTATAGAAGAAAAATAGGAGATGCAGTGAGAAAATAAATCTTCTTTTTTGCAATAGTGCCATAAGTGGGGTAAAAGACCATTCCTAAAACTTTGTTTTTATAGCCTTTTTTCTTACCTTTGCAATAGAGCAACGGCAACGAAAGAAGTCTTTTTGACTCGAGAAAAATAAACTCTTGATTCAAATATTCAGTAGCATTCGTTGCTTAGTGCTTGATAATGATATTAAAATAAAAAGTAAACAGCATGAATATTGATGGTGTAAAAGGACTTTTAGAGAAAGATAAAGGCTTGTCGTTAACATTGGGAATGGAGTTTTTTTCAACCGATGATCCTAACACTTGCAAAGCCACTATGCGAGTAGACGAACGCAATCGTCAGCCATTTGGTTTCTTAAGTGGTGGTGCAACCCTTGCTCTTGCAGAGAATTTGGCAGGAGTTGGCTCGTTAGCTCTATGTCCTGACGATATAAGCGTGGGCATTAATGTTAGCGGAAACCACGTAAAAGCAGTGGTAGAAGGCGACACCGTAACCGCAACCGCACACCTAATTAATAAAGGACGCTTGTTGCATGTGTGGCGAGTAGATATTTGCAACAGCGCAAACGAACTTATATCAGTGGTGAATGTCACCAATTATGTTATTGTTCGAGGCAATAAATGATAGGTTACACTTGGTTTAAAACACCCGATAGCGATTGCTTTCATTGTGTAGAACAACACAAAGGAAGCATTAAAGAACTATATTCTTTCGAGCAATTGGCAAGCGAAGAAGGCTTTGTTATAGCCCCTTTTTCGCCTACAACCAATTGTCCTATCGTTGTTTTACGCCCCGATGAATGCTCAACACATAGCTTTCCCACTTTAGAAAGCTGCGAATTGCATCTTCAACAATCCCAAAGCAAACATCAACGCAAAGCTTATGCAGAGGTGTTTCATAAGTTTCACACTGCATTGTTAAATCAACAATTCAGTAAGTTGGTGCTTTCTCGCACCGAAGAACACCCACTTCGCATCACCGAAGAGCAGGCAAAGCAACTCTTTTTACACGCTTGTGCACGCTATCCCCATTTATTTGTTGCTCTAATCAACACCCCTAAAACGGGTATTTGGCTAATGGCAACGCCCGAAACACTGATAGAACAGACCGAAGAAGGGTGGCAAACAATGGCTCTTGCGGGTACTCAAAAAATAGAAAAAGAATGTTTTAGCTCTCTCAAAGCAGGCGAATCGCCCCACGAATTGGCAGTTGTTTGGCAAGAGAAAGAGCAAAAAGAACAACAATTTGTAACCGATTACATCGTAGATTGTTTAAAAAAGGTAGATGCCGAGATAAGCGTTTCAAAGCCACGCACGGTATTTTCTGCTGAATTAGCACATCTTCGAACCGACATTTCCTTTCATCTTACCAACAAAATGCAGTTAGGAAAGCTTTTAAATAGCTTGCATCCCACTCCCGCAGTGTGTGGTTTGCCACAGCAAGAGGCCAAAGAATTTATTTTAAAGAACGAGGGGTATCACCGCAAATATTATAGTGGTTTTGTGGGAATGATGAACGTAAGCAATTTTAAAACACATCTTTTTGTAACTTTGCGTTGCCTGAATATAGCCCAAGAACACATCACATTTTATGCAGGCGGTGGCTTATTGGCAGCCAGTGAGGAAGAAAAGGAGTGGCAAGAAACAGAAAATAAGCTTCGAACAATGAAAGATTTGTTTGTTGAACAATAAGAGGTGATTACTAAAAGCAGCTATTATTTAATATAAACAGTATGTACTCAAATAAATGTAACGTAAATATTCTTACAGATTTAATGATTCAACACGGCATCAATACAGTGGTGATGTGTCCTGGATCACGCAATACTCCATTATTAAATAATTTCAATGAAAGTCCCAACTTTCAGTGTTTTTCTGTAACCGACGAGCGTTCTGCAGGCTTTTATGCCTTGGGTTTAGCTCAAACAGCAAAGCGCAAGGTGGCGGTTTGTGTAACATCAGGCTCGGCTTTGCTCAACCTTTTGCCTGCAGTGGCAGAGGCTTTTTATCAAAGAGTGTCTTTTTTAGTAATCTCAGCAGATAGACCTGAGGCGTGGATAGATCAGTTAGATGGACAAACATTGCATCAACCCAATGCACTAAAACCTTATGTTTCGACTTCGGTATCATTGCCCGAGCCTTTGAATAGCGAGCAAGAATGGCAGTGTAATCGCCTTGTTAACGAGGCTTTGAACCACTTTCATGCGCCTGAAGCATGCCCCGTGCACATCAATGTGCCCATTTCTGAACCTCTATTCCAATTTAATCAAGCAGAACTTGTATCTCAACGCAAAATAACAAGCTATTTTTCTGTTGCCCCAAACCAAAGCGGAATGGAGCAAGTTGCAAGACTACTGTTGCAAGCTAAGCGACCTATTGTGGTGTTAGGGCAAGGCAATTACACCTTATTAAATAAGGAACACATTGATTTTCTCAATGGTGTTGCGGTGCTTTTAACGGAGCCTTTGAGTGGAATAGATGCACTGTCGAATTTTGATGACATTCTTTCTGCTCACTTAAACGATGAGCGTTTATTGCCCGACTTGGTGTTATACGTAGGCGAGTCGGTTGTTTCTAAACGCTTAAAGCATTTCCTTCGCAAGCAGAAAGAGGGTAATCAGGTGCGTTTTTCTACCCAAAAGAATATCGAAGACACCTTTTCTCATCTTTCATTGCTTATCGAATGCAGTGCAATAGAGGGTTTAAAGGCTCTTTATTCCGCTTGCTCTGCTTTGCAAACAGACTGCCATTCGATGGTGACTGATGAGCAATTAAAGGAAAAGAAGGCGTATACCAGTCTTTGGAACGACCTCTCTTGCAAAGTGAAGGCGGTGCGCAACGATTTTAAACCCATTTATTCTTCTATGCAGGCGGTGGCTCTTTTCGAGCAAGAAATATCACAACAGCAAGTAGATTGCGCTGTGCATTACGCCAATAGTAGCGCAGTTCGCTTGGCCAACATATACGCTTCGCACCGCATTTATTGCAATCGTGGTGTCAATGGAATAGAGGGTTGCTTGTCTACTGCAGTGGGTATGTCACTCGATAGTTCTGCAAACGTGTTCTGTGTAATAGGCGATTTGGCTTTCTTTTACGATCAAAATGCACTATGGAACAATCATATTAAAGGAAATATGCACATTCTTCTATTGAATAATAGCGGTGGAGGAATTTTCAATATGTTGCCAAATATCAGCGAAACTGCAAGCTATGAAACCTTTGTTAAGGCGCATCACAACGCTAATGCACAAGGTATTTGTCAACAAAACAATGTGGATTATATGGCAGTTCACAACGAAGAGGAATTGAAGAGTTTGTTACCTCAATTTGTAAGTCATTGTGGCGACAGACCAATCTTGCTCGAAGTGTTCACCAATCAACAACAAGATACAGAAGCACTAAAGACTTATTATCAAACAATAGCACAACTTTCAACTAAAAAATAAAGTACAATGAATAGACAATGGACACCCATTAAAGGGTTTGATTTTAAAGAAATATTATTCGAAAGCTTCGAAGGAATAGCTAAAATAACTATCAATCGCCCACGATATCGCAATGCTTTCACTCCTTTAACCACATGGGAAATGAGTCAGGCGTTTGCTTATTGCCGTGAAGCAAGCGATATTTCGGTTGTTATTTTAACTGGAGCTGGCGACAAAGCGTTTTGCTCTGGAGGTGATATGAACGTGAAAGGACGAGGCGGATACATTGGAAATGATGGTGTTCCACGCCTTAATGTACTCGACGTTCAAAAGCAAATACGTTCTCTTCCCAAGCCTGTTATCGCCATGGTAAACGGCTTTGCTATTGGAGGTGGACACGTTTTGCACCTTGTTTGCGACTTAACTATCGCTTCAGAAAATGCTCGTTTCGGTCAAACTGGTCCACGAGTAGGTTCTTTTGACGCTGGCTTTGGGGCCTCATATCTTGCTAGAATAGTCGGACAAAAGAAGGCTCGAGAGATATGGTTTATGTGTTTGCAATACGATGCCTATGAAGCTGAACGCATGGGAATGGTGAATAAGGTCGTAAGTAGCGACAGATTGGAAGATGAATGCGTTGAGTGGGCACAGCGAATGATGGAACATAGCCCTCTAGCTTTGCGTATGATAAAGGCCGGTCTCAATGCAGAACTCGACGGACAAGCTGGTATTCAAGAGCTAGCAGGAGACGCAACAATGCTCTATTACTTCTTAGATGAAGCGCAAGAGGGTGGAAAAGCGTTCTTAGAAAAGCGCAAACCCGATTTTAAGAAATATCCCAAATTACCATAAATAAATAGCTATTGAGAAAGAGAAGCGTTGCAATTGTCCTTTAAACACTTCTCTTTCTTATCTTTATTCTTGTTGAATATGACCTATTCTTATAGTCTTTCTCCATACGAACTCATATTTAAAGAACCCGCAGGAACATCTCGTGGCATTTATAAAACACGCAAAGTGTGGTTCGTTAAGCTGTTTGATGCAAGCAATCCGCAGGTGTTTGGAATTGGAGAATGTGCCCCTTTACCTAATTTAAGCTGTGATTTGTCGGATAATTACGAAAGTATCTTGAAGACAGAATGTGATTATTTCTGTCGTGAAGGACATCTTGATACAGAGCGATTGCGCCATTATCCATCGATACTTTTCGGTCTTGAAACGGCTATTCTCAGCTTAAAAGCAACCAAAGAAAATGTATTATTCGACACATCTTTCACCCGTTCAGAATGTGGAATACCCATAAATGGATTGGTATGGATGGGCTCTTTCACCGAAATGATGCAGCGATTAGAACGCAAACTTGATGAGGGTTTCAGATGTATAAAGCTTAAAATAGGTGCAATAGACTTCGAACAAGAACTAACTTTATTGAAAGCCATTCGAGAAAGATATGCTTCTGATATCTTAGAGATACGTGTTGATGCCAATGGAGCATTTAGTTGGGAGGTTGTTCAGCAACGACTTGAGAGCTTATCGCAATTCTCTATTCATTCAATAGAGCAGCCCATAGCACCTGGAAACTGGCAAAAAATGGCGCAATTGTGCCGAAATACACCCATTTCGATAGCCCTTGACGAGGAACTTATCGGTGTAAACGATCTCCAAAGCAAAGAGATGTTGTTGCAAGAGATCAACCCTCAGTATATTATCTTAAAGCCTTCGCTACACGGAGGCATTGCAGGTAGTACAGAATGGATTGATCTTACCAAGCAAAAGGGCATAAATTCGTGGATAACAAGTGCACTCGAGAGTAATATTGGATTAAATGTTATTGCTCAATTTGCATCGTATGTCTATCCAAAAGACCAGCAAATGCCACAAGGTTTGGGCACAGGACAACTCTATACCAATAACATTGAAATGCCATTAGCCATTAAAAAAGACGAATTATGGTTCTTAAAGAATTCTTAGAGCAATGGAATAACGACGAAAAGACAATCGAAGTGCGCACCAGTGGCTCTACGGGTAAACCTAAAAAGATTGTCCTTTTTAAAGCAATGATGCAGGAAAGTGCCCGCAGAACATGCGACTTTCTGAATTTAAAGCAAGGCGATTCGGCTTTGTTATGCTTGTCTTTAGACCATATTGGCGGTAAAATGATGGTGATAAGAGCCTTAGAAAGGGGCTTAAAGCTAACAGATGTGGGTGCAACGGGTCACCCTTTAAATTCTTTAAGCACTGCTCCTACCTTTGCAGCGATGGTTCCTTTGCAGGTATTTAATAGCTTACAGAACCCAAAGGAGCGTGAGTTGCTTCGAAATATCAAGCATATTATAATAGGAGGGAGTGCTATTGAGCCTGAATTAGCAGAGCAATTGAAGGATTTTCCCAATGCCATTTGGAGCACATACGGTATGACTGAGACGGCCTCTCATATCGCTTTACGTCGTGTAAATGGCCCTTCTGCCAGTGAATGGTATATTCCTTTTGATGGAATTCACGTCTCTCAAGATGAGGATAAGTGCTTAATTATCCGTCAAGACTTGCCCCGTCACTTACAAACAAGCGATTTATTGAATGATGAACGCTTGCAGTCTTCGCTCTGTTTGCATACTAATGATATCGTAGAAATTGCCCCTAATGGACGTTATTTTAAGGTGATTGGTCGCAAAGACAATGTTATTGTGAGTGGAGGAATAAAGATACAAGCCGAAGAAGTGGAGGCTCTTTTGCGACAATATATCCACACTCCTTTTGCAATAGCTAAAAAGAAAGATCCCAAGTTTGGTGAAATTGTGGTGCTATTGGTAGAGAATGGCAATGCAGAGGAATTGGACTTGATTTGCAATGAGCATCTTCCACACTACTGGAAGCCTAAAGAAATCATTGTAACAGAGGCTCTTCCACGAACTGAAAACGGAAAGATTAAGCGACAATTATAGTACTTTAGGCTTTTAATAGTGCATTGCTTTAGTTCGTTTCTCTAAGGAAATCGAGCGCATTTTTAATATCTTCTTCTCCAACAACAGTGTTAAGAGCCAACGAACCAATATCTTTTAGAAGCGAGAAGTTAATGTCTTGTCCCTTATTCTTCTTGTCATGGCGCATCAAATCGATAATCTTATTATAGTCATTGCATGCAAATGGGAAGGTAGGATATAGCGAATGAATGAACATAAGCGTTTGTTTCATCTTATCAAAGGGGAACTCTTGCAATAAAGCAGATAAGTATAACTCGCAAATAATGCCGTAAGCTACAGCAAAACCATGTGATAGTTCTTGCTCATTACTAATGCTCCATGCCTCAAAAGCATGTGCAAATGTGTGCCCAAAGTTAAGTGCTTTCCTTATATTTTGCTCCTTTGGGTCTTCAATAACAATCCTTTCCTTTACCTCAACATTCTTTTTTACAAGCAAAAGAAGCTCTTCCCAGTTGGGATTCTCTATGTCAAAACGAAGTGTTTCTGCCCATAATGCCTCGCTATCAATGAGCGCATGCTTAATCATCTCAGCGAAACCGCCCAGTAATTCGTTATAAGGAAGCGTTTGTAAGAAGGCAGAATGCAGAATAACCGCATTGCTTTCAGAAAACAAACCAATTTCATTTTTAACACCATTGAAGTTAATTCCGGTCTTACCTCCAACCGAAGCGTCGACCATTGACAAGAGAGTTGTGGGGATATTGATAAATTTTAGCCCCCTTTTAAATGTAGATGAGGCCATACCTCCAATGTCTGTAACCATTCCTCCGCCTAGGTTTATAAGGCAAGAGTGGCGAGTTGCTCCTTTAGTTGATAGCTCTTCCCAAATGAAACTCAAAGTGTTGAGGTTCTTATTGCTATCTCCGGGCTCTATAATAATGTGCTGAGCGTTGTGCAATAAGGCACTTTTGCCCAATAAATCCCAGCAAAAACGATGTGTATTGCTATCCATCAATACAAATATTTTATCGTATTGAAAAGTCGAAAGCACTGCTTCAACATCGTGAATTATATCGTTTGTAAAGATAATTTTCTGTTTCATATAGGCAAAGTTACATCAAATAAATGAGAAAATGTTTAGTTAAACTTATTTGAATTGATAAGTTTTCATATCTTTTTCCTTATATTTGTCTTTTCTTTATTATACAAATAGGATAACATATGGTGAAAAAAATAGGTGTATTTTTAGTTTTGTTATTTTGTGTAGTCACGTCTTTTGCACAAAATATTGTAGTAAAAGGAGTTCTAAAAGACGCAGATACCAAAGAAGGATTGGTGCAAGCTACTGTGCAATTGTTGCGTAGTGATAGTACATTTGTGGGCGGTTCTATCTCAGATGAGCAGGGATTGTTTCAGCTTTCGGCACCATCTGAAGGAAAATATCTTATAAAGATTTCCAACATTGGCTATCTTTCGCATTATCAAAAGATTGATGTTTCGGGCAAAGACACCATCGATGTAGGCTCAATTGTGATGAAAAGCGATGCAGTTATGTTGAAAGGAGCAGTCGTAACACGCAGAGCTACGAAGGTAGTGTTGAAAGAAGACACCTTTATTTATAACGCTTCGGCATATAAAACACCAGAAGGAGCAACCTTAGAAGAACTTGTTAAGCGTCTACCAGGAGCGACAATAGGAGATGATGGCAAGATAACTATCAACGGAAAAGAAGTAACTAAGATCTTAATAGATGGTAAAGAGTTCATGACAGGCGACACAAAGACTGCCATGAAGAACCTTCCTGTGTCGATAGTCGATAAGATTAAGAGCTATGACACTAAGAGTGACTTGGCAAAGGCTACGGGAATGGACGACGGAGAAGACCAAACTGTGTTAGACTTTGGTATTAAACAAGGTATGAATAAGGGTTTATTTGGAAATGTAGACCTTGGTATTGGAACGAAAAACCGATATGCAGAGCGATTAATGGGTGCGCTTTTTAAAGACGATCTTAGAGTAATGATGCTCGGAGCAGCCAATAATACCAATGATATGGGCTTTCCTGGCGGTGGAGGTCGTGGCGGATTTGGACGCAACAACAATGGATTAAATGCCTTAAAGATGGTTGGAGCCAATGTGAACTATGAGAAAAAAGACCGCATTTTAATTGATGGTTCATTGCGTTGGAACCACTCTAATGCTGATATAGCAAGCATTGTGTCGTCTGAAAACTTTGTGGGTTCAACCTCATCATACAGCAATAGTATTAGTAATTTATATAAAAGAGGAAACGAATGGAATGCAAGAATGCGTGTAGAGTGGCACCCTGACAGCATGACCACTATCACCATGCGTCCCGAATTGAGCCTCACTACAAGCGATCAACTGCAAAAAAGCAATTCAGCAGTGTTCAATACCGATCCTTATAGCTATGGTTCAGACCCCTTATCTTCATCTGTTTTAAGTGCAATGGCAACAAATGGAGCCGTTGTTAATACCCAATCAGAAAACACCATTGCCTATACTGATAACCAAGCATTTAGCTTAAAGCTACAAGGAACACGCAAGTTGAACACCAGTGGTAGAAGTATTACTTTAGAAACAAAGTTCTCTACTTCTAAAACCGATGCCAATCAACTTGCCATGAGCAATGTGCATTTGTATCAAGTAGCCAACTCTTTGGGTCAAGATTCAACCTATCAGGTGAATAGATACATGGTTTCGCCAGAGAGAAGCAATAGTTATAGCGTTAAAATGATATACAGTGAGCCAATAGCACGCCGTGTTTATTTGCAGTTTGGATATAAATTTGGATATGGAGTGAATAAAGGTGACCGCCAAATATACGACTTTAGTAATTTAGGCGAAACCTTCTTCAGTGGCTTGCAACCATCTTATAGACGTTGGGACAGCTATCTTTCTACCTTACCCAATGCCTATTCAACTTATAAAGACGATGCTTTGAGCCGCACTTCTCGTTACGAAAGTTATACACATGATATCGAATTAGGACTTAAAGTAACTCGAAAAGCATATCAATTGAGTGCAGGTGTGATGTTAGAACCACAAAAAACACACTTCATTCAATCGTACTTAAATGTGAATACCGACACAGTTAGAACAGTATTGAACTTTAGTCCGACCTTTGAGTTAAACTATAAGTTCTCTGATGTGAGCAAATTGAAGTTAACTTATCGTGGAAAAACAAGTCAACCAACCATCACACAGCTGTTAGATATTCGTGATAATAGCAACCCTTTGAATATTTATCAAGGTAATTCAGGATTGAAACCAGCCTTTGTAAACAGCTTGCGTTTGTTCTATAACAACTATATTGAGAAGAAACAAAGATCGATGATGGCACACATCAACTTCTCTTCTACACGCAATGCGATAAGTAATAAGGTTGAATACGACACACAAACAGGTGGAATGCTCACACGTCCTATCAACGTAAATGGCAATTGGAACGCTTCAGGAGCATTTATGTTTAACACTGCAATCGACTCTTTGGGCTATTTCAACTTCAACTCTTTCAGTAATGTTAACTACAATAACTATGTAAGTTATTTAGCTCTTAGCGCAGGAACATCAGCATTAAAGAACATTACTCGTGCGCTAACACTTTCAGAACGTGCATCGTTTGGTTATCGAAACTCGTGGATTGAGGTAGAATTAAATGGTACAGTAGATTATTCTCGCAGCACCAATACATTGAAAGTGGGCAATAGTAATCTCAATACATGGCAGTTTTCGTATGGAACCAACGTCACTTTCATGGCTCCATGGAATATGCAAATCACCACAGGACTTACACAAAATAGTCGTAGAGGCTTTAGTGATAAGTCGATGAACACAAACGAATTGGTTTGGAATGCACAGGTTTCGCAAAGCTTCTTGAAGTCAAAATCATTAACAGTGAGCCTTCAATTATACGACATCTTGCATAACTTGAGTAGCGTGAGCAGAACAATCGATGCATTAAAGCGTAGCGACACCTCTTATAACACCATCAACAGCTATGCCATGTTACACGTTATTTATAACGTAAACCTATTTGGTGGCAAAGAAAATCGTGACAAAATGCGTCCAAACGGTGGCCCAGAAGGACAAGAAGGAATGCCACCTATGCCACAAGGAAGAGGTAATAGAGGAGGCTTTGGCGGTGGAATGCCACCACGATAGAAGCCTGAACAGAGGAAAATAGCTATCCTATTATAAAATAGAACAGAAGCAAAAGTGCAGCTTTAGCGAGGGTTTCTCGATAATTATATGTATTTTTGTTTCTGTTTTTTGTTGATACTTAGATTTAAGAGCATATAGAAATGGAAATAAACCTTACGAATAAAGCAGTGTTTGTGCTTCATGTTAAGAAAGGATATGAAGACAGAGAGCAACATATTAAAGGTATGTTGCAGGAGATGAATATTCCTTTTTCGTGGATTCTCGATGGAGATATTGCCGATTTAACTCCCGAAATTCTTGATAAATACTTTGCCGGCGACATGCATAAGGCAGGTGCAACCGCTTCTTGTGCATACAAACACGTGTTGGCTTGTAAAGAAATTATAGCGAAAAACCTCGATGGGGCATTGATATTAGAAGACGATATTCAGCTCGACCCATGTCTTTTTATTGATATATTCAATAAGAGTTTAACCGAATTGAATAGCGAAGAACAAAAGCCTTCGATTATTTCTTACGAAGACACTCGCCTTCGTTTTGTTCCCAAAAGTAAGAGAGTGGGAGGGAAAGTGTTATATCCTGGCGACAGAGATCGTATGGCTGGGGCTTATTATATCAACAAAAAAGGAGCTGAACTGATTATAAATGAATTGGAAAAGCAGGCGATGGATATTCCTGTAGACTGGTATCATGCTAAGTTGTTGCACGAAAATAAGTTGAAATATTATTGGTGTCAGCCCACTATTGCAACGCAAGGGAGTCATATAGGCACGTTTAAATCGAGTATAAGTATAAAAGATAATCTTTGGATTACGTTGAAATGGCGATTTAAACGCTTTTATAAAAAATGGTTATACGAGTTGAGATAGAACTCTAAGAGAGGGAAAGTGGAGTAGAATTGATATCGAATTGAAAATCAAGAACTTTCTAATTTCGTAAAATGCACATTCTTATTAGAATAAAAAAACAATGGTATTACACTATAAAAGCATTGCTTTTGAGGTGTAATACCATTACTTTTATGCAGTAAAAGCATTGCTCTTACTCCTTAAAAGAAATTGTATCGAAAAACATTCTTTTTTCTTTTTAAATACGAAAGCATCATCGCTACATTCTTATTCGAATGAGTTGACTAATGAGATGCAAGTTTTTGGTTTTGATTTGAAGTGCTTTTGAGGTGTTTGCATTGAGGCTTTGCAGGACTTAATCAAGCTCGTCGAAGTCGTCGTCGATACCAAATATAACTGGTTCAACAAACGCATCAAGTGCTCTTCGCTCCTTCTTGGTGGGTCGTCCCGTTCCTCTTGCTCTGTCAACAAAACCACTTATTCTGCTCATCTCAAGCAATTCGTATTGCTTTGGGTCTGTAACATTCTCGTAAATCTCAGGAATGAGCTTTGCACCAACACGCTGTTCAATGGCTTTTAATACCTTGAACGAGTAGGTGATAGGCGATTTTTTCACATGAACTGTGTCGCCTTCTTTAATCATTCTACTTGGTTTTATGGTGCTTCCGTTGAATGTTACTCTTCCATTCTTACACGCATCGGCAGCTAATGAGCGGGTTTTAAAAATACGTGCAGCCCACAACCATTTATCAATTCTTGCTTCCATACGCACTTATTCAACTTCTTTTACAATGTGTTCTATTTGCGATTGAACTGGTTCATGGTGATATCTACTCCCGCAAGAACAAAACTTTTAATGATTTCTACAGCCGTATCGATTTGGGGTTGTAGCGCTGTTAGTTCTTCATCGGTGAATTTTCCCAATACCCAATCAACCTGTTTACCTTTCGAAAAGTCGTTACCTATTCCAAAACGCAATCGTGCATACTGCTGACCGATGAGCTGTTGGATGTGACCTGTGCCGTTATGACCGCCATTACTGCCACTTGCTTTAAGTCGAAGGGTGCCAAGTGGCAAGGCAAGGTCGTCTACAATAACAAGTAAACGCTTTTGATCTATGTTCTCTTGGTTAAGCCAATAGCGAACAGCATTACCGCTTAAATTCATGAAAGTGGTTGGCTTTAGCAAGAAAATCTTTTTTCCTTTCAATGTGGTTTCAGCAACAAAGCCATATCGTTTGTCGCTAAAAACAATATTGGATGCCTTCGCAAAGGCATCCAATATCATGAAACCGGCATTGTGGCGGGTGTTATCATATTCATAACCTGGGTTCCCTAATCCCACAATTAAGTATTTATCCATTTCTAATAATTAGAAAATGTCAATGTATCTTATTTACCTTCTTTTGCTGCTTGTGCTGCCATTGAAGCTGCACGAGTCATCTTAATAGAGCAAACAACAACGTCTTTACCTGTTATAAGTTCCAAACCTTCGTATGAAAGTTGTCCAACTTTGATGCTCTTACCGATAGTTAGAGCTGTAACATCAACGTCTAAGTGCTCAGGAAGTGATTTGTATGGAGCTTTAACGTTAAGCTTACGCAATGAAAGACTCATTCTACCACCATCTCTAATACCTTGAGCAAGACCCACAAGTTTAACTGGTAGACCAACAGTAATAGGCTTTTCTTCATTAACTTCTAAGAAATCAACGTGAAGAACAGCGTCTGTTACTGGGTGGAATTGAATCTCTTTCAAGATAGCTGTGTGTAATTTACCATCAATTGTTAAGTTAACAAGGTAAATGTGTGGTGTGTAAATAAGCTTACGAAGCTCTGTCATTGGCACAGTGAATGAGAAAGCTGCTGGCTTTCCATCGTTTGTTGCGATGCCATACATATTACATGGGATAAGACCTTCTTTTCTTAAAGACTTTGAAGCCTTCTTTCCTAGGTCGCTACGAAGTTGACCTGTTAAATTAATTTCTTTCATTTTGTGTTACTCTAAATTAAGTGTTTATAAATAAAATGCCTTAATTCGCCATCACACGAGAATCTTTCTCAGATATAGATGTGCCACGAAAAAGCGGTGCAAAGATAATGCTTTTTTCTCGAAATATACACAATAGCATAAAAAAAGCATATTATTAGAAGTGTTTTTTTGTTTATTCAGTAGAAAAAAAGTACCTTTGCAGCATCATAAGAGGCTATAAACTAAGTTGGTCGCAACTGTCGTTTGTCTCTCAAAAATATAGCATTTCAAAAAACACAGATATAAAAACACAAACTTATTTACAACATGATAAATCGTGAATTGATAAGAATTAAAGTGGTTCAGTTGACTTATGCCTACTATCAAAACGGCAATAAAAATATGGATAACGCTGAGAAAGAATTACTATTCAGTATCTCTAAGGCTTATGATCTATATAATTATTTGCTTGCTTTGATTGTTGCAATAACCCAAGAAGAGCGCTTAAGGGTTGAAGTTGCTACACTTAGAGCGGTTAGAGAAGGCACACCTGCACCATCACAGAAATTTGTTAACAATAAGTTTGCGTTGCAGTTGGAAGAGAATCTCATGCTAAATGAGTTCTTAGAGCACCAAAAACAAAGTTGGAAAGACGACATAGAATTTGTTAGACGCTTATGTAATACAATTGAACAAAGTAGTGCTTATGTTGAATATATGTCGACATCAACATCTACTTATGATGAAGATAAGGAGCTTTGGCGCAAACTTTATCGCCAAATAATACAAGATAATCCTGATCTTGATGCCCTTTTAGAAGAGAAGAGCTTATATTGGAATGATGATAAAGAGATAGTTGACACCTTTGTTATTAAGACAATAAAGAAGTTTGACGAAGCAAAAAAGGAACAACAAGAGCTTCTTCCTGAATATAGAGACGTAGAAGATAAGGAATTTGCACGCAAACTGTTCCGTGCTACCATTTTAAATGCAGACCAATACCAAAGCTATATGAGCGAAACAAGTCGCAATTGGGATTTCTCTCGCTTAGCTTATATGGATGTAGTGATTATGCAAATTGCCATAGCAGAAATGCTTACGTTCCCAAGTATACCTGTAAGTGTAACCATAAACGAATATGTAAACCTTGCAAAATTGTACAGTACATCTCGTAGTGGTGGCTATATCAATGGTATGCTCGATGCTATTGCTCGCTTTTTGTTAGACACTGGCAAGATGTTTAAAATGATGAACTCACCTAAAAAGAACGAACAAGCAAACGGAGGACAACAACAATAAGTTGAAAGCCCAATGCAAGTATCTTATTATAAGGTGTTGAAATAAAACGAATAATTAACAAACTAAATATTTAAAGCAAAATGAATATATTGTTTTTAGCAGCTCAAGGAGCAGCGAAAGGTGGACAATCATCTTTCTTAATCATGATGGTTGTAATCTTTGTAATCATGTGGTTCTTCATGATTCGCCCACAACAAAAACGTCAAAAGGAAACTCGTAACTTCCAAAATAGCCTTGCAGAGGGTACAAAAGTAATCATTGGAGGTGGAATTTACGGTGTTGTTAAGCGCATTGACTTAACAACTAACAAGGTAGACGTTGAAGTTAGCAAGGGAGTTGTATTGACTGTTGACAAAGCAAGCGTATTTGCTGACCTTGCATCTCAAGCAGAAAACAAGGCATAAGTATGCTAAATGAAAAATAAGATACTTAAAAATATAATGAAAGTGAGGAATTCCTTATTGGCTTTTGCTAATAAGAAGTTTCTCATTTTCTTGTTTTTTTTGTTTCTTAGTACTATATTTTGGCTCTCAATAGCATTAAATGAAATTGTAGAAAAAGAGATATCCGTTCCTATTCGTTTAGCGAACGTACCTCAAAATGCGGTGATCACAACGCCACTCCCAGACAGTGTGCGAGTTACATTGCGTGACAAAGGCTTTGCATTGCTACCTTATTTATACGGAGATAAGCTACATTCTATTGCAGTTAATTTCTCAACGTATGCCAATAAGAATGGTAATATCGGCCAAGTGCCTAATGCAGACATTCAGAAGTGCATTCTACAATCTCTTTATGCATCGACACAAATTACCTCAATCAAGCCAGATAAGTTCGAATTTTATTATAATTACGGCTTATCTAAAAAGGTTTCTATTCGCTTAAAGGGTACCATTAGAACCGCAAGTGGTTACTATCTCTCACAAGTTCGATTCAATCCCGAGCGTGTAACGATATATGCCAGCAAGCATTTGCTCGACAGCATCGCCCATATCTACACGAAACCGCTCCACATCACCAATATGGTTGATACAATACAGCAGACAGTCGAGCTTCAAACCATAAAGGGAGTGAAGATCGTTCCCAATACAGTTAAGTTGACATTGTATCCCGATATCTTAACAGAAGAAGCCATAGAAGTGCCCATTACGGCAGTGAATATGCCACAAGGAAAGGTCCTTCGCACCTTCCCATCACGTGTAAAGGTGCTTTATTCGGTAGGAGCAAGCAGGTATAGAACCGTTTCTGCAAATGGATTTAGAGTGGAAGTAGATTATAACGAGATGCAAAAGAATCCATCAGATAAATGTACCATCGTTCTAAAAACATTCCCTTCGAACATTTCTAACGCACGCTTAGAAACCAATCAGATTGATTATCTAATAGAACAGCAATGAAACAGCTAAACGAAAAGCCTGCCAAGCGAGTTGTTGCGTTAACAGGTGGCATTGGAACAGGAAAGAGTTTTGTTGCGAAAATACTTCAACAAAAGGGAATAGAGGTATTCGATTGCGATCGCTCTGCAAAGAAACTGATGCGTGAAAACGAAGAAGTGAAGAAGAAAATCGTTGATTTGGTGGGAAAAGAGGCTTATCAAAACGATGCTCTAAACAAAGCATTGTTAGCTAAGTTCTTATTAGCTTCGCCTCAAAATGCTACTGCTTTAAATGAAATTGTGCACCCAGCGGTGGCAAAAGACTTTGAAAATAGCGGGTTAGAGTGGATTGAAAGCGCCATATTATACGACAGTGCGTTTGATAAAAGGATAGACATTGATTTTGTAGTATGCGTTAGTGCGCCTTTAGAAACAAGGATATCACGCATTATGCAGCGTGACAATATCACCCGAGAAGCCGCTCTTCAGTGGATAACAAAGCAGCTCAATCAAGATGAAGTCATTGCAAAAGCCGATTTTGAGTTGGTGAATGACGGAATAAAAGACGTAGAAATACAGTTAAACGAAATATTAAGTAAAATACAAGAATAAAAACATTAGAAAGATTATGGAGACAATTTTATCTATTGCGGGTAAGCCCGGACTTTATAAATTGGTATCACGTAGCAATACAGGACTTATTGCTGAGACCCTAGACGACCAACATAAGCGCCTTCCTATCTTTGCAACTGATAGAGTAACAAGCCTCTCTGACATTGCAATGTATACCGATGCAGACGATATTCCATTGTGGAAAGTATTGAAAAGTGTAGGTGAAAAAGAACAAAGCAAAGAGAGTTCGTTTAACTATAAAAAAGCTTCTAAAGCAGAACTTCACGAGTATTTCTCAGCAGTTCTTCCTTCTTACGATCGTGATCGTGTACACGATAGCGACATTAAGAAGCTTATTCAATGGTACAACCTATTGGTAAAGAATGGTTATACCGATTTCGAAGAGTTGTTAAATAACGATCCTTCTAGCGAAGAAGAATAATAATTTGTTGGAAAACTATCGACTTTCGTTTGCGGTAAACCTTACGAAAGCCCCTCGATAGCAAAGCAACAAACCACAAAATATTTACTAATAACAACGTTGTTAGCATCAAAACAAAGCGTCCTCTAATACCTTTCGACTTAGAAAGACAATGGTGGATGCTTTTGTTTTATATCTTTTTTACAATACAGATTTATTTATTCAATCATTATGATATTAAACATACTCCTCATTATAATAGGTGTTGCAGTGGTTTTAGTGGGTGCAGACATCTTAACAAAAGGCTCTGTGGCTCTTGCTCAACGTATGAAAGTGTCGCAAATCGTTATCGGTTTAACGATAGTTGCAGCGGGAACGTCAATGCCTGAGTTCTTTGTGAGTTTTGTTTCGGCAATAAAAGGAACCCCCGACCTTGCTATTGGTAACGTAGTTGGTAGCAATATATTTAATGCTTTACTTATTGTTGGTGTTTCGGCGGCCGTTACTCCCATCGCAATTCTTAAAGGAACTGTGCGAAAAGATATTCCCTTTGCTTGCTTCGCATCATTGCTTTTACTTGGATTGTGCTTCGATGGAAGTATCAGTAGAATAGATGCAGCCATTCTTTTTGCCACTTTCTTAGGTTTCCTTTTATTCACATTGAAGAACGCAAAGAGTGGAGATGAAGGCGAGATAGAATCATTAGAGAATACAAGTGTATTGAAATCAGTCCTATTTATTATAGGTGGTTTGGCTGGATTGATTATTGGAAGTAACCTATTTGTAGACTCTGCCACCTTCGTTGCACAACAACTTGGAGTGAGTGAGGCCGTTATTGGACTTACAATTGTTGCGGGTGGAACATCTCTTCCCGAGCTTGCTACAAGCGTAGTAGCGGCAAAAAAAGGTAATAGTGGCATCGCAATAGGTAATGTGTTGGGCTCAAACGTGTTCAATATCTTAGCTATCTTGGGTTTAACAGGTGTCATTTCTCCAATGAAAATCAACGGCATCACCATGCTCGACTTTGCTGTTCTCATTGTGTCGATGGTGCTTTTGTGGGTGTTCTCTTACACCAAATACACCATTAAACGCTGGGAAGGCTTTGTGCTTACAGGTGTATTCTTGGCTTATATGAGCTATCTTTTTATGCATATCTAATCCTCTTATAAATGAAGCGAAAGAGATTGCGAATAGAATGTACCTTAGGCAGATAGAAAAGGCAATGCTTTTGCATGCTAATAGCGGTGCCTTTAGGGCGCAAACTCAATGCTTTTAAGGCGTAATAACAATGCAATTGCCAACCATAGGTAATGGGGATATATTCTAATACAAAAAGAAAGGGGTCTAAAACGAATTGTTTTAGACCCCTTTTCTTATGTCTTATAGATACTTCGAGAGTATCTCTTATTTGTAATTATCTTAGCTTGCAACCTTTAAATGCGTAGAAAGCAATGTAAATGAAGCAAGGAAGACAAAGCCAATAAGCGTTTTGTGCGCCGAAAAGATCTTTAAACCAACCGAAAAGAAGAGTTAGAATAGCACCTCCGAACAAGCCCATTGTTAGAAGAGAAGAACCTGTTTTGGTGAACTTTCCAAGATCTTTCATTGCCAAAGGCCATATCGCAGGCCACATTAACGAGCAACCTAGAGCCACAATACCAATGCTATAGATACTTAAATGTGCAGGAAGAGTAGCCACACATATGGTTCCTATGACTGCAACAATAGCACAAATTTTAAGCGCAGTGTTTTGACTTAGATACTTAGGAATGAACAATATGCCCGCAATATAGCCAATACTCATTGCAATAGGGGTAATCCACGAGTAGTTTTCAGCCGCTGCAAGTCCTAGCGTTTTAGCATAGTCGATAACTGAACCCAATGCAATTGTTTCTACACCAACGTAGAAGAAAATAGCAATACTACCCAATACAAGGTGTGGGAACTGCAAAATAGAAGTCTTGCTGTTAGCATATTGTGCCACTTCTTGCGATTCTTCTTCGTTAGAATCGTCTTCACCTGTAGCCTTAATTTCTGGTAATGGAGAAACAAGAGCAATCAAACCAAGAAGCAAGAACAATCCGCTTAGGATATAAAAAGGAAGATCTAATTGTGTAACTTTGATGTCGAGAGTACTTCCAAGCACTGCTGCAATGAACAAAGGAGATATTGGCCATGCCAATTTATTAAGTATTCCGATGATGCTTATGCGCTTTGCTGCACTCTCAATAGGGCCTAATATGGTGATATAAGGGTTAATTGCTGCTTGCAAAAAGGTGTTAGCAATACCGCCTAAGAATGATGCTGCAAGGAAAAGAAGGTAGCTTTCTTGCTTTGCAGAAACCACAAAGATGAGGAAACTAACAGCGTAAATAGCATACGAAAAGGCCATTGTTTTCTTGTAACCAATGGCCTTTATAAGTTGACCTGCAGGGTAAGCGAACAGCACAAAAGGTATAAACATAGCTGCAATGAGGGCATATGCACCTGCAGAAGACACTTTTAACGACTGGTTTAGGATAGGAATTAAGATTCCATTTACACTTGCTGCGAAGCCTCCTGAGAAGAACATTAATCCCAAAATGGAAAGGGGTAGGATGTAATTTTTATTTTCTTTCATAAAATAGTATGTATTAATTAATTTTGATTCTTTTCAAATTTGTATTGAATGATTTTGCTTTCTGTTTTTAATAGCCTTGCTTTTGATTTTAAAAGCGCAATTCTTATAAAACAACTTATTTATACTTGTTTTGTAAAAAGCATAAAGATCCGATGAAATAATATGTGTTATCCACCGAACCTTTAATTTTTGTGTGTTCTATTTGAAGATTTGAAGTTTTACTTAAAAGCCATAAATTTCTTTTAGTTTCTCGCCAAGTGCCTCGCTACGAAGGTCTCTTGCAACGATTTTTCCTTGTGGATCTACAAGTAAACTTGAAGGAATTGCATTGATGTTGTATGCCTTTCCAGCTTCACTATGCCATGCTTTAAGGTCTGAAAGGTTCACCCAATTCATCTTCATTTCAGCAATTGCGTCCTTCCAAGAGTCGGCTTTACTATCGAATGAAATAGCAACAATGTTGAAACCTTTATCTTTATATTTCTCGAAGTTAGCTCTAACATTAGGCATTTCACCTCTACATGGGCCGCACCAGCTTGCCCAAAAGTCGATAAGAACATAGTTTCCTTTACCGCAATACTCGCTTAATTTGTGTGAAACACCATTTACATCGTTCAAAGTTAAATCGATAAATGGTTGTCCAATGATCTTTTGTTTAGCTTCTTCGGCTGCTAATTGTTGCTTTAATGCTGAAAGCATAGGGTGATTAGCATACACATGAGTTGGTTTAAGCAATTCATTCAACTCCGATTCAGTAACTGCATCGGTAACATAGTTAATGTATAATGCAGGAAGAATGTTGTCTTTATTCTCGTTAATTACCTTTTTATAATATAGAGAAGAAGCGTTATGAAGATCCATAAACTTCTTTCTCAACTCGTTTACACGTGTTGTTTTCTCTGTATCGCTAAGCGAATTGTCGCTAACTACCTTTTGATAATCTGCATAAATCTGCTTTCCTGGCTCGTTAATAGAGTCGAGTGCAGCGTTATATTTGCTGAGTTTCTCGTTAAGGGGAGAGCCTTTGAGCGTGTTTTTGTTAAGATTTATCTCCAAAGGTTTGCCGTCCATAACGAAAATAACAAAGTCTTCATCTTTTCCAATACCAAAGAATTGATCCTTGTTTTCAGGCTTATACTTCACAACGAAGTTACCTTTCACAACATCAACGCTATCAACTATACGTTGATTCTTTTGCATATCGAGTAGATAAACCTTCTTAACGTTTTCTGGGCAGGTACCTTTTATAAGAGCAACAGGTGCTTTTACTGCCTTTTTAACTTGCGCAAAGCTTGGGAAAATGCTTGCAGCAAGGACACTGCATAATATCAGTTTCTTCATAATTCTAATCTTTTTAAATGAATAATGCTATTTTAAAATAGCTTTTTTAGATTCTTTTGAGGACAAGTTTTCATCTTTATCCGCTCTGAATAGTATGACAAAGTTATAAAATTATTTTTTTATTGCAATCAATTTACAATCTTTTATGTAACTTTGCACCGCTTTTTTAAAGTAAATGAGTGCTTGGTAAACCTCGTAAAAAACAAGAAAATGAAAGAAAATAGTAAAACTGTGAGTGTACTGTTTATGCTTTTCGGTATACTCTTTTGCGTTTGTTTGATAACGGCAAACGTGTTAGAAACAAAGCAAATATCAGTTGGTAGTATTAGTTTAACAGGTGGTTTGATTGTATTTCCAATCTCTTACATCATTAACGACTGTGTATGTGAGGTGTGGGGATATGCAAAAGCTCGCTTATTGATATGGCTTGGCTTTGCAATGAACTTCCTTTTTGTACTCTTTGGTGCAATTTGTGACATCATTCCGGGTGCTCCTTATTGGACAAATCAAGAAGGTTTTCATCAAATCTTTGGTTTAGCACCTCGTATTGCGGCAGCTTCTTTCTTGGCATTCTTATGCGGATCTTTTGTAAATGCGTATGTAATGAGCCGAATGAAGCTACAATCTCAAGGCAAAAACTTTTCTTTGCGAGCAATTGTTAGTACTATCTTAGGCGAAGGAGTCGATTCAATTATCTTCTTCCCACTTGCTCTTTATGGTGTAGTTCCAAACGAAGCGCTACCTGTTTTGATGCTTTGGCAAGTTATTTTAAAGACACTTTACGAAGTGCTTGTGTTGCCTTTAACCATCTATATTGTGAAGAAAGTGAAGAAATATGAGCAAGAAGACGCTTATGATGAAGCGATAGACTATCGTGTTTGGAAGATTTTTAAATTATAATTGTTAGTAGTATCTCACCTTATTATATAGTAAGTATGTCTGAAGAAAGAGAAAAAGAGGGCTTAAAACATTTGGGAAATAACACCAAATACAGCATGGATTATGCCCCAGAAGTGTTAGAAACATTCGTAAATAAGCATCCTCAAAACGATTATTGGGTACAGTTTAACTGTCCAGAGTTCACCTCTTTGTGCCCAATTACAGGTCAACCCGACTTTGCCGAAATAAGAATTGCTTATATTCCAAATGAGAAAATGGTGGAAAGTAAGAGCTTAAAGCTTTATCTTTTCAGCTTTAGAAACCACGGAGACTTTCACGAAGACTGCATAAATATCATCATGAAAGATCTTATTTCGTTGATGAATCCAAAGTATATAGAGGTTATTGGCTACTTTACTCCACGTGGAGGAATAAGCATTTACCCTTTTGCTAACTATGGAATGCCTAACACTAAGTATGAAAAAATGGCAGAACAGCGATTTATTCAACATTCCATTGCGAAATAAAAAGAAGCAAGAAAAAGTTTATTTAGCACACTTTTAGAGCGAGTAGAAGTAGGAGATGCCAAGCGAATCTTCTGCTTCTACTTTTTTATTACATAGCTATTACACCTCAAAAACAATGCTTTTACACTGCAAAGTCAATCATATTACAAGCTAAAAGCATTGAGATTATAAGAAGAATAGCAAGAGTCCTAGGAATGAGACAATTGCGCCTATAATGCTTTTAATACCAATGGTTTGTTTAAATACAAATTTAGCGGGAATCAATATCAAAATAGGTGTGAGCGACATGATAGTACTTGCGATGCCTGCAGCGGTGTATTGTACAGCCATAAGCGAGAAACCAACTCCAATAAGAGGACCACAAATTACGGCAATCACAGTCATACTCATTCCTTTAGAGTCTTTAACCGAATGGGTAAAAGCACCCATCTCTTTTCTAATAATCAACCAAGAGCCAAAACAAAGCAAGCCTGCAAAGCAACGAATGAGGTTGGCACTGAAGGGCATATACATGCTTATGCTGGGCAAAAGGTGCTGAGGCATGTCGTTAATGTATAAATCTAATCCCTTTTTGCTTAGTACTAAGCCCAAACCTTGACCCAAAGCAGAACCTAACATAAATAAAACTCCTTTTAAAGGCAATTGCAAAGAGATTTTATTCGATTCGCTCTTACCTAACAAAGCGATAGCAATTCCCGAAAGAGTGACGAGCATTGCCAATAGATTTTGCCATGTAAGCGTTTGGTGAAGGAAGGTAAATGCAAAGAAAGCAGCGAAGAGTGGGGCGAGAGTCATAATCAATTGACCATATCGTGCGCCGATAATTAGATATCCTTTTAATAAACACCAGTCGCCAAAGAAATAGCCCACAACGCCCGAAAGCATTAACCATATAATGGTGTTGGTACTGGCATAGATAGGGAAGGGATTGCCCATTGCCCACCAAAGGAAAAGAATGAGGGCAAAGAAGGTTAATAACATTCTCCAAACATTGAGGATAACAGCTCCAAATTGCTTTCCTGCGACCTCGCAAGCAATAGATGCTAGGGTCCATAAAAACGCAACTCCCAGCGATATAAGTTCACCTGTAAATTTCATTTCGATGCAAAGGTAATAACAATAAAATAAAGAACAAAGAACGAAAAGTTGCTTTTTATGCCGTAATGTGTCATAAGGAAGATTCTATCTGCATTTCTTCTTGTGCAAAATAGAATTCTTCTTTTCATTCTGTTAAAGCCATCTTGCATCGGAATGAAGCTATAAATAAACTTTTAAAATATTGGGCAATGTCATATTTTCTTTGTATTTTTGCAACAAATTAATAAAGTAATTAAAAAGGTTTCAGCGTTGCAAAAATAGTTGTAATAGCTGAGTTGGCCTTGTTTATATAAACAACCGCATAAAAGAACTATGAACGTTTTAGAATTAAGTGAGCAGGAAATTATTAGAAGACAAAGCTTGCAAGAATTGAAAGACATGGGCATTGACCCTTATCCAGCAGCAGAGTATCCCACAAACGCTTATTCTGTAGAGATAAAAGAAAACTTCAAAGAAGATGAACAACGTGAGGTTTGTATTGCAGGAAGAATGATGACCCGACGCATTATGGGTAAGGCTTCGTTTGCAGAACTTCAAGATTCTAAGGGAAGAATACAGGTTTATATCACAAGAGATGATATTTGTCCTGGCGAAAATAAAGACTTATATAACACTATCTTTAAACGTTTACTTGATATTGGTGACTTTATCGGAGTGAAAGGTTTTGTGTTTAGAACTCAAACTGGTGAAATCTCGGTTCATGCTAAAGAACTAGTGCTACTTAGTAAGAGTTTAAAACCACTTCCAATTGTTAAATATAAAGATGATGTTGCATACGATAAGTTCGACGATCCTGAACTTCGTTATCGTCAACGTTATGTAGATTTGGTTGTAAATGAGGGTATCAAAGATACTTTCTTGAAGAGAGCTACAGCCATAAAGACCCTTCGTCGAGTTCTAGATGAAGCGGGTTACACTGAAGTTGAAACCCCAACTCTACAACAAATTGCAGGTGGTGCGTCTGCACGTCCATTCATAACACATTTCAATGCCTTAAATACAGAAATGTATATGCGTATTGCAACCGAGCTATATCTAAAGCGATTGATCGTTGGAGGCTTTGAAGGTGTGTACGAAATCGGTAAGAACTTCCGTAATGAAGGTATGGATAAGACCCATAATCCTGAGTTTACTTGTATGGAACTTTATGTTCAATATAAAGATTATAACTGGATGATGGACTTCACAGAGAAGCTTTTAGAAACTATTTGTATTGCTGTTAATGGTTCTGCAGAGACAGTTGTAGACGGAAAAACAATTAGTTTCAAGGCTCCTTATCGTCGTTTACCCATCTTAGATGCGATTAAAGAGAAGACAGGTTATGACTTAAACGGTCTTTCAGAAGAAGAAATTAGAGAGGTTTGCAATAAACTTAACCTCGAAATAGACGAATCAATGGGTAAAGGTAAGCTAATAGATGAGATCTTTGGAGAGTTCTGTGAAGGTTCATTTATACAGCCTACATTCATCACCGACTATCCTGTTGAGATGTCACCACTAACTAAAAAGCATCGTTCTAAGCCAGGATTAACTGAAAGATTCGAGCTTATGGTGAACGGAAAAGAGCTTGCTAATGCCTATTCAGAGCTTAATGACCCTATAGATCAAGAGGAACGCTTTGTTGAACAAATGCGTTTAGCAGACAAAGGTGATGACGAAGCGATGATTATTGATAAGGACTTCTTGCGTGCTTTGCAGTATGGTATGCCCCCAACATCAGGTATTGGTATCGGAATTGACCGTATGGTGATGTTGATGACTGGTCAAACTGCAATCCAAGAGGTATTGTTATTCCCTCAAATGCGTCCTGAAAAGACTATTCCAAGAAGCTCTGTTGCAGACTGGGAGGCTATCGGTGTAGATGCAGAATGGGTGCCTTTATTCAATAAAGCAGGATATAATTTAGTGTCAGATATCAAAGATTTGAAGGCACAAAAGTTGCAAATGGACGTTTGCGGCGTTAATAAAAAATATAAATTGGGGCTAGATAATCCTAAAGTTGAAGATTTTCAAGCTTGGATTGACAAGGCTTCAAGTAATGCATAATTAGTTATTCGTAACTCATGTCATTTCTGTTTACAATCTAAATAGAGATGATGTGGGTTATGAATATTTTATTATGAATAAACAGAAGATATGTTTGATTGCGGAAAAATAGCAATAATTGGAGGCGGTAGTTGGGCAACAGCTATTGCAAAAATTGTTGTAAATAACACTCAACACATTGGTTGGTATATGCGAAGAGACGACAGAATAGAGACGTTTCGACGCTTGGGACATAATCCTGCCTATCTAACTAGTGTGCATTTCGATGTTAATCAAATATTCTTTTCATCAGATATAAATACTATTGTTGAGCAATATGACACATTAGTATTTGTTACTCCTTCTCCTTATTTAAAGAATCATCTACGTAAACTCAAGACACGTTTGCGTGATAAGTTTATCATTACGGCCATAAAGGGTATTATTCCAGACGAAAACCTAGCGTGTTCGGATTATTTCCATCAAGTTTATGATGTGCCATACGAGAACATTGCGTGCATAGGAGGGCCTTCTCATGCAGAAGAAGTGGCTCTAGAACGTTTGTCATACCTCACTGTTGCGTGTGAAGATATTGAGAAAGCAGATGCTTTTAGCAATATTCTTTCGTCGAAGTTTATTAAAACAAAGACCAGCACAGACGTACTTGGAATTGAATATTCGTCAGTCCTTAAAAACGTTTATGCCATCGCTTCGGGTGTATGTAGTGGTTTAAAGTATGGTGATAACTTTCAAGCTGTCCTTATTTCCAATGCGGTTCAAGAGATGAATCGTTTCCTTTCGACTGTGAAAGATATCCCAAGAAACATTTATGATTCTGTTTATTTAGGAGATTTATTGGTTACTGGCTACTCAAATTTTAGTAGAAACAGAACCTTTGGTACAATGATTGGTAAAGGATATAGTGTAAAGAGTGCCCAAATAGAAATGGAAATGATTGCAGAAGGCTATTTCGGTACAAAGTGCATGAAAGAAATTAATAGATACTTGCATGTAAACATGCCCATACTTGATGCCGTTTATAACATTTTGTATGAACGCATTTCGCCTCAAGTAGAAATAAAATTGCTTACAGACTCATTCAGATAAAATTTAAAAATTTCAGATATGAAGAAAATAAAATTAAACATTAGTAAGGCTGCATCATTCCTTTCACAAGGCGCAGTGCAAGCTTATGAACCTAAAGTGAAGGCTGCTCAACAAGCATTAGAACAAGGTACATGTCCAGGAAACGATTTTTTAGGTTGGTTACATCTACCTTCTTCAATCACAACAGCTTTTCTTCAAGAAATTCAAGATTGTGCTAACACATTGAGAGAAAAGTGCGATACCATCGTAGTTGCAGGTATCGGAGGTAGCTATTTGGGTGCTCGTGCGGTTATCGAAGCCCTAAGTAACTCTTTTTCTTGGTTAGTTCAAGACCCCAAGAACCCTACAATTGTATTTGCAGGAAATAATATTGGCGAAGATTATCTTTACGAATTGAGCCAATATCTTAAAGGAAAGAAGTTCGGAGTCATCAATATTTCAAAGTCAGGAACAACAACTGAAACAGCTCTTGCATTCCGTTTGTTAAAGAAACAATGTGAAGATCAAAGAGGAAAAGAAGAAGCTAAAGACGTAATTGTTGCTATTACCGATGCTACAAAGGGTGCTGCAAGAGCTGCAGCAACAAAAGAAGGCTATAAAACTTTCGTTATTCCAGATAACGTTGGTGGTCGTTTCTCAGTTTTAACTCCTGTAGGTTTGCTTCCAATTGCATGCGCTGGATTCGATATTCAAGCATTGGTTAAGGGTGCAACAGATATGGAAAAGGAAACAGGTGTAGACGTTCCATTCAACGAAAACATTGCTGCTCAATATGCTGCAGTGCGCAATGGCCTTTATAATGAATTGGGTAAGAAAATCGAAATCATGGTGAACTACCAACCAAAGCTTCACTTCTTTAGCGAATGGTGGAAGCAATTATATGGCGAAAGCGAAGGAAAAGACAACAAAGGCATTTATCCTTCATCATGCGACTTCACTACTGACCTTCATTCTATGGGTCAATGGATTCAAGAAGGCGAAAGAACTATCTTCGAAACCGTTATTAGTGTAGAAGAAAGCAACCATACATTGTTGTTCCCAAGCGATGAAGAAAACCTCGATGGATTGAACTTCTTAGCAGGAAAACGTGTAGACGACGTGAACAAGATGGCAGAACTAGGTACCCAATTAGCACACGTAGACGGTGGAGTACCTAACATCTTAGTAACCGTTCCACAACTAAACGAATATTATTTAGGACAACTTATCTACTTCTTTGAAATTGCTTGCGGTATCAGCGGTAATGTTTTAGAGGTTAATCCATTTAACCAACCAGGTGTAGAAGCATACAAAAAGAATATGTTTGCTTTGTTAGAAAAACCAGGATATGAAGCTGAAAGCAAAGCTATTAAAGAGCGTTTGCAAAGCGAACAATAAGTAGTTATATACTATAAGTTTACAAGTTAAGAGACATCTTGGATATATCTGAAACAAAAGAGATACCAAAGGTGCTCTTCACTTGTAAACTTTTCTTTTAAAATCATCAATCAACCATCAAGACGTTTATTTGCAGTTATGTTTCAACAAGTCATTCATCAGTATAAAGAAGACCATCAGTTATCAACCTTTAAGCCTAAAGCTGTGCTCTTTGATATGGATGGAGTGCTCTATGATTCAATGAAAAATCATACTTATGCGTGGCAAGAAGCAATGAAAAAGTTTGGCTTAGACGTGCCAGCAGAGATGACTTATCAATACGAAGGCATGCGAGGTGTTGAAACAATACAGATATTGATGCGTGAACAACGCAACGAAACGATTGATGAAGATGAGGCTCTACGCATGTATAATGAAAAGGCTCGTGTGTTCGAAACATTGCCCACAGCACCCATTATGCCTGGAGTTTTAAAGTTGATGCATAAAATTAAGGATGCAGGACTGCAAATTGTGGTTGTTACAGGAAGTGCTCAAAAGCCTTTAATTGAGCGTCTTTTAACCGATTTCGAAGGCTTTATTGTGCGTGAAAAGATCGTTTCGGCTTATGATGTAACAAGAGGAAAGCCTGCTCCCGACCCTTATTTAAAAGGATTATTGAAAGCTGGTGGCTTGCAACCACACGAAGCTATGGTTGTAGAAAATGCACCATTAGGAGTGAGTGCTGGTGTTGCTGCAGGCATATTGACCATTGCTGTGAACAGTGGACCACTGCCAAATGAGGCTCTTTCTTCACGAGGTGCAGCCGTGGTGTATGACAATATGGAGCAATTGGCTAACGACTGGCACGTTTGTTGGTAAGTCTTTTTCCTTTGATTGCACCACCCTTATTTCGTAATTGCTTTGTAAGTGCTTGCTAATAGCATAGCTTTTAGTGGGTAAAAGCATTCCTTTTACCGCTTAATTACATCGCTTTTACATTCAAATTACATTGAGTTTATTTTTCGATTGCATTGCCCCTTGTTGCAATCGCATATCTTCTTTATTTCAAGAAGTCGTCTTCTTTGAATAGAGAGGCAGACTTGTTGTGTTGATTTTGCTGCTCTAATTGCAATAAAAAAGCCTTTTTATTTAATCCGCCTGCATAGCCAACCAGTTCTCCTTTGCTTCCTATTACTCGATGACAGGGTATAATTATTGAAATGAAATTCTTATTATTGGCATTGGCAACGGCTCTAACTGCTTGCTCGTTTCCAACCTTTTGAGCAAGAGCCTTATAAGAAATGGTTGTTCCGTAAGGTATCTTTATCAGCTCATTCCACGTCGCTTGCTGAAAAGAAGTACCCCATAAGTGAATAGGAAGATGGAAATTGGAACGCTTTTTATTGAAATATTCGTCTAATTGACGCTTTGTTTCTTCAATAATAGGCGAAGACTTATGAACGAACGATGCACCGCTTAGGGTTTGAATCTTTTGTAATCGCTTTTCAAAAGATGCACTTTCTTCCCATAAACACAAGCAAAGCGAATCTTGATAACTACCCAATTGCAAGGTGCCAATAGGCGAGTGGTAGGTCGATAATTCTATTATTTCATTCTGTTTCATAAACAATAAAAAAGGAAGAAATGTTCCATTACATTCCTTCCTATAATATAATAAGGTCTACTTAAATACTTATTTCACCTGAACCGATGCATCGATGGTGCTCTTCATCATACACAACGCAGAACTGTCCTGGTGCAACTCCGTGTATTGGGCACTCAGAATACAAACGATATTCATTGTCGTTGATCTTCTCCATGCGTGCTTTGTGGAACTCAGGAGTGTGTCTTATCTTGAAAGTAACATTGCTTAAGTCAACCTCTTCGGTAAGGAAATGGAAGTCGCTAACGCCAAATTCAGATTTAAATGCGCTGCTTGGTTCATATCCTTTGCTTACATATAAGATGTTGTTGCTCACGTCTTTCTTCACAACAAACCACGGTCCGCCGCCAAAACCTAAGCCATGACGTTGTCCAATGGTGTAAAACCACAAGCCTTTGTGTTGACCTATGCGCTTGTTTGTTTGCAATTCGAGTACTTCACCAATGTTTTCGCCTAAATATTTGCGAATATAATCGTTGTAATTGATTTTTCCTAAGAAGCAAATACCTTGAGAGTCTTTTCTTTTAGCATTGATAAGATGTTCACATTCGGCAATAACTCGCACCTCATCTTTTTGAAAGTGGCCAATAGGGAATATGGCTTTTTTAAGTTGCCAATCGTATATTTGAGCTAAAAAGTCGGTTTGGTCTTTTACAGGATCAGGACTTGTAACCAGCCATTTCTTGCCATTTATAATCTCAGTTTGGGCATAATGGCCTGTAGCAATTAAGTCATAGTCCTTTCCTTTCTTATCATGAAAGGCGCCAAACTTAATCAATCGATTACACATTACATCGGGATTAGGTGTAAAGCCTGCCTTTACCTTATCCATTGTGTATTTAGTTACTTGGTCCCAGTATTCCTTATGGCAATCAATCACTTCGAGTTTGCAACCGAAACGATGTGCAACAGCGGTCGCCATTTCAAGGTCTTCTTCAGAAGAACAATCCCATTCTTCCTCTTGTTCTGGACCAATTTTGATATAAAAACAATCGGGGTGGAGGCCTTGTTGTACCAATTCGTAAAGCACAACCGAACTATCTACGCCTCCAGAAAGTAATACTGCGATCTTTTTATCCTGTAAATTTTCATTCATAGACTACAAACTTACAATATTTTTTTCGTTCTAACAATACGAAAGAGAATAAAAATAGCTAACTTTGCAACAAATGATGTTATTATAAAAGATATTACATTTTGTAGCAATACGATATTATTTGAGATATTGTTATTGAGCAAAAAGAGCACAATATGGAAGAATATATAGTTTCAGCCCGTAAATATCGCCCCGCATCTTTCGATACTGTGGTGGGGCAAAAGGCACTAACAGAAACACTAAAGAATGCAATTAAGGCGAATAAATTGGCGCATGCATACCTCTTTTGTGGACCTCGTGGAGTGGGAAAGACCACTTGTGCCCGTATTTTTGCAAAGACAATCAACTGCTTTACACCAACTGCTCAAGGTGAAGCGTGTAACCATTGCGAAAGTTGTGCAGCCTTTAATGAACAACGTTCGTTTAATATTTTTGAGTTAGATGCGGCAAGTAATAACTCAGTTGAGAACATAAAGGCCCTTATGGAGCAAACACGTATCCCGCCACAAGTGGGTAAATACAAGGTGTTTATTATCGATGAGGTGCACATGTTGTCGACAGCTGCGTTCAATGCGTTCTTGAAAACGCTCGAAGAACCACCCGCACACGTTATCTTTATCCTTGCAACTACCGAGAAACATAAGATTCTTCCAACCATTCTTTCACGTTGTCAGATTTACGATTTCGAACGAATGACAGTGCAAGACATTGTGAATCACCTCGAAAGTGTAGCAAAGCAAGAGGGAATAACTTACGAACCTGAAGCTTTAACCATTATTGCTGAGAAGGCAGATGGCGGTATGCGTGATGCACTTTCAATCTTTGACCAAACTGCTTCGTTTGCTCAAGGCAACATAACTTATGCTAAAGTGCTCGAAGATCTCAATGTTTTAGATGTTGAGAACTATTTTAAAATGATTGATTTTTCTCTTGAAAACAAGGTAAGCGAATTGATGTTATTGCTCAATTCTATTGTTTCTAGAGGATTCGACTATGGAAATATATCGGTAGGACTTGCTGCTCACATTCGAAATGTATTGATGTCGAAAGACGAAAAGACCGTTTCTCTCATCGAAACAAGCGATTCTTTACGACAAAGATATAAAGAACAGGCCGTAAAATGTCCTACAACGTTCCTATATAAGGCTTTAAAACTCCTCAATCAGTGTGACATCAACTATAAACAAAGTAGCAATAAGGCCCTACTTGTTGAGCTAACACTTATTCAGGTGGCGCAAATCACCCAGCCAGAGGATGCAGATTCAGATGCATCGGGGCGCAGCCCTAAGAGTTTAAAAACCCTGTTTAAGCTATTAACTGCCAGCAATCGCACCCAAACAGATAAGCAGGTGTCTGTAAGCGATCAACCAAAGGCGGTTCAACCCATCGTGTCTAAACCCAAAGAGCCTACAACTCCCGTTAAGACAGAGCAACCTAAGGCTAGCAATAACCCTTCTCGTCCCCGCTTAAAGATTTCAGATTTGGCTGTAACGTCAAAAGGAATGGGTACAAGAAGTAATGTTGCAAAAGAGGAATATGAAGAGTTAGTGAATACAGAAGAGCAGACTTCTACTTTCACCGACGAAGATTTGAGAGAGAAATGGATATCGATGTGCAACAGAATGCCACCAAATATGAAGGCAATGGCAATGCGTATGAAAAATATGAAGTTACATATCACCACACTACCCAATATCGAAGTGGTAGTAGATAACCAAATATTGCTCACCCAAATGAATGAGATTCTTGTCCGATTAGAGGTAACTATGGCGCAAGATCTCAAGAATAAAGATGTGAAAATATCGCTTCGTTTGGCAAAGAAAGAAGAGTTAAAGCCCATATTGAGCGACAGAGAGATCTTTGCAAAGCTGCTTAAAAATAATCATTCGCTTGCAACTCTAAAAGAAGCACTTAAGTTAGAGCTCTCTTAAACAAAGCGTTTGTTGCAGAATTGCATAGCAACTCTTTCATAAAAGGGATAAAAGCCTCTTTCGAGTCACTAACAAAAACGATATAAAAAGAAAAAAATAAAGGTGTTTCTCAAATGAAGAAACACCTTTATTCTTATATAAGTGGAATGCCTGCAGCTTCACATTCGTTGCGCATTTCATCGGTCCAAATACTTGCTTGTATTTCTCCTATGTGCGCTTTGTGCAGTAATATCATACATAAACGGCTCTGACCTATACCTCCGCCTATTGATAAAGGCAACTTATGGTTGAGCAGTTGTTGGTGGAAATACAACTCTTTTCTATCCAAAGATTCACTTATTTCGAGCTGTTCCATAAGCGATTGCTCGTTTACTCTTATACCCATAGACGATAGTTCGATTGCTCTTTCCAAGATTGGATTCCAAATTAAGATGTCACCATTCAATCCACGCAATCCATTTTCACCCATAGTGTGCCAATCATCGTAGTCTGGTGCACGATTATCGTGCTTTTCTCCGTTGCTTAAAACATCTCCAATACCAATGATAAACACCGCTCCAAACTCCTTGCAAATAGCATTTTCACGCTCTTTAGCCGACAAGTTAGGATAGCGTTGCAACAATTCTTCGCTATGAATAAAATGAATTTCCTTAGGTAAGAAAGGCTTTAAGTCTTGATAGGTTTCGCAAACGAGGTATTCGGTGCGACGAATAGCAGAGTAGATGCGCTCTACAACATTCTTAAGGAAAGCCACATTGCGATTGCTTTCGTTGATAACCGCTTCCCAGTCCCATTGGTCTACATACAAAGAATGAAGGTTATCCAATTCTTCATCGGCACGAATAGCATTCATATCTGTATAGATTCCGTGACCATCTTCAATGCCATGTTCAGCCAAAGTCAATCTCTTCCATTTTGCAAGCGAATGAACCACCTCAGCATGTGCGTCGTTCAAATCTTTAATGGGGAAAGTAACAGCTCGTTCAGTTCCATTCAAGTCGTCGTTAATACCCAATCCTTTTAAAACGAAAAGGGGAGCAGTTACACGACGAAGGCGAAGTTCTGTTGAGAAATTCTGTTGAAAAAAATCTTTAATCAGTTTAATTCCTTGCTCTGTTTGGTGCTTGTTGAGCAGTGCATTATAATTTTTTGGAAGAATGAGTTGCGCCATATCTTTTTGTAATAATTTTGATTACAAAGGTATATAAAATGCCGTCAATAACGGCTTTTTATAGGTATTAATTTTGATTTCTCGTTTGTTTAGTTTAAATTTGCATGTCTTTGGCTCCGTAGCTTAGCTGAATAGAGCGTCAGATTCCGGTTCTGAAGGTCTTGGGTTTGAATCCCAACGGGGTCACAAAGTAAAAGGATACCATTTGAGAAGGTATCCTTTTATTTTTTTATTGTTCAACAAGTGCTTTCAAAAAGCATTGACTTTGCACCGCAAAAGGATTGCTTTTAGCTTGTAATATCAATGCTTTTATATCATGAACTCAATGCAATTAGATAATCATCAACAGAACATTGATTCCGATTAGCACCCACGATAAAATCACCATGAGCCAACTTTTGGTGCTATTCTTTAAATAATTCTTCCACGCAAGGGTAGAGAGAACGATTGAAAGAACGCTACTAACGAAGAAAGGAAGGCCGTATCTTGTTGCCTTTTCACTCTCTTGCAGACTATAAGCCGCCATTAAAATAAAGATAGAGGCAACGAGAATAAACGCCACAACAATGAGTCCGAAGTAGAAAACGAAGACAAATGAGGGTGAACGTTCACGCATTTTGTTCGCCAATTCGATGTTTACAGGGTCTTTAAACTCATCGTCGAGCATGTTAGCAGCACGCTTTTGATGATGTTCAAGCCACACCGTTATAGCTGTGAAGATGAGGGTTGCAGAGCAGAAAAGAATTCTTGCAAGGCCTTCAAACATTAAAAGAAAGACGATAAAGATTCCTAAGCCGAATAGAATTATTTTCCAAGTAGATGGCCTTTTCTCACCATAATAGCTGTTATCAAACGGATTATTGGGGTCTAACCATTTCATTTTGCACCTCCAGGAATCTTCACTTCATTGATATCACTAATCACATTCCATGTGAAATTGAAGCTCTCTCCCTTAAATTCAATACTGTTATTTTTGTATTTATAGGTCACCTTGTAGGTCTTTCCACCAAAAGTACTGTGTTGAACTTGATTTGGTTTGAGATAATCTTTAGGCAAATCGGTACTTAATTGCAACACCGCAGTAGAGTCAGAAGGGTTAGATGATATAACTTTTGCCCATGTCCAAGAACTCAAAGTGCGTGGAGGTTCAGGATAATATTCAGTGTCTGTGGCACAACCAAAATACAAATCGCCAGTCTTTGGTGCAACTGCCGAAGCCTCTTTAAGTGCCTTTTGCTTTGGAAGGTCAACCAAAATGAATCTCGCAGCCTTAAATGCAAAGAACGAAAGGAGGGCAATTGTAAGGGCAATCCATATCTTTCCAAATAGTGTAAAGCGTCTTCCTGCACCCTCAACAGGGAAGTTTTGAGCCTGATGTTGTTGGAAAAGGCTCTTCATTTCCGTTGTCCAGTTGCGAGGATGTATAATCTGATCTGTTCCTATTTCATAGAAACGACCTGAGCATTTCTTTGCAACTGTAACCGACATGCCCATTGCATTGGTTTCTTCTTTACTCAAAATCAAGCGCATAGGTTCAATTCTTCCGCTAATTGGGCAGGTTAAATCTTCGACAATAACTTCTTTAAATGGAATCGTTTTACGTGTAATTGTAATAATCATAGTATGCTTTTATTGAATAATTTAGCACAAAGGTACAAGTAATGAACTTTACTTTTAAAACGACAATCTTGTTTTTACGAACTTTTTTGTTTTGAAATTGCAAATTAAGAACTTTTCATTAAGACTCGAAGTTATAATAAAATAGTTGAATTTATTTTGTTGTGTGTGGCATAATTGTTAACTTTGTAACAAATCATATCAATAAAAACGAATTTGAAAATGAATATAGTAGAAAGGTTTTTAAATTACACCAAATTCGATACTCAATCATCTGAAGAGTCTGAAACCGTGCCTAGTACGGCAAAGCAATTGGTGTTTGCCGAGTATTTAAAAAAAGAATTAGAGCGTGAAGGCTTGAGCGATGTTGAAATGGATGATAAAGGTTACATCTATGCAACATTGAAATCGAATACCAAGAAAAAAGTTCCAACAATTGGATTTATTTCTCACTACGACACAAGTCCCGATTGTAGCGGTGCCAATGTCAATGCACAAATCATCAAAAACTATGATGGTGGCGACATAACTCTTGCTTCAGGTCTTGTTTCTTCTGTGCAAAAATTCCCTGAACTTAAAGCACATGTGGGCGAAGACCTTATTGTTACCGACGGAACCACATTGTTGGGAGCTGACGATAAGGCTGGTATTGCCGAAATTATGCAGGCAATGTGCTATCTAAGAGATCATCCCGAGATTGAACATGGCGACATAAGAGTGGGCTTTAATCCTGACGAAGAGATTGGAAAAGGAGCACACCACTTCGACGTTAAACGCTTTGGTTGCGAGTGGGCATACACTATGGACGGCGGAGATTTAGGTGGATTAGAATACGAAAACTTTAATGCTGCAGGTGCAAAGATCACCATTCATGGTGTAAGTGTACACCCTGGTTATGCAAAAGGCAAAATGGTGAATGCCAATACTCTTGCTTTTGAATTGGCACAAATGCTTCCTGCAACTGAAACTCCAGAGCATACAGAAGACTATGAGGGTTTTTATCACCTTTATAGTGTAAATGGTTCTACCGAAAAAGCAACACTTAACTATATCATTCGTGATCACTCTTTCGATAAGTTCGAAGCAAGAAAGAACTTTGTTGAATCGTGCGTAAAGGCAATGAATGAGAAATATGGAGAAGGAACCGTTGAATGTGCGATCAACGATCAATACTATAACATGAAAGAAAAAATCGATCCAAATATGCATGTTATTGATATTGTGTTGCAAGCAATGCAAGAAAGCGGTGTAGCACCAAAGGTGGAGCCTATTAGAGGTGGTACTGATGGAGCACAATTGAGCTTTAAAGGTTTGCCATGTCCAAACATCTTTGCTGGAGGTTTGTATTTCCATGGTCCTCATGAAACTGTTTCTATTCAGGTAATGGAAAAAGCAGTAGAGGTTATTGTGCGTATTTGTGCAATCACATCTAAGTTCAACGACTAAGACTCTGAATAACATTTATTTCATTAAACAAGTGGCAATGGTTTTTTGTTGCCGTTTGTTTAATGCTTTAACTTATATAGAAGACTTTGGAAATGGCCTTCTAATACCAAACTAATAACATATAGATAACACAAAGTTAAGATAAAAACAAGAGAGAAATAGATGAGTAATATAGCCCCTTTAATAGGAGATTTGGGATTAATTCTAGTAGTTGCAGGTATCGTTACATTGCTTTTTAAGCGCCTTAAACAGCCTTTGGTGTTGGGATATATCGTTGCTGGCTTCTTAGTTGGACCCAATATGCCTTATACACCTTCGATAGTTGACAGAGTAGATGTGCAGGTTTGGGCGGATATTGGTGTGATATTCCTCTTGTTTTCTATGGGCTTAGACTTCTCTTTTAAAAAGATTTTTAAGTTGGGAACAGCCCCGTTTATTGCTGTTCTAGGCATAGTCGTCTCCATGTTCACCATTGGTTATACTGCAGGTTGGCTGTTCGGGTGGACGTCTATGGAGCGAATTTTCTTAGCATCTGTATTCTCTGTATGTAGTAGTTCAACCATTGTGTATAAGACCTTCAATGAGCTGAAGCTGAAACAACAACGCTTTGCCAGTTTAGTTTTAAGTGTATTGGTGATTGAAGACGTGCTGAGTATTGTTATCATGGTGATGCTTTCTGCCATTGCAGGAGGCGATTCGCTTAGCTCAATGGAGCTCATTAAGATCACAACAAAGATTGCTTTCTTTATTATCTTATGGTTTGTCGTGGGCATTTATCTTGTTCCTATCTTCTTAAGAAAGACAAGAAAGCTTATGACCAATGAGATTTTGCTGGTGGTTTCATTGGCAATGTGTTTCTTTATGGCTATATTCTCGGCGCAAGTAGGCTTTAGTAGTGCTTTCGGAGCATTCGTAATGGGTTCTATTTTGGCCGAAACAGTTGATGTACATAAGATCATAAAGGTGGTAGAACCAATAAAAGACCTTTTTGGTGCGGTGTTCTTCGTGTCGGTAGGTATGCTTGTTGACGTGAAAATATTGATCGATTATGCTTTGCCTATATTGGGTATTGTGGCATTGGTGATAGTGGGTCAGGCTATCTTTGGTACTTTCTCGTTCATGCTTAGCGGTAATTCGCTTAAGACTTCAATGCAAAGTAGCTTCTCAATGGCGCAGATTGGTGAGTTTCCTTTTATTATTGCATCGCTCGGAGTGTCGTTAGGTGTCATCGGAAACTTTATGTATCCTGTGATTGTTGCAGCCTCGGCAATAACTACTTTCTTAACTCCTTATGTCATAAAGAGTGCAGTTCCTGTTTATAATGGATTGGAACGAGTGCTTCCACGCAGATGGATGAAGATGATTAACCACATGAATGTAGGTACAGAACGTGACTCGTCAAATAGCTTATGGAAGCCTTTTATGATAAGAATGTTGCGCACAGTGGTGATTTATAGCATCATCTCAACAGCTGTTATTTCATTGATGCTCACTTTCTTCTTGCCTTTCATTCGTTCTATCTTACCTCATTGGTGGGCGAATGCCGTGTGTGGAGGTCTTACTTTAATGTTTATTGCCGCATTCCTTCGTGCTATTGTGCTTGCACCTAATCATAGTTCAGAGTTTAAAGTGTTGTGGAATGAGAGTCATAAAAATCGTTTGCCGCTTACATTTATGACTTTTGTGCGTATTGTTATCGCTGTGGCTTTCACCTTTTATATATGCAACTACTTAAGTAGATTCTCATTTGCGCTAATGATAAGTATTGCTTTGGTGATGGTAATTCTGATGTTAATGTCGAGAAGATTAAAGAGTAGAACAATCAGAATGGAGCGACAATTTGTTGAAAACCTACGTGCAAGAGATATCGAAGCTGTGGTGTTGGGTCACAACAAACCTTTATATGCACGCCATTTGCAAGATAGAGACTTGCATATCGCAGACTTTGAGGTGCCTGAGAATAGTATTTGGATTGGTAAAACGCTTGAGGAACTACAACTTGCAAGTATCTATGGAATTCAAGTGAGTAGTATTTTGCGTGGTAAACATCGTATCAATATTCCTGGAGGGTCAACAATTATCTACCCAGGTGATGTGATTCAGGCCATAGGTAGTGATGAAAAGCTAATGGCTTTCCATACTGCTATGAGCGAAGCATTGGTTCCTGACGACTTAGAAATAGAGATGAGAGAGATGAAGCTCAAGCAACTAATCGTTGAGAAGGATAGTTATTTAATTGGAAAGACGGTACAAAATAGCGGTATTAGAGATCGTTTTAATTGTATGATTGTAGGCTTTGACGATGGAAACGAAGAGTTAACTCCAGCTAATCCAGCACGAGAATTTAAGATTGGAGATGTTGTTTGGTTGGTAGGAGAGAAGGAATCATTAAAAGAATTGATGTCGTAAAGAAATAATACATCGTGCCTCTGCATTGTATTATTATATAATATGTGGAGCAAAAGAAAAGCTCATGGCTTAAAACCATGAGCTTTTTTCGTTGTATGTGTTTTCGATTGAACAATCGATTGTTTACATATTAAGCTTCAGGACGCTCGATATAAGCAAGTACATCGCCCTTTCTAATCTTCTTACCTTGCTTTGCAGCGATCTCAACAAGCTTGCCACCAAGAGCAGCAGGTATTGTTGTTAGCTCGCCCCAGGTAGTTAAGATGTAGCAGAATGCATCGCCTTCTTTATATTCTTTACCGATAAATGGCTCTACAGAAGGTGCACATTCGCCCTCACCATTCATCTCCCAGAACACTTGTCCTGCAACAGGTGAAACGATTGCGTCTGCTTTTGCGTGCTTGAACTCTGCAAGTTGAGCAGGAGTTAGCTTGCTACCAAGTTTTGCATCTTTAGCTTTTTGAAGGTCAGCAAGGAAGTTTTTCTTTGCTTGTCCACTCTTATAGTTACGATATTGTTCTGGGTGCATAGCCAATTCGAATAGTTCTTCGTCGTCTTGTCCATAGTCCCAACCATTCTCGTCCATCTCTTTACGGAACTCATCAAGCTTATTTGTAAGCAAAGTACGTGGGTCTACGTCTGTAAATTCACGACCTTGTTTCTTAGCAAGCTCAACAATTACATCGTCAATCTTGCCTGGAACCTTACCACTCTTACCAAGAATCATACCCCACATTGAGTCATCCATCATCACAAAGCGACCCTTTCCTTGCTCAAGTGTTAGCAAGTTCATCAATGCAATGTTCTTAGTATATTGTGAGAATGGTGTAACTAGTGGTGGATAACCAACTCTTGGCCATACATAAGCAACCTCTTCGAATAGCTTAACAAGCATATCGTCAGTTGATAGAGGTGCTTCTCCCTTCTTAGCTCTTAGGTTATTGATGGTTTGTTGAATGCCTGCAAGGTCTGACATCATACTTCCCATCATACCACCAGGTAGACCTGACTCTAAAAGAAGAGAGCTCATGAGCATGTTATTGGGATTAATAAAGTAGCCTAACCATTCATCTATGAACTCTTGAGTTAAGGCACGAGCACGCATATATGCGTTCATATTGATCTCAGGAACATCGAATCCTTCGTGTTTTAACATGCTTTGAACAGAAATAATGTCTGCATGCATCTTACCCCAAGATAGTGGTTCCATCGCACAGTCGATGATATCTGCACCATTGTTACATACTTCTAGGATAGAAGCCATGCACAATCCAGGTCCAGCATGACCGTGATATTCAATGATTATATCAGGATGTTTCTCACGAATAGCCTTAGTTAGTTGACCAAGAAGCGCTGGTTGGCCGATACCTGCCATGTCTTTAAGACAGATTTCCTCTGCTCCTGCTTCGATAAGTTGGTCTGCTATGTTGGTATAGTATTCTAATGTGTGGATAGGAGAAGTGGTAATACACAATGTTCCTTGTGGAGTCATACCAGCTTCTGCTGCCCATTTAATACTAGGAATGATGTTTCTAACGTCGTTTAATCCGTCGAATATACGAGGGATGTCAACACCTTGAGCGTGTTTTACTTTGTACATAAGAGCTCGAACGTCATCGGGTACGGTGTACATACGCAATCCATTCAAACCACGGTCAAGCATATGAGTCTTGATTCCTGCCTCGTTGAAAGGCTTACAGAATGCTCTTACTGCATCATTAGGATTTTCTCCTGCCAATAAATTAACTTGTTCAAAGGCTCCACCGTTAGTTTCTACACGTGAAAAGCAGCCCATTTCGATGATAACGGGTGCAATTCTCTCTAGCTGATCCTTACGAGGTTGAAACTTTCCAGATGATTGCCACATGTCTCTATAAACGAGACTGAACTGTATTTTCTTCTTCATGTCGTTAATCTTTATTGTAAACTGTCTCTTATTAACTTTTTGATTTGCCTGCAAATTTAATCAAAAAATCCCGAAACACTTATGTTGTTCTCATTATTTTTAGTTACTATTGCTTTAGCAAAGCTTATTTATAGTTTTGCACATGTTTATTTCTTTTCTACTTATTTTATTTCGTTTGTTGTGTATAAATGTTAATTAATAGAGCTTTACTGAATAGAATTGAATTTTATTGATTACTTTTGTGTGTGATAAAAGACGTGGTTAAGTAACTCAAAATCATAAGTGAAAATCCATAACTATTGATGAAAAAGAATAATATTGGATTAATTTGGAATGTCATTGTGCACTATAAATATTATATAGTGCTCATACTTGGTGCGCTTGTTGTTTTAGTATTAGACGAGAATAGTGTTTTGCATCAAATTCAACTCAATTCTCAAATAGAATCACTTAAAGACGAAATCACCAAATATACCGAAGATAATAAAGAAGCAACACGTCGACTTCGTGAGCTAGAACGCAATCCAAAGGCTATTGAAAAGATAGCTCGAGAGCATTATTTTATGAAAGCTGACGATGAAGATATCTTCGTTTTGAGTGATGATCAGATAAAAGAAAAGGAACCAAATGAAAAAGTTAAGTAAGCTAGAAGCTATATTATACCTCGTAGGAGGACTACTGATGGTGCTCGGAGCCGCAGGATTTGTCTTCATGTTTCACCAAGAAATTGTTTGCTGGATATTCTTATTAGGAGCCATTCTCTTCACAGCTATCCAAAGCATGCAGACATATCAAGGACGTAATGTAGTTATAACACGACTTAAAAAGATAATGAATTTAGCAAGTTTGCTATTTGTTTTCTCAGGAATATTAATGGTAGACAATGCTTATCACTTCTTAATGCCTTTGTTTAAAAGCCACTCTGACAATGGACATGTGCTTTATCTCACTTATGTTTACAATAAATGGGTGTTGCTTTTAATCATCGCTTCGATTTTAGAAATATACACAACACATCGTATAGATAGCGAGTTAAGACGTGAAGCGACTAATAATAAAAATCTATAAAACAAGCATTTAAAGACAGAAATAACTGCAAATTCATTTCTTACATACAAGATATCGTCGTATATTTGTATAATTCAACGATAGAAATATCGACGAAAAATAAACCGAAACAACAAAATAATCATCTTAATAGTATAAAACGAACAAGACACATTCATATGAAAAAGCTCTGGTTTTTACTACTTGCACTTATCCTTTTGGCATCATGTGCAGATTCATATAATATCACTGGTTCTTCAAATATCTCCACATTAGATGGTAGAAAGCTATATTTAAAAGTCTTTACTGATAATGATTTCAAGAAAATAGACTCATGCGAGGTTGTTCATGGGGCGTTTTCTTTCTCAGGAAAGCTAGACAGTGTTTGCATGGCAAACCTCTTTATGGACGATGAAAGCTTACTACCTTTGGTGTTAGAAGAAGGAAATATCGCTGTAACATTCAACACTACAAAGCAAACAGTAGGTGGAACGCCTCTTAATGACAAGTTATTTCAATTCTTTAGTCGATACAATCAGTTAAAAAATCAAGAGGTAGAGCTTGTTAGAAAGCACGACCAAGCCATTATGAATGGTAAAGATATGGAAGAAGTTGTGGAGGCATTGCAAAACACAGCCGCACAACTTGCGCAGCAAGAAGACAACCTTGTAACCTCATTTGTAACCAATAACTTTGACAACGTCCTTGGTCCTGGTATCTTCTTTATGGTAACAATTGGACAAGAACATCCCGAATTAACTCCTTGGGTCGAAGATATTATGAGCAAAGCAACCGACCGTTTCAAGAACGATCCTTATGTAAAAGATTATTATCAGAAAGCTCAAGAGAACCAAGAGATAGTGAATGGACTAAAAGACAGCGGTTATATGGGTAGTGCACCCGTTGAAACAGCTACACCAGCAAGCCCAGTTCCCACACCAAATGAATTGGCAAAACCAGCGCAATAATTTGTTATTTAAATATTTATTCAATGCGAATACTTATAAAGAATGGATGGATTGTAAATGAAGGTCGAACCTTTAAAGGCTCGATAGTTATTGAAAATGATTATATTCAATCTGTTCTCGAAGACGAGTTAGATAATACTCCCCGTGGAACCTACGATAAAGAAGTAGATGCCACGGGGTGTTTCGTATGCCCAGGTGTAATCGATTCGCATGTACATTTTCGTGAACCAGGCTTAACCAACAAAGCAGATATAGCCTCAGAAACCCGTGCAGCCGCCTTTGGAGGAGTGACATCGTTCTTTGATATGCCCAACACTTTGCCCCAAACAACAGCCATTGAGGCTTTAGAAGCGAAGTTCGACATTGCAAAAGAAAAGAGTTCAATTAATTATAGCTTTTTCTTTGGAGCAACAAACACCAATGCCGATCTTTTAAAAGAGTTGGATATTCATCGCATTCCAGGTGTAAAGCTCTTCATGGGAGCCTCTACTGGAAATATGTTAGTAGACCAACGCAATGCACTTGAACGCATCTTTGCAGAGTCGCCCGTGTTGATTATGACACATTGCGAAGACTCTGGCATTATAAGTGCAAATATGAAGAAGGCAAAAGCAGAGCAAGGTGACGACCCAGATATTAGCTTTCACCCCCTCATTCGTTCAGAAGAGGCGTGTTATGCCTCATCTTCTTTAGCCGTAGAGTTGGCCAATCAAACAGGAGCACGTTTGCATGTGGCTCATTTAACCACCGAGAAAGAACTCTCTTTGTTTGGAAATAACCCTAAAATAACAGCCGAAGCAGTTATACCTCATTTGTTCTTCTGCGATAAAGACTATGCTTCTTTAAAGGCATTGATCAAATGTAATCCCGCTATTAAAAAGCAATCCGATCGTGATGCTTTGCGTCTTGCTCTCACAAATGGCAAGATCACCACAATAGGAACCGACCATGCGCCACACCTTTTAAGTGAAAAGCAAGGAGGAAGTGCCACAGCAATGTCGGGAATGCCAATGGTTCAGTTCTCGCTTTCTGCAATGCTTGAGCTGGTAGACCAAGGCGTTTTAACGATAGAAAGAGTGGTAGAGCTGATGTGTCACAATCCTTCTAAGTTGTTTGAGATAAACCAACGTGGTTTTATTCGTGAGGGATACAAAGCCGACATCATTCTTGTTCAACAAAATTCGCCCTACACTGTCACTGAAGACGTGATACAAAGCAAATGCAAGTGGAGCCCACTTATGGGACATACATTCAACTGGCAGGTGCAAACCACCATTTGTAACGGACACATCTTATATAATAAAGGCCACTTCGACGATAGCTATCGAGGCGAAGAAATACGCTTCCGATCAGCTCAGTCGTAAGGTTATGCAAGCCCTTTGCATAGCACCTCACTTGTAAGAGCGGCATATATACATTATAAAAACATCATTAACAAGAACATCATTAATACTAAAATTTATAGTGTTGGCTAACAACTAACATTTTGTTTATTTATGATTGCACGCATATTAGTTCTATTATTAATTATAATCATAATGCCCACGATGTATTTCGATTGGCGTTATTGGCGTAAAAAGAAAAGCTTCAATTGGCTAAAAAGAGTGTTATTGTGGCTTCCAACCATTGCAATGGTCGTTTATACCATTGTTCTTTCTACCGAAAAAGATTTCATTCCCCACGACACCACCGCCCTCTATTGGTATCTTTTCTTATTGGGAGTGTGGACCATTCCAAAGACTTTGGCAGCCATTTGCTCGTTCTTTGGTTGGCTATGGTGCCGTTTTAGCAAGTCGAAAAGGAATTATGGAAATCTCCTCGCATTCTTCTTATCTATCGCTTGCATCTTCGTTGTGATATATGGCTCTACTTTTGGCGTTAAAAAGTTGGTTGTTGAGCATCAAGATCTTTATTTTAAAGACCTTCCCAAAGCTTTTGATGGCTATAAACTGGTGCACATAAGCGACCTGCATGTGGGCACTTACACTGGCGATCGACAAGCTTTTCTAGCTCAAGTCATCGACTCTGTGAATGCACAAAAGGCAGATCTCATTGCATTTACAGGCGACTTGCAAAATGTTCAGCCATCAGAACTATACGAACACGAAAATCTTTTGCATTCACTTAAAGCCAAAGATGGAGTGTATTCGGTGTTGGGCAATCACGATTATAGCGAATATATAAAGAAAGATGAGGCCATTAAGCGAGCTTATGAAAAAGAAACTGTGTCGTTAGAAAAACGCTTTGGCTGGAATCTTTTGATGAATGAGAATAGAAGTATACATCGTTTGAACGACTCAATTGTGGTTGTTGGAACCGAAAACGATGGTGTTCCGCCATTCCCCCACAAAGCAGATATCAAGAAAGCAATGCAAAATGTAAAAGCAAATAGCTTTGTTTTGTTTTTGCAACACGACCCTTCTGCGTGGGATCGAAATATTCTTCCCAACTCACATGCACAGCTCACGCTCAGCGGTCACACCCATGGTGGACAAGTGTCGATAGGCTCTTTGCGTCCAACTATGTTGAAATATAAAGAAGATCGTGGTTTATACGAACACGACAAGCGTATGTTATATGTTTCAACAGGAGTGGGGGGAGTTCTTCCTTTCCGCTTTGGTGTACCTCCAACAATAACAGTTATAACCTTACATACAGCAAGATGAAACTCTTATATCGCATTTATCAGCTTTTTATAGCACTTCCTCTCATCGCTTTAGCCACGTTGTTAACAGCTTTAGTAACAACTATTGGCTGCACAATAGGTAACGGAAACTTTTGGGGTTACTATCCTGGAATGATATGGGGACGTGTAGTTCTCGCTCTACTTCTTTTGCCTGTTAAGGTCGAAGGACGTGAGCATTTAAAGAAAGGACAATCTTATGTTTTTGTGAGTAACCATCAAGGTGCTTTCGACATCTTTTTAATTTATGGCTTTTTAGGTCGTAATTTCAAGTGGATGATGAAACATCAATTGCGCAAAATGCCCTTTGTGGGTCGTGCTTGCGCAGCTGCTCATCATATTTTTGTAGATAAACGCACCCCAAAGAAGGTGAAAGAAACCATCGACCATGCACGTTCGGTGTTGCAACAAGGAATGTCTTTAATGATATTTCCAGAGGGAGCACGCTCGTTTACAGGGCATATGGGGGTGTTTAAACGTGGCTCTTTTAATCTTGCCGACGAGCTTCAACTACCCATTGTGCCCATAACCATTAACGGATCGTTCGATGTTATGCCTCGAACTCGTGATATGCGTTGGGTAAATTGGCATCCTTTAAAACTCACTATTCATCAACCTATTGAGCCAAAAGGGCAGGGGGCAGAAAATATTAAAGCCGTACTCGAGGAGAGTTATCAAGTGGTGATGAGCGGATTGGTGAAAGAATATCAAGGATTTGTTGCAAATCCCGACCAATAAATGATATCGAAAACAACCGCTTAGTATATTGATAAGCAGACATATATCCTGTGAAAGTGGTGTAATTGTAGAGCTAATGCAGTTGCACCACTTCTCTTTTTGTGGCTTCTTTTACTATTCTTTCGGTGCAATGATAAGGCTTTTCTTTGTGTTGTCGTTGCTCTTAAAGCATAAAAGTTGTCCTTTTGCTTTCTAAAAGCATTGATGTTGCACCACAAAAACAATGTGTTTGCAATGTAAAAACATTCCTTTTAATTCCCTCATTCTATCTCATTGAAAATCAATAACTCTCATTCTTTTTCTTTAATAGGGCATAAGTGCTTCTAAATTTCTTATTATCTCCTTTTAACCTTGTTATAAATACATCCAATAAGTGGCGTTTTAAGAAGTTTATCTCTTATTAAACGGATTATATCGGGCACGATATAAGTTAACAAAGATAAAGTTATTAAGTATCGTGGACGATATAATTAAAAAGAAGTTAAAGTGCAATTGTATCGTTTGCGATATTAAATAAAAATCCATATATTTGCATCGTCAAGTAGAAAAAAGGATCTATTTCGACACAGATAAGAATTTAAGAAGAGTATAATAACAAACATTTCAATAACAATTAAAACGGAAAAAGATGATGGAAACAGTTTATAGCTTTAGCTTAACAGACAAAAAAGGTAACGAAGTAAGCCTAGAACAATATAAAGGTAAGGTACTTTTAATTGTAAACACTGCAACAGGTTGCGGCTTTACTCCACAATATGAGCAACTTGAAGATGCTTATAGCAGATTGAAAGACAAAGGATTTGAGGTGTTAGACGTGCCTTGTGACCAGTTTGGACATCAGGCTCCAGGTTCTGATAGCGAGATAACTGAGTTCTGTACAATGAAGTTTGGCACAACATTCCCACAATTCAAGAAATCTGAAGTGAATGGTGCTAACGAGCTTCCTCTTTACACTTGGCTCAAAAAAGAAAAGGGATATGCTGGCAATGCCTATGAAGAAAAGCTTGCAGCAATTATGGAACAGCTCTATAATGAATGTAATTCAACCCCAAGAAGCAAAGATGATATTCAATGGAACTTCACAAAGTTCGTTGTAGATCGTGAGGGAAAGGTGGTTGCACGCTTTGAACCTACAGAAGATTTTGCTAAAGTAGAAGAGTGCATCAAAGGTCTTTTATAAGGCAATTGATTGTAGTTATAACAAGTAAAACGTAATAAAATCGGGGTTGAACATACAGAAATAAGATGTAAGTTGACAGAGATTTTCACGGGTTTACAATCGAAGAGCAAACAGAAAATCTTTGTATTAAAATCAATTTTACCATGACGTATGAACAACTAAAATTAGAAAGACAATTGTGTTTTCGTCTTTATACGGCTAGTAGGCTCACAACTCAAACCTACGAACCATTCTTAAAGCAACTCGGTATCACTTATACTCAATATTTAGTGCTATTGGTTCTATGGGAAAAAGACGATCAACCCATTAACGATATCGGCAAAACTCTGCTCTTAGGAATCAACACCATTTCGCCACTTATAAAGCGAATGGAGTCTCAAGGCCTTGTTGCTAGGCACAATAACGACACAGATAAACGCCAACAGCTGGTTTATTTAACCCAAAAGGGTAAAGAAATGAAAGAAAAAGCAGCTAAAATTCCAGGGTATATGCTCGATGCAATGAACGAAAATAATGTTGATGCAGAAGCGCTTTTAAAGCTTATTCCTGTGTTAGACGATTATATTCAGAAATTGAAAGAAACAGAGTGATGTTTTAGATTATTAATAATTATAATTGAAAGAGGATATGTTTATGAACAACATATTCTCTTTTTTCTTGTTGCAAGCACGTAAAAAAGGACTTAAATATAGTGGTTCTCAATAAAAAACGCTAACTTTGCATAATATAGTTATGTGTATGAATCAAAGCGACAGCATTGTAATCATTCCCACTTATAATGAAAAGGAGAATGTAGAAAACATCATTCGAGCAGTATTTGCATTGGAAAAATGTTTTCATATATTGATAATTGACGATGGAAGTCCCGACGGAACCGCATCAATTGTTCAACGTTTGCAATCCGAAGAGTTTGCAGATCGGCTCTTTTTGATAGAACGTCAAGGTAAATTAGGATTAGGAACGGCCTACATAACAGGTTTTAAATGGGCATTAGAAAATAACTATGAATATGTATTTGAAATGGATGCCGATTTCAGTCACGCTCCTGCCGACCTGCCACGACTATACAATGCATGCGCACAAGAAGGCTATGATGTAGCAATTGGCTCACGATATGTAAGTGGAGTGAACGTTGTGAACTGGCCAATAGGACGAGTGTTGATGAGCTATTTCGCATCAAAATACGTTCGTTTTATCACTGGTTTTAAGGTACACGACACCACTGCGGGCTTTAAATGCTATCGAAGAAAGGTGTTAGAAACTATTCCTTTAGACCAAATAAGATTTAAAGGCTATGGATTTCAAATCGAAATGAAATATACAGCCTATAAAATTGGATTCAAAATAAAAGAAGTTCCTGTTGTATTTGTGAATCGACAAGAAGGTGTTAGCAAAATGAGCGGAGGCATATTTGGTGAAGCTTTCTTTGGAGTGATGCGCCTTCGATGGGACGGTTGGTTTAGAAAATATCCCAAGATAAGCCATTAATAGCAATAATAAGCATGAATCGAGTTGGTCGATTCATGCCCTTTTCTTTTATAAACATTATTGTTTTAAATAGTAGTATTTAATGAAACTTAGCGACATAGCTACACTCTATGGGGCTTTGCCACAAGCTATTGCCCTACGTAAGACACTCAGTGATAACGCAACAAACACCATTTGGCTAAAAAATATCAAAGCATCTGCAGTTCCATTGCTATTTGCTTCGGTTGCGCCAAAAGCACAACAAGTATTTGTTTTCATTCTTTCTGATGCCGACGAAGCTGGCTATTTCTATAATGATTTAGCGCAAATAATGGGTAAAGAGCAAGTAATGTTCTTTCCATCATCATACAGAAGGGCAGTGAAATATGGTCAACACGATCCCGCAAGTGAGATATTGCGAACCGAAGTACTTGCAACTTTATCGGCAAAAGAAAGCTCTGATGCTCTTAACAAACAACCTTTGTTTATCGTTAGCTATCCCGAAGCCATTGCAGAGATGGTGGTTTCGAAGCAATTGATTAGCGATAAGGTGGTGAAAGTGGCTGTTTCGCAGGTAATAGACCTTGTAGAACTGCGCAAAAGACTGTTAGAATTGGGCTTTAACGAATGTGATTACGTTTATGAACCAGGTCAATTTGCCATAAGAGGCAGTCTTTTAGACATCTATTCGTTTTCTCATGAATATCCTTATCGTGTCGATTTCTTTGGCGATGGGGTCGATTCTATCCGCACATTTGATATCGAAAGTCAGCTATCTCGTGATAAAAAAGAAAGTATTGAGATATTACCTGAATTGTCAACAGAGACCAATGAGCGAGTTCCTTTATTGCGTTTCTTGCCCAAAGGGGCTATTGTGGCAATGAAAGACCAATCGTTTGTACATCAAACAATAGATAATATCTATCGTGAAGGCTTTACTTCTGCAGCTATAACAGAGCGTCTTTCGGGCGCAACAGAGCAAGAACAAGCCGAAATAGAGCGTGAATTGTGTCGTGAAAACATATTATGTAGTGCTTCGATGTTTGTTGATGACATCTCGAAAGTAAAGCGAATAGAATTTGGTTCGTCTCCTATTGCTATCCCAAATGCTACTATTGAGTTCAATATAACACCTCAACCGCTCTTTCATAAGAACTTCGAATTGTTGAAAAAGACCTTCGAAGACTTTGTATTAAAAGGCTATAAACTCTATATCTTTGCTGATAGTGCCAAGCAACAGCAGCGTTTATACGATATATTGAATAGCGAAGTAAATGAGAAAAACGAAGCTGTTAAGGTGTCAGAGATAAAGAAATTAGACTTTATCTCAGTGGATAAGACTATTCACGAGGGCTTTATTGATAATGATTTAGGTGTTTGTTTCTTTACAGATCACCAGATATTCGATCGTTTCCACAAGTATAATTTAAAGTCAGATGGTGCTCGTGCGGGTAAAATGGCATTGACTTTAAAGGAATTACAAGAGATGGAACCAGGCGATTTCATTGTTCATGTGGACTTTGGAATAGGTAAATTCGGTGGATTAGTGCGTGTTCCAAGTGGTGAAAGCTATCAAGAAATGATTCGAATCATTTACAATAACAATGATAAAGTAGATATTTCGATTCATTCTCTCTATAAAATCAGCAAGTATAAACGTGGAGATACAGAGCAACCACCACGCCTTTCTACCTTAGGAACAGGTGCTTGGGAACGTATTAAAGAGCGAACTAAGAAGCGAATAAAGGACATTGCTCGTGATTTGATAAAGCTTTATGCCAAGAGAAGACACGAGAAAGGCTTTGCTTTTAGCGTTGATTCGTTTCTACAACATGAGCTTGAAGCCAGCTTTTTATATGAAGATACACCCGATCAACTAAGGGCTACGCAAGAAGTTAAAGCCGATATGGAGAGCGGAAGACCCATGGATCGACTCGTTTGCGGTGATGTTGGGTTCGGAAAGACTGAAGTTGCCATTCGAGCAGCATTCAAAGCGGCTTGCGATAACAAACAAGTTGCGGTGCTAGTACCTACAACTGTGTTGGCATATCAGCACTTTCAAAGCTTTAGTTCACGCTTAAAAGGATTGCCAGTAAAGGTAGATTATCTTTCAAGAGCACGCACAGCAAAGCAAACAAAGCAAGTTCTTGCCGACCTAGAGAAAGGCGATTTAAACATACTTATAGGCACTCACAAACTCATTAGCAAAACAGTTAAGTGGCATGACTTAGGTCTTTTGATTATAGATGAAGAGCAAAAGTTCGGCGTTTCGGTGAAAGAAAAGCTTAGAACCATTAAAACTAATGTCGATACACTCACAATGTCGGCCACACCTATACCACGAACACTTCAGTTTTCGTTAATGGGAGCAAGAGACATGAGCATCATTCGCACTCCACCTCCTAACCGTTATCCTATTCATACGGAGCTTTCTGAGTTCTCATCAGATGTGATTCGAGATGCAATTAACTTCGAAATGAGTCGTAATGGACAAGTATATTTCGTGAACGACCGCATAAGTAACTTGCAAGAGTTATCGAATCTCATCTTAAAATATATCCCCGATTGTCGTGTTGCGATAGGACATGGACGCATGCAGCCTGAAGAATTAGAGCAAATCATTATGGGCTTTATGAATCATGATTATGATGTTTTGCTCTCAACAACGATTATTGAGAGTGGAATAGATATCTCTAATGCCAACACTATCATCATAAATGATGCACATCGCTTTGGCTTATCCGACCTACATCAAATGCGTGGACGTGTAGGAAGAAGCAATCGAAAGGCCTTTTGTTATCTTCTTGCGCCCCCAAAGAGCCTACTTAAGCAAGATGCAAGGCGCAGATTAGAGGCTTTAGAGACCTTTTCTGAGTTGGGAAGTGGCTTTAGTTTGTCGATGCAAGACTTGGATATACGAGGTGCGGGCAATCTTCTTGGCTCTGAACAAAGCGGTTTTATAGAGGATTTGGGCTATGAAACCTATCAAAAGATATTGACTCAGGCTGTTACAGAGCTAAAGAATGATGAGTTCTTCGATTTATATCAGGAGCAAATCGATGCAGGAGAAGCCATTAAAGCGAGTGACTTTGTGGAAGATTGTGCGGTGGATTCTGACCTAGAAATGTACTTCCCAGATAGCTATGTGCCTGGAAGTAGCGAGCGAATGTTGCTCTATCGAGAATTAGATAATATCGAGTCGGACGACGCTTTACATGCCTATAAACAGCGATTGTTAGACCGTTTTGGGGAAATTCCACATCAAGCAGAAGAGTTGATGAATGTCGTTGCCTTGAGAAGACTAGGAAAGAACATGGGAATTGAAAAGATCATACTTCGCCAAGGACGCATGAATTTGCAGTTAGTGGGCAACACTAACAGTGCATATTATAAGAGTGAGGCATTCGGAAGGCTTATTAATTACGTGGGAAACAACCCTCGAAGCTGCAATATAAAGGAGCATAAAGGACTTAGAATGGTTACTATTGCAAATGTTCCAACTGTGAATAAGGCGGTAGAGGTGCTACAATCGATAGAAAAGAGCTAAGCCATTCTGTTGTTAGCCCATATATATTAAGGTGTAAAAGAAAAATAGTGTTAGACAATTGGATTGCCCAATGCGTCTAACACTATTGCTTTTTATGTGATAAAAGAAGAGTTATTAAAACTCAACCTTAGGTACATCTTTCAATGAGTTACTGATTTCTTCGTCCGAGATGCTATAGTTTTGCAAGTCACCATTTAGATAACTTTCGTATGCAGTCATATCGATTAGACCATGACCAGATAGGTTAAACAATAGAACTTTAGCCTCTCCGCTTTCCTTACACTTAATAGCTTCACGAATAGTAGCGGCAATTGCGTGTCCACTTTCAGGTGCAGGAATGATTCCTTCGGTACGTGCAAAGAGCATACTTGCATCGAAAGACTCTAACTGTGGAATGTCTTCTCCTCGCATCAATCCATCTTTTATAAGCTGAGAAACAAGCGTTCCCGCTCCATGATAGCGCAAACCGCCAGCGTGAATGTTTGCAGGTTTGAAGTCATGTCCTAGAGTATACATAGGAAGAAGAGGCGTATAGCCAGCTTCATCGCCAAAATCGTATTCAAACTTACCACGAGTTAGTTTTGGACAGCTCTCTGGTTCAGCCGCAATAAACTCAGTTTTCTTGCCAGAAAGAAGGGTATGGCGCATAAATGGGAATGCAAGTCCACCGAAGTTACTACCTCCTCCGAAGCAAGCAATAATCTTATCAGGATATTCTCCCGCCATTTCCATCTGCTTTTCAGCCTCCAATCCGATAATTGTTTGATGTAGAGTGACATGGTTAAGCACCGAACCTAAAGTGTATTTACAATTTGGTGTGGTGGTAGCAAGCTCAATAGCTTCTGATATTGCTGTTCCTAATGTGCCAGGATGGCGTGGATCTCGGGTGATAATATCTTTACCAGCACGAGTAGACATTGATGGAGAACCAGTTACTTCAGCCCCAAAAGTGCGCATAATACTACTGCGGTATGGCTTTTGTTGCATACTAACTTTCACCTGATACACTGCTGCCGACAATCCAAAAAGGCTTGCTGCATAGCTTAAAGCAGCACCCCATTGACCCGCTCCCGTTTCAGTTGTAACGTTAGTTGTGCCCTCTTGCTTGCAATAATAGCACTGTGGAATAGCCGAATTCACCTTATGAGAACCCAAAGGGTTTACACTTTCATTCTTAAAGTATATATGTGCAGGTGTATCTAAGGCTTTTTCCAATGCATAAGCACGCACAAGAGGTGTAGATCTGTAGAATTTATATTTATCGAGCACTTCTTCTGGAATATCAATCCAGCTATTTGTGAAATCAAGTTCTTGTTTACTACATTCTAAAGAGAATATATGTGCCAAATCTTCAACACCCATTGGCTCTTTAGTTTGTGGATTAAGAAGGGGAAGAGGCTTAGTTTTTAAATCGGCTTGAATGTTATACCATTGCGTAGGAAGCTCTTTTTCAGATAGATAGAACCTTTTTTGTTTGCTCATACTGTATCTTTTTTAATTGTGAATACTTACAAATAGGAATTTTAAAGCAAAGATGTGAAATGTATTTGTTATCCTTTTATTTTGCTGTTTTAAGTTGAAAATATTGTATTTGCCATTATCCTATTATTGCAAAGTTAGCGAAAAAAACTAGTTTTTTGCATATCTCAACGCATAAATATTCGATCTTTTGTATTTATAAACAAATAGAATGCCTTACCTTTGTATGCAAGTATGGCTATATTATTAACTCTTTTTGTTTATTTTACCGTGCTCTTGCTCATCAGTAAACTAACTACACGCAAGGCAACTAATGGTGTGTTTTTTAAGGCGAACAACACTTCTCCTTGGTATATGGTGGCTTTCGGAATGATAGGAGCCTCGATTTCGGGAGTTACTTTCGTTTCAGTTCCAGGAATGGTGAATAAGATTTCGATGACTTATTTGCAGACTTGCATGGGCTTTATCGTGGGATATGTATTGGTTTCTTTCGTGCTTTTGCCCGTATACTATCGCTTAAATCTCACCACCATCTATTCTTTTTTAGAGCAAAGGTTCGGTGTTTATGCCTATAAAACGGGTGCAATATTCTTTTTATTGGCAAAAATGATAGGCTCTGCCATACGCTTTTATGTTGTTTGCATCATTCTTCAGCAGTTTGTTCTCAATGCTTTGGGAATACCATTCTATGTAACCGTGATCGCAATGGTGCTATTAATATGGCTTTATACTTATCGAGGAGGAATTAAAACCCTTGTATTTACAGATGTCTTTCAGACTTTCTGCATGCTAACGGCTTTAATATTAATTATTTATGGCGTTGTAGATGCTTTGGGAATGAGTATGTCTGAGGCCATAACAACGGTGTGGAACGACCCAAGAAGTAAGATTTTTGAATGGAATGACGCATCGTCTACTCAATATTTTTGGAAACAATTCTTTAGTGGAGCGTTCATTGTGGTGGTGATGACGGGCTTAGATCAAGATATGATGCAGAAGAATTTGACCTGTAAATCGTTGAAAGAGGCACAGAAAGATATGTGTACTTATGGATTAGCGTTCCTTCCTACCAACTTTTTATTCTTGTTTTTGGGAGTCCTTTTGTCGCTTCTTGCCACCCAACAAGGCATTGCTTTGCCAAAAGCAGGAGACGAATTGTTGCCTATGTTTGCTGCAACAGGCAACCTGGGTCAGCTGGTATTGGTTCTGTTTTCTATCGGAATTATTGCTGCTTCGTTCTCAAGTGCCGACTCTGCGCTTACTGCTCTCACCACAACTATGTGTATAGACGTGTGCAATAAGCCCGAAAACGAATCGTTTAGAAAGCGTGTTCACATCGCTATGGCTGTTGTTTTTGCTCTGTTTATCTTGATTTTCAAGGCGTTAAACAACACAAGTGCCATCGATGCTATCTATATAATGTGTGCTTACACCTATGGTCCTTTGTTGGGATTGTTTGCCTTTGGACTCTTTACTAGCCACAAACTGCACGATCGTTTAGTGCCTTATGTTGCCATTTTGGCACCTTGTTTGTGTTGGACTTTGAGCTATGTGTCTGAAAATTGGTGGGGATATAAGTTTGGATACGAGTTGTTATTGATAAATGGAGCCTTGTCGTTCCTTGGTTTCTACATGCTCAAACGCTCAAAATAACAGTGTAAAATCAACTCAAACTTACTGTTCTTGTTTCCTTTTCAGGTGAGAAAGTGGGGTAGAAGTGTTGATTTTATCTTATAAGCCAATTCATTTGATCAGACAAAATCTTTTTGAATTGTATTTTTATACATTTTGCTTCTTTTGTAAAAACATTGCTTTTAGTTGGTAATAGCTATTCTTTTTCGTCCTAATAGCATCGCTTTTGCATGTTGAAAGCATTGATATTATACCTCAAGTTACAAACTATCTTCCAGCAAAGGCAATGAAGGTGAAAGTGAAAGACATAAAAAAGCACTCTAACGATGCATTAAACATCATTAGAGTGCCTTCTTTTTATATTCAGAAAATGTGTTTCTTACTTATTGATTGTAGTTAAATAGCGTTCTGCTTCCATTGCTGCTTTACAGCCAGAGCCTGCTGCTACAACTGCTTGACGATAGGTGTTGTCGGCAACATCGCCTGCTGCAAACACGCCTTCTACGTTTGTTTTAGGAGTGTTTCCTTGTGTTTTGATGAATCCTTGCTCGTCGGTTTCGATAGCATGGCTAAACACTTTAGAGTTAGGATTGTGTCCAATAGCCAAGAAGAAACCATCAATTGGAAGGTCATAATGTGTTTCATCGGCCTCACCAAGGCGTTTTACGAGGTGAACTCCTTCAACTCCATCTTCTCCATAGAGTCCTTCTGCGTTGTGTTCGAATAGCACTTCGATCTTTTCGTTTTGCATAACACGTTGACGCATCACATCAGATGCACGCAAATAGTCTTTACGAACGATCATATAAACCTTGCTTGCAAGTCCTGAAAGGTAGATAGCTTCTTCGCAAGCAGTGTCTCCACCGCCTACAACAGCAACTACTTTTTTGCGATAGAAGAATCCATCACAAGTGGCACAAGCACTCACTCCACGACCATTATATTTGGTTTCGTCTGGCAATCCCAAATATTTTGCACTTGCACCAGTGGCAATAATCACTGTTTCAGCTTCTATTTCATCACCTCTATCAGTTGTAAGTATGTATGGTTTTTGTGTGAAATCGACCTTAGTTATTTCGCCATCACGAATGTCTGCGCCAAATCTTTCAGCCTGCTTGCGTAGGTCTTGCATCATAAGATTGCCGTCGACACCTTCAGGATAGCCTGGAAAGTTCTCTATATCTGTTGTTTGTGTTAACTGACCTCCAGGCTGAATGCCACAGAATTCGATTGGATTAAGGTTGGCTCTACCTGCATAAATGGCTGCAGTATAGCCCGCTGGACCACTTCCGATGATAGCGCAACGAGTGTATTCTCTTGTTGACATAATATTGTTTGTTTTGGTTGTGTTATATAATAAGGTAGAACTTGTGTCCTTTTAAATCACTAAATGATTGGCAGACAACTTGTTCTTACTTTTCTGTTGTTACGTTGTTGGGCTGTAAACGCTTGTTGTTATTCTGCTAAAAGCTTTTCAATTTCTTTTGCAATAACAGCACAACTTGTTGTTGGTTCAAAGCGTTTAACAACTTGTCCTTGTTTGTTTATAAGGAATTTAGTGAAATTCCATTTGATATCTGATTTGCTCTTATAGTCTGGATCGGCTTCAGAAAGCATCTTTTCTAATATCGGTGTAAGCTCATGTTGCTCGTCCCAACCAGCAAAACCCTTTTCTTCTTTAAGGAACTTGTATAATGGCTCAGCGTCATCTCCGTTTACTTTGATCTTTTTGAACCGTGGAAAATCGGTACCAAAGTTTAGCTTACAGAACTCATGAATTGCCTCATCGGTTCCTGGAGCCTGTCCTCCAAACTGGTTACAAGGGAAATCTAGTACTACAAAACCTTCTTTTCTGTATTTCTTATATAGTTCTTCTAGCTCTGTATATTGTGGAGTAAAACCACATTCTGTTGCTGTATTAACGATAAGAAGAACTTCGTCTTTATATTCTTTCAATGAAACTTCTACCCCTTTACGATCTTTTACGCTGTAGTTATATACTGTCTTCATACTTTCTTTTTATTATATATGATTTAATTTTACTTATTAATTATAGTGCAAAGATAATGCCAAATCAGCTAAAAAACACTGCTTTTACACGTTTTTCTGCTTTAAAAAAGAATAAAGCAATAACCTTTTGTTTTGCTGGTTCCTATCAAGAATAGGGAAAAGCCTATTGAAGTGTAGGGAATTTACATTTGGAAGTGACTTGGAATGCTGTAATTTTGCAATCGTAAAGTTATGAGAACAATTATCTGCTCGTTAGCAATAGCAATGAAAAAGATATGTTTCTTGTATCGAAGAAAATGAATAGTAACAAAACATAGTTAAAGGTTTATGAAAAAGGTCAATGGTTTTCTAGTCTCATTTATGATGACTATTGCGGCGATAGGGTTTACTTCGTGCGACAATGATTATTATGATGGCTACTACGATGGTAACTACTATGGTGATCATAATCGTAATAACTCTGCAAATTTGCCTACAGCTGTACAAATGTCGAATGTATTACGAGGTACATGGCGTGGTCAAACCAAGGTGAAATATAAAGAAAATGGCCAAACGTTGACCGATATTTTGAACACAGAAATAACATTTAGACAAGCGAAGTCGAATGCAACTTACGGAGAAGGAACACAGATTGATTATCAAAATAACAGCGTAGTATCGTCAAGAAGCTTTACTTGGAATATAGATTATGCTACTCTTGACATTGTGATAAGCTATAAGAAGGAAAATGGAAATGTATTTACGATGAGAATCGATTATGATGATTTACAATTAAATGACCGCACTTTTTCGGGAGAAATGGAAGGTTATAATGAAACAGATGATTTCGATTATAGGAGATACGGATATAGTAGAACGATTAAAATGATAAAGTAAAAAGTTAGTTTTAGTGAAAAGAACGTCAGGATAATAAAGCTCTTATTATAATGTATGTAAATGGTGTAGGCGCAGAAAACTCTCTCTTCTGTGCCTATTTTTTTTGTATATACTTGAAAGGGTTCTGGCTTTTAAATGTAAGAACTTTAAATTGAAGTGGCTATATGCTTTCTTATATGAACTGTTTTGCGCTCTTTTCTAAATCAGAAAGGGGCTTTTTTATTTATTCTCTTTGCTTGCTGGGGGATAGAGGGAGAGTGTTCTTTCGTTGAAAGAGGTTGAAAAAGAAGGTGGAATAAGAATGTTTTGGGCTTTATTTCTGTTAACTCTTGAGTTAGGAGAAGGATATTCTTTTATTGACGAAGGATAGAAAAGAAGGTAAAATCAGAATGTTTATCGTTTTTATTCTCTTTGTTTATAGAAGTTGAATAGAGTATTCTTTTGCAGAAAAAGAGTAGGGAGGAAGGTTGAAAAGGAATGCTTTTCACTTTATCATCTTTGATTATTAAGGTTGAAGAAGGGTTTTATTTCGCTAAAAAGGATAGAAGAGAGAGCGGAATAGGGGTGCTTTTTCATTGAAAAAAGATAGAAAAGGAAGACGAAAAGCTGCCTCTTTTGAGTAGAGATAATAAAAAAACTGCTGTAAATGCATGGAGCAAAAACAGCAGTCTTTGTGTTGTTATTATTTTAGATCCCACAAATTGTTGTTCACAGGCACAGCTTCAACTGTGTGTTCTATGTTGTCTGGCAGGTTACAAAAGAAGTCAATGCCAGTCTTTTCTTCTAATTCTTTAATCGAAACAGCATATTTTGCCAATTTATTATCCTTGTTATTCTCGTGCTTAACCCAGAATCCTACGGCATTATACACGCCATTTTTCACTCTGAGGATAGCCATAAAGAAGTAGCTTGGCACAACCATTCCCTTGCCTGTTGTGGTATATTGTGCGCTATTATCAATGGTTCCACCCTTGCAAACATAAAGAGTGTCGGCAAAATTATAATTGTTTTTGGTAGCCCAGTTGCGCACTTTATTTTCCATTTCGAGCCAAACCCCTGCATTGAAATCATGCTTTTGGGGTTGCATATTGGTCATATAGAAGGTTTGATATTGTGCTTCTTTGTTGTTAAGTCTATCTGCAGAAGGGCAAATATGGCCGTGATCGTATCCTGAACCTCTATAAGGATCGGGCGTAATGGTGAACTGTGAGGGTAGAGAAGGGTCGTAAGGATATTGATATCTGTAGTCGCTTGTGTAATAACGATTGGTGTTTTTCGTTAAATTAGAACGATACATCTGATAGCAACTCCATCTTTGCGACTTCTTATTGGTGTCCCATTCTACGCAATAATTTACCTCTCCGTTGGTCGTTTTGTAGACAAGTACTTTGTTGTTAGCGGTGTTTTTTATCTTAGGAAACTCTAAACGAGCATAATCTTTCGATATAGTTGTAGGGTTACTGTTGCTTTCTCCTTGAGTATTTTTGCTCGAGTTGTCTACAACATCGTCCTTACTACATGAGTGCAAAGCACCTAAAAAAAGCAGAATTGCACCTGTTTTAAATAATATTTTCTTCATTTTGTATTAATGTTTTCTGTGTATCTAAATCCTGTTCAATCTCTTTAAATAACGAATGTCTTTCGTTTTTATTACTTTTTCGATTGCAATGAGCGCAATTTTTTATGGTTGCGTGTCGCAATCGCATTGCTTTTGCAATGTAATGTCAATGCTTTTAGTGCGCAATAGCATTACTTTTATCTCACAATATCAATGCTTTTTATTCTTGCTTTGATGCTTATTTCTTCAAAGCGACATTGCTCGTAAGTATAAAAATAATAGTACTGAAGTTTGAAAACCTTTATCGAAAAGGGCTTATTGTTGTATCCTGATTACCTAAAACCGCTCTCATCGTGGTTTTATCTCAAAAAAAATAGCATGGAATAGTGTATATGCAACTACACTATATCCATGCTAAAATGTCGTTAAATATATTCTGTAAAAGATATATTATTTGTTAATCTTACCGTAACGGTTCATGAATCTATCAACACGACCAGCTGTATCGACAAGCTTACTCTTTCCTGTATAGAAAGGATGTGATGTACTTGAGATTTCAATCTTAACCACTGGATAAGTCTCACCTTCAAATTCTACAGTCTCATTTGCTTTACATGTAGACTTTGTAAGGAACATATCGCCGTTGGACATATCTTTAAATACGACGGGACGATAGTTGTCTGGATGAATACCTTTTTTCATTTTACTTTATTGTTATTTATAAATTATACTCTGTAATGAGTGTGCAAATTTACTAATCTTTTTGCAATTAGCCAAATAAAATGCACTTTTTATTGAACGTAAGTAATTGAAATTGATTGAAGTCTCAATTGAACTCCGCCCTTAGGTGCACCTACAAGAGTGTTTGTATAAGTAGCATCATTACCTGTAAATGAAACAGTTGCAGTTGTATTGCCTGTGTAATTAGTTCCTTGGAACACATCACAAGTAATCACAATCTTAGCAATTGCCTTCTTACCTTTAAGTGTAAAGGTATTATTTGCATAAAGTCTAATACCTTTTGACTTAGCAAAGAACTTAGGAGTTGTTGTTTGTCCATTTGCAGAGAATGATAAAACAGAACCGTCGCTCAATGTAATATTGCTCAAATCACTTGTTTCTGTAAGACCAATAGCGTTCAAATCAACATTCAATGTTTCTGTTCCTGCAGTTGCAGTAGTGTTGTTTAATGTAAGAGTGTTACCGCTAATTACAACAGCTTCTGCTGCTGGTGTTGGAGGAGTTGGTGTTGGATTGCTATCATGTTGTTTCTTTCCATTGATAGAATACAAGTAACTCTTGTTTGTAACGGTCTCAGGTGTGTTGCCTTTGTAGTTTACAAACTGTCCACGGATAACCACTTCGTCACCTACTTTAATAGCATTTGCATCAGTAAACTTCTTGTTATCAAGGTCTAAGCTTCTGAAAATAGTAAGTTGTCCTGTTGCAGTTCCATCGTCAGAGATATAATATGTAGCATTACCAAAGCCGCTTGTTTGAAGCTCTTTGATAGAAACAATCTTACCTTTAACGAACATTTCTGCTGTAGCAGAGTCGGCTTTTAAAGATGTAAGATGTGCAACCATTGTAGCAACGTTATACGGAGACGCCTCAGTTCCTTCACCAACCTTAGTTGTTGGAGTTGTAGGAGTGGTGCCATGTTGCTTATTTCCGTTGATAGAATACAAGTAACTCTTGTTTGGAACAGTCTCAGGTGTGTTGCCTCTGTAGTTTACAAACTGACCGCGGATAACCACTTCGTCACCCACTTTAATAGCATTTGCATCAGTAAACTTCTTGTTATCAAGGTCTAAGCTTCTGTAAATGTAAAGTTGTCCTGTTGTTGTTCCATCATCAGAGATATAATATGTAGCATTACCGAAGCCGCTTGTTTGAAGCTCTTTGATAGCAATAACCTTACCTTTAACGAATGTTTCAGCTGTAGCAGAGTCTGCTTTCAAGCTCTTTAAGTGTGCATTTAATGCAGCAACGTTGTATGGATCAGCCTCTGTTCCAGAGCCATTTGCTTGAGAAGGAATAACTTCTTGCTTTTTATTATTAGGATTATCATAAGGAGAAGGTACATCCTCACAACTTGTTAATGTGCTTGCTGTTACAGCAAAAGCCATCATTAAATAAAAGAACTTTTTCATTTTGTTTTGTATTATATTTCTTATTGAATTGTTTGAATATCACTCTTTTGGCGAATAAGGATTTGCCATGTATTGCGGAAGCGTGTGAAGATTCCTGTAATGTTTACTCGTCCTGTAGGAAGAGGCAATGCAGCGAAATCTGCATAAGTACTTGTTCTCACTACAAGTTGATTAGAATTGATGCCTGTAAGTGATCTGTTTACGCTGTTAGCAGCATCTTTTTCAGACTCAGTAGCAAACACTTTCTTTCCGTCTGCGCCTTCAAAGCTCACATTTTTAATTGTCATTAGCTTACCGCTGTTGCTTTCAAGGTAGCTAGCATCATTAATTCTTGTAACATCGAACTCTTCTGCTGTAACGCTAGTAGCATCTGCTTTGCCAATAAGTTTAAAGTGATCGTTCCATAAGAAACGATTCATTCTACTTACATAGGTTGCACCTCGTGGGTTAGTGTATGGAGTTCCGATCTGAGCTTGTTGTCCATAGCTACCAATGTACAAACCTTTTAGGTTGACGATGATTTCTTGTCCAACAGGAAGATAGCCGAATAAACCACCTTGAGCGATACCTATTAGAATAGAGCCGCTGCCATCTTCAATTGCAACATTATTAAATATGTTACCTTCGATGTCGTTTCCTGTGATGCGACCTTTTATTTGAATGTTGTCTTCTATTAGCTGATAACTATTTTGAGTTGCGCTAATTGCAGACGCATAGGTTGTCTTTAAACTTGCAATAGTAACAACATTTGATTCTGTTATGCTGTTATTTCCGTATGCATTGGCTGTTTGTGGGGTATCCCAATCGTTGTTCATACAACTTGAAAGACCAATACAAACAAGTGCAATAATGATATATTTTAAATTTTTCATTGTGCAATGAATTTAGAATTTATATGTGATATTAAGCATACCGTTGGTTCCGTAAGCATAGAATTTCTTAGGATTACGAGAGAACTTATATGCTCTTGCATTTCCAGAAGCGGTGAAGTCTGAACGACTTTGTTCGTAACCACCTGTAACAATGTTTTGGTTATTGAGAACATTGGTAAGCATTAGGTTGATAGACAACGAACCTTTCTTTAGATAAATGCTCTTACCAATAGATGCATCTAGCATAAATCCGCCTTTACCTTTATCTTGAGCAATACGCAATACGTTTCCATTGCTGTCCACGTTTCCACGTTTTTCGCCCACACTCTTATATCTATAATAAGGTGAGTAACCTAAATAAATGCGGTCATAGTAGTTTCCTGCTAAGTCAATAAACCAACCCTTCTTGTGATAACTCAATATTGCACTAGCTGCAGTTAATGGAGTTCCAGACTCACGCATATCCTTATTTAATAGCTTGTCTTCGTGATATACTCCTTGAGTTGAGTTAAGATAGTTTACATTTGCATCGTTAGTGTTCTTAGCTTCACTAACAGTACCAAGTAACTTGATATCGAATGCGCTGTTCACTTTATACTTAAGAGCTGCTTCTACGCCATAATAAGCTTTCTTTCCGCCAGTTATAGAAACGTAAGAGAAAGAGTTGATATCATCGAAGTAGAAGTTTTGCCACTCTGTTACGTTGTTTATAGCATTGTAATAAGCATTAAGATTGATGTGAACTCTTGCAGATTGATATTGATAAGCAAAGTCGGTGCTAAGCACTCGTTCGTTCTTTAGATTTAAAGCGAAGTCGTTATTCATTTCAGGAGCAGCGAAAGACACTGCAGCTGTTGGTGCATTATATTGATAACCAGCACCAATAGAGAATGTATGACCACGTCCTGCACTGTAATTTACAGCCACTTTAGCTCCACCTTCAAGGAATCTTGCAACACCACTCTTGCCGTATGAGTTTGCTTCGAACAAACCATTGCGCATCTTTCCATCACGTTGCATGCTCACACCACCTATTCTTGCAGCACCCATAAGGTTGAAACGGCCAACCAAACGACTGTAGCTTGTCCACGCTTGTGCTTTATTTATAAGGATATTATAGTCGTAACCAAATACGTCTCCCTTACCAACTTTAGCGTTAGGGTTGTTCAAATCGTATTGAACTTGGTTAGAAGTAGGTGCGTAAGTACCAATAGCATAGGTATTTACGTTGTGATATGAGGTTGCACCTAACAAGTCTTCCATTGTTTGATAATGGCGAGTATTGTTAGTAACAAAGATATATCCAAGGTTCCAAGCAGACTTTTTGTCTAAGTGTGCGTTAAGAGTTGAAGCCAAAGAGAGTGTAAACGCATCGTTTCTTCTTGCTTGAATGAAATACATAGCGTCTACTCCTTGAGCATTAGCATTGATGTTTGCTTGGTATAAACGATCCCAATTGATTTGGCGATTAGCCTTAGATGCAGTTAAATAGTTATATGCAGTGTTCCAATCAGCTAAGCTTTGATCTGTTCTAAATTGAGTACTTGAAGCGTCGAACACATCATAATAGCTACTTGGAAGCATCTTCCAATAGTCTGGTTGTGGGTTATCGCTGTTGTTATAGTTTAGCTTTGTGCTCTTATACATGCTGTATTTACCCAAAACAGAAGTAGTAAGCTTCATGTCATCAGTAATCTTCCAGTCCCATGTAAGTACAGCAGATGGAGCGAAATCGTTCACAATTCGTGAATTTCTTTTCTTGCCATTTTGGTATCCCCAATATGGGTTATAGTAGCGATCGTTAGCAATCCAGTAGCTTTCATCAGTGGCTGCGCCTTGTGAAGCACGTTCTGTTGGGTTACCCCAAGTGCTGAATGCGATAGAATGTTTGTCTTTATTGCCGAACACTTTTTGTACTCCGAAGAAATAAGAAAGAGCGTTATAGAATGTTCCTTCTATATAACCTTCTTTCGCCCAACGATAAGTTAGGTTTCCAGAGAATGCCCATCCGTTCTTAGTTAATCCACTATTGTAAGTGTACATACCACGAAGTGTGTAGTTACGGTTGGCTCCTCCTAATGTAAATCTATGACCAGCTGCTTGATTTGCGGGGCGGAAATCATAGTTATTAGAGCCTGCCATATCGGGCATTGTAAAGCTGTTCGATTCGAAAGGTAAAGCAAAATCAGCATTTTTTGTTTGTTGATTGAGTCCACCTACATGTGAAAAACGGAATTGTCCGCTTTCAATATCGTTGGCAGGAGCACCATTTACGTATACTTCATTATACTTTTGGTTGAGTGCTCTGTAACGAAATCTCACAGGAGAGAATAAGAATCCTACTTGAGACGCATAAAGATTGGTACCAGAATTGATAATGGTTACATTTTGCGACATGTTTTCATTCTCTCCTAATTGGGCTTCTGTAAAAGTAAAAGCCGCTTCGTTGGCGCTTGATGTTTGGCTCTTTTGCTTGTCATCATTTGTGTTTTGAGCCATCACAAATGGTGAGTAACAAAGAGCAAAAATCGCTAGATGAAGCTTAATTTGCATAATATGTGTTGATTAATAATTAATTATTCTTTGCATGCAAAGTAACAAAAATAAATCGAAATATCAAAATTTTTTAACAATCAAGGCTCTCTTCGAATTGTTAAACCTGATTGAATGTAATTCAATGACTTGTAAAATGCGCTGTTTTAACACTTTATACGCTTACTTTTCCCTATGTATTTTTATCGCATTTTTCATTCCTTTTTTCGAATATTTCACTGCATTTTCTGAGCGTAAAAATGCTTATTTTAATGCTTTTTGTATCCTTTTCTAATCTTCTTTGTTAACGCTTTAGAATGACTTTGTATCTTCTTGCCAATATAAAGAATACAAGCCAATTTTTTATCTCCTTTTTATTATAACGTAATAGCTATGCTTTTAGTGTGTAAAAGCATAGCTATTGTATATAAAAAGCATTGACTTTGTGATGCAAAAACAAAGCTTTTGTTTTTCGTTTGATTTGAGTTGATGTAAATGTTTGATAGAGATGGATTTGCATTTCGATATCTATCAGCTTTTACACATTGTGATGTGATGTTATTTTATCAGTTCTTTATGTGTTGTTCCGTCGCTCATTTTCACGATATTGATGCCCTTTTCAGGCTTATCAATGCTCATTCCTAAAACGTTATAGCGACCAGTTTCGTGTACATCGCTTGCTGTTTGCGTTGTAATGGCGGTGGGGTAGTGATGAGCGTTCATAGGAATAATGATCTTTGCAGGGAACATTCGCAATGGATCGCACCACAAACTAAGCGCATCTGCCATTGCTCCTACGTTAGGTTGAACAAGTTGTTTAAACACCAACTTACCCTCTTTATACACCTCAACGGGCTTACTAAAGTCTACATCGTTGATGAATAAGCCTAAAGAACCTTGCACTTTGGTGTTATTTACGTCGTCTGTTGTGATGTTAAATACATTTCCTTTGTGTTCAACCTCAAACATCACCTCTGCATTGGGTTGGTGTTTCAACTCACGAAAATCAAGATAATACACTCCGTTAGAATATGCTTCTTCATCATAATCTGATGTCATATTATAATATAAATAGGTAATCTTGTTAGGATAAGTACGCTTTTCGTTTTGCAAAAGCCAAGTAGTATGGTCGGTAGGACTGATGTGATGGCCCCTTCCAGGAATCATATTTACTTTGTGAATGTAGTCGTTTTGTGCCTGTTTTTGTAGCTCTGCTAACTTATCTTTCCACAAACGAGCATACGAAGCACGTCCAAAATCATGGTCTTCTTCGCCCATATGCACTGCGAATGCAACGTTTCTAAGGTTTTCGGGGGCCTTTAATGGTTCGCAAGCAGCGATAGGTGAGACCCCAGCAAAATAGTCGGGCATGTACAAAGCCAATCTATGTGAGCCGTAACCGCCTTCAGAATAACCAAAAATATAAATCTTTTTAGGGTTCACAAAGCCCGAAACAGCAGCTAATCTACATACTCTTCTCACCATCATGCGTTGTGGTTGCAAGTACCATCGACCAACTCTGTCGTCTGCCATACGTGGAATAAAGAACAATGTGAACCACTCTCTTTCACGATTAGCTAAACTAATGTTGTATTGATAGGCGTCTGTGTTGGACTGAGAGTCCCATGGATTGTTTACAAAAGCTTTACCACCGCCATGCAAAGAGATAAAAAGAGGGAATCCACCGTTAGGAGTTGTGCCTCTACTTAGCATGGTTGCTTTCATCTTTTGTTGTTGTGGTAGGTCCCAAATCAATTCGTGTTGTCCTTGTAAAACCTTGTTAAATTCGCTTTTTTCAAGGCTTTCTTTATTCACTTCCACCCATAATTTCCACATACTATCTTGCTCTTTGGCAATTGAAGAGGCGTCGAATGTTTTATTATAAAGGTCTTTTTCGGGCATTTCAACCATGTCTTTATCCAGTTGTGAGATAAAGAATGTTTTGAGCTTTTGCTGCATTTGCGCATCAGAAGCAATAGAACGGGTTGTAGGTTGAAGTGCAGAAGCGGTTGAAGTGCTGTTGCCTTGCAGTTCGGTTGTGGTCTTAATTGTTTCTGAAGTTGATGCACTTGTTGCGGGTTGTGCGTATAAACAAACGCAAGAAAGCAATAGAATAGAGAAAAATGGCTTGTTAGTCATTGTCGTAAAGAAAAATATTGATGATATAATAAAACAATGTATTTCAAACACTTTAAAAGCGTCTGAAATACAATTTCAATGTAGATGAGCTTAAAATCATCTTACTTGATGTTAGTTTTTCTATTTTAAAAGTCTCGTCTAACTGGTTAATTCCCATTAAAGAGGTTATCGAAGTGTCGGTAATTTTAGGATCTCCGTCTTCTCTATGGTTTGCATATGGGTCGTAAACTCTAAGAGTATTGTCTTTATTCTCAAATCTAAAGACAATTAACCCCGTTCCTCCTTCTTGCCTTGCAATCTGCAATAGGTGCATTTGTACAGACCAAAAATAACCCTTTTCGCTAACATCTAGGTGCCCTTTTGTGGCTATTGTGTCGATAGTTGTTAAATGCCAAAAGCCGTCAAGCTTTCCATTTTTAGACGATTCTATCTCACATGAGACCATAATGAGCGACAAACAGAAGAATAATAGTATTTTTTTCATAATCCTAATATGCCTTTCTTAGATATTGTTAGTTGAACACCTGTGTTGTTACCGATATACTTTCCAAAGTCCATTGCATACGAACCTGTTATTAACCAGCGTTTCTTTAGCTGGTAAGAAGCCTCTAACATGCAGTGAAAGCTTTCCTTTGGATGGACATAAGGATGATTATAAGAGCCATAACCACGTCTGTAAGTAGCTAAGACACGATAGTTTAGATTGTCGTATGGGCTTCCTTCTAATCCAATATGATAGGCAACAAAACGATTATCCTTTACTTCTGTTTCGCCACTCTTATTATATTGAGGTGAAAGATATAAGGGATTGCCCATCACTTGTCCCCAATGTTGCCACGAAGAGTAAACAAGATGGTTGTAAAAGTCGTCTCGTCCGGCTGTATGATCAGGTATATTAGGTGTTCTATCGTGATATATTGGACCGCTTTGGTATTTAGAATAGACATATTCGAACACGATATTGCGAATCCAAGTGCCGTATTTCATTTGCAATTCGGCTCCTAATAGAAAGTCTTTAAAGTCGTATACGAACCAACGAGATTTGGTTCTTTGATTCCATTCCGCCCCTGTTCCATAGCCATTGTAGTCGATTTGCAACATAGCAGAATGGTCTTCGAAGAACTTATCGGCATAAATTGAAGCCTTCCAGGTGTCTGTATCATAGTTAATACGAGCCAACCAGCTACCTAAGTGGTTTCCTGTTACGTTCTTATACACTATGTCCGACTCTGTAACTTCATGTCCTCCGGGGATAAAAGCGTGTATAATGTCTTTAAAACTCGTTCCACCTTTATTAATAATAGGGTTTCCTAATGGGTCGGTTCGATAAGAAGTACCTCCAAATTGGGTAGCCATTTCAAGTCCCATTTCGATAGATAGCGGTGCAAAAACATCTTCATTGCCAATCTTTAAGAACCCTGCTTTACTGTTATAAAGTACCTTTTCGGTGTATTTAGATTGTTGTTTGGTGAAGGTTTTCATCCATTGATCGTCTGTAAAGCGTCCAAGTGCAATGTGACCTTTAAGGTGTAGCCATCCATTTGCAATGGGAAGACGCCAATATTCGGGTAAACTTAATCGTACTTGAGGCACAGGTCGAGCGTTAATACCCAGTGTTTGTGCTCCAGAACTTAAGCGATTGTTTTTCAATTCCATTGTTCGTTCTTTGCTTCCAATGGTCAATGCACCATGCAACCAACGCAATTCGGCAAATGCTTGTTGCACAATTAGTTTAGAAGAGTAGTTCACTGGCAATGCAATATCAATGCCATAGCCAAATCCCCAACGTCGAGTTGAGTCGTTTTCAACGGGTCTTATGAGCGAAGTTCTTAAGTAACCATTGGTTGTTTCTAATGAACTTAAGCCGTATTTATTGGCATTGTGCCACAAAGGGGTGGCGTTTTTAGAGAACGAACCTTGCATCTCTATTGTGTATTCAATATCCTTAAAGGGTTGGGCTGGGGTGCTTTTTTCTGCATCTACCCATGCTTGCGCAAAGCAGTTAATAGAGAATAAACAACAAAAAGATATGATATAAGCTTTTTTCATTATTATATATAATATAATTTCATAACGCAATTATAGCACTTTTATTATATTATTGCAACAAAAATATTGATTTTTTACACCTCCTGTTCTCATCTTTTTATTAGCAATAGGATAGCGGTCGAAAGATAGAAGCATGTTTAGGGATATTCCTTATGATGTTAGGGAAAATCCTTTTCGATGCTACCTATAAAGCGATATCTTTGCATCAACAATAACAATTTAAAGGTTTAGCTTATGAAAAGATATATAGTTACATTCCTATTGTTTGTGAGTGCAGTTGTAACAACACAGGCAATGAGTTATTTACAAGCACGGCAACACGCTTTGTTCTTGGCAGATAAGATGGCTTATGAGTTGAACTTAACCGAAGAACAATATGAGGCTGTGTATGAAATTAACCTCGATTATTTGATGAGAGTAGACTCATACGATGATATATACGGTATTTATTGGGAACGAAGAAACCTAGATTTGCAGTATATCTTATACAACTGGCAATATAGAGCCTTCTGTAATGCGTCTTATTTCTACCGCCCATTGTATTATAATGATGGCTACTGGCGTTTCTCTTTATATGCAAGATATCCACGAAGAGATTACTATTATTTCGGAGAACCTGGTTTCTATTCAACATATAGAGGTGCTCATAGTTGGTATAACAATGGCAATCGCTCTTGGTATGATGGTAGAACATTTGGTAATGGCAGCTCTTCTCGCTCTAGATATGGTATGAGAGACTACTTTGATAACGGCTCTTGGGTGAGTGGAAGTGCACAAAATAGTCCAAGTAGACGTCGCTCTTACGACGATACTTACAATCAAAGTTCATTCGGTGGACGTGCTTCAGGATACTATGACAATAGCTCTACAAGATCATTTGGTAACGGAGGAAGTCGCAATAGCTCACCAAGTCAAGACTCATTTGGTAACAATGGCTTTGGAAATGATGGCTTTGGACGTGGTAGTAACTTCTCTGGAAGCGGTGCAACACGCAGTCAAAGCGTTCCATCAAGTGGTAGTTTCGGTGGCTCTTCTGGTTCTTCTTCGAACTTTGGAGGCAACAACAACCCATCAGGAGCAACAGGTTTCGGAGGCAATTCACCTTCAAGAAGATAATATAAAAGATGATAATATAAGTAAGGTCTTTGCAAAAAGACACCCAAGGTTTGGCTTCTTCCTTCCTAAAAAGAGCAACGAGTTATAATAGAAAGACTTATGAAGTCTCTTAAATACACAAGAGCTCCTTCATAAGTCTTATTCTTTTGTATTTAAAAAGCATAGCTTTTACAATGTAATAGCTATGCTTTTATGCTGTAATAACATTGCTTTTGCAAGTCAATAGCAATGCTTTTATTTATCAACTGAATTGTTGTTCCGTTTGAATTGTTTTCTTATTGATAACGAGAAGCTTATGGAACAAGATGCTTGATGTATGCACAAACAATACCAATACCTTTCTCATTCTCTCCACCTTGTGGTATAATGACGTCTGCATAACGCTTAGTTGGTTCGATAAACTGCTCGTGCATGGGTTTAAGAACTTCGATATAGCGCTCCATAACCATTGTAACAGTGCGTCCACGGTCGATTGTATCACGCTGAATATTGCGTATTAGGCGTTCATCTGGATCGCAATCAACAAAGATTTTGAGGTCCATCATATCACGAAGTTTCTTGTTTAACAAGGTCATAATGCCCTCGATGATAATCACAGGCTTTGGTTCTACAGTGATAGTTTCGCTCAATCGGTTGCTAAGAATATACGAATAGGTGGGCTGTTCGATTGCTAGTCCATTGCGAAGGTCGTTTACTTGCTTGATAAGTAGCTTCCAATCGAATGCGTCAGGGTGGTCGAAATTAATCGCACGGCGCTCTTCTTCGGTCATTCCTGTTGTGTCGTTGTAATAAGAATCCAATGGAACTACGGCTACATGGTGCGGTGGAAGCGCTTCAACTATCTTGCGAACAACGGTTGATTTGCCTGAACCTGTTCCGCCTGCAATGCCTATAATGGTTATATCTGTTGCCATCTTGTCTGTATTTTATGATTGTATGAATATTGATATAGAATGTTGTTTATTGATTATTGCTTGCAAAAACATCGCTAAACATTTGTCTGTAGAACTCTGCTTTGCGCTCTATTTTCATGGGATATGCCCTCGAACTACTTGGCATTCGATAGAGTTTCATCTCTTTGTTGTTAAAAGTAAAGCTTACAAAGCAACCCACTTTGGGCTTTTCTTTAATGCCAAATTGTTGCATCAGTACTTCTGTTGCCTTCTCACCGGTGGTTACTATGGCTGTGCATTGTGGTATTTTATCGAGTAATGCTGCAACATCTGTATTTTCAACTACCTCTAATTCTTTATCGGCAGCAGTGCCTTTGGTTCTTATTATCGCTGTGGCTGTGTCGAATAAAGCTATCCCTTTGTCGGTTAAAAACGATATAAGTTTGTCTACATAAAAGCTTTTTTGCTCCTGATGCACAAAGTATTCTTTGTCGTTAAAGAAGATAATGCCCACAATTCGCCACATATCATTGATGTAATTAGGATAATAAAAGTGCATTGTCCATCTGTGTTCAGCAGGTGGAAAGCTACCTAACATCAATAATTTAGCATTCTTTGGCAAGAAAGGTTCAAAGGGGTGACGTTCTACTTCGCCTGTGATTGCGTTAGAACTGTTATTGCTTTGAGTCTTGTTAGGGGTGATATCGTTTGCTTGTTTTTGTGCTATCATAAAGAAAGAAGCAAAGATTTGGGTAGTGATAATAAAGAACTCTCCCATCTCTTTCATAGCGGAAACGGGAGAGTTGATATCTAACTATTGTTCTTTTACTAAATAAACAACTACCGGAAGGTGGTCACTATAACCGTCTAACCACACTCCTCCAGCTGTAGTTCGCTTGGGAGAACCTTTGTATTTGCCCTCTGTTTGGAACAAATAATCACGTTTAAAGATTTGATTCTTCCAGAATTTCAAAGACGAAAAGTCTTTCTTATCATCTTTATTCAATAGGTTTGGCGTTACAAGTATTTGGTCAAAAAGATTCCAAGAGCCTTGATATAGAAGTGTTCCAACGCCTTCTTTCACTAAAATATTATACCAAGGGTTATACATATCGCCTTCGTTTACGTCTTTAATATTGCCTTTTCCTTTTAAAATACCAGCCATACTCTTGTCGATTGGGTCGTCGTTCATGTCGCCCATAACGAACACTTTGCAGTTAGGATCATCGTTTAAAAGAGAGTCTTTAATTGCTTTTACTTGCTCAGCACCTAGCTCTCTGTAGAAAGATTCACTGAAACGACTTGGCAAGTGACATACAATTACTGCCACATTTTCATCTGCAAGTGTTCCACTAACAGTTAAAAAGCCTCGAGTATAGAATGCACTATCCTTCTTTAACTTTTGAACATAGGGTACAAGACGGGTGTTCTTTACGCTAAATAAAGAGGGATTGTATAATAAAGCACAATCAATTCCACGGCGATCGGGACCTTCTATGTGCACATATTGATAGTTACGAGCACTTAAAGCGGGTTGTGCAATAAGGTCATCTAAGGCTTTTGAGTTCTCAACTTCAGCCAAACCAATGATTGCGCAGCCTATATTTGGGAGCACATCTGTACCCATATCTGCCAAAGCTCGTGACATATTGTTGAGCTTATGGTTGTATTTCATGGCATTCCATTTATACGAACCAGTTGGAAGAAAATCGTAATCACGCTTTCCTTCATCATGACATGTGTCGAATAAGTTCTCTTGATTGTAGAAACCTACTCCGTAAACAGAATACTTTTTTTGTGCACTAGCGGGTAGAAAGGTCAAAAGAACCCCTATAACCGCAAAGAAAAAATGCTTCATAAATAATGCTTATCTTTGTTTAATTGTAAATAATCTTATCCCTAAAAAGTAGTGCAAATATCGTAATTTTATTTCAAAAATAGGTCATTCCTGTCGTTTTTTTATTGCAAAAGAATAGCTTTTCGAAAACAATTTGTATTTTTGCACAAATCAATTATTATGAAAGTATTACAGAATTCTTTTTTTCGTGCATTGTGTGCACTGATAGTTGGTGCTTTAACTATTATGTATAGAGATGAAGCACAGAAGTGGTTAGTGATTGTTATCGGGGTATTATTCTTTCTATCAGGCGTGATTTCTTGTGCCGTTTATTATGGAAGTAGAAAGAACTTTGCAAATGTTCAAGTGCTAGATAACAACGGAGTGCAAATTGCAGGTGCTGCTCCTACCTTCCCATTGGTGGGCATTGCGTGTGCAATTCTTGGTGGAGTGTTGGCTCTTATGCCTGCAACTTTTCAGCAATGGGTAAGCTATTTGCTTGCATTTCTACTTGTAATTGGTTCAATTAATCAATATATCAACTTAGCTCAAGTGTCAAAATTGGCAAAGATTGGTCCTTTCTTTTGGATAACTCCTTGTATTACAATGCTCATTGGCTTAGTTGCTTTGGTTAAACCAACCCTTTTTGGAACCTCATTCTTATTTATTTTAGGTTGGGCAATCCTACTTTTCGGGGTGATAGAAGCTATCAACTCGATTAAAATTTATACCGTAAAGAAGGCTTATAACAAAGCTGTTATAGCAGCACAGCAAGCTGTTGAGGCTGAAGAAGTGGCACCAACCACAACCGAAACACCTCAAATAGAAGAGCCAAAAGCACCTGAGACATCTACAGAAGCAACTGAAGTGGAAGACAAAACCAATGCAGATGTAGTGGAAGAAGTGCCTCCAACTGTTACAGAAGAATAAGCGTTGCAGCTCTTTCTTAGAGCTTTTATATAGGCAATAAGTTACAAAACCAGTAAACATATAACCCCTTTAGGTTCAAATGTTTACTGGCTTTCTTTGCAAAAGAATATCGTATCAAAAATAAAAGCATCGCTTTTGGAGTACAAGAGCAATGCTTTTAGAGTGTAATATCAGTGTTTTTACAGGGCAAAAGCAAGGCTTTTATAATCGCCTTGTATTGTAAATGTATGAAGAAAATTTTACTTTAGAATTTCTTTCCGATAGCTATATTGAGGAAAGTGTTGATTAATATCTTGATATCGAACCACCAAGAGCGCTTTCTAAGATAGTAAAGATCAAGCTCAAGACGACGTAACATTTTGTCCATTGTATCAGTATAGCCGTTGTATAGTGTTGCATACGAGGTTACACCAGGACGCACTTGGTATAAGAAAGTATAGCGTTCGTCGTGTTGAATGATTTGATCTATATAGAATTTACGTTCTGGTCGTGGACCAACAAACGACATATCGCCTACCAATACGTTCCAAAGTTGAGGCAATTCGTCGAGGTGGTGCGTTCTAAGAAACTTACCAATGCTAGTTAATCGATGGTCTCTTTCGTGTTGAAACAATGCAGGTCCGTTCTTTTCAGCGTCTTCTTGCATGCTTCTAAACTTGTAAATATAGAATGGACGACCAAATCTTCCAATGCGTTCTTGCTTAAATATAACGCTACCTCCATCTTCTTTCTTTATTAATATGTAGCAAATAATAAAGAGAGGAGAGAACAATATAAGGGCAATAGCAGCGGCAATAAAGTCGAAAATGCGCTTTACATCTCGTTCTAATCCATTCATTCCGTCGTAAATGTATTCGTTTTTAGTTTTAGTTGCAGTCTTGGTATCTAAATTTTTCTTTGTAGTCATTATGAATATTCATTTATAATACAAACGCAAAGAACTGAATAATATTGTAAAAAAATAAATAATTCTTGATTTTCTCTAATAAAATACCTTGCAATAAGAATCCTATTATGCTTCTTATTGCCTTATTTATAAAGGAAAGTAGGGTGAAAATGCGATTGAAAGGAAGTGCTATCTTTTCTTTGTTTCATATTGAAAACAAAGGGGAAAGAGCACTTTTAGTGTGTTTTGAGGTCGCTTAAAAGGTGATATAGCTCTTTAACAATGTTCGAAGATTGATATTTTTCGACATTGATATTGGCCATTTTGTGGTATAAGTTTTTATCGTTTATTAAGAGTTCAACCTTTTCTTGCATCGCATGATAATCGTTTAAAGGAACCAAAAAGCCGTTTTCGCCATCTTTTATGATGGTGTTATGACCTCTATTGCTTACTGCAACGATGGGTAAATGGCAATATTGGGCTTCAATTAGGTTAATTCCAAAGCCCTCACGAATGCTGGATGCTACGCAAATGTCAGCGGTATTCATTAGCTGAGCAATATCTTTTCGCCAGCCTAAGAATCGTATTTTGTCTTTAATTCCTAATTGATTAGCTAACTTAATGTAGGCTCCATTCTCGTTTAAAGAGCCTGCAAGAAGGAGATAAACATTGTGATTAGATTGCTTATTCATCTTTTCTACAAGGCGAATAAGCATTTCTTGATTCTTATTTTTAGATACTTCGGCAACGTAAATCAATGCAATAGCGTCTTGAGGAATATTCAATTGAGTTCTATATTCTTGGCGAATTGCCTCACGATTGTCTATCTTTAATCTATTGAAATCAACCCCAATACCATTGATGAGGGCTACTTTCATCTTTTGGTTAAAATGCTTTTGAACCAAATTATAATCTTCTGGATTGATTGTTATGAATAGATTTGTGAAATAAGACATCAGCTTTTCTATTGGATAATATAACAACCAATTGAGCAAAGGTGCTCCTTTAAAGAAATGAAGTCCATGTGCAAAGTAGGCAACCTGGGGCTTTTTGCCTCTTAAAAGCGCCACAGCCAGGCGTGAAATAACGCCCCCTACGGGTGTATGACAATAGATAATGTCGTAGTTATTCTTTGCTATTAGCTTCTTTAATTGAAAGATTCCTTGTATAGTTTTAAAGGTAAAAGGACTGCGTTTCCAACACATTGCATAGATATTGTCACCTGCTTCTATTGGTTCATCAACAGAACAAGCAACGTCTACCTGCCAATTTTGGGCCTGTAAGTATTGTATTGTTGGGATATGAAACTTGTTTACGTGTCCTCTTCCAACGTTAGCAACTAACAATATCTTCATCTTTTATAACTTTAAAATGTTCTCTTTGCAGTAGAGAAAATATGGGTTTATGGTGCAATAGCAATGACTTTTACCCCTATTTATTGTGCAAAGATAATATGTTCTTGCTGGTTTTGTCTTGAAAACTCTATCTTTATGCTTGTTTAAATGCAAAAAAGTGCGTTTAAAGTGTTAGTCTTTTAGCTGTGTATTGCGTTGCAATGCCGTTGTTAAAGCGCTTTTAATGCTTTCTAAGTCGTTAGTGCTGGGAATAGACTTAGAACGCAATCGGAGTAGAACATCAATTAAATGAAGATGCGAGAAGCAGTAGTATAGCACGCATTTTAGGTAGTTTTTCAGTAGAACTACATGGTAATTGGGAATAATTTCCTTATGCTTTCGCAGCTCTTTGCGTTCTCCTTTCATCGATAATAAATACTTATCGAGATAAGGAAGACCCGAAACACGATAGAACATCAATGGTTTTGCAATGTTATAGAAACGATATTTCGAGAAAGTACGCATCCATAAGTTGTAATCTTCCATGCGAATGGCTCCTTCATCATATGGATTTTGAACGAACCAAGAACGCTTTGCCATGATAGAAGGATGAATAAAGCATTGGTGTTGAATTACATTTGTGATGTTATTGGGGTGCTCTGGATAGCGAATAATACCCGTAATGCCGTTATTTATGTCGATTGTTACAGCGCTACTGCCTACTACATCAACCTCATTATGTTCTTGTAAATAAGCTAATTGACGTGATATTCGCTGTGGAAACATAAGGTCATCGGCGTCCATTCGCATGAAATATTCTCCTTTCGACAATGCAACAAGTTCGTTAAGACGTGCTGAAAGCCCTTTATTTTGCCCGTCGTGAATAACCTTTATCCTTTCATCTTGAAAGCGATAGGCTATATCTAACGATCGATCTGTACTGCCATCGTCTATCAATAACAATTCAAATGATTTGAAATCTTGATTGAGTACAGATAAAATGGCTTGCTCTAAGAAGTCTTGAGCATTGTAAAAAGGAATTCCAATACTTACTTGTATCATCGAATTATAGTGTAATCTTATTTGTTTTCCAATTGTTTTATCACTCTTGCAGGGTTTCCTACGGCCACAGAATAAGCGGGAATGTCTTTCGTTACGATGCTTCCTGCACCAATAATGCAGCCGTCTCCAATCGTAATGTCTTGCAGAATAACAGCATTTTCGCCAATCCATACGTTCTTTCCGATGGTTATCTCGCCTCTACTTGTTATGGGACGTTGGATCGGTGGGGTAGACATTGCCTCGAAAGTAATATCTCCATGCGAGTTATCTGTTATGGTAACGTGTTGTCCAAGAAGGCAGTTTTCGCCTAAAGTGATGCGTTTTAAGGCGGTGATATGGCTGAAACGACCAATATGACAGTTGCTTTTTATATCGATAACTCCATCTTCTATGGGAGTAATCATACAGCTATCGTCTATCACAACATTATCTCCTATGATCATATTGTGATGGTTTATCATAATGATATCATCTCCAAAGAATACTTTTTTACCACATTTTCCAATGAAATTCTTAAGCCATAACGAACGCAATGTCTTGCGTTTGGTACTTAGAAAGTGGCTTGTTGAGGGCGAAATGATCAAAGAAAAGAACTTCATCAGTGCGCAAAAAGCAGAGTATAGAACATCTTTCATTGTTATATTATTATCAATTATAATCGAATCCACGTTGGTGGTATAAGGTCTTTTGTGGCATTGTTCATGCTAATATCATTGTACCAATGTTTCGGAGCGATAACTTTTTTATCGCTATTGTTGATGAGATAAGCCGCCCACCAGCTGAAAGTGCTATTCGAAATGATAGCATGTTTGCAGCGAGTCATGAGGTAAAAGTCCTTTAAATCACAGCTATTTCCTTCGTTTTGAATAAAGGTTATCTCGTTATCATTGAACTTTAAGTGGCTTTTAACCCACTGAATGTCGTTGGAAAAGACAAAGAAATGAACGTTTTTGATATCTTCCTTTATTTTATTAGCAGCGTTTTCAAAGTAATTTAGAGGGCATTCTGCAAATACTTTTTGGTTCTCTTTGTTGAGATAATCACCCCTTCTGATATGCAAAAACACTGCTTCCGACTGCTCAATGGCATTGATATAATCGGCAGAAATATCGTTTATTAGCTGGTCTTCAAACTGTAATGAGGGCGTGAAAGCACTGAAATAGCGATATGATTGCCAGTAACCATCGAAGCAATAAGTGTCGTTAAACGATTGATTTTGATAGTTAGAGCCGTTCTCTATCTTTACTTTTCTGTTCAAAAAGGGAAAGAGAAGCAATAGCTTTCGCATACATCTATAAGCCAATTGTTGTGTGAAAGAATAATGATAAGGCCTTAACTCTGTGTTATGAGATATGCGCAAAGCAGGGAAGAAACGATGTATTTGTAGCTGATTGATATCTAATGCAGGCTCAGAGAAAAAGGAAATAGAGCAGTTATACTTCTCTTTTAGATACTCTCCAAAGAAGTATTGGAACAGTTGATTACCGAAACCGCCCGATAGTTTGATATGTTTTAGAAATTGAGAATCCATAAAATATTTCTATATAGCTCTTTTATTCTACGCTTAATGCGTTGAATGTATGCTGTAGTTGGTAGTTTATCAAAATACTTTCCGCCATGTTTCATCTTATTTCTAATGATGATATAAGGCTCAAAAGGAATGTTACTGCCTTCAGGAAAGCCAAAAGAAGGAGGTAGAATCTTTATCTTCTTGTTGTGAAAAAAATGATTTAAGTGCGACTCATCGTGATAAATTGCGATGCAATTGCGGTCTAAGTCTTTCTTAATATTTTCGCTACAAACGTGTGAAAGACGGTAGAAAGCCTCGTGAGTACCGCCATTTACGCCTCCCATAAAATAGTTATAGGTTTCTCCTTTCGTGTGTTTTATGTAGGCGGTAGAACGCTTTCGCTTTTCATAAGGCAATGAAATAGGGTTGTGTTTGTAGTAATGTCCTGGGTGTAAGACGCCCAATAAACCATTATCTTCAGCCGTTGGAAGGAACATTTCGGGTGTAACTACCTTCTTAAACTCCATGTTTGAGTTGAAGAAAAAGACGTAATCGCACTCTTTTGAATCTTCTTCTGCCTCAATAAACATATCAAAGCGCAATAGAGTATCTAAGGGAAAACCTTGTGATTGCTTGTAATATGTTTTGATATTGTTGGTATCTTGAATGTCAGAAGCATCGGTAAATACATAATATTTCTTTTCAACTTGCGGTAAAAAGAATTGCTCACAACTATCAAAAAAGCCTTTCCAAAAGATGGAATACTTACCTGTGCAGATGTAAAAAATACCTATCTTCATTTATGAAACTTGCTTTTTATAAATTGTTTGATATCGATTCTATTGTTTAGTTCTCTATAACTAAAGAACGTAAAGATAGCCAATAAAATTATATTTGCAACGTAATATAATGACGAATCACGCATAAATAGCGTGCTCATAAATAGACCTAACAACACAATATAGATGCTTTGCAACTTCCAAAAGCTGTTGTTAAACTCCATTCCGTAGTGCTTTTTATATACAAAATAGAGCAATAAAGATACAAAAAGATTACCAATGATCATGGCAAAGCCAATGCCATTGAGTCCAAATAGATAGTAGGCTGCAATGGTAATGATAAAGTTTCCGCCGTTACCCAACAACGCATCGTATATTAAATATATCTTTTTATCGCCATGAGCCAATGGAATATACGACAAAGTGGCCCACATAATGCGGAACAAAAGCGAGAAAGTGATGCACTGAGTGAGCAGCTCTATTGAATAGAACTCTGCCGAAAGCAAAAGCCATAAGATAGGTTTTGTGAAGAGAATGAGTATTACTGAGACAATAGAAATAAGTATAATAAGCAGCTCAGCCTCTTCAGATACAATGTTGTTAAATTCCTTTTTATTGTCAAGAGCCTTCGAAAGACGAGGATAAAAGTCGGCTATTAGGGTTGCAGCAAGTATCGAAAAGTTGCGCATTGTAATGGAATAAGCCGCTTGAAAGTATCCAACATCTTCGATAGAGCCAAAGAATCGAATGAGAATGTTAGTGAGATAGGTAAATAAGTTCATTAAAAGCGAACTGAACATAATGATTATTCCCAGTTTAATCATGGGTGAACCAATAGTCCAAACCTCATTCCAAGAGAGACGAATACGCTTTATGGATAATCTTTTTACATATAAACTATTGATGATAAATGTGATGATAAAACCGCACGAGATGGCTAAAGACACGCCTTTATGATTGAAAAAGTAGAGTAGTGGTATGGCTATTATTACACTACTTATCGCTGCAAATATCGTTGTTTGTGCCAAAGTGTTGAGCCGTTGCATACCTTGTAGAATCGTTGTGTTGCCGTATGACAACAGCATAGCGGAGGCTCCGACAGACAATATCATGAAATCTGTGGTGTGATTATTGGCTACTCCAAACGAAATGTTGCTGAGAACAGGAGCTGCAAAGATGCAAAATAAGAACGCAATAACGGCTAATAAACGGATAAGCGTTCTAAAAGCGGAGATTATTTTTTGCTGTTCTATTGGGTTTTCGCTATTCTGTGACTGTGCAATATCACGAATGGCACTTTGTGGAAGTCCCACACTTGTGACCTGATAGAGGGTGTTGAGCGTGATTAAAAAGATAGAATTGAGAGCAATACCACTAGGACCAAGCAATAAAGCGATAACCTTTGCTCGGACGATTGACATGAGTGCTTCGATGATTTGTGCACCACTCATCACTATTGTAGCCTTTAAAAGGCTTTTATAACCATTGCCCATTAAATCTTCTTTCTTGCGTTTTTAATCTTGTTTTTTAAGCAAATATAATTGAAAAATGAGCTAACAGCACCACAATTTTTCATCAATTGATATTGAGTTGCCATTTCTTTAAAACGAACGCACAGGCTTTTTCCTTTTTGAGAGCTTACAAAGTTGCCCGTGACATTATTGCCATGTTTGCGATAAAGCATTTGAGGTGTTTCTACAAAGCCCACCTTTCCGTTAGCCTTATAAATACAGATAGCCACCCACCAGTCGTGCATTGGGGCATATTGGGCTACTGGAAGCGATATTTCCTTAGCCTTTTTGTTAAACAACATGGTGCAACCTGTGATGTAACCAATGAATGCTTGTTCGGTAAAAGAGTTGAAAATGTAGGGCGAAAAATGAATACTTTTCCAAAAAGAAGCAGACAAAATATTTAAATTTTCGTCTACCAATTGAAGATTAGTGAATACCAATCCTGGTGTTGTTTCGTCGCAATTTAAAGAGCGAAAAGCTGCTATTTCATTCTCAATCTTATGTGGAAGCCACACATCATCTTGGTCGATGAACATGTATAGCGGTGAATCTACTTTTTGAAGAAGCTCCATAAAGTTCATAAAAGGACCGAGATTCTTTCCCTCATTGTCAATGATAACAATGTTATGGTGTTCTTTTTGATAGCTTTCTATTATGCTTATCGTATGATCTGTCGAACCATCGTCACGCACAAACAGCGTCCAATCTGTATAAGTTTGGGCGAAAAGAGAGTCTAATTGTTCACGAATAAACTGCTCTCCATTATATGTTGCCATCAAAATGGCTATAGATGTGCTGTTTTTAATCATGGTTTTAAATAATCATTTCATAAGGTTTGATGTTCTGTGCCAATATAATATTGATATAAAAGTATAGGAAAGCATAAATAGTGATGCCTCCTAATGCAATATATCGCTGTTTGTTGGTGTATAAGAACATCGGAAGTAGAACCAATTCGCTTGCTGCAAAGATGTCTAAAAGACGGAATGCAACGGGCGGAATGTCTGCAATGAAGACCAAGAGAACGAGTCCTACGATGTAAAGTTTAAAGAAAAGATAGAATAAAGAATTGTGTTTGCTCAGCTCTTCTCTATAATAATACAAGGCAGCAACAATGGCTACACGCAATAAAATCACCGTACTAAAGATACTAACTGGCTCGAAATCTTCTGTAGAATAAGCGTTAGACTTCACAGCTATAAATTCAATTACACTGAAAAATGCAAAGAACTCGTCTATATCTATCAAGGTGTGGAAGGCAAAAACAATGGGTATTGCGGCTAAAAATGCCTTTAAATACTTGTCGTTATTGCGCACAATGGGGTAGAACAAGAACAGAATAGCAAACGAATAGTGCAACGATGTAGCCAAAGCAATAAGCCCAAGAGTGATCAATGTTTTGCGTTCTGCCCAATAACTCCACGCTATCATCGTGATACCTAAGGCGGCTCCAGAACGCATTGCGTTCATATTTAAGATGACAAAGTAGGTTGGAAAGAAGAAAAGAAGCGATATCCAAAAGAAGTTGGAGTGCTTATATAGAGCGTAAAACTGTGTTGGAACGGTTATCACGGCATAGATAACAAACATCAACACTGCGCTATTGGTGAGCGAATAAGATATATTAGAGAAAATATAAAAGGTGAATTCGGAAATACCTGAGCCATATTTTGATTCTCGAAGGTAATTCTGATAGTCTTGATCTATATAGGGACTGCGTAGTCCAATGATAAGAATAAAGATCACAATGAGTGTTATCAATGTGATGAAATTGGGCTTTTCTTTAGTAAGTAGAGCACAAAGAAGGAATATAAGGAATATTAAAATATACATATCTTCGTTGGTTCCTTAGTCTGTTTCTTATCGTCTTCTGTATTTATTCTTATTCTATTGGGGCGTAAAACCTATACTATTGAGGTTAAAAAGCAATGCTTTTGCGCATCAATTAGCATGCTTTTACAAGCAAATGTCAATGCTTTTGCGAGTCGTTTTATATCTTATTGAAAACTAATGATTTAGTTGTTCTCTTACACTTCTTGTCCTGTCGCTGGATCAGGTGTGTCTTCTTGCTTTTTAAAGGCACCCTTGTTCTTTAGATAAGTCCATTGAAGTGTTCCCAAGAAGTTGAGTAAAAGAATGATACCAACAATTAAACCACGACGTGGAGAGGCTTTCTTTAAAGGCACAACTGCCGACTGAATGATGGTGAAAGCAGGAGTTCTCTCTTGCACCTTTGCTCTTGCCAATTGTAATTGTTGAGCCAATTGAGAGTAGATATTATACTTTAATTGCATCTCATTCTCTAAATCTGTTTGCTTCAATTTATAAGATTGCAAGATAATATCTGTGTTGGCGTCGGAATAAGAGCCGTATCTTTGACGAGACTTGTCGTAATCTACCTTTGCTTCACGATATAGCTTTTCTGTATAAGACAAGTCATTTCGAGCTTTAGTGGTACGATATTTAATGATATATGTTTGCAAAGCACGTTGCACATAATCTGCAACAGTAGCCGCAATAAGAGGGTCTTGCGCCTTGGTTGTGATGGTAATCATATCGGTTTTCTTATCCACAACGCATTTAAGCATGCCCTTTATGGCGTTGGTTGCATTCTCTTGCTCTTGTGTAAGCTGTATAGCTTCGGTCTTTTGGGTTTGTTTTACAGGAGCACCAGCTTGTGGTTTAGGTGCAAATGGTAATAGCATAAGCTGCTTAATCTTATTCCACCATGCTGTTTTTCGATGTTTTAAAACATAGTCGTATAATGTGGTTGAGAGGCTTCCGTCTTGACTTTGTACCTTTAAAGACCACAAAGGAATGATAAAATCGTCTGAAGCACAGATCTCAGGATATAGCTGTGGGTACACAGCATCGCTGTTGCTCATATTTCCAAGCTTTGCTCCTACCATTGAAGCAAGCGATCCTAAGTTGCCAGAAAGGCCACCTTCTGATGCTTCGGGAGCAAGAACTACGGTTGAGGTGTATTCTTTTGGAATACTAAAAGCTATGACAAGGGCAACCACAAACGATGCACAACTGGTGGCTGCAAATAGCCTTTTATTGTTTAAAACAAGCGTTTTGATTATTTTAAAATCAACAATTGGTTTATTCATTATTGCTTATGTAATTGAAAAAACAGTTTTATTGGTATTGGGTTGTATATCTATGGAGAAATAGAAACTCAAAACTTCTTTGGCTATAACTCTGCACTTTTATGATGATGGAGGAGCAGTTCTATGCAAGTAGTTACCTATACCTATTATAATAACTAACTACAGTCTTCTTTCTTCCTACCTATTTCTATTATAAGGTCGAGTTGAAAAGCTTTGAGTTCCTATTCTTATTTATTTCAATAGATTGGCCATTGTGGCGATCATTGTGGCTATTGAGGCCACAGAAGTGCCGATAGAGAGCCATTGTGTTAATGATTTTCCTGAGCTTTCGGGCTTACTTGGCACGATAATTTCACAGCCTGGGCGAACCTTTGCGTTATGTCCTACCTTCGCAACTGTGCCATTCATGTACACAATATATGTGTGACTCTTCTTCGCTCTGTTACCCCATCCACCTGCTTGGTTGATATACCAGCCTGCTTTTCGGCCCTTTTCGTAAGCCACAGTGTTTGGATACATCACGTCACCGCTAATCTTTACGGTTCCATTATACTCGGGAACGATGATTCTATCGAATTCTCTTAGAACCAAATCGGCATCTCCTCCTGGTTCTTTTAAAGCCTTATCAAGTTCGATACCCACATAATATGTATCGCCTAAATCAAGCTTTTTCATATCAAGAGAATCTTTCTTGCCACTTTGCATCTGTGCCATTTTGATTACAGTTTGCATTCTTAATCGCTCATCGGGAGTGATTCTGCGCTCTAAACGTGCACCAGGTACATAAGCAAGGTCGGTTACTCCGCCCGCTTTCTTAATGATATCGCTGAGTCGTTCGTTCTTACTTGATAGTGTATAAGTACCTGCAAACATCACATTTCCTTCTACTTGGATATTTTGTTGGTGGCTATAACCAGGGCTTTTGCGTACATATACCTCATCGAAGGGCTGTAATTCGAATCCAGGAGTACCGTCAATAACGAATCCTTCCTTTAATGCAAAGGTGTAAGTTTTAGCAATTACGCTATCATTGGTTATGGCTTTAGGATTCAATATACGACGAGCTACGTCTACTTTAATGATAGATGCCTTGTCTTTTAGGCCTCCTGCTTGTAGAATAAAGTCTTCAAGTGTTTCGTGATCTGCATACACATACATGCCAGGATAATTCACTTCGCCATGTATAGTAATTGTTCTTTTGGTCTGCATTTCACTCTTTGTGGGAATAAAAAGAACGTCATTTTTCTTTAAAGGCACGTCAGCAACGCTTCCATCCATTATTCCTTTGACGTCAACTGCAATAACTTCGAGCGTTCTATCACTCTTCATACGATGAATAATAGCACGATTTGTAAATGCTTCTTCGGTTAATCCTTCTGCATGTTCAATTAAAGTGCGTACGCTATTGATGTCTTTTCCGATGTTATACATACCTGGACGGAAGATAGCCCCTTTGATTTCAACCATGTTTTCATATCGATTAATGATTGAATCAACGCCGATAGAGTCGCCATCAGCTAAGTGGAAAGAGTTGATATCGAATTCTCCTATGTTGAAAACAGAATATTCTCTGCCTGTTTTTCGAAGCAAACGAACAGCCTTTGTGTAAGCATCTCCAGTGAAACCTCCTGCATATTTAATGATAGAACCAACGCTTTCGCTTTTCTTCATTTCGTAAATCATTGGGCGTTTCACCTTTCCTGAGATGGTAACCAAGCAGTCGTAAGGACCAACAACGATTACGTCATTGTCCATAAGACGAATGTTTCCTGTTAGTTTTCCATTGAGAATGTAATCGTAGATGTCTACAACTGTAACCAAACGGTTTTGACGATATACCTTAATATTACGCAAAGTTCCGAGGTCGTTGATACCTCCTGCCATATAAAGAGCATGGAATACGGTAGCAAAAGCAGAAAGGGTGTATGTTCCGGGCACTTTAACTTCACCCATAACATTCACCATCATGGTCTTGGTTTGACCCACTGTAAGCTTTGTTTTCGAGCTACTATAACGTGCACCCAATAGCGAACGCACCTTAGCATTAGCCTGTTCGACAGTTAATCCGCTCACTTTAATAGGTCCAAAGTCTTCTATTGTCACCTCACCATCAGGTGAAACAACAACATTAAAGGTCTTTTGTGAAGCGCCATAAACATCAATTATGACGTTATCTCCAGGTCCTAATACATATCGTTGAGGCGTTGCTATATTCATGTTAGGCTCAAACGACAATTCTTTATTGTTGAAGATATCTCGTCCGAACACTTTTTTCTTCATCTTACTCTTCTCATCAAGCAACTCTTTTAACCATTCAATAGAATCCTTAGGAGTTAAATAAGATAATTCTTTTTGCATCAATAAGAATTCAGGATCTTTCTCATTGATTTCTATTCTGTCTGCACTATTACGCTGAATGCGATTGTTTGAATATTTATTTGCTGCGCTATTGGCTGCATCTTGTTTGTTTTTACGCATTCTAGAATCATCTGGTTGCAATGTTTCATCACTTACATTGCCGAGTCCTTTTTGATTCATTTGACGGTCGTATTTATCCTTTAATCTTCTAATTTGGGAGATATCTACACCGCTTTGCATCAGCTTTGTAACGATTTGCGCTTGAGATGAGCCTGCTTTTTGCTCTCTTTGAATCATTCGAATCACTTGATCATCGGTCATTCCAGATTGTGCATACAAGCATTGAGCAGCACTTATCCATAGAAATATGCAGAAAAATAGTTTTCTCATGAATATATATCTTGTCTTAAATTCTCTGTATTTATAAATAAAATGAGGCGTTGGGGTATAGTCAATTTATTGCTATCGGTTCGGCCTTAGTATATATTTATTAACGCTTAGAGTTGTTTTTTGTTGTGTAATTATTTGCCTTTATGTAATAAGGGGTTGAAAACACCCTTGCAAAAGTAATAAAAACTTCTGAAAATCAATTAAAGAATAGGTGTTAATATGGGTGGAAGAGCGGCGATTTTTGCTTTCATATAGCTATAATTAGTATGTAGAAGTGTAGCAATTGCGTTTTTGTTGTTATAGCTTTGTATGGTGAAACGAAAATAACTGATTGACAATTGCTTTGAAATGAGCATGAGTAGGCAACCTGATAGCAGAAAGATAGTATTCCTAATAATGTGTTATAAGACTTCCTTTCTATGTATGTTAAAAGGAAGTTTTTAGGGTACTGTGAACCAACAGGATTTCATCTTCTTTGTATGTCTTATTTTACTGGATGTAAATAGAGTAGAATGTGTGTTCTTTTGTGGTATGAAGAAAGAGAAAAATAGAGTGGACTTGAGGGCAAAAATAAATGACTTCAAATAGCGAACTTTATGTGCTTTCTAAAGAATAGTTGAATGTTTTGTATCTTATTTGAATTCAGTTAGATGCGGATTTAATAGCTATTGGCTTTTAAGTGTATTTATGTTTCGTGAAAATCTTGATGATTAGACTCGCTTATGCTCCTTTTTCTAGATTTATTTTGTAATATAAAAGTCACAAAAATACGTTTGTATTTTCTTTGTTTTTTTTGTCTCAATTATTTTCGGTTATATTCTTATTCCGTTTTGTTTCCATTTTCTTTCAATATAAATAGGTAGATGTTGGGATTCATACTAATTTATATTTGTGCATCTTATTGTAATATTTATTTATGTTCTCAAGATATTATTACTATCTTTGTAATGTAAGAGTTAATAATTTTCGTGTACAAAATCGTGTACGAGTTATTTTATCTTTGTTTTTTTAAGCATGCAAATTGCATGGCAAAAGCATTGCTATTACAGTAAAACTCCATTGCTTTTACATTATAAAAGCAATGGAGTTTATATGAATTTTGTATTGATTGTGGAGCTGGTGGCTCTATTTACCTATATATCTATGGAAATCACAAATCATCAAAAGTGCGATAAATAAAGGGTTTGACAAGATTTTGATATTTTATGATATACAAAGATAACCTAAAAATCGTGTACAAAATCGTGTACGTGTCATTTTTTTAAATCAAATCAAACTTGTTCATTTCTTTTCTCTTTAACTCGTCCACAATTGCAACATAAGGTTTCATCGCTTCATAGTCAGAGTGTCCCGTCCATCTAATAATTACTTCTACAGGTATTCCTAATTGCAACGCTGTAACTACAAAGGTTCTTCTTGCACAGTGAGTAGTTAAAAGCTCATATTTTGGATAGTATTCATCAAAACGCTCATTGCCTTTATAATATACAACTCTTGTAGGTGAGTTTAAGCCTGCAAGTTTGCCAAGTTCTTTTAAGTATTTATTGTACTTTTGATTAGAAATAACAGGTAAAGCAGGTTTATTCATAGAGCTATTATCTTCATATCTTTTCAAAATCTCACGAGCGTGAGTGTTTAGCTCAATTACTAAAGCGTCAGTGGTTTTTTGCGTTACAACGTGTATATTATTATTATACACATCTGAACGCTTTAACGCTTTTGCATCTGAATAGCGCAAAGAAGTATAGCAGCAGAAGAGAAATACATCTTTTACATGTTGAAGATGCGTTAAATCTTTGGGAACTTCAAACTCACGAAGTTGCTTAAGTTCGTCAAGGCTTAGGTATAAAATCTCTTTTTGGTTTCCATCTGTGCCTTTTAGTTTTGGCTTAAATTCATTATCTGCATTGCCGTGATAATAGCCTTTGTTTCTTGCCCAACGTAAAAACCAACGTACAAACTGATAATCTTTTAACGCTGTGGTATTTCTTAAGCCTGTGCCAAGTAGATAATTTATGAATAGTTGAAGCTTTTCAGTTGTAATTTGCCCAAAAGTAATATTGCCTACAGCTGATACAAAGTGCTTTTTTATTGTAGCGTTTTTCTTGTATGATGAATCTGTCCAGCTATTCTTTTCACCTACCACCGCTATATATTCAGTAAAAGCATCTTCAATAGTGATTGCATGGACATCAAAAATAGACGCCTTACCAACAAAATGGTTGAATAGCTCTTTTACATCTTGAGGTGTTGGGATTTTCTTTTCTATTAGCTCATAGCGTGCAAATACTTCATTGATTCTTGCCTTGTATTCCTCGATAAGGCTATTTATTTCGCTTGCATCTTTAGCTTTACTAGTGGCACATTCTCTTTTTGCATCCCAATGCTCCTCAAATATTTTTTTATCAAGTGGAAAATCCAAAGGTTTTTGACCTTTGATAGTCACACGCATACGAATAGCAAAAGCAGTAGCTTCAACTAGCGTTCTTTTGTGCAGAATAAATCTTATGCTTCTTTTTACGTACATACGGCTAAAACTAAAATAATAAAGTTAAAATGATACATTGCAAATTTAATATATTACTTCCAATAAAGAGTAATAACAGCTATATATATTTATTGTATATATATAATAATGTATATAGAGTAATTTATTTGTATTATCTTTGTACTCGTTTATCAAATTCTTATTATATTTGTAATGCCTAAAATTTATTAGAATAATAAAGTTTTTTAATCGGTGGAGTTTGCGAAAATTCTGCCGTTTTTCTACCTTTTAGAGGGCTGAAATGTTAAAACTTAGTTAAAATAGCATTGTTTGAAAAATTATTTGAAAAAATGTTTGCAGTTTTCAAATAAAGTCACTATCTTTGCAATGTAAAATTTAAACAACAAGTCAAACAATTAAAATTTAAGAATCATGATAACAATTAAATTCAACGAATTTGTAGAAAACAATTTCAATGCAAACAGAGTAAACGAGTTAAGAAATGGAACTTCAATTCTTACAGGTTTCAAAAACTTTCAAGAAATTGAAGAACTTGCAAGAGAATTCAAAGATGATGAAACTTTCGTCGAAGTTGCAGAATTTGAAAACGGCAAAAACATCGGCAAAGCTTTCGCTCCTTTCAAACTTTACACAAAAGCACTTAACGGAGAGTTCTGCAATGGAATGCACGTTGACGAAGTAAGCGAAGATAAGTTTTCAGTTACATGTGATGGCTGCGATGAACCTTTCGCAATCTACGACAAAAATAGCGTTGACTATGAATTTGACGGAACAACACACGAAATTGGAATCGTTTTTAAAACTTTAGAATACTAATCAAAAACAAAAGGGGTGGATTTTCACCCACCCCTTTATAAATAAAATATTAACCCAATAAAAAAATAAAGATATGGCAACTCAAGAATTAAAAAATATCGCAAAAGCAAATGGTTTGGAAGTCGCAAATGTAGGTTTTGCAAAAGTAGCACTCTATGGCTTTGATAATTTCGAGCAGGCAGAAGATTTTGCAGGCAAAAATAACCTAGAGGTTGTAGAAATAAAGAAAAAAGGCAACGGAAACTTTGAATATAGCACTTGCTGTATTGATTATGGATATGATGTAGTAGAAGCTTACAAGAATAGAGGTAACTACGTTTTATTCTTCAAAGGCGATGCAGAAGACTTCCAAGAATATGAGATTGACGAAATCCTAGAGTGGATGAAAGAGGAAGAAAAGAGCGAAAAAGAAATCGAAGCATTTTTAGCAGAAATGAACGAAGTAAAAGCAAAAATCGAAAATCTTGCAGACGATGAATTTATTGCAAAAGATTACGATGGTAATTTTACGGATGTCTTGAAAAAACATAGTACTTGCATCTATAATGATTCTAGCGATACAACTTATTACATTGCCGTAATGCTACCTGGTTATGATGGAGAGTAAATAATAGAGTAGGGGGGAATCCCCCTACCTTTAAATAAAAAAAACAATAACATGGAACGATATTTATTGCAAAAATCGAAAAAGCATGAAAATTGGTATGTAGCTACTGACACGATAGCGGGGATTGTCGTTAAATTTGAAAAAGGCAAATTCAACGAAACCCAAAAAGCAACGATGTTAGAGGATTTAAATTTTCACAGAAGCACGCCTACGAGATTAGCAACGGCAATGAAAGATTTAACCGAATGGCTAATAAATAACCATTCAGATGTTTTACAAGATTAAAAAAGAAAGGGTAAAAAGATGAAAGAAGAGATATTAAGAGGTGGCGCAAGAGAGGGAGCGGGTCGCAAGCCACTCAATAAAAAAGCCGTTCAAATTCGCATGCGTGACGATGTAAAGCAGATGCTTGTTGATTATGCAAATAAAGAGCAAATCACAATGACAGATGCAATAGAGAAGCTAATTCGAGAAGCTGCAGCTCGTTAAACTTGTAGCATTTGATTCTTAAATTTTCAACCCCTAGCATTTAGTTGCTGGGGGTGTTTTTGTATAATAAATAACCCCCTATCGGTGAGGATAGAGGGTAAGTATAACTATATGCTTTATTTCTTTATTTCTTTACTTCCTTGCCAGCATCTAAAAAAGTCGATATAATAGCTATCGTAGATATACCTCCAAACACACCAGCAAACCAAGGCCTATTCAGGCTAAGAGCTTTCCATGAAAAAGCAATAATTGATAATAGAGATAAAAACGCAAACATCATACCCCACAAATTTAATCTTGACGCCTTATGTTCGTCTGATTTTAACAACTCCATTTTTGATTCTTCCATATAATGGCGATGCTTCTGCTCTTTTATAGTTGCATCTATAATGCAAGTTATTATATTAGGGTCAATTCTTTTATATGCTTCTAAATCCTGTGGACTCGGCAAAGCATTATCATCAACTGTTACTATTTGATTGAGTTGTTTGCCTATTGTTTCTCCTTGGACTATCTCAGTTTCCGTTCTGCTTATTGATTGTTTACCCATGTGTTAAAATGGTTTTATTAATTGCTTTGTGCATATCTGATGCTATTTTCTTCCTATCTTCAATAAGATTTTCTTTATCTGTATGGCGATTACTAGAATTGTCGAGGACTTCCTTTCTTATCTTTTTTATCTCCTCCGATTCTTGGGTGTATTTCCCTTTTACCGAAAGTTGAAAAATGTGCATTCCATTTGAAATAAAATTCCACATTTGTTTTAAAATAGTCATTACCATATTTTCACTTTTTACATTTGTCCTTGTTGCAAAGGTAAATCTTTATAGGATAAGAAGCAAATAAAAAGCATCTAATTTTGTTAAGTTATGGTCTTATTTTACCTTACTTTGCAAAGTAAGTGCTTTTTCAAGTCGTTTTTTATATTTAGTTACATCGTGTGGATAGAAATAGAACTTTTTAAAGCCGTCCACCATATTATAAAGTCCCTCACACGTTTCTACTGCTTCTAAAATAGCTTCTTTGCGTTCAGGATTTGCGTTTATCGCTTGCTCTGCCCTGTAAAGATTCTCTTCTGTTGCTACTTGGATAACTTTTTCGATAATGGCGATTTCTGAATTGTAGTCTTTAATCTTTCGATACAGCACCATTAATCGCTCCATGCTATATAAATAGTTGTTTAAAGATAAAAGTGTAGCTTTTTCACCATTAGCTATTGCTTGCTTGTATTCAGAGATAGCTCCATCTATGTCTTTCTCTTTTTCAAGCGCAATGCCTTTACCTTGATGGTTCATAACGGTTGAAAATTGTTCTTCCCACTCTTTGTTTCTTGCTCTAAGCTCTTCTAGGGTTGGTTCTTTTTCATTTTCCATAAAGATGTAGTTTTATTTTGTTATTTATTCCACCTTGCACGAATAACCTAAAACTTTGTGCATTCTCATTATTTTTGATTTTGGAATATCGAAAGGTGCGTAAACTAGTGCACCATCGGGGTACGTTTCAGTGTTAGTTGAATAAGCTCTAATGGCATCTTTTAGGTTGTGTATTTTCTTTGTTACTCGATATTCGCTTGTTTCAATGACATATATTGAACCATTTACAAGCAGTGACATATCTTCAACTTGACGGCAAAATAAAACACATCCTGATGGATATTCTGCCATGCTTTCACCTATATGTTTAATAGCTGATGTTGCTTTGATAAAAATATCACCAGCTTTTATCATTGATGTTGGATATTCAACTATATCTGTTGGTATTTGATAGTTGTCTAATCCTCCTTTGGTTTGTGTTTCTCCAAAATAGGGAATTAACGAGCCATCGGGATAATTGTGAGCTTCCTCGAGTGGAATTTCTTTTATTTGGTCATCTTGTGTGTCAGTTTTTAGCATTTCGCCCTCACCTGTCAAAAGCCATGCAGGTGATAAACCAAAATGGTTAGCCCAAATTTCCGCTTGTTCCTTTCCAAAAGCTCTTTTACCCTTAAATAATGAATTAATATAAGCAGTGGAAACGCCTAGCTTATTTGCTATGTCTTTTTGCGTAATCTTTTGACTATCAAAGAATTTACGCAAATCATCTTCTAATTTTGCCATAATTTATTATTTAATAAAAGTTAAAATCAATCATTTTGCTTGATTTTTATTTTGTAGATTAACCATTTTGCTTTACCTTTGCAAACGTAATCAATTACGAAACACTTCGTAAGAAATACAATTGCAAATATAGTACATAGAAATGAGAATTACAAGAAAAATACCAATAATAAAAATATCAAGAGATGATTTATTGAAATTGTCTGTTGAATTTAAGATAAAACCGAAGTGTATTTATGATGCGCTAGCCTTTCGCACAGTGAACTCTGATTTATCAGAAATGATAAGGCAAACAGCTCTCAAAAAATACAATGGAGTTGAAACTGAATTGGTAAAAGTGTACAATCTCACTACAAAAGATTAAGCAAAAAAACAAAAACATCTAGGAGCACCGAACTTGCAAGGCTGTTTTGAGCACCTTAACCAATATATAGCAAGAAGTGAAGTTAATAGGCTACAGGCAATAACCACCTAAACGTTCTCAACGTCGACTAGATGAGGCTATATGAGGTCATTTCGTGTTGGCTCGATTCCAGCAATAGTCACTCAACGGAGAAAGATGATACATAGATTAAAATTGTTTATGATTTCAAATTAATTTAATGTTTAAATGTTTGGCGTAACATTGGCGATGAGCACTGTCTGTGAAGATGGTGCTTATTTCTTTTAATCTTTCAATACTACATCTTTTCACCGATAAAATGAAATAAAAACAAACAAATCAACTATAAAATGATAGCATTATTAAAGAATTGGCGATACCAAACATTAATGATTATCGCTTTTATTACAATCGTAGGAATTTTGTCAGTACCACGTTCACATGAGAATTGGTGGGTGACATTAATTACATCGAAAGTGATAGGTTTTTGCGCTGCTTTTGCTTATACAAAGCTATTCTTAAAGTGGTCAAAAGACGGCAAATTACCCGAGTTAGAACAATTAATTAAGGAGGATTAATTATGATGTCAAGAGCGTTGCTCGAAGAAGCAGAAAAGACAAAAGAAACTTTGAATAAAAGAATTATCGACATGACAGTTGGTGAGTTCTTGGAGGTGCTAATAAATGCATCTAAAAGTTCTTTATTTGAAAGCGACACTAAGCAAAAAGAACCTCAATTTGTTTATGGTGTTGCAGGCTTTGCACAACTTCTAAATTGCTCAATTCCAACAGCAAATAGAAAGATAAAAAGTGGAAGATTTGACAAGGCGACCCATCGAGATGGTCGTAAATTAGTCTTCAATATAAGCAAAGTATTAGAAATAATGAAAGTTGGATAAAAACAATATAAAGAAATGAAAATAATTTTATTAAAGAGCTTATCTCTTGTAAACTTCAAGGGCATAAGACAACTCACTATCGATTTTAACGATGTTTGCAGTAGTATTTTAGGCAAAAACGGAATTGGTAAAACAACCATATTCGATGCGTTTACTTGGCTTCTTTTTGGTAAAGATAGCAATAGTCGCAAAGTTTTTGATGTTAAAACTTACGACCAAAATGGCGTTATCATACCCAAAATAGCACATGAAGTTAGAGGTGTGTTAGTCGTTGATGGTGAAGAAATTACACTTGTTCGCAAACTCAATGAAAAATGGGTGAGAAAACGTGGTACATCGGAGGAAGTTTTCACAGGAAACGAGGAAGAACGCTATTATAACGATGTTCCAATGAGCGTAAAAGAATGGAATGATGCTATTGATGCAATTTGTCCCGAGCAAATATTTAAGTTCATCACCAATCCTTTTCATTTCACTTCTCAAAAAATGGAAGTTCAGCGAGCAATGCTTTTCGATATGGCAGGTAAAATATCTGATGAGGATGTGGCAAAAGGCAATAAGGATTTTGAAAGCTTGCTTAAAAATCTAACAGGTAAAAAGATGGAAGAGTATAAGAAAGAAATTTCATCAAAGAAACGCAGAATTAAAAGCGAGTTAGATTCTATTCCTGAACGCATTGATGAACGTATGAGAGACATGCCCGAGAATAGAAATTGGGCTGAACTCGAAGAAGAAAAAGCATCAAAAGAAAGCGAGTTAAAAGCTATTGAAAGTCAGCTTTTAGACATTTCAAAAGCTTATGAAGCTAGTCAGAAAGAGCGTTTGCAAAAGATAAAAGAAATGAACGCTGTAAAAACAGAACTCTATAACTATGAAATGGAGTTACAAAGTGCAGATTTGCGAGCTTACCACTCAAGGAAAGAAGCAAAACAACAGTTCATTGATGAGCTTGCTAAGCTAGAAGCAAGAAAGAGAGAGTTAAGCAATCTAATCAAAGCAAAAGAAGAAATGATAGCTCTCTGCAAAGATAAGCGAGAGAAACTTATTAACGAGTGGAAAGAAATTAACGCTCAAAAGATAAGTTTCAGTGAGGATGAGTTTGTTTGTCCTACTTGCCATAGACACTTTGAAGTGGAAGAAATTCAAGCAAAGCAAACAGAATTAACCGAACGCTTTAACGAGAATAAAGCTAAGCATCTTGCAGAAAATAATAAGGCAGGCTTAAATAATAAAACGACAATGGAGGGTTTGCAAAACGAGATTGCAAAGCTAAATGATGAACTTCAAAATACGATTGCAAGTATCGAAGAAAAACAAGCAAATCCAATATTGAAAGAAGAAATTTTGCTACCTGATAATTCAGACGCCATCAAGTCTGATGCAAAATATATCGAATTGCAAAACAAGATTATTAAGTTGCAAGATGAGGCTAATAGCGAGGTGAAGACGGCAAGCGATATAGAACTAAGACAACGCAAAGACGAGCTAAGCAAAGACATTCAAACTATTACTTTCACTCTTCGCACAAAAGAAACTATAGATGCTTGCAATAAGCGCATTTCAGAACTTGAAACGATGATGCAAAACCAAGCAGAAGAGCTTGCTCAACTCGAGGGCATTGAGTTTACAATCCAAAAATTCTCAAAAGCAAGAGTTGAAGCAGTGGAAGAGAAAATTAACAGCATGTTTGAACATGTTAAATTTAAGATGTTTGAAACTCAAATCAATGGTGGTGAATATGAAACTTGCGAAGCTGTTTTAGATGGTGTTCCATATAATATGCTAAACAAAGCTGCTACTTATACAGTTGGACTTGATATTATCAATACCATTTGCAAAAGCAAAAATATCTGTGCTCCAATCTTCATCGATAATTGCGAAAGCGTGCAAAATATTATACCAACACAAGGTCAGCAAATACGCTTGTATGTGAGTGATAACGAAACAATAACAGTTAAATAAAACAACTATGTCAACAGAATTAGCAACAAAACAGAATCAACCGATAGATATTCTAAAAGCGGTTGTTAGCGCACCATCAGTGCAATCTCAATTCACTAATGCTTTGGGTGAACATAAAGATGCTTTTATAGCATCTTTAATTGACCTTTATGCGAGCGATAAGGCTTTGCAAACTTGCAAGCCACAAGATGTTGTAAAAGAAGCTTTAAGAGCTGCAACATTGAGACTACCACTAACTAAAGGGCTTGATTTCTCAAGTATTATCATCTTTAATATTAGTGTTAAAAACCCAGATGGGACATGGAATAAAGTTCCTACACCAACCTTTATTATTGGCTATAAGGGTTTTATTCAATTGGCGATGCGTACAGCTCAATATAAAACATTAAATGCAGACTTTGTATATGAGGGAGAGCTTCGAAAAGTGAATAAGCTAACGGGTGAAATTGCTTTTGATGGCGAGAAAAAATCGGATAAAATTGTGGGTTATTTCTGCTATTTTGAACTACTCAATGGTTTTTCAAAAACTCTTTATATGAGTATTGAAGATATGGCGAATTATGCTTTACGCTATTCACCATCGTTCAAAGGTAAAAATAAGCCCTTACCAGAGGAATTAATTAAGGCAGCTCAAAGTAATCAGCCTACCTCAAAAGTGGGTTGGGAGGGTAATTTTAACGACATGGGGTTAAAAACCGTAATAAGACGTCTGCTTTCAAAATATGGCTATTTGTCTGTAGAAATGCAAACCGCAATTTCTAGCGAAGTTTCAGCCGTTCAACAACAACAGCAACTTGTCACTGTTCAAGCAGAAGAAAGAAAGCCTATCATGCTTGATGAAACTCAATATGAGAAAGTAGACACGGAGACAGGCGAGATTACAAACGAAGCTCCAGCGACAGAAGAAGAACAACCACAATACTAATTAAAACAGATGGAGAGCTAAGCATGAAACTAAAATGTCTAAGTTCAGGTAGTAAAGGTAATTGCTACATCTTGGAAGCTAATAACGGCAAAAAACTAATCATAGAGTGTGGTATAATGTTTAAGCAAATTCAAGAAGCATTGAATTTTAGCTTTAAAGATGTTGTTTGCTGTTTAGTTTCTCATAGGCACCAAGACCATGCAAAGGCTCTCCAAAGCTTTTTAAAGTATGGTGTTAGGGTTTTGTCAATCGAAGATGTTTTTGCATCACAGAGCTTAAAAAACAAGCCTTTCTGCAAAGTAATTGAACCGATGCACGGCTACATTGTTGGCGATTTTAAAATATTTGTATTGCAAATGAATCACGATGTACCATGCGTTGGCTTTATCATTGAGCACGTAGAAATGGGGCGTTTACTTTTCGCCACAGACACCGCAGATATAGAAGATGAGCTACCACAATTAGACCATATAATGATAGAATGTAACTATTCAAGTGATGTCTTAAATTATAATATTGAAAGTGGAGTTGTTCACGCTGAAATGGGTAATCGATTAGCGATTAGTCACATGGAATTAAGCACCTGTAAGCGTGTTTTAATTGAGGGTGATTTGAGCCAAACAAAGGAGATTATTTTGCTTCATTTAAGCTCAAATAATAGCCGTGCAGACGAGTTTAAGCAATGTATAACTAAAGCTACAGGCAAAGTTGTATATATTGCTGACAATAAGTTGAATATTGAATTAACAAAAGAACCTTATTAAAATGAGAAATGGATGGATTAAAATAGACCGAAAAATTATCGACATGGAGGGCTATTTTGGCGAGAAATTTACAAGAATTCAATGTTGGCTTGATTTGCTTCTTCTTGCAGAGTGGAAAGATGGAAATGTAATTTATATAAGAGGTAATAAAGTAGTTATTAATCGTGGTGAAATAGCGATGCCTATAGCAGAGCTTTGTAAGCGTTGGAAGTATTCAAAATTGACTGTGAGAAAAAGACTACAAGAATTTGTAGATAGTGGAATGATAGTTATAAAAAAGACACGAATAATTAACACTATAACCATCATAAACTATGACAAATACCAATCTGTTGAAAATGTAGACGAAACAGAAGTTGGTAACTTTTCGTATAACAATTTAGATGTAAAAAGTAACCCACAAAAACAAAGCGTAAGTAATACATTATCAACAATATACAAAGGTGACGATTTTATAAGTGACCCACAGAATGACCCACAGAGTGACCCACAGAATGACCCACAGAGTGACCCACAGAATGACCCACAGAGTGACCCACAGAATGACCCACTATATAAGAAGAAAGAAAAGAATATATTATTATCTTCATCAACAGCGCACGCACGTACGCACGAGGGAGGTTTTGTCGGAGAACTTTTGAAAGAGCAAATTTGGATAGAGCAAATGTGCATGAAGCATAAAATTAGCAAAGTGGATTTAGAAGCTTGGCTAAACGAGTTCCAACTTGACGCTGAATGCAGAGGTAAAAAACACGACAATATCAGTGATGCAAAACAGCACTTCAACGATTGGCTAAGAATACAACTAAAAATTAAAAACGATGCAGACGATAGAAAAGAATCAAAAATACAACGTAGAGGTTTTGAAAGAGCTGTTAGCAAGGCGGAAGATTACACACACACGTTTTAAATTACCGATGACCACCGAACAGGCTAATGACTTGCTAATAGCAGCTTATCAAGCAGAAGTACAAAACAGACATCGTGAATATATCGATGATGAAGTTACAAAAGCCAATATCAAAAGCGTTGCTAAATGTCTTACAAAAGACAATCCTAAGTTTGGTATAATGCTATGCGGTACTTGTGGTAATGGTAAAACAACTCTCTTGATGGCTTTTCAAAATGCACTTAACTACCTTTCAGATGCTAGATATTTTGATGAGCGCAAAGGCATAAGAATAATAGATGCTAAAGATGTTGCAAGCCTTATGAAAGGTGATAATACACGTGCTATACGTGAGACCGACATGTTAGGAATTGAAGACATGGGGCGAGAAGCCACCGATGTAATGGATTACGGAAACGTCTATAGCCCGATGATTGATTTATTAGAATATCGCTATAATAATCAACTCTTCACGTTCATAACTACCAATCTCACAGGCAAAGAAGTGAGAGCAAAATACGGAGATAGAATAGCAGATAGATTTAATGAAATGCTAGAGGTTGTCATCTTCAAAAATTCAACATATCGCAAATAAAGCGATTTAAGACGTTATTTTGTGTTGTGGTTATAACTTGTACCAAACAAACAAATAAACCCAACAGAAGAAAAACAAATAACATTCTGACAAATTTTACAAATCAATTCACATAAAACCAAACAACAATGAAAGTAAAAGTAAAGAAATTAGTCCCAAACGCAGTGATACCACATTATGCAAAAAGCGGTGATGCAGGCTTAGATTTAACTGCAACGAGTGTAGAAGAAAATGAGACAACTATAACTTATGGTTGTGGACTTGCTTTTGAGATACCAAAAGGATGTTTTGGCTTGGTTGTTCCAAGAAGTAGCAACTCAAAGAAAACATTACTTCTAACTAACTCTGCAGGTGTCATTGATAGTGGCTATCGAGGTGAGGTTACAGCGGTTTTCAAGAAGACTGAATACCCAACAAAAGCCTATGAAATAGGCGAGAGATTTGCCCAAATGATAATACTTCCATATCCGCAAATCGAGCTTGACGAAGCCGAAGAATTAAGTGCTACTGAACGTGGTACAGGTGGATATGGCTCGACAGGTAAGTAATTTGTTTTTATTTCGTCATATTAATATTTTAATTGTTAGAAATGCTTAGAGTGCCGTTTGCGAAAATAGCACTCTTTTTTGTCATGTAACTTGTAGAGCGCAGTCCGTGAGGATAGCGTTCTTTTTAATTAAAAACAAACATAAAATGAAGACAGAAACTAATAATATTCACCACGTTTGCAAATGTACAGGTCAAAAATTTACATTTGATGAGTGGGGCAAATATCTAAAGGAAAACCACGATGACATCGTCCATCGATACAAAAATTTTTACTTTAATATTTTTGATGTTTGCTTGACCCCAAATGTGAAAATAGAATGGGCAAATAAGTTCTGTAATTTTGAAATTACAACAGCGCAATCAGACAATGAGCGGTGGGATTTTGGCTGTTCCTACAACTTCTACAATGGGGGAGGTTGTCACGGTGCTACTTACGTGGTAAAAAACGATGGATTTGCAAGTGAAAAGGAAGCAATTCACTCTGCATTAATTCAACTAAGTGAATTTTGCCAACGTGTTATCAGTGAAATTCAATTTGTAGGTGGAATTCCTGACGAAGAAGAGGGCGTACAAAAGAGTACACCTGTACTAGCAGAACTAAAAAGGGCGTTTGCCAAATTAGCCTACTATAAAGAGCTTTTTAACCCCCGCCAATTAGAATTATTTTAATCATATAAAAACAACACATAAAATGAAAAATATACCCAAAAGGATATTCCTCAATCTTGGTGAAATCGAGTATTCAGGAGTAAAAGATTTTAAAGAGCTATCAGATGTAACTTGGAGCGAAGACAGGGTTTTTGATAGCGATATTGAATACATACGAGTAACTAAAACTAAAAAGAAATAAAAGAATGAAAGCAATAAGAGAAGACACTGGCTACAAAGACATAAACGGAAAAAATGTCTATACAGGTGACACCATAGACTTTTGTTGGTGGAGTTGTGCAGGAATGGTGGAGACGCACATTATAGGCACTATTCGAAAACGAAAAGGGAAGCTTGTATTTTTATGCAAACAGGGGCAATTTTCGCTCTCAACGCTAAACTTCGACAGTGAATGTGATTGGGAGATAATTTATAAAAAGAAATAAAACAAATGACACACGGAGAATTTTTAAAGGCTTTAAAAGCCGAAAAGAGCTTTTTAAAATGGCTCTTTAAATCAAAGAAAAAACGAGAGCTAAAGGTAAAAGAACTCATAAGAAAGCGTTACGGACATTTGGAGGGACGTTTTTGTAAAATAGAAAACGTTTATTATTACATCGTTGCAGTAGAGGGTGATTTTACAAATCCAAAGCAAACCATGCCAATAAATCCAATCCTTATGAGATTGCACGAAATGCGAAGTTCAATGATGAATGAAATACGAGGGTTTCATTTGTGCTTTGCTACATCTCCTGTTGATTGCTTTAACGTGCAAAAAATAGAGAGCAATCTAATTAGCAAAGAGGAGTTTTTTAACCATATAAAAAACCTTGTAGCTGAAATGGAAAGTAAATTTTAAAAGCGTTGAGATATGAAACCATATAGAATTAAGCATAAACCAACAGGGTTGTATTATCAGCCCACAATTAACGGAAATAACTTATCAAAAACAGGTAAAGTTTATTTGACAAATAACAGTGTACTAAAAGGAAGCAAAACTTTCATTTTTATTTCACTTAATGAACGAGGTAAACTCTACAAGGAGTTTGGAAAATACTTTCCAACCCTAAAACCTGACCCTTTATATATGACAGGCAGAGTTGCTAAAACAGAATTTGAAAAAGAAGAATTGTAAAAAAAAAACAAGCTATGACAAGTAAAAAGAAACTTTATAAAATGGGTGTTTTGTCATTGGTGGAACGTGCAGGCGGTGAAACCGAGATATTAGAGCAAATAAAAGAACGGCAAAAGTTAGGACAATTAACAAGCAAGCAGGCACACGACCTAAGACAAGCAATAAAGAAAGTGTGTCAAGAAAAAGATGCTATAATTGAGAATATGAGCAAATTCCTATGTTTAAAAGATTAAAGGATATAAACGATTATTATTGTAATAAATATAAAGGAAATTTATAACTATGGAAATGAAATATATAAAAAAATTAATTCTATGCTCAATTTTAGTATTAATGGTATCATCTTGTGGCTATGAGATTAGGAAGAAGCCTGAACCTCCAAAGCCCAAATTAACAAAAGAGCAAATAAGAAAGCAAGAATATGAGCAACGATTGAAAGATTATGAAGTAGTGTTTTTGTTTGAATGCAATGGCGTAAAAGTGTATCGTTTTCGAGATAGCTATACAGGTGAAATAGTCTATTTCACCAACGCAAATGGAAAAACTTATTACGAATATACTAAAAGTAAAGGAAAATTTTCCGTCACATGTAAGGTTCAATCGCTAAACACAAAGAAATAACATGGAAAGAAACTACAGAATTTAAGAAAAGGAGGTACAGAATGAAAGCATGGGTAGCAAGAGATAAAGACGGGCTATGGCTGTTTACGCAGAAGCCTATTTTAGATACATACGATAGAGGAGACATACCGACATTCTTTTGGACCTCCGAGCGAGACGCAGATTTAGAGCTGCCTAATTCGGAATTTCCCGAAGTAACATTTGAAAACTCTCCGCAAGAAGTGGAGATAAAATTAAAGAAATAAGAATATGGATATAGACACATCAAAAGGAGTGTATTACGTCATTGATGCTAATACGGACTACAAAATAAGAGAAACACTTAATTTGGCACGAGCAATGGCAAATAAAAGTTATCCCCACTTGATTCAGAGTATAGATTTTGCCATAATGCAGCATAACAAGAACACGCACACAATAGCAAGAAGTAACGGGAAAATATCAATAAAAGATGAAAATACCTGAGTTGTCTGAATAAAAACTTAAGAAATATGAAGAAGATAATGTTTAATAATAAGTACCTCCTCACGCGGTTGGTGCTTACTGAACGGAAGACAATGACAAGGCGTGTTTTGAAAGGCAATACCCAAAAGCACCTGCCTTATAAGATTGGGGATGTTGTGGCGATAGCGCAGAGTTATAAAGATATATACGCAGAAAAGATTGCGGACTTTGCTAAACATAACTACCACATTCCGAGAGAAGATGCTGCCGAAAAATTTAGAAAATTACACGAAACTTGTGCAGGGTGGAATAACAAAATGTTTGTGAGAGCTGAGTTAATGCCCCACCACATCATAATTACAGATGTCAAGGTGGAACGACTGCAAGAGATTTCTGATGAAGATTGTATAAAAGACGGTGTTAGAAGTTTCGAGGGCCATGAAATCGCCATACGGCATGGGTTAAAAGAGCATTATACAATATTAAACACCTTCTATGTTTTTGATACCCCTCACGAAGCCTACGCTAAACTTATTGATAAGATTAGTGGCAAAGGCACTTGGGGGAGTAACCCGTGGGTGGTAGCGTATAGTTTTGAATTGGTTGATTAAGATATGGAAGAAGAATTATAAAAATAAATAACTATGGAAATTAAACTAAACGCAGGGGACAAAATCAATATCCCCGCAGGTTGCAAGGCAACCATCGAAGACGATTTAATCGTTATCGAAGAAAAGCAAGAAGAGCGAAAAGAGTTCAAAGAGGGTGATATTTTAAAGTGTATAGAAAGCGATAATATCGTTATTTTTAAAAATCGATATAATCAAACATCTGCATTTAGAATTTATTTTAGCTTAATGGGCAAGAGTAATAGATTATGCCTATACAACAGTTTTCGCCACGCAACCGAAGAAGAAAGGCGAGCTTTCTTTGACACCCTAAAAGAAAAGGGTTTGCGTTGGAATGCTGAAACCAAAGAGTTGGAGAAGATTAGACTGAGAGTAAAGATAAGAGAGCCTTATTTAATTGTAAATAGATTGGGAGAAATTCGTTCAATTCCCGAAGAACATACAACTTTTGACGATGTGAATTTTGATTCAGGGAATTATTATCTACCGAGTGAAAGAGAGCAAGCTGAAGAAGATGCAAAAGCTATCAAAGCAATTTTTGAAAAGAGATTGAAAGTTTAATAAAAGGCAATGAAATTATTCACAAATAATCCCGATTTTTACCCCACGCCCGAAGAAGTTATAAGCACTATGATGCTTGGTGAAAATATCTTGGGTAAAACGATTCTAGAACCATCTGCAGGCAGTGGAAATATCGTCAAATGGCTTAAAAAGAATGGAGCTGGTGAAGTTATTGCTTGCGAAAAAGACACTCACTTACAAAAGCTACTTGCAGGTGAGTGTCAACTTCTTGCAAGTGATTTTCTTGAGGTGACATCAGAGCAAATAAGCCATGTTGATTTTATTGTGATGAATCCACCATTTAGCGAGGGTGTAAAACACATTAAGCACGCCTTTGAAATTGCACCTGCTGGCTGTACAATAATAGCTCTCTGTAATACTTCTAATATTGAGAATAGATATTCGAGAGAAAGAGCAGAATTGCATGAGCTAATAGAGTTGTACGGCTGTTCTGAAAACTTAGGCTCTGTTTTCGATGATGCAGAAAGAACAACATCTGTATCCGTTTCTCTCGTGAAGCTTTACAAGGAGGGTAGCGGAGAAAATGAGTTCGCAAATTACATCTTTTCAAATGAAGAGGATGCACTTGATAATAACAATGCAGAGGGACTTGTTCAGTATAATGTTATAAGAGATATGGTTAATCGCTATACATCAGCAGTTAAGCTGTTTGATGAGACGATGGAAGCTACTCAAAAGATTAACGATATTGCAAAGTTTTCAGATGATAGATCTAATTACATGCCTATTCGCTTTGGTACTATTGATGATAAGGGGCAGGCTGTGAACATCACAAGACAGCAATATAAGAAGCAACTACAAAAGTATTATTGGCGTGTGATTTTCAATAGCTTGAATATGGAAAAACATGCTACAAAAGGCTTGCGTGAACAAATAAATAAGTTCATAGAAACTCAAGTAAATGTACCTTTCACGATGCACAACGTTTATCAAGTTTTGAACATGGTTATTCAGACTACAGGTCAAAGAATGGATAAAGCATTATTAGAAGCTTTTGATATGATTTGTTCTTTCTCTGCTGAAAATTCAACAGCAGGTGAGACGTGGAAAACAAATGCTAACTACATGATAAATAGAAAGTTTATCGTGCCTTACATGACTAATTATGAGCCACGTTTTGGTGGTTCTGTTATCAACTTCTCATACTATTCTACAAATAGAGAGAGAGTTGAGGATGTTGTGAGAGCCTTATGTTACATTACAGCGACAAACTATGATGAAATACCAGGATTAAACAAGTACATTTATACTAATAGAATTGGTTATGGAGTTTGGTTTGATTGGGCTTTTTTTCGTGTAAAAGCTTTCAAAAAAGGAACAATGCATTTTGAGTTTAAAGATGATGAAGTTTGGATGAGATTTAACCAAGCTGTTGCAAAACATCGAGGTTGGGTGCTTCCAAAGAAAAGTAGAACTAAAAAGTAAAACAGAATAAAAATGGAAAAGTATTATTTAGTAAAAGCACGCTATGAAAAAGTGCTAGATAGTGGAGCTACGAAGACAGTAACTGAACAATTCTTAGTTAAAACATCGTCATTTGGACGTGCGGAGGAAATTATCCTCAAGGAGTTAGGTCAGTATGCAAAAACAGAAATCAATATTACATCTGTTGCAATTACAAAGTATGCAGATGTATCATTGAGTGGTGATGGTGAAAATGTCGAAAGCTTCTTTAAGTGTAAAGTTTTAATTTGTACTCTTGATACAAGGGGGAATGAGAAAAACACCCCAATAGAGCTACTTGTTGACGCTAAAACCTCACTAGGTGCTCACAAAGCAACGGAAAAATACATGGCGAGCAAATATATAAGCTCTTACAATATCGAGTTAATCAAGGAGACTAAAATTATTCAAGTAGTGAACGATGAGCAATAACATAGGAGTTACAATTTTTCATTCACCACAATTTGGTGGAATTAGAACAGCGGGTACTGCAAAAGACCCGCTGTTTTGTTTAAGCGATGTTTGCAAAGCTTTAGACTTGCAAGCTGCAGCGGTAATGAGAAGACTTGACGATGGGGTGATTTCAAGTCACCCCATCTCTGATAGTTTAGGAAGACCACAACAAGCAAACTTTGTAAATGAAGATGGTTTGTACGACGTCATTCTAGACAGTAGAAAAGCAGAAGCAAAAGTGTTTAGAAAGTGGGTGACTGCTGAAATTTTGCCAACCATACGCAAAACAGGTGGTTATATTGCTACAAATAACAACATGTCAGACGATGAAATCATGGCTAAAGCAGTGTTAGTAGCGCAAACAACTATCGAGCAACGCAATAAAAGGATAAAGCAACTAGAGGTTGAAAATAACACGCAAAAGCAACTTATTGCTGAAATGCAGAAAGGAAATGACTATCTAAATAAAATCCTACAAAGCAAAGGTACAGTTACCACAACCCAAATAGCTGCTGACTATGGGTTATCTGCAAAGGCTTTGAACCTCAAGCTAAAGGAGATGAAGATACAGCATAAAGTCAACGGACAATGGATTTTGTATTCACCATTCATAGGCAAAGGCTATCTTCATAGCAGGACCATCACAATTATGCATAAAGATGGCACACCCGACACACGCATGACATCTGAATGGACGCAAAGGGGTAGAATTTTCCTTTATGACGCTTTAAAAGAGCTAGGAATTATCCCATTAATTGAACAACACTAAAAAAAAGAATATTTATGCAATTTAATATACAAGAGAAGCAAAGTAGAGTAAATAAACTCTACTGCTTCTTAATCAATAACACGAATATTTCAATTCAACGCTTCGAGGAAGTATTAAGAGAGATTTCAGTATTAACTTCTAAACTTAAAAACGCATGCAGCTCATACAAATAATAGCTAGAAATTGCAATGATAGAGTGCAATCTGAAATAAAATTAGGCAAGCAATATTTTGCAAAAAAATATAGGGCCACTTAAAGATGGAACAGCGTGCTTGATTGTACGTGAAAACAATCGAAGTAAACCACATAAGATTAACGCTAAGCGGTTTGGTTGGAGAGTTGTGAGCATGTCACAAGTACAACAGCAATTGGAGGTTAAAAGCGTAAAAACACAGCAAGAAAAGCTTTCAAGTAAATTTTCTGTAAACGAGCTTGCACATCAGGTGATAATGCCTATCGTTATTTACAACATTGCGATAGTTTATGTTGAAAAGCTATTAAAAGAATTAGCAGAAAAGCGAATACCCGACACTATAAAGCTTTCACGTACAATGAAGATGCTCATACAGGAATGGCGAAACATGCTTGATAAGCACCAAGATAAAGGCACTGTAAACTTGCTCGATAACGTGTTAGATGCTTTCATGGCTAGCTATTACAACGATGCAATAAAGTTCTTTCATTCAGTGAATAACGCTATAAAGAGGGAGAACAGAGAATTTCCATACAAAGATGCTTCAACTTATGCTATAATGGCACTTCAAATTCTCAACTATGCAAATGACTTCTTAAATGGTATTTCAAGTGAAGTTAAAGGAGTTATAAATGGGAAGAGAGACTATATCACTTCACCGCAAATGGATAAGCTGATGAGCTGTATAAAAGAGTGTGTAGATGCAGGAGCAGGCAATATCAAGATAGAAAAGATATTGCAAGACGAGTGTGTAAAACTCAATATTGGTGTGCTTCATAACTCACTTAAGAAAATTACATTTGAGGACTATTTAAACAATTAATATATTGCTTAAATAAGAAATTTAATGTATCTTTGTAAATATATAATATTAAATAGATTATTAATAAGTGTATTAATTAAAAATTACTACTATGCTAGAGTTGAATATTGGTAAAAGTCTAAGTGAGATAATCGATGATGAAGAATTGCGCAAGCGTGTTAGCAAAATGTACCTCGATGGAAAACTAAAGCATTGCATTCTTAAGGATTTCACAACGATAAGCAAGCGTTTGTCTTGCGTTAATTCAGGTAGTCAAAAGCTCAAAATATGCTATAGTGTAGATAGCTTAAAACCAAGCAAAATAGAGCTAGGTTGTGTAAAGCATCTAAACTATGACACTATTTCTATTTGCAGACATCCTGAAAGTGGAGGTATAATGACCGCTAGAGTTGGGCACAAAATGGTTAGCGTTTCAAAGCTTATTGAAAATGAATGCATGACCGAAGAAGAGTTTATACACTATATCTTTGGGTCATCAGATAACAACATTTTTAATGGCATAATTGTGTATATGCGTGATGATTTTTTCTACTTCTAGAATAATTACTTAGTAGTAGATATAATAGTTTATATAATATAAGATAAAAATAAATATTATACTAGTAATATATGGCATCGATTAATAAAGCTATAATACTTGGGTATGTTGGCGATGAACCCAAAATTACCACAACGCCAGCAGGCAAAAAGGTTGCAAATTTAGCCATTGCTACAACTGAAAAAGGCTACACTTCACAAAGTGGTGTTGTCTATCCCGATAAAACAGAGTGGCATAATGTCACAATTTGGCAAAAGCAAGCTGAATTTGCCGAAAAGTTCATAAAAAAAGGAAGTCTAGTCTACGTTGAGGGCAAAATAAAAACACGCTCATATACCAAAGACAATATCACTAGATATGCTACAGAGATAGAAGCTGAAACACTTCAATTACTCGATAGAAAGGTGGAAAGCAACGCAAGCAATACCAATGTTGCAAGTGCTCAAGGGAACAAAAACGACGTACCATTTTAAGCTAAAAAAATAAAATGACACACGAAGAAGACCAAATACAAATAGCTTGCGTGAATTGGTTTAATCTGCAATATCCAAAGCTAGCCTTACTTCTTCACCATTCACCAAATGGAGGAAAAAGGACAAGATTTGAAGCTATTCAGTTTAAAAGAATGGGTACAAGAGCTGGTTTTCCTGACTTAATTTTGTGCTTTCCATCAAAAGACTACCACGCACTATTTGTTGAGCTTAAAACAGAAAAAGGAAGACAGCAGCCATCACAAATAATGATGCAAAGAGCATTAGAGTGGGCAGGCTATAAATATGTGATTTGTAGGTCGTTGGACGATTTTATGAAAGAAGTTCAGAGTTATTTCTGTTAAAAAATATTACAATATAGGAGAAGAGTGCTTTCAAAGTGCTCTTTTCTTATTTTTGCATAATATGTAATATTTATAACATGAAAGACACAAATTTTACAAAGATAATAATACTACCATTAGATGAGATAGAAGTCAATAAGGGACAATTAGAGGGACTTCCATCAAATCCACGAAGCATAACACGTGAGAAGATGGAATTACTTAAAACCAATATCATAGATTATCCCGAAATGCTCTCTTTGCGTAGTTTGCTTATTTATCCTATAGACGATAGCAAATACATCCTTATAGGTGGAAATATGCGCTATAGAGCTTTAAAAGAGCTAGGTTATACAGAAGCACCTTGCATAATTATACCAAAAGAAACATCAATTGAACAACTCAAAGCTTATACAATTATTGACAACAACGGCTTTGGAAAATGGAGTTGGGATATGCTCGCAAATGAATGGGATGAGCTTCAACTTGTAGAGTGGGGTGTTGATTTACCGATAATTCCAACAGGTGAAGAACCAAACGCCAATGGTGAAATAGGCGATGAGAATAACGATACTATAAAGCTCACTTTCACACTTACAAAAGAACAAGCAGCGTTTATCAAAGCTCAACTTAAGATTGCTCAATATGGCAATAGCGATACATTTGGCAATACCGATGACAGCGGAAATGCCTTATACTCAATCGTTAAGCAATGGGCAGAAATAAGTTAGACAATACCTAAAATTCCAAAAACACAATAAAAAGCAATGACTAAATTTAACAAAACGATAACAAAAGAGTGTGCAGATTGGGTAGAAGCACACGGCTTGATAGATTATGGAGGTGCGATGCTAAAAGACTTCTGTAAGCGGTTTTCAATTGACTATAAGACATTCTACCATTGGATGGAGAAGCCAGACTTTAAGAAAGCAGTAAACGAAGCCAAAGAGACGTTTAAAAAGCGTCTATCACACGACCTTTCAGTGTCACTTGCAGAGGTGGCAAAAGGCTATTCACGAGAGGAAACAGAGACAGAATATGTCCCAAATCCAAAAGATGCAAGTAAACCTGTAATAAAGAAGTTCAAGAAAAAGACAGTTTACTATCAACCAAATGTAGCAGCGGCTATCTTCTTGCTTACTAATATCGACCCCGACAACTACCAAAACAAACAGCGTACAGATGTTGCAGTTAAGAAGTTAGACGAGAAAGAAGAGATGAGCAAAGAAGAGATAGACAAAGAAATTGAAAGACTAGATAAATTGATTTCTCAAGAGTAAACTCATGGCAAGAAAAGGAAAAGACACAACAGAAATTAAGCGAAAATTAATGGAGCTAAAGAAGCAAAAGCTAAAGCTTGAAGCACCATTAACCTTTTCGTGCTTTCTAGGCTATTCCAATTCAAAATATGAGCTTAAATGGTTTCACAAAGTCATTGCTGACTACTGCCAAATGCTTTTAGAGGGCAAGATTAAAAACCTTATGGTATTCGTGCCCCCACAGCACGGTAAAAGTGAGATTATTTCACGTAATTTTCCAGCGTGGGCGTTAGGAAAGAACCCTAACTTAAAGATAGCAGGTAGCTCTTATTCTGCAGACCTTGCAGAGCAATTCTCAAGAGCAATTCAGCGAACCATCGACACCAAAGAATATCAAGCAATTTTTCCAAATACATACCTCAATGGCTCGAATGTTAGAACCGACGTAAAAGGATATTTGAGAAACGTTGATATTTTCGAGATTGTCAACCACAAAGGCTTTTACAAAGCTGTCGGTGTTGGTGGTCCACTAACAGGTACGCCTGTCGATATTGCAATTATCGATGACCCTGTAAAGGATGCGTCAGAAGCCAACTCAACAACCTATCGGCAACGAGTTTGGGATTGGTATAACACCGTGCTCACAACTCGTTTGCATAATGATTCCAAGCAGTTGTTTGTCATGACGAGATGGCATGAAGATGATTTAGCAGGTAGGCTTTTGAAAGCTGAACCACAAGAGTGGACGGTGCTATCAATTCCTGCTATATGTGAAGAAGACCACGATGGAGAGATAAATTCCCCAAGAAAGGTAGGTGAAGCCTTGTGGGAAGAAAGGCACTCTTTAGCAAAGCTTACAAAGCAAAAAGGGCGTGCCCCTCGTGAGTTCTCTGCTCTTTATCAACAACATCCAACGATAGTAGGTGGTAACATCGTCAAGAGCAATTGGTTTGCGAGAATTTCAATGGATGAATTCATACGCTTACATCATTCAGAGCCTGTAATATTCTTCATGGACACAGCTTATACCGAGAAGAGCAATAACGACCCAACGGGCATCATTGCAACGTGTAAGATTGGAAACGATTTATACATCATTCATGGTGAAAAGGTGAGAAAGGAATTTCCCGACTTGATTAGATTCATTCCAAATTATGTGAAATCGCATGGCTATACTGCAAAAAGCACAATTAGGATAGAACCAAAGGCTAACGGCTTATCGGTAATTCAGCAGCTCAAAGAAACAACAGGTTTAAATGTAACTAAAACGCCTACACCAAAGGAGAGCAAAGAAACACGCCTTAACACAGCTTCACCAGCGGTTGAGTGTGGTAGAGTTGTATTAGTCGATGGAGCGTGGAATACAGACTTTATAGACGAGGTTTGCGGGTTTCCATCAAAACCACACGATGAGTACGTGGATATTCTTTGCTATGCTATTGATTATCACCTTAATAGCACGCACAAACCGATAGATTTAGAACGATTATCAAATATTGCATTTTAAAATAAATTATACACTATGACTTTTGAAGAAATAATCAATAACGCATCTTCACCAAGTGAGATTGTAGTTGCTTTGCAAGAAAAGAACATAAACCTACCTCAATGGCATGGTAAAGACGGCTTAAGGGCTGAATACGAGCCTAAAGAGCATCCTGTAATGAATAAGGCTATTTATCCTGACATTGTGAAAGATGGAGAGGTTGAGCGAGTTACTCGAGTAACGTTTGACTTGCAACGTTTAGCGGTAAAACGTATGACAGAACTTTGTTGTGGAATACCTGTAAAGCGTATTTACAAGCCTGAAAACGACAAGCAAAAAGAAGTAGCAGCACTTCTTGAAGCTATCTATCAACGCAACAGAATAGACAGCGTCAATATCGAGCGTCTAAATATGCTTTTTGCAAGCTGTGAAGTTGCAACACTTTGGTATGCAACAGAAACACCAAATAACCATTATGGACGTCCAAGCAAGCTTAAATTGCGTTGTCGAAACTTTACTCCTATGAATGATGATATTCTATTTCCTTTATTCGATGAATACGGGGATATGATTGCATTTTCAGTAGCCTATAAGCGCAAAGTTGGCAAGAAAACAGTAGATTTCTTTGACACTTACAGCGATAAGCGACATATGAAGTTCTCAAATGTGAATGGAGAGTGGGAGATAATAGAAGATGAAGAGATTACTTTGCTAAAGATACCAGCTGTGTATATGTATCGTTCAACCCCAATTTGGGAGGATACCTCAAAGATTGTGTATGAAATGGAATGGGCACTCTCACGCAATGGCAATTACTTGCGCAAAAATAGTAAGCCTTTGTTTGTGGTATCGTCTGATGAGGATATATCGTATGGCGGTGAAAAAAGTAGCATTAAAGAGTTTAGAGCAGTGCTACAATTGCCTAAAGAAGCCACTGCAAGCTATGTTACATGGACGCAAGCAGTTGATAACTTGAAGTTCTATATCAACGAGCTAAGAGCAATGTTTTTCACACAGTTACAACTACCTGATTGGAGCTATGAGAAAATGTCACAGCAAGCCTTGTCAGGTGAAAGTCGTAAGCAATTGTTCATTGACGCACAGATGAAAGTTAAAGACGAAAGCGGAAGAGTTTTAGAGTTCTTAGATAGAGAAACAAACGTGCTCAAAGCCTTTGCGAAGATTATTCTTGGTGAAGCCTATGTACAAGATATTGATGCTCTAAAGGTGGAAAACAAAATAACTCCATTCTCTATTTCTGATAACCTCGAAAACGTGAACATGCTACTTGCTGCTAATGGTGGTAAGGCTATTATGTCACAACGAGAGAGTATAGAGAACTTCGGCTATTCTGAAGATGTTGATAGAACCTTTAAGGAGATAACAGAAGAGCAAGAGATTGACAGCTTCTCACTTGCTCAATAACGATGAACTAACACCAAGATAAAAGACAATGCCCAAACCCAAAGACAAACACGACGAACAGCACTTGAAGAATGTGCAGTTGTATCTCAAAAGAATTCAAGAACTTTATAAAATAGCATCCGATGAAGCAAGTAAAATCGGATGCTCGATTAATGGTGTGGATAGCTCAAAGCCTTTCAATTTTGACGATTATCCGCAAATTAAAAAGAAGATGGATGCACTTCTATCTAAGTTCAAGAAGTCTCTTGAGGTATCTATCGTGAATGGAATTGAAGCAGAATGGGCATTGTCTAATAGCAAAAATGATGAGATAGTAAATAAAGCCTTTGGAAGTAAGAAAGATAAGCTTACAGATGAGCAAAAGAAACGCTATTTCAATAATAATGAGGACGCAAAGGACGCTTTCATTGAGCGCAAACGCAATGGCTTAAGCCTTTCTGATAGTGTGTGGGATTTCACCAAACGCTTTAAGAGTGAAATAGAAATGGGTTTGGATTTGGGCATACGTAGTGGCAAATCTGCTGACCAAATGAGCCGTTCACTAAGAGACTATTTGCAAAACACTAATAAGCTCTTTAGACGCTATAAAGATGAGCATGGTATTTTGCAACTTTCAAAGGCTGCTAAAGCTTTTCATCCAGGACAAGGTGTTTATCGTTCATCGTACATGAATGCACGAAGATTGGCTGCAACAGAAACTAATATTGCCTATCGTACCGCTGACCATTTGCGTTGGAAAGAAATGGACTTTGTAGTGGGTATTGAAATCCACTTGTCAAACAATCATACTTGCAAGGGTAGAGACGGTAAACCACATGATTTTCACGACATTTGTGATGACTTACAAGGCAAATACCCAAAGGATTTCAAGTTTACAGGTTGGCATCCTCATTGCAGATGCTTTGTGACTTCTATTTTGAAGACACCTGATGAGCTAAAGAGTGGAAAGCCAAGCAAGAGCGAAGTAAAAGAACTACCAAGCAAATTCAAAGAATGGTATGAGAATAACAAAGAGCGTATCGACAAGGCGAAGTCGTTGCCTTATTTCATCAAAGACAATTTCAAGGATGGTGAGTTTATAGGTCAAAAGCCACTCACAACTCTTGAAAAAGCTAAGATAAGACAATCTCAAAGAACAAAAGAGCAGATAGCAGATATTCAAAAGAGATGGGACGAGAGAAAGAAAAACCAACTTATAAGAGTAGCAGCTAGCAATGTTCTTAACGTTGCTAAGGATTATAGTGAGGTAGATTATTCTAAATTAGAAGCAGTAATAGGAAGTGGAGATATAAAGAAAATATCAACCCTTACAAGAGAAGTTGCAAAGGCTGTTTCTGACATGAAGAAGCAAGAAGAAGATCTTTCTACAATTATTCCTGATGTTCACGAGTGGCATAAGAAATTCACGATTGATGAACTTAAGCAAACTTTTAGTGGTGTAGCTAAAACTTTAAAATCTATGCCTACAGACCTAGAGGTTAGGAAAGTAAAATTAGATTTTGAAATGCAGTGGGTTGAAAAACACAAAAAATACCCCACATGGGAAGTTGCAAAGGCTTCATATCAAAAAGAATTTAAGCGTGTAGAAAGAAATCTTGAGGAAATAGAGATAAAAGAATCTGTAATTAAAGCTTTAGGAATGGCGGACTCATCACGCTCAAGCGTATTTAAGACACTTGCAATCGAGATGCGCTCTATCCTTTCAGCACCAAATTTTGATTTAAAGGTAGCCCGAGAAAAAGCTGATGCCCTCATAAAGAAACAGAAAGAACTTGAATATAGAAGAAAAGGAGCTGTAAAAGAAGCTAAAATAGGTGCTTCTGTACCTTTGAAGCGTGAAACGTTAAAAGAGATGTCATTGCGTTTAGGTAAAGATTTACCTAAAACTCTACCCAATTTAGATAAGGCAATCAAAGCTTATGAGAAAACTTCAATGTATGGCACGAAAGCAAAGAAATACAAAGAAGATATTGAGGAACTTATGAGGAAAGTTTTTGATAAGCATGATTTGGGTATGAATATTAAAGAAGAAATTATTGAAAAAGTTTTAACTTCGTGGTTTAAGAATACTTTTGAAGTTGGTGGTGGAAATGGCTATGTTGGTTCACGTAAAACAGAGGGGAAAATTGAAACTGACCACGAAAGATTAATAGCTGCACATAAATTGTTTGGAATATCAAAAGATTTGGAAAACAAACAATTAGAGCGTAAACAATACGAGAAATATGGAAATCTTCTTGACCATAATGTAATAGAGTCATTACGACATAATACGGCAAGGATGTATGGAGATGTTGAAGTGCGATTTAAAAAAGATAAAGTTCTTGCGACATGGACTGCAGGAGATAGCTTATGTAAAAGGTGGCAACCATCCTTGTGTTCTGACCCTAAATCTTGCTCGTTCGATGATTCCTACAAAACACCAACGACTAAAAATGAGAATATTATAGACCTTTCAATTTTTAAGGAGGACCACATCTATAGCTATCTTGAGCTACAATTTCACGGAGATTTAACTATTGATTGTGTAGATTCATTGGCTTTTCCTTACGATTTGACAAATCCCAGATATACAAAAGTGTATTCTACAGCATTAAAATGGAAGAAGATAGGTGTAAAAATTTACTTTATAACAGAGAGCGGAGACTTAGGCCAACTGTGAGCGTACGTCAGGACACTTTTCAAAGTAGGTTTCCATCACTTCATACAAAAAATAAGGGTCCCATTTGCCTACGTAAGCTGCCACAGCTTTTGCAAAGCTGACACGAGGATTTTCATCATCAACAAGGTCGGAAAGTTCTTCGCAAATCATTTTTTCGGCAAACCATAGTTCCCCCTCATTTTTTCCATCATATTCTAGCGGACACAACACTTCACCTTTAAAAAAATAGCAAAGTGGTAATAATTGACTGTATAGCATATTTATTAATTTTATCCTTGTTATTTATCTACTCTTCATCGTCTCTCTTGCTATTATCTTCGTCTCTAACTATCTTAGTTAAATCCTTATCGAAGTAATATACACGATGGCTTATAACTTTGTGACCCTCAGGGTTGTTTGCTCTAAATGTATGTTCAAGTTTCCAACCTATAAACTTAGGGATGAAAAGCGAATCCATCTCTTGGTGTTTTTTTTCATACTTCTTTAAACTATCCAAAAGAGTTTCTGCTTCTTGTATATATCTGCCTTGAGTATCATACAAACCTAATTCCTCATAGGTTTCTGCATTATTGAGAGCCGATGTGCATTTTTGCTTGTATTTTTCTTCCCAAAACACCACTTCTTTGTATTCTTCTAGGTCTTCAACTTGAGAAAAAGCAGAATCCAAAGTGCCAAACTCTACACTCTCATAGCTATTCATGTCGTGCAATGATGTTTCAAGTTGCTTTTTAACGAGGCTTTCAGCCTGTTTTTGTGGGTTTTGTGTGCAACTTGTAATTGCAAACATCAAGCCAATAAGTAATAGCGTTGCTAGTAGGTTTACTTTCATCGGTTTTTAATCTTAATTATTAGTGAATAAAAATGCAAATTACACATAGTGTAAAGTCTTTGTTGCAAATATAGTGCTTTTCTGTAAATAATTCACTTAAAAGAGGGATTTATTTGCTCTGACGGAGTATAATTTGTTCTTAATCTGTTAAAAATAACAAAATTCAGAGCTTCTAAAAAACACAATTCCTTTAATATCTAATTTTGGGTATTCTATAGAACAAAAAAACAAGAAAAATGAAAAAAGAACTTTTAGCAGCGTTGAAAGCCAAGTTTGAGGGGGTCAACGAAAGCATTTTAAGTAGGATTGCAGACAAACTAGCCAAGACTACAACTAAAGAAGAAGATGTTGCAACCGCAGTTTCGGGGGTAACGATTCAACAAATCATCGAGGGTTATGGCGATAGCCGAGCAACAGAAGCTCAACAATCCGCTGTACGAAATTATGAAGAAAAGTATGGTTTAAAGGACGGTGAAAGAGTTCAAGAGCCTAAGCTAAAGCCACAAGAGGAAACAATGCCTGAATGGGCAAAACAGCTTGTAGAAGAGAATAAAACACTCTCTGAACGCTTAGGTAGAATGGACGGTGAAAGAATTACCGCAGAAAGAAAGCAAAAACTATCTGCAGTGTTCAAGAAGTTACCTGAAAACCTTAGAAAACCATACGAGCGTATGTCGATTGATAAGCTTTCTGATGAAGATTTTACCACTCTTGTTGGAGAAATCACAGCAGAGGTAGATGAAATCGCATCGTTTGTGAAGTCTAAAGGTGCTGTTTTTGGACGTCCTGCAGCACATCAAGGCACAGATAACTCTCAAGAACTATCTAAGGAGGAACAAGAAGCTATCGCATCGAGAAATGTTGCTCTAAAAGATGGTGAACAACCTTTTTAATTAACATTTAAAACCAAACGAAAATGAGTATGACAGTACAAAGACGCAAAGAGACAAGATTTCCAAGCGTCATCATGCACAAAGTTGCCGATGTAAGAGGTGGCGTGTCTGTGCAAACAAAAGAACTTGGCGGAAAATATCTGCTTGAGGGAACTGTTCTTTCAGCTCCAATTGAGGGCATTTGCCACGTTGTGAAAGTTGCAAAAATCAATGAAGATGTAGCAGCTAGCGGTGTTGCAATCAAGGTAGAGAAAGGACATCACTTTGTAGTAGGTGATATTCTTTGCGCTAAACTTGGCAACAAAGCAACAACTATCACTGCAATTGACGCTAGCGACAAGAGCGTTGATACTTTGACTATCAAAGCATCGTTAGGCGAGCTTAAGAAAGGTGCTTTTGTGTTCTTGGCAGACAAAGAATCTGCAGACACCAAGTCAGCGTTGAAGTATGCTCCTTTTGCAATCAACGGCACAACCAAACCTGTTGTTGCAGGAGACAACTTAGATACTGATGCTTGGTTAATTGCAGTAACCAAAGGCAATGACTTGCCAACTGAAATTGAACAAGCACTTAAGGGTGTTATCAACTACTAAGGAGGAGGAATTTAAATATGATTAGACAAACATTAATCGAGGGATTGAATGATAAAATGGTGCAAGCACGCTTGAATTCAGCTGATGCTTCGCAGTTCTATTTTGGCAAACATTTCCCCGTAAAAAAGGTGACAGGTTTCACTTGGAAAACTCTGTCAAATCAATTAGCAGCTAAGAATGTAGCAGCTGATTTGCACACAGATAATGGCACAACCATTCGTAAGCGTAGACCAATCTTTGAGAGTGCAAAGGGTGACATTCCTTTTATCTCTATTTCACGTGAAATGACACGTTCAGAAATCAAAGATTATCAAACAGCTCTTGCACTTGCAGGTGAAGCAGATGCAGTGAAGCTTGTACAATATTGGGGCGAAGATGTCGATTTTTGCTTCAATGGCGTTCAGTCAGAGCTTGAATACATTGCTCTTGCATTGGTATCTAACGCTGGTAAGTTGGATTTCACAACCACCAATAACGCTACCTTTGCTAATGAGTTCTCACTTGACTATGATGTAGACTCTGAAAACAAAGTTTCAACATCTACTGATTGGGGTAACGCTTCAAGTGCTGATATTATCGGTGACTTGGTTAAGATTGTGAAGCAAGCAAAAGCAAGAAATCTCAATCCTAAGTTTGCGTTCATCAACTTAGATGAGTTGTACAAGATTTGTTCAAGCGAGCAAATCATTAAAATGTGTGCATCTTACATCCAAAATGCAGTTGGAATGGCTCAAACACCTGACTTAGCAGCAGTAAATCAAATGCTTGCAAGACAAGCATGGTTGAACGGCTTGCAGTTGCGTGTAATTGACCAAACTATCTCACGTGAGTTTGCTGATGGTACAACCACTAGCGCAAACCCATTCGCTGATAGTCGTATGGTGTTGTCTGAAACTGAACGCTTAGGAACAACTCAATATGACGTATTGAGAGAAAATAGCGACCTCATTTTACGTGCTGAACGTGCTCATACTGTGGTGAAAAAGTATGGTACTATCGAGCCTACAAGCGAGGTAACTATCGGTCAATGTGACGCTGTTCCTGTACTCGATTCTGCATACCGCAACGTGTATGTGAGAACCGACAAAAAGAAGTGGTAAGAATGCTCATTTAACCTTAATAATTAAAGTTTTATCATGATTACAATTCTCGAAGTTTTAAAAGGAATAAACGCCTACCCAATACCACAAAGAACAATAGGGGAGATTGCAATAAAAAGAAGCCTAAACTTAGATGCTGACTTGACAAGTGACATCGCAGTTTCAAAGGGTTTTCTCTTGGCTAAGGCAGACCTTTATATGTGGCTCGCTTTTGCTCCTGATGTGTCACAAGGTGGCCAGTCTTATTCTTTCTCTGAAGACCAACGTACATCGTTTAGAAACCTAGCAAAAGCGATATACAGCGACTTCGGAGAAACTTCGGGAGCTGTTAAAACTAAATTTGGATACAAGGGAGACACCTTATGATTATTGAGAATGGAACTATAAGAGTTAAAAGCAAAGCGCAATGTTATATTGACAGAGACACAGGCTTTGTTGAGAGTTGCGAAAAGGCTACATGGAGCAAACCAATACCATGTCAGTATGAAATAGCATCTTACAACAACCTAGCGAAGTCAGACAACATGCCTTACACTGAAAAACACTATACTATACTTATCGAAATGCGCAGTTTCAAAGGCGAGCAGATAAGTTTATTTGATGCGTTTGGCAATTCTCTTGGTGAGTTCTCAATTATCCAAATTAAGCCACTAGCGGCAGTCGATGAAATCCAAATAACCGTCTAATAATGAAGCAAATAACACCACAAGAAGATATAGATAAGTACCTAAAGAGTAGCGTTGAAGAATTAATCAATGAGACTATTTACAAGCTATCTTATATCGGTGAGCATGTAGTAAATACAGCTCGTTTATCGGGTGAATATTTAGACCAAACAGGTAACTTAAGAAGTAGCATTGGTTACATCATATCTATTGATGGTGAGATTATTAGACAAGGTGAATTTAATGTAGTAAAAGATGGTGAAAATGGAACGAAGAGCGGTGAAGCTTTGGCGCAAGCTTTAGCCAAAACAAGCAAAGGAATAACCTTAATAGTCGTAGCAGGTATGCACTATGCTACATACGTTTCTGCAAAAGGTTTAGATGTCCTAGATAGCGCAGAGATAGAACTTGGAAAACAACTACAAGAACAATTCAAAAATGGCTAAAACAAGCAAAGAAATACTTCAAGATGTCCGCAGACTACTTTTAGGTAGTAGGCTTCAACAAAACCTATCAGGAAATATCTTTTTCAGTCGTGAAAACAGACCAAAAGATAGCACGCTTGAGGATGTCTTGATTATTTTCACAACAGGTGTTCCTGACCAAGTAGAAAAAGGCGTTATCACTATCAATATTTTTTACAACGACCACGACCCATATAGTAGTGGAAATTTCATCGAAAACGAAAAGCGAGGAGCAGTAATAGAAGTACTTGCTAAAGAGTGGATAAATTCACTAACAGCTGGCGTTTCAAACTACAAATTCAAGCTTTTAAACACAATAACTAGCTTTAAAGAAGATAATACCAATCAACACTTTATCGTGATAAAACTAGGTTATGACTACTTCGGAAATGAATAATATTAATCACTAAAAAAAAGAATAAACTATGGCAATTTTATCATGGGGTAAACCCACAATCGAGTTTTGCCCATCTGTAGGCGGAAATCCTGATGGTAGCTGGAAAAAGACAGCAACACCAAAGGAAGATACAACCAAGTTATCGCAAAATCCGGGCGAGGAAAAAACCGCTACAGAAGAGGGCGGAGAAGTTGTTGATTCACGAGTTGGCAAATCTGCTTTCACCTTTGAATTTGACCACTTTGTCAAGAAAGGTGAAGAGCCTTTTGTAGAGGACGAAGACGGTGTTATTACAGGTGAGTTTGCGTTCCGCTTAACTCCTGAAGATGAGGGAGGTAAAGGCTTCCTTATCGAGCGTGCAACATTGCGTTGTGAGCAAACTTACTCTTCTGCAGAGGGTATTTTGCTTCACTATGTGGCAAAGGCTTTGAAGCCTGCTACAGGTAAAATTGTAAAGCCTTATCAAAAGAATGCTCTAACGCTTTCAGGCGATAAGCTTTACTTTGGAGCTGCAGCAGACAACACAGGTAAGACAATCACTGCAACATCGAGAGGTAACATCGCTGTTAGCACACCAAATAGCGATTGGATTACAGCTACTGCAAACGCAAAAGTAGCAACCATCAAGGTAGCAGCCAACACCACAGGTAAAGTGCGTGTGGGCAAAGTAACTATCACTGCTGATGGTTTAGCATCGGTTGTTGAGGTAACTCAAATACCTTAATAAAAGAAATAGCAGGCTAGCGTAAAAACTAGCTTGCTATTATATAAACACACACACATAATATCATGATAAACAATAAAACTATTGAGCAAAAGGCAGGTGATGCCATTTTGCAAGTGCCACAGAATATATTAGTAGGTACTAAAACATACAAAGTTGCTTCACCTAGCGTTGCAACGCTTATCAAAGTTTCACAGTGTATTTCTACACTTCCAAATATCACGCTAGACAAGGCAGAAGTGGTAAAGGAATCTTTGTCTTTTGCTAAGCATTGTGAGCCATTTGGAGAAGCTTTAGCAATACTTATTTTGGGGGCAAAAAACCTCACTGAAAAACGCACAATCCAAAAAGAAATCGAGGTTGAAGAGGAAAAAATCGTTTACAAATCATACCTGTTTGGTTTGTTTAAACGCCCTTTAAAAACAATTCAAACAACCACAAAAGTAGTTACAGAAACTATCGAAGTGGATAAAAAAGCAGAGCTAGCAAAAGAGCTTTTAGAGAATTTCTCACCTAGTGAGCTTTACAATATCACCGCTACACTAATAGGTAATTTGCAGTTAGGCGATTTTTTCGGGCTTTCCATTTTCCTAACAGAGATAAATCTTCTTCGCCCAACGAAAATGGATTAAATAACAGCATTTGGGCAATCGTAGCAGGCACAGCAAAGGTTTATCACCTACCATTTGAAACAGTGCTTTATGATATGTCTTACGTAAATCTCACTATGTACAGCGCAGTTTTGCCTACATACGATAACGAGAAAGACAAGAAAAATGAAGAAGTAATTAATGGTGATGACAAGAATAATTCTAAAAAAATAGATGACTTCTTTAATTCAATAACAGACTAAAAAAACAGAAAGGATAGTATATATATGGAATCGAACGAGAAAGGTTTATATTTTTCAGCGAGAATTGATACTTCACGCTTGCAATCTGATGCTGAAAAAGCAAGCAATATACTATCTAATATAGATAAGCAAGCGTCACAAGAGAGTAATAGAATCCAAGAGTTACTTTCAAACGTCCCTGTTGTAAATATCGACATAGCTACAAATGCTCCTAGCACCTTAAGTGCAATAGCAATAGCTTTTGAAGAGATAGACAAAGTAACTGACGCTAATAAAGCGGCAATAATAGAACTCACTGCAGAATATGACAAGCTTCAAGAGCAAAAGAGCATAGCAGAAAAGGCAGGCAACAAAGACGAGGTTATCGCTATTGAAAAGGAATCAGAAGCGATTAGAGCGAACATTGATTTGCGCAAGAAAATCAATGAGGAAACTGCAAATTTAGCTGATAATTTATTAGCTATTGAACAGGAGTTGCAAGCAGAAGCAACAGCTACTCAAAGTGCAATCGAGAGTACAAATGAAGCTTTAGCTATCACCGATAATCAAGCATCTCAAACAAGCAATAGAATTAAGGAATTGCTTGCAAATGTGCCTGTTGTAACTCTGAACATTGAAACCAATGCGCCAAAAACTTTAGATGAAATTGAGGTAGCGTTTTTGGAAGTCGACCAAGTTGTGGACACAAATAAAGCTGCTATTAAAGAGTTATCTATTGAATACGATAGACTTGTAGCGCAAAAAAACATTCTTTCTAAAACAGGTACTAAAGATGAGTACTTAGCTATAAAAAAAGAGGCAGAAGAAGTTAGAGCTAATATCAATTTGCGCAAACGAGCAATTGAGCAAGCAGAAGCAACAGCAGATAGTCTACTAAAAGTAGAACAAAGGTTGCAAAAGGAAGCAAATGCAACCCAAAAGGCAAGCGAGAAAACCCAAACATTGAGAACTCAAATCAAAGCGTTATCAATGCAAATGGCGGAATTTGTCGCTAATGGAGGTGATGAGAAGTCTGCTGAATATGTGAAGATGACGCAAGAGCTTGGACGCTTAATGGATATTAGAGGTGACATTGCAAAGCAAGGTAGCGTATTTGCCAATGACGAAGCGCAAATAGCAGGTGTTATCAAAGGTATCGGAGGCTTAACGGGTGCTTTCACAGCAGCTCAAGGCGCAGCGTCTTTGTTTGTAGGCGAAAATGAGAACCTACAAAAGGTAATGCTAAAAGTCCAAAGCCTTATGTCTATAACTATGGGCTTACAACAAGTTCAACAAGCATTAAATAAAGATAGTGAATTTAGATTAGTTACTATCAATGGCTTAAAACGCTGGTATAACAAGGTCGTTGCAGAGGGAAATGTTTTACAAGCAACAGAGACAGCAGAAACAATTAAAAACACAGCTGCAAAGGAAATCAACACAGCAGCAGAAGCACGCAATGCAACAGCAAAGCAAGCGTCTAGCAATGGTTCAAAAGAGGTTATTGCAATGCAAAATCTTGACACCGCAAGCAAGGCGACAAACGCTGCTGCTGCTAGTGCTGGCACCGTTGCAAACTTCACTCTTGCGGGTGCTTTTAGAGCTGTTGGAGCTGCTATTCGTGCTATTCCTGTGTGGGGTTGGATAGCCGCTGCAATAGCAGCAGTTGTAGCAGTTGTCGGTACTTTAGCATCGAAAGCCAATGCAGCTAAAAAAGCTGCAAATGATGCGTTTAATGCAGCAGTTAAAAAGCAAGAGGATTTTAATAAAGCAATTGCCGATAAAGTCTCTGAACAAATAACCCTTTATAACAAGCTAAAACGAGAATATACAGCTCTTGGAAATAACTTTAAAGCACAAAAGAAGTACATTAAAGACAATCAAGATGCTTTCCACTCTTTAGGCGTTGCGATTAATGGCGTGAACGATGCTAATAAATATCTTATACAAAACTCATCTAGCGTTGTTGCAGCTCTTATGGCGCAAGCAAAGGCGGCAGCGGCTTTTGATATGCTAAAAGAGAAGCAAAAAGAGTTGATACAAACGCAATTAAAGCCGTTAAAGGTTAAAAATATCAAGCCTGACTATGAGTTAGAGCAAGATGTCGACAGATTTGGAAATATAATTTTAACAAAGAGCAAAAAGGTTAAAAATTCGGGCTATTTGTCAAAGGTTCTTGCTGAGCAAAAAAGAGTAGCCAAAGCAAAGAAAGCAGAGGAAGACAAGAAAAAAAAGGAGATGCAAGACATCGTAAAAGTCGCTGCAAGTGCTACCACAGAAGCGGAAGAGCAGTTTAAGAAAATAGGCGTAAAGAAATACGACAAAAACGCTGATAAAAAGACTAAAAGTGGTAAAAGCGATGCCCAAAAATTAGCCGATGAAATGGCAGAGCGTGCAAAGCTTTCTAAGGAGTATTTAAAGCGTGTAGCGGAGCAAGAAAAAGAAGATAAATTAGACTTAAGACAAAAGAATATCGACCTCGAAAAGGACGGCTTCGAGAAAGAAAAGAAGCAAATAGAGCTTAATTATGATAGGCTTATTTTATCTATTGAAAAAAAGCGTAAAGAAATGCTTTCAGCACTTGAAGAAGACAAGTTAAGGGAGTGGAAGAACAAAAACCCTAAAGCTACAAAAGAGCAGGAAGAGAAATATCGCTTAACGCTTAATTTAGATACAAAGAACCTTTCAGCCGAGCAACAAAACATATTAAAAGAATATGAAAAGGTCGCTATCGAGAGCAAAGAAAAAGCAGAAAAGGATTTGCAAGACAAGCTACTCAAAGAGTTTGAAACTTACCAAGTGCAACGCACTAGAATTAACGAGGAATACGATAAAAAGCGTAAGGAATTAGACGCTTTACCTGTTGATATGGCAACTAAAGAGCAAGCTATTTCAGCACTTGAAACAAAGCGCAAGGAAGCGTTAAAGCGAGTAAACGAAGAGGAGGTATCAAAGCTCAAAGAAACATCTAGTTTATTTGTAGAATTGTTCGAGGATGCTGGAGAAAAAAGTACTAAAGAGATAGAGCGAATTATCGCTAAAACTAGCGAGCTTTTGAGCTATTTAAAAAACACATCATCGGAAGACATTACGCCTAAATTTGGCTTTACAGCTGAACAGCTAAAGACGCTTAAAGCAAGTCCCGAGAAACTGCAAGAGCTAACAAAACAGCTCAACGGCTTAAAAAAAGAAGCGTTAAAAAGCAATCCTTTTAAGCAGTTAGCAAGCGATGTAAAAGAGCTATTTGCAAAGGGTGACAAGGACAAAGGGTTGGAAGAAAAGCTTAAAAAAGTAGGTCGTTCAGCAGCTGCATCGGCAGAATTAATCGGAGGAATGGCTAATAAATTAGGCGACTTATTCGAAGCTGCTGGCAATGAGAATTTGGCAGATATGATGCGTGGCGTCACTGACGCAATGAACAGCGCAAGCAACATCGCTCAAGGTTTTGCGCAAGGTGGTATTTTTGGCGGTGTTCAAGCTATTGCAAGTGAAACTATCGGTTGGATTACAAAGGCTTTCCAAGCTGGCAAAGAACACGCAGAAGCACTAAAAAAGATACGCCAAGAAACCATTGCACAACAACGCAGTTATAATCTTGCTTTGCACGCTCAAAACCTAGAGTTTGAAAGGGCAAGTACCATTTTTGGAAACCTTGATTATAAGAAAGCTATTAATTCAGTGTCGGCAATGAAAAACGCCTATTCGGACTATGCTAGCGCAGTCGAGGGAACAATTGAGCAACAAAGGAAATTTAGCCGTCTGCAAGTGCCAAAAGACCCACTAGGTTTAATGCGTTTTGCCCAAGATTTGGAGGTGAACAAGAAGCTCAAAGGCTTTGGTAACGACCTTAAAAAAGCTTATGCAGGTTTAGCCGATATTGGTATTAAAACAGGACATCGTAAAGGTGGTATATTTAGAAAAGGAAGAGATATTTACGGAAGCCTTTTAGATGCTTATCCCGAGTTAATAGATGCGTCAGGAAAGTTTAATAAGACACTTGCAGAAAGCATTATTAATACTAGAGAATTTCAAGACGGAGGCAAAGAAACTTTGCAATATATAGTTGATTTGTATAACAAGGCAGAGGAGGCATCAAAGCAAGTGAAAGAATACCTTACAGGCATCTTCGGAGATTTGGGAAACTCGATGTCTGATGCTTTAGTCAACGCCTTTAAAAACGGCACTTCGGCAGCGGAGGATTTCAACAAAAGCGTTCAAAAAATGCTCGAGAGCTTTGGAAAGCAAATGATATTCTCAACAATGTTTAGCGGAATAATCGAGCAAGCCAATACACGGATGCAAGACGTTATGAAAGACTTAACGCTAAACGAAGAGAGCAAGTTTAAGGAGTATGTAAATATTCTCGATACTATGACAACGGGCATTTTATCGCAACAAGGAAATTATAATAATTTGATGCAACGTTACCAAGAAATGGCAGCGAAAAAGGGCTTTAATTTGTTCTCTGATGATGCGACAAGAACAGGGGCAAACAAAGGTATTGCAACGGCTTCACAAGATAGCGTTAACGAGTTAAATGGGCGTATGACAGCAGTACAAGGACACACCTACTCGATTAGCGAGAATACAAAAATACTTGTGGGCAATACAACAGCTCTTTTAAAAGCTGTTATGCACATCGAAAGTGAAACTGACGGAATGCGTGAACGCTTGGTTAAAATTGAAAGCAATTCAAACCAAATAAAAAACAGCCTAAACGACATTGCGATAAAGGGTGTAAGAATGGTATAAAAACTATGTTTGAAAATAGACTTTATATAAATGGAAATGATGCTTTTTTGCGCTATGGTGTTTTGCTTGCGCAAGGTGGGGTTAACGATTTAATCAAATACCCTACTAGAAAAGCATATCTGTACAATGATTGGTTTGAGCAAGAGGGCATTGACGCTGATTTAAGCGAGCCTTTGTTCGAGCCTAAAGAGGTGAATTTAACCTTTTACGCAAGTAGCGATAGCAATTTGGAGGAATTTGTCACAGACCTAACGAGAAGCGTTTACCACACGTTTGAAGATAAGCTATTACAACGAGAGTTTAAATTGCGCCTAATAAAGCAAACCGCAGTTAGTTTAGTGAATGGCTTTTATTTCACAACAATAGCATTTGCAGACGATTTTACAGCGGAGGAAATGACTAAAAACATCTCTTATCCTGTATCTTCTGCTTTGCTACCTGATACAGGCTATACAATAGACGGAGTGAATTTAAGAGATTTCGATGTAGCGGTTTTGCAAGGAACAGACGAGAGTTTGCGCAATATTATTGAAGTAAAACAAAACATTTTGCACACTTCAAAATATAGCAATGCTTTAGTATATGATGAGAAGCAAGGTTATTTAACGCCAACGGCTAAAGATGCCACTTTGAAATGCCTAATTAGGGCAGAGAATTTAGAGGACTTGTGGAACAATTGGCAAGCCTTGTTTTCACTACTTACAAGGCAAGGATATAGGACACTAGGAAAGGATAATTTGCAATCGTATATGTTCGTGTACAAAAGTTGTGAAATAGCTTTATTTTACCCTACAGATAAGATTTGGCTTGAGTTTAATTTAACTATAACTGTAATAGGCAATATTGCACCATAACATAAAAAAATAACAACTATGTCTGAAATTTTGATAGGACAATGTGGGAAAGTCCAAGAGGGACAAATCCACATAAACAAAAAGAGTGATTTTCCACTATCTTTAAAGCTGGTGAAAGACGGCAAACCCACAAAATGGTATGATTGCGACTTCGACATTAAAGCGTCTGTCGAGGGTGGTTTCAGCGTTTTTACAGCTGGTAGAAAGGGATGTAATTTTAACCATTGTAAGGTCGAGAAAGACGGCTCTTTAACTGTTTTCTTTGACAACCATAATTTAACAGCTGGACAGCTTCAAATCGAGGTAGTTTTTTATCATTTGGACAGCGACTACAACACTGACGGAATACGTCAAGAAGCGTTCAATGTGGCAAGTAATGTATATCTTGTGAACGATAATGGTAACGCTGTTTCGCTTGAAATGCCCGCTCCGCAAATTGTGGAAAAAGAGGTAATTAGGGAGGTCGAGAAAGAGGTAATAAAAGAGGTTGAAAAGCCTTTAAGCGAATTAGAGCAATCTATTCTTGATATTGCAAAGCGTTGTTTGAAAGATGAGGAAAACGAGGGGCAGATGATAGACGAGGAAAATCTTTCTCTCTTTAAGGGTGGAATGTACGCTTTAAGAGCTTTCCAAAATATCCCTACATCTGCTATTAATTCTGCTTCTGAAGAGGACAGAAAGAACTATTTAGACTTCTTTAAAAAGGCGACAGCGGAGTATCCTTTTGTAAATCTCAGTTTGTATGTTCAAAGAGAAGACGAAGCACCACTTGAGTTTTCCACAGGCTACAACGTTAAAAGCATTCTAATAGATGATTGCGAATTTAACGAAATTAGATTATATTGCATTAGTGCAGAAGTTATAGCGGACAGAGATTTAAGAATGTTCCAAAAATCAGATATTAAACGTTTGATTTTATATGGTGATAACGTGTTGCAAACACTAAAGAATTTTGACGCATTTGATTATGTTCGTGAAGTAGTATTTGACGGCACTACGAGTCCTTTACCTACAGCACTTGAGGTTTTGCACGCCTTACCAAATAATAGAGGTTGGCGCAGACATTCGCCTGCTGACCCCGAGATTTACCCTGTTTTACGCTTTAAGAATATTGCAGGTATATCACACGACATTCTCTCTCATTTTGCCGACAAAGGATATACCGATGTAGAGCTAATAGAGGGAGAGTTCGACGAAAGTGCTGTTTACGTCGCAGAACAGACAAATAATAGCGATAATTCAAACGCTTTGCAAACTCTACTTAGCGGTGTTGAAAATACAGGCTTAACAGAGCAGGTCCTAAAAGGAATGATTGTCGAAAAGAAATATGAGAGCAACGAAAATATTTTCAACTCTACATTTGAGGAGGGAGAAAAAGAAGCACTTGTCGAATACCGCAAGTATTTAGCTCTTAATCCAAAATATAGTCGTGAGGGCTTATTTGAAAGATTTACAGCAGATAATTTAGAGGTTGTACTGACTGGTCAAGGCTTTTCAGGAATGTTTAAAAACGCAAACATAAAGCACTTGACAGTTTCATTTAAAGGCTCTGCAAAGCGTTTTAGTAATATCTTCTATTATACAAATGGAGAGACGCTTGAGATTAAAATAGATACTACAAGACATCGCAACTATGACCTTGAAGAGCTTTTTGTAGATGCTGTAGGTATTGGTCAGCAATTTGGCACAAATCTAAAGAAGCTAATAGTTACTATTTGCAAGGATGAAAAGACACCATTTGCGCAAGGTGAGTTTGAAAATTATTCGCATTACTATGGCTTTAGAAATGACACCTTTAAGTATTGGGATTTGCTTCCAAGTCTTGGACTTGCGGATATGTCGGGCAAAATCGAGTTCGACACAAATGTTATTCTTTCGCCTGAAGGCTGGAATAAAATCCAAGAACTTGGCTATGTAATTTCTGAAAGCAAGAAATATAGTGGTCCTGTTATGGAGGACTTTAGTTTGTAAAATTTAATTCTGTTTGCGTATGATTTTTTACGATAAAAACGACAGAGAAATAATAAATGTGCAAGTAGATGACACTAGTTATCACTACTGCACAATTATGGGCGAAGATGAGCTTAATATTAAGTTCAATCTTGCCAAACATTTGGAGTTACCGATAGGTTGTTATTGCGTTTTTAATAATGCAAAATACACCTTGCTAAAAGCTGAAAATGTAAATATAGTGCATTCACGAAGATACGAATATACACTTACATTGCAAAGCGAAGCTGGCAAGGCTAAAATGTGGAAATTTAGAAACCTTATAGACGGCAGATTAAAATTTCCACTAACCGCAAAACCAAAGGAACATTTGCAACTATTAGTTGATAATTTGAACAAACGTGAGCAAGGTTGGACGCTTGGCGAATGTATCGAAAGAGAAGAGAAATTAATCAACTATGACCACGCTTATTGCTTTGATGCACTTACGCAAATGGCGACAGAGTTTAACACGGAGTTTGAGATAAAAAACAAGCGTGTTTCGCTCAAAAAAGTTGAGTATAATAAAGAAAATCCTTTGCCACTCTCTTACGGCTACAATAATGGCTTAAGAAGTGGTGTTTTGCGCCAAAATGCAAGCGATAAAGCACCTGTTGAAGTACTATTTGTACAAGGTGGAGAGCGCAACATCGATAAAAGCAAATATGGTAGCGCAACTTTGCATCTTCCAAAGGGTGTAACGCTAGCTTTTGACGGAGTTAAATTCGAGGATGAACAAGGCTTTAATCGTATAGTTGAGAGGGTTTACAAAACCGATGAGCAAGGGTTGTCTATAACACGAGCAGACAAGCAAAATGAAAGCCTAGCAGAGGATAGTTTCGATGCGACTAGCATTTATCCCTCAAGGGTTGGAATTTGCTCAAGTGTGGAAAGCGTAAATAACAAATGGTTTGACATTGTGGATAATTCAATCCCTCAAGATTTGGATTTCTCAAAGTGCCTTATAGCAGGTGAAACGATGACAATTATCTTTCAATCGGGAATGCTTGCAGGGCGTGAGTTTGAGGTCAAATACATTCACAATAAAGTTGGGCAAAAAAAGGCTAGACGCTTTGAAATTGTACCGCAAGAATTTGACGGAATTTCAATGCCTAATAGCACTTTTTCACCTAAAGTGGGAGATAAATATGCAATCTTTCATTGCTTATTGCCCAAAAGTTACGTCAACGACAGCAATACAAAGAGCGGTGCAGAATGGGAAATGCTAAGAACGGCTATTCGTTATATGTATGATAACGAAGATGCAAAGTTTACATTTAAAGGAGAAATTGACCCCGTGTGGGCAAAGCGTGAATGGGTTAATATTGGCGATAAATTAAAGGTTGGTTCTTCGGTTTATTTCTCTGACCCACAAGTTATTGCAGAGGGTGCGATTGTGAGAATAACAGGGGTAAAAACGTTGCTTAATAGTCCTTATGAACTTGAAATAGAACTCTCAAATAAGACTATTTCTGCAAGTGTTTCAGCACGTTTAAACGCTCTTGAAAGCGATTTAATTAGCGTTGAAACAAAGCATCAAGAGGCAATCCAATTCACTAAAAGACGCTTTAGAGATGCAAAAGAAACGGCAGAAATGATTACAAAAGCAATGCTTTCAAACTTTGGTGATTCGATTAGTCCTGCAACCATTCAAACTATGTCGATGCTTGTAGGCGATGAATCATTGCAATTTAGGTTTGTGTCGGCAAAAAGACCGCCTTTAATGCAAGTGTCGCACCGCTTTATTTACGATAGTGGGAGCAAAACATTCATTGCAGAGGGAGGAATAATCCAACATATGACGCTTGGAATTAAGGTGATTAAGCCTCAACACCAATATAGCGATTTTCGCTTTTGGGAGGTAGAGAGATTTGCATCTGCAAGCCTTAATGAAGCCGATAAGCGTTATTACCTTTACATTAAGGCAAATAAAGCCGACGATAAGGCGGTTTTCTTGCTTTCAGAGGATGCAAAAGAGCTAGAGGGAGATAGTCATTATCACTTCTTAGTTGGTGTCTTAAACAGTGAACAAAATGAGGAACGTTCATTTGTAACGCTATACGGATTTACAGAGGTTTTGCCCTCACGAATAACCACAGATAAAATCGTTAGTACAGACGGCTCAACTTACTTCGATTTGGTGGAAAATGTAATTGCTGGACGTATAAATTTCAAAGACGGAATTATATCGGGATTGGTTGGAGCATCTGACGAGAACAGCGCAGTAAATTCAGGCTTAAACGGCAAAAACGACAGCGCAAATCCCGTGAGAATTTGGGCAGGTGCAAGCGAGAACAACATAACAAAAGCACCTTTTAGAGTTTACAACGACGGCTCAATTTACGCAGAGAATATCACAATTGGCAAAAGCTCTACTTTTAGTGGAGAAGTGAAAGGTGTAACAGGTAGCTTTAAGAAGCTTATTTGTGTGAATGATGCAGGTAAAGAAGTTGGTTCAATTCACTTTAGCAACGACGGCAAAATGTGGTTCGCTGGAGACATGTATCATCAAGGCTATAATAGTGCCTTAAAGCGAACACACCGCTTTTACTCATCGGAAATTTGGTGTCGTGGTATCTTTGGCTCAAGAGAAAGAGCAACAATGGTAATTAAAGGCGATTATGGCGAGCTTTACACCAATGGTTTAGGCGATACAGAGAAGCGATTTGTTAAATTTCCTTTTATTAGCAGAACTTTGAAAGGCGTAACCTATTATGAAGTACCTTTATATGGATTTGACGGAGATGCCGCTGCTTTTCCTGTTGATTTGATAATTTTCAGCAATCAACAAGAATTCACTTACGAATTGCAATCAATCGAGGGAAAAATTGTAGAAGTTGTGAACGCTAATGATAATATAAGTCAATATATCTTTTCAGGCGGTTTCAGGCGTGAAATAAAGGGAGGAGAGGTGACTTCTTGCATTAAGGTTGGTTACGACAATTTAACGCCCGCACACGATAAAGCAGCTATCGGATCTGGCTGGTTAATTGGTAATCGAGATAACAATTGGAGATAAAAAATAATTATAAGTTTAATTTTAAAAAGAAAGGAAGAAAAATGAAAGTAAATGAATTAATCAAGTATGTTTTAGTGCTTTTTATAGCACTATTAGTAGGAGTTGGAACAGCTCTCACCGCTAAAGGAGAAGCCACAGCGGAAAACGGTTGGGCGGTCGCTCTGATTTGCGCAGCGTGCATCTTTACACTTGCGGAGGTGACTATCAAAACGATAGAACAACGCCCGTTCAAATGGAAAGGCGTGCTGGTTGGAGTTGTAGCGACGATGATAACCTATTTTATTAGCTATACACTATTAATATGTTAACAGATTGGGTTGCCGAGAAGATACCGCAAGATAAACTACTGCATTTTACTTTTAGTTTAGTTTTAATGCGTGTGTTTAGCGTGTTTGCAGGCGATAAGTTATTTTATCGCTTGCTCTCCGCTCTTGCGGTGCTTTCGATAGGCGTTTTAAAAGAACTTTATGATAAGAAGCGAGGAGAACAAATGAGCAAAGGTGATTTAGTCGCTGATGCTTTAGGCGTTCTTATTGGGCTTATCTAAAATTTTGGAGGGTGATTTTATGAATGAGATAAAGGTATTTTTTGTGGCGGTTGTAAGCGCACTTCTTTCGCTTCTTTCGCCTATAAAAGATTATTTTCACGCAATGATAATAGTATTTGTAATTAACTTCTTATGTGGTTTGATTGCCGATTATCGAAGTGGGGGCAAATGGTCAATGAAAAAAGCAATGGTGTTTTTCTACCATATATTAGTCTTTTCTTTGCTAGCTTCATCTATATTTGTTATCGGGCATTTTATGCACAATCGGGAGGAGGCTTTGTTTTGCGTTAAAACGCTTTGTTTTATAGCTCTTTGGTTCTACTCGATTAATATTCTTAAGAACTTGCGAATAATGCTAATCGATAAGACGCCAATGTGGAATTTGGTTAACTTCTTATACTTTATTGTGAGCTTAAAAATGGTAAATAAAATACCTTTTTTGAATGACTATTTAATAACAAATAAAGCATTTGAAGAGGAAATAACAAAGCCTATTTTTGGAAATAATACAGGAGGTGGAAGCAATGGAAATTAGGGTTAAGAGAATTGCACGAAAAGACGGCTACACAATTGGGCGAATGAGCCTCAACGAGGAGTATTTTTGCGACACTTTGGAGGATACGGACAGAGGGCTAAAAAGTACTATGTCAGAGGAAGAAATCCTATCTAAAAAGCGCAAAGGAATAACAGCAATACCAACGGGTAAATATGACGTTATTTTGACGTTTTCGCCACGCTTTAAACGTGTGTTGCCTTTATTGTTGAATGTGCCTGGCTATCAATATATTAGGGTGCATAATGGAAACCGCCCAGACTCGACGGAGGGTTGTTTGTTGGTGGGGGAAAACAAAGTTAAAGGACAAGTATTAAACAGCCGTGCAACGCTTGAAAAGCTGATGTCAATTCTTTTAGAGTGTGAGAAGAGAAAAGAAAAAGTAACTATTTTAATAGAGTAGCTTATGAAAAAGTACTTATATATACTAGGTATAATTGCCTTATTGCTTATTGCTTTTTACTGCTTTGCGTTGTTGAAAAACGACAATAGCGAGGAGGTAAAAACAAAGGTGGTTGAGCGTGTAAAAATCGACACGCTTAAAATCGTTGACACGATAAGAATAAGCAAGCCTATTTTAGTAAGAGCTACAACGCTAAGAAAAGACACTATATATCTAACTAAAGATGTATATATTGACAGCTCTAAAGCTATTATTCCAATAGAACAAAAGATATATAGCGATAGTAGTTATACAGCGTTTGTCAGTGGCTATAACGCCCAACTAGATAGCATCCACATCCGCTCTCCTACTACCATAATAAACCGAGAGATTGAAAGAGTTATAACACATACCAAAATAAAACGCTTTAATATAGGTGTGATAGGTGGTTTGGGTTATGGTTTTACAACAAAAAAAATTGAGCCGTTTGTCGGTTTAGGTTTCAGTTACAACATAAGATAGAAAAGTAAAGGATGGAAATTAATCCATCCTTTTTTATGTCACGCAATATCACCTCAAAAATAAAACGATATAATTTGATATTTTACGATATAAACACTACAAAAAGTGTCTTATTTTCGTCAATTTTCGTGTGCAAAATCGTGTACGGATTTTGTAAGTCATTGATTATCAATACTAATTGTGGAGCTGGTGGGTTTCGAACCCACGTCCAAACAGGGAAATACTGTGCTTTCTACACGTTTATTTCGGCCTTCATTTGTCAGATTATAACAAGACCCGAACCACCAATTATAACCTTAGTCTTTAAAATTTCATCTAAAAATCAAGACCTTTTTAGACTATTTCCGATTTTTCTGCACCACTGAATCCATTGATTCGGAACCACATCTTTGGAGTGATGTCTCGTTCCATTACCTTGTAACGGAATAAAGCTAGTAATCTACTATACTTCGATTAAGCAGCGAGAGCGTAGTTATTTTCGCCAATTAATTTTTTGATAACTGATATTTAAGAGCCAGCTAACGAAGCTCTACGTGCTTACACACCATCTCATCCCGCTGTCAAATCCAGTCAGCCCCATTATAAAAGGGTGTCGATGCGTGTTTAATATGTATTCTTTTACGAAGTAAATATGGCTATTTTAGTCCTTTTCCTAATATAAAGCCACGTTTTTTCGCAGATAATACAATGCAAAGATATAAAATAAAAATAGAAAAACACAATAAAGCATTGCTTTTATCGCATTTTTCTATCTTGTAATTCACCTTTTAAAACAACATAAATCGATCTTTCGATGTTTCTTTTTACATCGAAAAGCAATTGAAAATGTTATCTTATTGGAAAGATAAAATATCTATTTGAATATTTTATGCTTTGATATCGTTCAGACTTTCGTCTCTTTCAAACACCTTTTTCACGAAAGAACAAACAGGAACAACCTTTATTTGCTCTGTTCTTGCATATTGAACAAGGGCATTTATCAATTCTTTTCCAAATCCTTTTCCTTTATGTTCTTCTCCAACTCGAGTGTGTTCTGCCACTAAATTATGTTTTTCGTCAAACACATAGGTTAACTCTCCTGCATAAACATCATTCTCATAAAGAGCGAAACGACCTTCGTTTGCTTGCTTTTCGTTTTCTATTCTAATCATATTGCGAATTTATTTGTTATGTTATTTCTATTATATAAATGTATATTGAACTGTTGATTGAGGCATAAACACCTGTTATTAAGGTGCCGATTCAATGATTTCTGAATAAGAGGGGATATCTTTCAAAAAATGATAAGAATGATTCTCGTAGTCCATCTTACAACAAAAATGCTGCAATCCATTGCTCACAATGAGATAATCCACATGTAGCAGCATGTTATAAGCACTAATTTGGTCGAACACTTTTTGTGTTATGGTAACCGAAGGAGCTTTGTATTCGATGATAACTTGTGGCTTTAGCGATTTATTATATAGAATACTGTCTGCTCGAAGTTGCTTGTTTCCACATGAAAGACCCACCTCATTGGCTAAAAGTGGGGCAGGAAAGCCTTTCTCTTCGATAAGAAAATGCACGAAATGTTGGCGCACCCACTCTTCAGGAGTTAGCGAAACATATTTCTTTCGTAGCGAATCTAGTATCAAAGGATGCTCTTTTGTGCCCGACAATTTTATGTTGTATGATGGTAAATTTAATGGAATCATTTTATTAACTTTGCAAGATAGTGCAAAGATACTGCTATTTTAGTGTAGTAAGAAACTTTTTATCATTGCTTTTTGCATAAAGATTGATTACTAAAAAGAGAGTAGCAGTGTTTAGGTTGATGCACTATTTAGTTTTATATATATAATAATGTATGACTGAAAAGAAAAGTTCTATTACTTTCGAAGACATCATGCGCCGTATAGAACAACGGCAATATGCACCTGTTTACATATTGATGGGAGACGAATCGTATTACATCGATCAGATAGCAGATGCCATAGCAAACTCTGTTTTGAAGCCAGAAGAGCAAGATTTTAATCAAACTATTCTTTTTGGAGCAGATGTAACAGCAGCTCAAGTGGTAGATATTGCAAAGGGATATCCTATGATGTCGAGCCATAGAGTGGTAATTGTGAAAGAAGCGCAGAATGTAAAATCACTCGATGCACTCGAAAAATATCTTGTAAATCCAATGTCAACAACAATCTTAGTGTGGTGTCATAAAAATGGATTAATAGACAAACGTAAGAAAGTTGTAGCGAAAGCAGAATCGGTTGGAATTGTCTTTGAAAGTAAGAAAAAGCGGGATTATGAATTAAATACCTTCATTAACAAATATTTAAAAGGTAAACATGTGCAGATAGATGCCAAATCTTCGGATATGATCGTAGAGCATGTGGGAGCCGATTTAAGTAGGTTAGTGTCTGAATTAGATAAAATCATTTTGTCGTTAGATGATAAAAATAGAATCATAACACCAGAGATGGTGGAGCAGAAGATAGGTATAAGTAAAGAATTTAATACGTTTGAACTTCGAAGTGCCATTATAAATAAAGATGTATATAAGGCAAATCTCATTATCAACTATTTTGAAAAGAATCCTAAGTCGGGTTCTATATATGCTTTTCTACCGCTGTTGTTCAGTTATTTTCAAAATCTAATGATTGCCTATTATGCGCCAAATAGAAGCAATGAAGCTGATGTTGCGAGGTTTTTAGAATTGAAATCGAGCTGGGCTGCCAAAGATTATATACTTGGAATGAGGAACTATTCGGGTGTAAAAGCGATGCAAATTATAGAGAAGATTAGAGAGGTTGATGCTAAAAGCAAAGGTTTAGATAACCCAAATACATCTGCAGATGAGCTAATGAAGGAGCTTTTGTTCTTCATTTTACACTAAAGTAGGGTAGTTTTTACCTATTTTTATTCTAGAATCGAATTTTTACTGTACAGAAAAAACATACTACAAAGTGGCATAAACAAAGGGTTTTTGCCACTTTTTTTATGCTCATATTTTTCGTATTTCTCAGCAACTTTATCCTTGTTCGTGAATACTAAAGAAATGAAGAAAATGACTTCATTTTCCACTACTCAATTTATTGTTAAGTTTTGTTTTGCATTTCACTTTGTAAAGTTTGAAATGTAAATATATAATTTATTTTACTTTGTAAATCGAAGTGGTATTGTATTGATGTAAATATGTAAACATTCACATATTAAAAATAGGGTGTATATTTGCAAATTAACACCCTTTACAATTGAAAATGCAAATATATTCAGAGTATTATGTAATATGATAAAGTGCTGAAAACCAGTGTTTTATTATTTATATATTATATCTTTTAATTTGGTTTAGTATGCAATTTTGCCCGTAGAACATAGAAAATGGTATATTTACAGATGTGTATATGTTTGTAACTATTTAATAGCCAATATTTATGTAGTTTGAATTAAAGTAAACAAGGGGTTTCTATTATCTTTTGAAATGTATAATGTTTAAATATGAATATGCAAATATAAAAATGTAAAGGGTTAATATGAAGATTTAAATATGTATTTGTAAAGTTTTTATTTGCATATTTATTTTAGATTTGTTGCATATCTCCTTTTTTTGATTTACCTTTGTAATGTAAATAGAAAAAGCGATTTTCGCAGTATAATTGTAGTAAAAGAGCAAAAATGAAAGATAGAATTCGCCAACTAATGTTACATCAGCACATGTCTCAACAGACCTTTGCTGATATCTTAGGATTGTCTCCTGCATCATTAAGTAGCATCTTTAATGATCGTACAAAACCAACATTAAATCATGTAGATGCCATCAAGAAGAAATTTCCTTCTATAAATTTAGATTGGTTGATGTATGGAAATGGCCCGATGTTTTTAGATGATAGTTCGCAAAATGATGATATGTTTGCTAATGAAGGCGAACATTTTGAAACAGCAAATTCAGATGCTTCTACTGCTAAAGCAGCGACTCCTACTCTAGATTTCGATAATTCCCCATCTTATTCAGGCGTTAATTATAACACACCTAAAGAGCGTGTGGTTATAAAAGAAGTGGAAAAACCACAGCGACAGATTACCGAAATACGTATATTTTTTGACGATCAGACTTGGGAAACCTTTGTTCCTAAGAAGTAAAAGATAAGGAAATATGAGATTCTAAGACTATTATTTGTTTTAGAATCTTATTTTTTTGTGATTTTTGGGGGCATTTTTGCTCCCTTTCTTCTTGAAGTTATCAACAATGTCAATGTTTACTTATGTTAATTTCTCTTGAATTTGATATTCTATTGTTGATAACTTTTATCCGAAAAAACTGCCTTTTAGGTGAGAAATGTCCTTTTATTTAGATGTGATTTTTATCAGAATGAAGCGAAAAAGCATTGAGTTTGCAGAGTAAAAGCATTGCTATTAGCAGTAAAAAGCATAGCTATTGCATTCAAATATCACTGCTTTTGCATTGTGAAATTATGGAGGTGCGGTGCCAGTTATACTCTTATTAGATGTAAAATTGGGAGAAAATGATGTGGAAAATAACGATTTTCAGCTTAGCAAGAGTGGTATTGTAGCTCGAAACACAATGAAATATGCGTGAATTTATATCGCTAAAAGCCTCGAGAAAGAGCAAAATAGGAACGTGAAAGGGATAGAAAAAGGAGTTGTTTTATGGTTTAATCGGCTTTAAGTACTATCTCCTTTGATGGTTTCGAGGGTTGAGAAGAAGGGAGAGAGAGCGTGAGAATAGATGATATGTAATAATAGAAGTCCTGGAAAACATGAAAAATGCCTTTGAAAAGAGTGTTATTTGGCTCCTATTATACTTCTCCTTAATATAAAAAAGAAATGGCTTTTTAAGTGGTTTTGATAAGTTATAGAGGGCGATTGGCTTAGTTATATGACTACAGGTTGCTTTGAATTGAAATGCTTTTAGGGACTTGTTGAGTGACTGTTGGGGTGAAAATACTACGTTAGAAGCGTTTTTTAGGGTGCTTGGTGGCATTGCAAAGGTAAGGATAGTACTCACCTTTAAAGGCGCATAAGACGTATAGTTTAGCGTATATTAGAATAGGTTTAAAAGAGGAGTAGCGTGCGAATGTATAGCAAAGGAAAAGAGTGCAATCGATATAATCAATTGAACTCTTATATAATCTCATTCTTTTTAGCTGCTCAATTCTCACTCTAAATCAGCTTTAACTCTGCTTTTACAGCTTGTTTAAGCTGTTATAGCATCATTCTTAAACTGCTTTTGAGCATGGGATAGAATGGCTTTATAGAGCAAGTAAATAGTGTTTGCAGGCGAGTTCTTATCGCTCTATCTTATTATCTTTAGGGAATACCACCCAAGGTTTAAAGGTTTTGGCCTCTTCAAAGTCCATGAGTGCGTATGAAATGATGATAATAGTGTCGCCAATTTGCACCTTTCTAGCTGCTGCTCCGTTTAAACATATACAACCAGAACCACGTTCTCCAGCTATAATATAGGTTTCAAAGCGTTCTCCGTTGTTGTTATCTACAATCTGAACCTTCTCTCCTGCAATCATATTTGCAGCGTCTAAAAGATCTTCATCGATAGTTATACTTCCTATATAGTTAAGATTTGCATCGGTAACTTTAACTCGATGTAGCTTCGATTTTAAAACTTGAATCATCATGTTTTTATCTCTTTTTCTTGCTTTTTGCCTCTTGCAACGTTGTGATTGTTGCTTTGTGAGGGTTATTTATATTTGATGTGGTCGATTAAGCGAATAGGAGTTGCGCCACAATATACGGTGATGCAGCCCACAATATAAGGCGAATCGTTCCACGAATGTACTGTTTCTAAGGTGTTTCCGTCTACAATTTCGAAGTATTCCACCTCTAATTGGTCTATAGCATTAATCGAATTAATCACTTCTTGTTGAAGTTCGTCTACCGATAAGCTGTCTTTCTTTGCTACGCTTTCCTTTAAAATGCGGTAGATATTGGCTGCAATTGCTCGCTCTTCGCTTGTTAATAGGGCGTTACGAGAGCTCATTGCCAATCCACTTTCCTCTCTAATGATAGGACATTCGATAATGTTGATATCTAAATTTAAATACTTTACGAGTTGTTTTATAACACAAATCTGTTGCCAATCCTTTTCTCCAAAGTATGCATTGTGTGGTTTTGTGATATAAAATAGGCGAGAAACAACCTGACAAACGCCGTTAAAGTGTCCTGGGCGCTTAGCTCCTTCCATTACAGTTGATGTTGGTGGGAACTCAAAGTGGCGGTTATCAGGAGTTGGATACATCTCTTTGGGGGTGGGAGCGAATACGATGTCGGCTCCAACTTCATTCAAAATCTTACAATCTTCCTCAAAAGTTCGAGGATAACGCTCAAGGTCTTTGGGATCGTTAAACTGTGTGGGATTAAGAAAAACCGATACAATTGTGATGTCATTGTCGGCTACACACTGCTTAACCAATGATGCATGACCCTGGTGTAGTGCTCCCATGGTAGGCACAAGTCCTATCTTTTTGTTGGCTTTTCTTAAGTAGAAAAGCTCGTTTTGTAGGTCTACAATGTTGTCGAAAATCTTCATTTTGTTTTCTTCTTGAATGACAAATCAAGTGAATTATCGGGTGCAAAATAACAACTTTTTTCTTTAATATCGAAAAATAACAATAAAAATATAAGCTAAAAGTCTTATATATTAATAATAATGTGGTTACTTGAACTTTAGTTCAACAAAAAAATCGTATCTTTGCAAATAACAAATTAAAATCAAAATGGCAAAGAAAATATTATTCATCAACCAAGAGATTACACCTTATGTCCCTGAAACTCCCTTATCATTGAAAGGTATTGAGGTTCCAAAAACAATTCAAGAGAATGGTTTTGAGATTCGTACTTTTATGCCAAAGTGGGGTATTATTAATGAACGTAGAGGTCAATTGCATGAAGTTATTCGTCTTTCGGGGATGAATCTTATTATAGATGACACCGACCATCCATTGATAATTAAGGTTGCTTCAGTGCCTCAAGCACGTGTACAAGTGTACTTTATCGATAATGATGATTTCTTTATGAAGCGTCAAATGGCAGTAGATGAAGAAGGAAACGAATACAATGACAATGGCGAACGTGCTATATTCTTTGCTCGTGGCGTGTTAGAAACAGTGAAAAAGCTACGTTGGACACCAGATATTATTCATTGTCAAGGTTGGATGTCGTCAATTATTCCACTCTATATCAAGACAGCTTATCACGATGAACCATCGTTTGCAAACACTAAAGTCGTTACTTCTTTGTTCAACGATAGACTACAATCAGACTTTAAAGACAACTTTAAAGACTGCTTAGAGTTTAGAGATGCCAACAAGAAAGTGCTTAAACCATACAACGATAAGTTTGATTTTAATGAGCTAACAAAGCTTGCTATTGATTTTAGTGATGGTATTATTGAGGCCGTTCCTAATGAAAATAAAGACATGTTAGCCTATGCTTCAGAGAAAGGTAAATTCGTTTTGAACCATTCGGAAGCAGATCTTGCTACAGAATATAGCAATTTCTATAATCAAATTCTTGGTGAAACAGAATAATACCACGTGTTAATTAGTGAGAACGGGCAGTGCAACTACCGTGGATATCGGTAGGAGTGATGCTTTGTGAGATGACAGAATATCAATCGAAAGATATTGAAAAGAAAGAGAACTATGCGTTTAAAATATTTATTTATTTGCTGTTTAGGCATGCTTTTAGCAGCTTCGTGCAGCGAGAATACCTCAAATCTTGGTGGTAGCCTTATTGATGATACAGATAAGTTGACAATTAATTCAGACTCATTTGAGGTGAGTACAAAGTCTGTTTTGTCTGGTGCTGTACTATCAAGAGATGCAAATAACCATTTAGGAAAGGTGTTAGATGCAGAAACAGGGACATATATCACAAGTAATTTTATGACCCAATTCTATTGCCCTAACGACTTTTCGCTTCCTAAAACAGATAGTATTGTAAGCAAAGATGCTAGTGGTGTTTATGCAGATTCATGCAGAATAACTCTTTATTACGATTCTTTTTATGGCGATTCATTAACAAAGATGAAGGTTACAGCATTCATCATGGATCAGCCAATGCTTGAAAATAGAGAGTATAAGTCGGACTTTAATCCTGAAGTATCGCCTTATATCACTAGCAACAGCACAAAATATGAGAAAGTATATTCACTTGTTGATATGAATATACCAGCAACAGTGCGCTCAAAAAAGACCTATTATAAAGGTATTACCATTGATTTAAATAGTAAATATTACGATAAGAACAACGTTGAATATAAGAACTTTGGTACTTATTTGATGAAGCAATACTATTCAAATCCTAGCTATTTTGCTAATCCTTTGCAGTTCATAAAGAACGTTCTACCAGGTATTTACTTCAAATCAACATCTGGTGTGGGTGCAATGGCAAATATTAGCGCAGTAGATATCAGTGTATTCTTCCGCTTAAAGAAGAATGGACAAGACACAAAGGGAGGTGTTTCGTTCTCTGGAACAGAAGAGGTTCTCTCTACAACTTATGTTCAAAACGATCAAGCAAAGTTGAACTCGCTTGTAAACGAGACACAACACACTTACTTAAAGACTCCTGCAGGTATCTACACTCAAATGGAATTGCCAGTTGAAAAGATTATGCAAGGACACGATAACGACACTATCAGCTCTGCTAAGATAATGCTTCACCGCATCAATAACACCACAGCATCGCAATATGCTTTCAATGTTCCAACAACAGTGATGTTGATTCCTGTAGACGAAGCAGCTGCTTTCTTCTCTCAAAGAAAGCTTGCAGATAATAAAACAAGTTATCTAGCAGAATATAGTAAGACATACAACACTTATACCTTTAACAACATTAGTAAGTTAGTTCATGCGATGTATAAGGCGAAGAAGAATGGAATAGCAAGCGCAAACTGGAATAAAGTGCTCTTAATTCCTGTGAAAGCAACATACACTTCTGATGCTTCAAGTGGCTTAACAATCCTTTCTTCGGTTGAACCTGATATGTCTTTAACAAGTACTAAGCTTGTTGGAGGACCTAATAACACTAATGGAAAGGTTCTAATAAACGTTATCTATAGTAAGTTTAATCGCTAAATGGCAGATAATTTCCTAGAGAAACAAAGAGCAAACTACGAGCAAAGAAAGGCTCAGTGGCTTAAAAAAAAGAGATTAGTAAGGACGATTATTCGTACAATTGATAAGCCTGAAGACGAGAGTCTGTAGCTTATTCAATCGAATAAGTTCTTGAATTAAAATATAATAGGGTGATACTTCTTTCTGAGGTGTCACTCTTTTTGTTTGATATAGCCACAGAACGAAAGGGAATGTATGCTTTTAGGAGATAAGAGGGGTAAATGATCACGAGGCTATTTCTTCCTTTATATGAACAAGAATTTACCCTATTTAAAATGAAATAGTCTTAGCTTGTTTTCTAATTGATTGTATCGTGAGAAATGTGCTTATCTTATTTGTAATATGATGATAGAATAGGAAAGAGGCAAAAGCAATCCTTTTGTAGACTAAAAGCAATGTATTTACGATATAATAGTAATGTTATTAGATTGTGAAAGCATTGCAATTCTATTTGTATTGCAGCAGACTTGAATTGGAAGGTGGTTAAGATGATGTAGGGTAGTAAATCCTTTCCTCTTGGAATTGTTGCTTATTGGTAGAAAAGAGGGGTGTAGAAATGAAAAAAGGATGCACAATATGCGCATCCTTTTTATATTTATGAAGTACTGAAATGAATCAGAATGATTCTTTAAGCTTCAGCTTCTTGTTCTTTGCTCCAATCTTCTTGAGTCTTACGAACATAGCTCTTATAACGCAACTTAGCCATTTCTTCAGCAGCGTTAAACAACTCTTGTGCTTCGTTTGGATAAGCCTTCTTCACTGATAGGTAACGAACCTCACCTAATAGGAAGTCTTGGAACTTGCTCCAATCTGGTGCTTTAGAGTCAAGAGTGAATGGGTTCTTGCCCTCTTCAGCCAACAATGGGTTGTATCTCCATAAGTGCCAGTAACCGCATTCAACAGCTCTTCCTTCCTCAGCTTGGCTCTTACCCATTCCACCTTTAGCCTTAAGACCGTGTGCAATACATGGAGCATAAGCGATAATGAGTGAAGGTCCAGGATAAGCTTCAGCTTCTCTAATAGCTTTAAGAGTTTGATTTTGGTCTGCACCCATAGCAATTTGAGCTACATATACATAACCATATGTTGTTGCCATCAAGCCTAAGTCTTTCTTTCTGATGCGTTTTCCTTGTGCAGCGAACTGTGCAAGAGCACCAAGAGGAGTAGATTTAGAGCTTTGTCCACCTGTATTAGAATATACTTCGGTGTCAAGTACAAGAATGTTAACATCTTCTCCAGAAGCAATAACGTGATCTAGACCACCGTAACCGATGTCATAAGAAGCACCGTCACCACCAATAATCCATTGAGAACGTTTTACTAAGAAGTGATCTAAAGTCTTCAACTCTTCACATGTTGGGCAACCTTTTTCTGCACCAGCGTGAATTAGAGGCTTAAGTTTAGCTGTTGCTGCCTTAGAAGCATCTGCATTGTCTTTAGAATCTAGCCATTCTTGTGCTGCTTCTTTCATTTCTTGTGGTGTAGTGTCTTCGCTAATCAATTGTTCAAGCAACATAGCAATGCGCTCTCTCATCTTCTTATTAGCAAGATTCATACCCATACCGAATTCGCAGAAGTCCTCAAATAGAGAGTTAGCGAATGCAGGTCCTTGTCCATCCTCATTTGTTGTATAAGGAGTTGAAGGGATAGATGCAGAGTAAATAGATGAACAACCAGTTGCGTTAGCAATCATTTCACGATCTCCGTAGAGTTGAGAAATAAGTTTAACGTATGGAGTTTCACCACAACCAGAACATGCACCAGAGAATTCGAACAATGTTTTAGCGAACTGAGAGTTCTTCACATTGCTTTGAGTGTCAACAAGGTGTTGTTTTGATTTAACTTCCTTGATAAGGTAGTTCCAGTTCTCGATTTGCTTTTCATCACGTGTGAATGGAACCATATCGAGTGCTTTACCATTCTTATTACCTGGACAAACGTCAGCACAGTTACCACAACCAACACAGTCTAGTACACTAACTTGGATACGGAAGTGCATTCCAGCCATAGTCTTAGGCACCTTCATGTCTAGAGTTGTATCGTTGAATTGAGCGTGTTCAGCTTCATCTAGAACGAATGGACGAATACATCCGTGAGGACAAACGTATGCACACTTGTTACATTGAATACAATTGTCAGCTGTCCACTCAGGGTTAAATGCTTCAACACCACGTTTTTCGAATGCAGCAGTACCATTCTTTAAGGTACCATCAACCATTCCGTGCTTGATAAAGTCTGATACTTTAAGGCGTTCTCCATCTTGTGCGTTGATAGGACGAACGATTTCTTTGATGAATGCAGGTGCATCATCTTCTACAGAAGGATTATCTTCGAGAGTAGCCCATGATGGATCGATCTCTAAAATATGGTATTCATTTCCACGATCTACAGCTGCATAGTTCTTATCAACAACGTCTTGTCCCTTATTACCGTATGACTTTTCGATGAACTTCTTCATTTGTTCAACAGCCAAGTCGATAGGAATAACCTTTGTTATTCTGAAGAATGCACTTTGAAGAATAGTGTTTGTGCGGTTTCCTAGACCAATTTCTTGCGCTATCTTTGTTGCATTCATGTAGTAAACAGTGATGTTGTTTTGTGCAAAGTAGCGTTTGATTCTGTTAGGAATGAAGTCTATTAGCTCTTGACCTTCAAAGATTGTGTTAAGAAGGAATTGACCATTCTTTTGCAAACCACGAATAACATCGTACATGTTCAAGTATGCTTGAACGTGACATGCAACGAAGTTAGGAGTTTTTACTTGGTAAGTTGAATGGATAGGAGAGTCTCCAAAGCGCAAATGTGAGCAGGTGAAACCTCCTGATTTCTTTGAGTCGTAAGAGAAATAAGCTTGACAATACTTATTTGTATTATCACCAATGATCTTAACTGAGTTCTTATTAGCACCTACAGTACCATCAGCTCCAAGTCCATAGAACTTCGCTTCGAACACACCTTCACCACCTAAAGGAAGTTCTTCCACTTCAGGAAGAGATGTAAATGTAACGTCATCAACGATACCTACAGTGAAATGGTCTTTTGGTTCGTTAAGTTCTAGGTTGTCATAAACTGAAATAATGTGAGAAGGAGTGATGTCTGCAGATCCAAGACCATAGCGACCACCAACGATAAGAGGTTTCTTTTCTTGATCGTAGAATGCACTCTTCACATCAAGATATAATGGTTCACCTTCAGCTCCTGGCTCTTTTGTACGGTCAAGAACGGCAATTCTCTTCACAGTTTCAGGTACTGCAGCAAGCAAGTGCTTAACAGAGAATGGACGATATAAGTGAACAGCGATCATACCCACTTTCTTTCCTTGCTTAACAAGGTAGTCAATTGCCTCACGAGCAGCTTCTGTTGCAGAACCCATTAATATAATAATGTCCTCAGCATCCTTAGCTCCATAGTAAGAGAATAGGTGATATTCACGACCTGTAATTTCTGAAATCTTACCTAAGTAATCTTCAACTACTTCAGGAATGTTCTCGTAATATTGGTTACAAGCTTCTCTGTGAGTGAAGAATGTCTCTGGGTTTTCAGCTGTACCTCTTGTTGAAGGGCGTTCAGGAGTTAAGGCACGATCACGGAATCTCTTAATATCTGCAGGGTCAACAAGCTTTGCAATTTCCTCTTGATCAATCACTTCAACCTTTTGATATTCGTGAGATGTACGGAAACCGTCGAAGAAGTTAACGAAAGGAATGCTTGTCTTAAGTGTTGCTAAGTGAGGAACAGCAGTAAGGTCCATAACCTCTTGCACTGAACCAGAGCAGAACATTGCGAATCCTGTTTGTCTACATGCCATAACGTCAGAGTGGTCTCCGAAGATACTTAGTGCATGAGTAGCGATTGCACGTGCTGAAACATCGAACACACAGGGAAGCATTTCTCCTGCGATTTTATACATATTGGGGATCATCAACAACAAACCTTGCGATGCAGTGAATGTAGTTGTTAAGGCACCAGCTTGTAAAGAACCGTGCATTGCACCAGCAGCTCCACCTTCTGATTGCATTTCTTGAACTGCAACTGTTTGTCCAAAAAGGTTCTTACGACCCTTTGCTGCCCATTCATCAACATGAGCTGCCATTGGAGAAGATGGTGTGATAGGGTAGATAGCGGCAACTTCTGAGAACATGTATGATACATGTGCTGCTGCTTCGTTACCATCACAAGTGATAAACTTTTTTTCTTTTGCCATTTTCTTATTGATAAAATATTAATTAATGTTTTGTATTTTAATATAGAAAGCCAAACAACCAAAGTGGTATTTGGTTACCCTTTCCGTCTTTTGAGTTATATTGCGCATAGATAGTATCGGCGTTATGTCTTATTTTAGCCTCACTTAATGCGTCGCATATTCTAAATTTTGTTTTCCCATCAACAAGGTAATAATGTTCCTTATTGCCTTGATTCACCAAGTGATCTTTCCATAAAGCATTCACAAAGAATGTTTCCATAACAGATGATTGCTCAACCTGTATTGGGTAAATGGAATAGATTAGATTGGTGTTTTGCATCATAATCTTTGCGGGTTTCTTGGGAAATGAAGCCCCAAAGGGATACATCATATTGATAAGTCGTGCATCTTCGAGATACTTGATATAGTTCATCACCGTTGCACGGCTAGTCTTTATTCCTTCAGCTAAATTACTAATGTTGGGTGCTTTGTGGTTATCTACAGCCAACTCGTAGAATAGTTTTTTAATTTTAGCGAGATATTTCAGCTCAATTTGTTTGATTAAGAGAATGTCAACCTCTGTCATCATGTTCATAGTCTTCAATAAATTCTCCGAGAAATTGCGATTCTCTAAGAAGAAAGGGTAGAAACCATGATGTAGATAGTCTTGGAAAAAGTCTAATGGGTTTAGCTTTTGTGTTATCTCTTTTGTTATTTCTTCGCTCTTTTCTAAAATATCTGTAAGAGAATAATACTTAAACTGATTTCCTGTTTGTAGATTAAGATATTCTCTAAACGAGAAACCTCGAAGGTCATAGCTTTTCACTATGCCGTTAAGTTCGGGATTTTCCTCTTTCAATCTCATTACACTTGAGCCAGTGAAAACAATCTTTAGTTGTGGAAAGAGGTCGTAACAAGCTCTTATTTCACTGCTCCAATTAGGATGTTTAAACACCTGGTCGATTAATAACACTTTACCTCCTTGATTGATAAAGTAGCTTGCAAACTCTGCAATACCATGTCCTTGGAAGTATAAGTTGTTCATGTTTACATATAAGCATTGCCTATCTGTAGCCCCAAAGTGTTCTTTTGCATATTGTAATAGGAAGGTTGTTTTACCAACTCCACGTGTGCCTTTAATCCCAATCAATCGGTCTTCCCAATTGATTTGATCCATTAACACTCTTCTTACGGGTGCTTCGAGGTGTTCAACCAAATAAGTATGGGTGCGAAAAAATGCTTCCATTTATCTTGTTCCTAATTAAAAATATCTCTGCAAAGATAACATTTATTTCTAAATTTGCAAACTACACATTGCAAAATAATTGGTAATTTGTGATTATTTTTCGTTTTATTAAATTCAAATCAACGTTTTTATTCTCTGCTCGAAATAGGTTTTTCAGTGTTTTTTGTATTACCTTTGCAGTAGAGATATATGGATATTGCAGTTTAATAAGATTGTAATATACTGATAAAGAGATACTTATTTTCATAGAAAGATATATACTTACGATAATAAAAATGACGCTTCATATATTTAATCCCGAGCATGATATTGCTTTAGCAATAAACAAAAGTATTTTCACTGCGCCACATTCAGCCCGTGAATTGCGTGCTGATTTAGGCTTCTTGCCTGCACTTTACGCTGAAAAAGGCGACTGGGTGTTGGTCGAGAATGTTGAAGCTGCCAATGAATCGTTAAGACATTTAAATGCTTTTAGTAAAGAGGTAGAGTTTTTGGAACCTGCACAATTGGTAGAAAAGGATTTAAGCAACATCGACTTATGCATACAACCATGGGGCTGGGACCGTGCCATTGCCACCTATTTATTAGGCATTAACCCACAGTTAGAACAGTTTTTGCCCTCTAACGAAGCCTTAGACACCATTCGAAATATCAGTAATCGCTCTTTTGCAGCATGTTCTTTACTGCCCCATTTGGTGAGTTTAAGCGACGATTTGATAGGAGATAGCATCTATTTCACTGATAGTCATGAAAAAGTGATGCAGTTTTTCAACCACAACCCTGCGCTTTATGTTATAAAAGCGCCTTGGAGTAGTAGTGGAAGAGGCGTTAGATACATTGATAATACAGTAGATGAGTCGAACAAAGGCTGGATGAAAAACATCTTAGAACAGCAAGGTGGATTGATAATTGAGCCTTATTACAATCGTGTTCTCGACTTTGGTATGGAGTTTTATGCCTCAGAACAGGGCGAAATAGAATATAAAGGCTTGTCTATTTTCTCAACAGAAAACAGAGCTTATTCAGGCAATTTGTTGACTAATGAAGCCATAAAAGAAGGCATTGTTAATCAGTTTGTTAAGCAAGAATTGCTCCAATTGGTTCAAACCAATATCTGTTCGCAATTGGCTTCTGCTTTTAAAGGAGAATATGTAGGTAATTTTGGCGTTGATATGATGGTGGTAACTACTGACGATGCCACAACATTTAAGTTGCATCCTTGTGTTGAATTGAATTTAAGAACAACCATGGGACATGTTGCTTTGGCATTATCTCCAACCGATTTTGCGCCTAAAAAGATGATGAAAATCGACTATTTAGATAAATATCATTTAGCAGTTAATTTGGTGGGAGACGATTTATTAGACACCAACTTAGTTCGATAGAAACCATAAAAAGAGCCACTATAACACAAATATAGTGGCTCTTTTCAATCCATATCTTTTTACTTCGATTCTGATTTTTTGCTAAATAGAATCTATATTATAATAAGGTGTTGCTCACTTGAGCTACATCTAAGGCCCAGTTATAGTCGTAAACCATATCGGCTTCGTCCTTATTCGTTGTGATTTCAATTCCTTGTGCCTTCGCTTTTAACTGCAACAATTCACCAATGGTAGGCTTGTTGCGGAGCTGTTGCAACAAAAGTTCAACCGAACCATTGTTCAACCACTGAACAGTAGGACCGCTTAAAGGCAGTTCCAACCATGTAATTTCTCGCTTATCCACGTCTAACACGCCAAAAGCTAAGCCCTTCGACAAGTTGTTCGAAGCAATAGTCACCATGTGTTGCACCGTAGATGGGTCGAAAGCAACGCCTGTTTCTTCGCTAATCGTCATTTTGTTTGCACTGTTCATCCAGCCAACTCGCATATTAGGCGATAAAGAACCATCAGTGTAAGCATTACAGGTGAAAGTGACATAAGCCACCTCTCGTTTAGAAAGTTTATCGAGATCTAATTCAATATATTCGGCAGTACCAATCTTTTCGGGTATAGTTCGAATGTCTCCAGAATGTAAACAGCCCTCAGGAGATAAGTTATAAAAGCTACAAACATCTGTTGTTCCGTCTTTTAAGCTAAGGTTACAGCTTAAATCCATATCCAAATGCTGGGCAGGAAGACCCACACCCCAGTTTAAGAACAAACGCACTTGGTTGCCTTGCACGTTGAAACGGGTACCCATTAGGGCGCAACCTGCATTTTGAATGGTGCTGGTTCGGTTTCCAACACTTATAGGAATGGTCATCAATTCGGGATCAATGAATACCTTTTGAATTGCATCTTCTCTTTCTTCGCTTTTGTATTTATCTTCCAAAGCGTTGATATACAACTCTTTTATGGCATCGATATACTCTTGATAGGCGCTGGATTCTGACTTCGTTAGCAACGGATTAGAATGCACAGTGTATGTACTTCCCGTTATGGTGTGTATCAATCGCTCTTGATTAGGAATGAAATAGGTTTCTGCCGCACTGTAAAGCGAGGTGAGAAGTCGTAGAGAAATCTCGCCACTCACTTCTTTAAAAGCCGATAAAGTGGGTGCTATTCCAATTCGAAGCATGGTAGAAAACAATGCACGGGCAAACATTCCAGGGCGTTGTTTCAATAGTTCTAACTCCTTTTGGTGGTCGTTTTGTTGCTTAGCAGCATTAACCTTGCCCAACCAAGTGGTGTAATTCTTGTTATAGAACACATCGAGTAGCTGAGCCAAAGCGTCAAAACCCTTTCTTTTTGAGTATTCAGGTAGGCGCAAAGCACGTATCATTCTCACCCACATACCACGTTGTGGGTTCATTATTTCGGCTGCTTTTTCTGCCGATAGGGGTAGGTCGTTGAGCCATGTTGCAGCCCATTTGCACCATGTTCGGTTGTATTTAAGCTTTAAAAGTTCTTTTTCTTTCTCTGTAAAAGGATCTTTTTGTTCCTCTTCGTCGTATGCAAAGAAACGATGCTTCGATGCCTTTTTGAGGAGTGTTTTGGGCTGAATGATTTGCGATTGATTGGTTTTGAGGAACCAAAGAAAGCGCAATAAGTCGGTAGGACTACTAATATAGCTTCCTATTCGGTCGAAATGCTGTTGCTCTGCCCATGCCTTCATCACCTCAAGGCGTGTCTCTTTCATTTCGATAAGGGTGTCTTCCGAAACATCGAAGTGAGTAAGTAGGAGCGTGAGGGTGTTAATTTGAGTTCTATTGAGTGGTGTTTTAGAACTTAAAAGCTCATTCAATTTACTCTCTAAATCGCTTAGTTGAAATAGACGGAGTTCCTTTTTCTCACTTCCTTGGTTTACAAAAATATCGTTATGGTGCTCTAATGGCGTTCCACAAAACGGACAACCATTATATCGTTCGATGTTAAATGTGCCTGTAGGTATGAAGTGTCCGCAACCTAAAAGCGTTCCTTTGATGTCTGATGTCGTAGGAAAGCAATTCACAAAGAGGGTGATAAGGTGGTCTATAGTACTTTCATTAGTGGGCACTTGCCAATTCTTTACAAGCGGAGTCCAATTAAAATCCACGCCCAAAGCCTCTTTAATCACTTCAGTTTGTAGGTTTAACTCCTCAACGGAACAACGATATAGCGCATGTAAAAGGGCTTCTGAAACGCTATAACCATAGTCGCTCAAAAGCTTTATAAATGCAAGTGCCTCTTTGGTAGGTGCAACTTGAGTGCTATTTTCGTGTTGGTTGGTTTCGATATAGAGTGCCTGATAGCGAAATGCCACTTGTTTTAATGCTGTTTCTTTCATCGTTCTTCCTTTCTTTGTTGATGGTTGTTCACCCTTTCTCTTTTGTTCCTTGCAAGTTGTTGATTATCATTTGATTATCTATTTGTTGCAACATGCATTCTAATAACATTGCTTTTGAAGAGTAAAAGCAGTGCTATTGGGGTGCAAAAGCATAGCTGTTGGGTCTTAAAAGCATTGATATTGGTTTTCTATCATTGCATTAGAGCAATAAAAAAAGATAGCAACGAAAATTGTGTAACTAAGTTATTACCCATTAAAGGTTGATAAAGAAGTAAGTTGCACTTGTCCGTTGATATCTTTTATGATGCGAAAATAATGATAATTCTTTATTAATCGCTTTTTTCTTCGAGTCTATTTAATATCTTTTTATTGTTTCATTGCTATTCGATGTGGTTTTTATCGAATTTTAAATAATGCTTGCTTTAAAACAAAGGAGCTACCAGTTGTGCAATGGTTTCTAAGCCTTTGGCGTCGTGTTCATCGAAACTTGCTAAGTCTTTACTGTCTACATCGATTACTGCTACCACTTCATTGCCTTTGAATACGGGTACTACAATCTCCGAACGAGATAGAGACGAGCAGGCAATGTGCCCTTCAAACAGTTCTACATCGTCGACAATGATAGTCTTTTGGCTATCCCATGAGGTGCCACAAACGCCTTTTCCCTTCGCAATAGTGTAGCAAGCCACGTTGCCTTGGAATGGTCCTAACTGCAAAGACTGATTCTTTACAATATAAAATCCCACCCAAAAATAATAGTCAAAGGCTTCTTTCAATAGGGCAGTTACATTGCATAATGCTCCAACAACATTGGTTTGTTTCTCAATAAGTGCTTTTATTTGAGGAATAAGTTGAGTGTATTGTTCTGTTTTTGTCATTTTCGTTTGTTCTAATTTATTTCTACTAACAAAGTTAATCATATTCTGTTGATGAGCCAAACCAAACGGAATGTATCTCCAAATCCTTGCTTTTTCTGCTGTTTTTCGGTCTATATATATAAATAGGTGAACGCAATAAGAATGCAGGCACATTGCCAATCGCTTTCTTTTCTAAAGGTATTTCTACAAATATGCCTCTTTTTTTATGTCTAAAAGCATTGTTTATGTCTTTTTGGCATGCAATTTGTTTAATACGAAAGTAGTCGTTTGGCACCATACAAACAAAGGGTGTGCGACGATAATGACAAACAATAAGGAATAAAAAAACAATATAATTATGCAAAAAGGAAATATTGGGGTTACAACAGAGAACATCTTTCCCGTCATAAAAAAGTTTCTCTATTCTGATCATGAGATATTTTTACGTGAGTTAGTGTCGAATGCTGTAGACGCAACTCAAAAGCTTAAGACTTTAAAAGAACGTGGAGATTTTAAAGGAGAGCTTGGAAATTTGGCTGTAAAGGTGCAGTTAGACAAAGAGAATAGCACTTTAACCATCAGCGATAATGGTATTGGTATGACTGAAGAAGAGATTGATAAATACATCAATCAAATTGCTTTCTCGGGCGTAACTGACTTCCTTGACAAGTATAAAGATAACGCAAACGCTATAATTGGACACTTTGGACTTGGTTTCTATAGTGCTTTTATGGTGAGTAAGAAGGTAGAAATCATTACAAAAAGCTACAAAGACGATGCTAAAGCCGTTAAATGGAGCTGTGATGGAAGCCCTGCTTACGAGATTGAAGATACAGAAAAAGCTGAAAGAGGTACTGACATTGTACTTCATATTGACGACGATGCGAAGGAATTCTTAGAGACTTCGAAGATCGAAAGCTTGCTCAATAAGTACTGTAAGTTCATGGCTATGCCTGTAGTTTTCGGTAAAAAGACTGAATGGAAGGATGGAAAACAACAAGAAACAGACGAGGATAATGTAATCAATGCAGTGGAACCACTATGGACAAAGGCTCCTTCTTCATTGAAAGACGAAGATTATAAGAGCTTTTATCACACTCTTTACCCAATGAGTGACGAGCCTTTATTCTGGATTCACTTAAATGTTGACTATCCATTTAACCTCACTGGTATTCTATATTTCCCCAAAATCAAGTCGAATATCGAGCTACAACGCAACAAAATACAGCTCTATTCAAACCAAGTATTCGTAACAGACCAAGTAGATGGCATTGTTCCTGAGTTCTTAACTCTGCTTCATGGTGTGATAGATAGTCCAGATATTCCTCTAAATGTGAGCCGAAGCTATTTGCAGAGCGATGCTAATGTGAAGAAAATATCTACATATATCACTAAGAAAGTGGCTGATCGTTTGGCTGGAATCTTCAAAGAAGACCGCAAAGGATATGAGGAAAAGTGGAACGATATGAAGATATTTATCGAGTATGGAATGCTTTCTCAAGAAGATTTCTACGACAAAGCGAAAGACTTTAGCTTGTTTACTGATGTGGAAGGAAAGAACTTTACATACGAAGAATATCGTACTCTTATCAAAGATAATCAAACAGATAAAGACGGAACTCTTATCTATCTTTATGCAACCAACAAGGAAGATCAATACACTTACATCGAGGCTGCAAAGCAAAAGGGATATAGTGTGTTGCTATTTGATGGTCAGTTAGATGTTCCTATGATTAACCTTTTAGAGCAAAAGCTAGAGAAATGTCGCTTTACTCGTGTAGATGCGGATATTGCAGACAAGCTTATTGCAAAGGAAAATCAAAAAGAATCAGACGTAGTGGGTAGCGATAAAGACTGTCTTACATACGTATTTAAATCACAAATGCCTACTATCGACAAAACAGAGTTTGTTGTTGACGTGCAAGCTTTGGGCGAAGAAGGTGCGCCTTTGATGATAACTCAAAACGAGTTTATGCGCAGAATGAAGGATATGAGCCAGTTCCAACCAGGTATGGGCTTCTATTCTCAATTCCCAGACAGCTACACTTTGGTGCTTAATACTGATCATCCACTTATTAAAGATGTGTTGAAGAGCACCCAAGAGGCTACTGCTAATGAGTTGAAACCTGTGCTAAGTGAGATTAAGGGACAAGAAGCTCGCTTGCAAGTGTTGCAACAACAGCAAGATAAAAAGAAGCCTGAGGAAGTTACTTCGGAAGAAAAAGCCGACTTAGAAGCTACAAGAAAGGCTATTTCTGATGAGCAAAAGAAACGTGATGACATTGTTGCTGCTTACGCAAAGGATAACAATGTGGTGCATCAACTTATCGACTTAGCACTTCTTCAAAATGGAATGTTGAAGGGAGCAGCGTTAGATAGCTTCTTAAAACGTTCGATTGAGATGATTAAAAAATAATGGGTTAAATTATAAGTAGTAAAATTTTAGTTGGAAAACGATGGGGTAGATAAGGTAATTTTCTATCTTGTCGTTTTTCTTTTTTGCCTCATTTTAATAGGAGAGGAGATCTTTTGACTGCTTAATATCTTCTGTTATTAGTAAAATCAACATTCTCTTTGATCTCACTTTTTCTCTATTGAATAAGAAAGAAAATCCGCTTTAAGCATTCAACGTTTGCTATGAGAAAGTGATTGCATTGTTGTTGGTAGGCAAAAGCTATGCAATTACACCCCAAAAGCATTGAAATTAGAGTATAAAAGCACTGTTTTTATAATTCGTTGTTATTCAGTATGATAGAAGAGTGATACTAAAATATCTTATAATAGATGAAAGAATAAAATTAAAAAAGTTGGAAAAAATAATGAATTTTATTTGGTAGAATGATTCAAAATGCCTACCTTTGCACTCGCAATCAAGCAAAAAGGCTCCGTAGCTCAACTGAATAGAGCATCTGACTACGGATCAGAAGGTTGCAGGTTTGAATCCTGCCGGAGTCACAAAAAAGAGGTTATCAATCGATAACCTCTTTTTTTATTCCTCTATATTCTCGTTGTCGTCTTCTTTTACCTCACCTTCATTCTCTTCATTTCTAAGTATTGGAAGAGAAATGTGGTATCGAATAGCGAGCCATCTGATAGCGCATACCACGAAGAATGTGGTGATTGACGCCCAAACAGCATTGATATGGGCTATTGTTAAGGCCCAATATGCCAAGCCACCAACGATACTTGCCATGGCATATATTTCCTTTTTAAATATGACAGGTACATTATTTAATAGTACATCACGTATCACTCCACCCGCAGCACCAGTCATACAGCCCATGATTATGGCTACCCAAAAGGGGTGACCACATGCTAATGTCTTTTGTAAACCAACGATTGTGAAGAGCGCTAAGCCCAAAGTGTCGAATATCATCCATGCATTATCGAGGCGTTTCATGTGTTTTGTGAAGACAATAACCACAAGTTGTGCAAAGATAGTACAGGTGATGTACGATGCAGATGTCATCCAGAAGGGAGTTAATCCCAACATAACATCACGCAAAGTACCGCCTCCAATGGCCACCGCAAAGCCACAAACGAAGCCGCCAAACCAATCGAATTTCTTTGCAGCTGCTTGTCGAATACCTGATATGGCAAATGCAAATGTACCAATAAACTCAATCACTACCTGAAGAGTATCCATCATTGTGGTGTTGTGATTAAATAAGTCTAATGCATTAAGCATGGTGAATTGTAATTTAAGGATTAACTACATTGGTTGGATTTCCATTGATAAAGGCTTTCGCATTGCTTAAAGCTATGTCTAAAAGGCGACCTAATGCCTCGGTACTTGCCCATGCAACGTGAGGTGTTATATAGGCATTTTCGCATTTAAACAATGGATTATCTGCTGCAGGAGGTTCCTTACACATCACATCTGTAGCGTAAGCTGCAATCAATTTAGAATGTAAAGCTTCGGCAATATCATGCTCATTAACAAGCGGTCCACGACTAGTATTGACCAAAATAGCATTGGGTTTCATTAAACGAAGTGTGTCTTTGTTAATCATTTCTCTTGTAGTGTCGGTCAAAGGGCAATGAAGTGACACTATATCACTTGTCGATAACAAATCGTTTAAAGATGCTTTTTCGATGCCAGAAGGTAACTCTTCGGCCTTTTTACTTGTGAAAGCTTTTACTTTTAAGCCAAAAGCTAGAGCTATTTCTGCCACTCGTTTGCCTATATTTCCTAAACCAATAACACCTAATGTCTTTCCTGTTAGCTCTTGAATAGGGGTATCGATATAGCAAAAATCACTTTGTTGGCTCCATCTTCCCTTTCTGTTTTCGCAAGCATAATAGTCTACTTTGTTCGTAATATTTAAGATATGGGCAAACGCTGTCTGTGCAACACTATCGGTACTGTAATTTGGAATGTTGGTAACTGCAATGCCTAAGCGTTTCGCAGCGTCAACATCTACAATGTTAAAGCCCGTTGCAAGTACACCAATATATTTGAGTTTAGGAAGTTGAAGCAAGGTTTCTTCTTTCATTGGAACCTTATTAAGCAATATCATTTCAGCGTCTTTAGCTCTTTCAATGATATCTTCTTTACTGGTTCTAGGATACACTTTGAAGTCACCAAGCTGTTCAAAGTCGTTCCAAGTGATATCTCCATTGTTGATAGCATAGCCATCTAACACTACGATTTTCATGTTTTATTAATTTAAAGTATAATTATTTGTGTTCTAATTGAATGTTTGTTTCAATGCTGTTGATTGCCTATTTAAACCTATCTCCCCAGCATTTCACCATTTGTTGATATAGCTTTTCTTCATTAGAAGAATGTTGTGCCTGCCATAAACGCATGCCAAGAAGAGCATCAGGCATGTATTGTTGTTCAACAAAGTTATTCGGATAGTCGTGACTATACTTGTAACCGTCACCATATCCCACCTCTTTCATAAGTGTTGTAGGCGCATTTCGCAAGTGAAGAGGTACAGGTTGATTGCCAGTTTCATTGACAATCTCGAGTGCTTTGTTAATTGCTAGATAGGCAGAGTTGCTCTTTGGCGATGTGGCAAGATAGATAGTGGCTTCTGCAAGCGGTATTCTTCCCTCGGGCCAACCAATCTTTTGCACCGCATCAAAGGCAGCATTAGCCAATAAAAGAGCATTGGGATTAGCCAAACCAATATCTTCAGAGGCACTAATAACAAGTCGTCTTGCAATGAACTTAGGGTCTTCTCCAGCCGAAATCATACGTGCAAGCCAATAAATAGCAGCGTCGGGGTCACTTCCTCTTATGCTTTTTATGAATGCAGAGATAATGTCATAGTGCATTTCTCCACCTTTATCGTATGCTAAAGGGTTTTGTTGTAGGCACTGTTTAACAAAGTCATTGGTGATAATTACTTTATCATCACCTTCAAAAGCGTCTACAACCAATTCGAGAATATTAAGCAGTTTGCGAGCATCTCCACCGCTAAAATGCAGTAAGGCATCTGTTTCTCGTAGCTCAATATTGCGTTGTTGCAATTCAACATCTTCAGTAATAGCTCTTTGAAGCAATGTTTCGAGATCGTTTTTGCTTAGTGGTTGTAGGATATAAGTTTGACATCTCGACAAAAGAGGACGTATAACTTCGAACGAAGGATTCTCAGTTGTGGCACCAATAAGCGTCACTACGCCCTTTTCTACAGCGCCTAAAAGAGAGTCTTGTTGTGATTTACTGAATCGATGTATCTCATCTATGAACAGAATAGGGGCACTATTGCTAAAGAAACGCTCTTTTGTTGCTTTGTCAATCACCTCTCTTACTTCCTTCACTCCGCTGGTAACGGCACTCAAAGTGTAGAAAGGTACATCAATAGTGTGCGATATGATGGTTGCAAGAGTTGTTTTTCCAACTCCTGGAGGTCCCCATAATATAAATGAAGGAATACCATGCTTTGACTCAATAATGCGTCGCAAAGGTGCTCCTTTACCTATTATATGTTGCTGACCTACATACTCTTCTAGGCTATTTGGACGTAAACGTTCTGCCAATGGTTTTGTCATAATGCAAAGATATGAAAAAAAAAAGATTTCAATTCTTTAGGAATAATGTTTTTTGAAGAGAGTTATTTTTTTGCTCTAAAACTTGTTTTTTATGAATTTAGTATTTACTTTTGCACGCACTTAAAAGCAATCGATGGTTTAAAGTCGATATTTTAGTGCCAGAAAATCTAGTATCGTGGCTTAAAATAGAACACGAACCAAACTGAATAACAAAGAAAGTGAACAATAAAGTATGAAACAACAAAAGGCTTTAACAATTAAAACCCTTACCAAGAGCAATGCTTGGGAATTACAAGAGAACGACATTTTTAGATTATGGGATGCAGCAGAGAAAGACGTTGACTTATCAGATAACGCACGACATTATACTGATATCATCAAAAGTGCATTCGAAATCGAAGAGATAAAGATTGATCGTCCAGAAGTAATTGCTAAGTATGAAGAACGTGGATTTAAAGTTGGAGAAGTCAAAATCGACGATTCTGTGAAAGTGAAGTGGGCGATTAAGAAGCGTCCTATTATGCGAGTAACTGATTTAACTTATGAAAATATACGCCACATCAGTGCCGCAAAGCTCATAGAAGTACTCGAACGTAACTTTGGAGGAGGCTGGAATTCGTTGTCACAAAGCATTCAAGACATCATAACTTCAGGCTTTGACGTTAGCACAACCACGCTTCCTAAAGACCGTTTGCATAAAGCTGGCGGTATGTATGAGACCAAAGTGAACAATGGTTTCGAAGTTCTTGAGATTGAAAAAGGCTCTTGGGTAGAAGCTATTTTTGCTAAAGAAAAACCTAAAGTTGAAAAGATTAGAACACGATTAGAGAAAGAAGATCTTCCTTCTGACGACGAAGACGAAGATGATGACATTGATCTTCCAAACAATTATGATGAAGAAGATGATGATTCTTTAGATGAAGAAGAACTTACAGAAGAAAGTTATCGCACCACATTTGATGCCGATCCAGAAGAATTAGAGATGGAAGGTGAGGCTATTTCAGATGAAGAAGACGCTTATTAATAAAGAATTTATAATGAGATAGTTGTTTCATTACAACTCTTTCGATGTGCAATCCACAAAAGACAATATTGTTTTTTGTGGATTGTTCTTTTTATATTATCTAACAAACGCTTTCTCTTCATCTTATAAAAGTGTTGTAATTACACCTTAAAAGTATTGACTTTACATCATAATAGCATTGAGTTCATTTTCTAATTACATTGCTTTTGTTTTTCTCACTTTATTTTATTGAAGATCAATAGTATATCTGCTTGTTACTCTTCCGCTTCAATTTATTCTAAGAAAAAGAGGGTTAAAATGGTTTCGATTATCTTTTTTGCTATAGAAAACCACCTATTTATATATGTAAGAGATGGAATAGGAAAATAAAAACGATGTGTCGATAAATCGAAGAATAGTTCATATCTTTGTAAAAGAATAGGGTAACTAGATTATAAACAATAAGAATAATAAAGATATGAAAGCAATTGTGTTAGGAGCAACAGGCGCAGTGGGATTAGATTTGGCTGAAATGCTTCTAAAAGACGATGCATTTAGCGAAGTAGAGGTATTTGTTCGCCGTGCAATGCCTATGGAAAGTGCTAAGTTAACTACTCACATCGTGGACTTTAAGCAGCTAAACGAGTGGAAAGATATGATAAAAGGAGATGTCGTTTTCTCGTGTATGGGTACCACTTTAAAGGCTGCAGGTTCAAAAGAAAGACAATACGAAATTGATTATACTTATCAACTTGAGTTTGCAAAGGCGGCTCATTCAAATGGAGTTGCTGCTTATATTCTTGTATCTTCGGCTATGGCAAACTCAAAATCAAGATTATTTTATACCAGAATGAAAGGCGAGTTAGAAGATGCTATTCATCAACTTCACTTTCAACAAGAGGTGATTATGCGTCCACCTTCATTGATTCGTAAGAATACTACTAAAACAGATGAGAAGGTAGCAGTAGCTGTTCTGAAGGTATTAAATGCTTTGGGACTGTTCAAAAAGCAACGTCCTATGCCTACAGAAGTGGTTGCAAAGGCTATGATTGTAGCCGCAAAGCAGGGTGTCTCGGGCGTTTTTGAGTCTACTGATATTTGGAATTTGGCCAAGTAAACATAGAATAAGGATATAAAAAGATAAAGGATATCAATAAACTTTCTACAAAAATAGCACCCAATAGCAATGGGGAAGCGACAGAAAAATATATAAAATAAAAAAGAGAAGTTCGTTAAAACTTCTCTTTTTAAGTAGTTGCGGAGACACGACTCGAACGTATGACCTCCAGGTTATGAGCCTGGCGAGCTACCAACTGCTCCACTCCGCGATATTAATTAAACAATTGTTTTTCTCAATTGCGAGTGCAAAGGTAATGCTTTTTTTTATAACTTGCAAATTTTAAAGAAAGAAATTGTCGAAAAAAATAATATTAGTCGTTGTCTAAAAATAAATCAAGAATCTTATAAATTATAGTTCGTAAATCTTTTGCAGGTATAAAATAAAAAACGTAATTTCGCATATATATTTTAAGAAACTAAGTTTAACACACAAAGAATTCTATCTTATGAAGAAGTATAACTTTAATGCTGGTCCCTCAATGCTTCCACGTGAAGTGATCGAAAACACAGCAAAACAAATTCTAAACTTCAACGACAGTGGTTTATCTTTAATGGAAATCAGCCATCGAGCAAAAGACTTTCAACCCGTTATCGATGAAAGTGTTGCTTTAATTAAAGAATTGTTGGATGTTCCGCAAGGCTATTCTGTCATCTTCTTAGGTGGTGGTGCTTCTTTACAATTTACACAAGTACCTTGTAATTTGCTACACACTAAGGCCGCATATCTTAACACTGGCGTGTGGGCTAAGAAGGCAATGAAGGAAGCTAAGCTATATGGTGAGGTCTTAGAGTTGGCTTCTTCGGAAGATAAAAACTATACTTATATACCAAAAGACTGGACTTGTCCTGCTGATGTAGATTATCTTCACGTCACAACTAATAATACTATATATGGTACAGAAACTCGATTTGATTACGATGTGCCTGTACTTATGGTTGGAGATATGAGCTCAGACATCTTCAGTCGTGAAGTAGATGTGGCTAAATATCAATGTATTTACGCTGGAGCACAAAAGAATTTAGCTATGGCAGGCGTTACTGTTATCATCATAAAAGATGATGTTTTGAACAAAATGACACGCCCAGTGCCTACAATGCTCAACTACTTCACTCACGTAGACAAAGGTTCTATGTTCAATACACCACCAGTTGTGCCTATATATTCAGCCTTAGAGAATCTTCGTTGGATAAAGAAAAATGGCGGAGTAAAGGCTATGGACAAGCTAGCTAAGCAAAGAGCAGAACTGCTTTACGGTGAGATTGATCGCAATAAGCTATTCCGTGGCACTGTAGAAGAGGCAGATCGCTCATTAATGAATATTTGTTTTGTGATGCAAGATGAATATGCTGAGCTTGAAAAAGAATTCTTCGATTTTGCAACAAGCAAAGGAATGGTGGGCATAAAAGGACACCGTTCGGTTGGAGGATTTAGAGCAAGTTGCTACAATGCACAAACAATTGAAGGCGTAGAAGCACTTGTTTGCTGTATGAAAGAATTCGAGGCTAATCATTAATATAAAGAAAAGGTAATGAGAAAGGTAGATTATTAAGGTCTATCTTCTTGTTACCTTTTTATTTTTTGTAACAGATTTATGAATAAAATTGATATTAAGAATCTTATTATAGGATTCGGAAAGGCAGGTAAAACCTTAGCTGCCGACTTAGCAAAGCATGGCGAAGAGGTGATACTAGTTGAAAAAAGTAGTTCTATGTATGGTGGAACTTGCATCAACATAGGATGTATTCCTTCTAAAAAGTTATTGGTAGAGGCTGAAAAAAGACCTGCAGATGCTAATCAAAGCGTTTATTTTGAGCAAGCAATGGAACGTAAAAATGCTTTGATTTCGGCTTTGCGTGCTGCCAATTATAAGAAACTTGACGACTTAGAAGGCGTGAGAATTATCAATGCAACTGCATCGTTTATAAATAAAAACACCGTATTATTAAAGGGTGAAGATAAGGAAATTGAAGTCACTGCGCAACGAATTTTCATCAATACAGGTACCACTCCTATCTCATTAAACATCAAAGGAGGAGATGGAAAGTATGTTTATAATAGCACACAGTTATTATCTTTAAACACACTTCCTAAGCGTCTTGTTATCATTGGTGGTGGTTATATCTCGTTAGAGTTTGCTTGTATGTTCCAAGCTTTCGGCAGTAAGGTAACCATTTTGGAAGCAAGTGACACCTTCTTAGCACGTGAAGACAGAGATGTAGCAGACGAAATGCTACGTATTCTCAATACTCGTGGAATTGAAGTGAAACTTAATGCAAAAACAACTGAATTGCAAGAGAATGATAGTTATACAACTGTTATCACCTCACAAGGCAACTTTGATGCCGAAGCAGTATTGGTTGCAATAGGTAGAAAACCTGCAACTGATGAGTTAGAGTTACACAATGCAGACATTAAAACAGACGAAAGAGGATACATAATAACCAATGATTATCTGAAAGTTAGTGATCATATATGGGCAATGGGCGATGTTGCTAAGACCCCACAGTTCACCTATATGTCGTTAGATGATTATAGAATCGTACGTGATCAGCTATTTGGTGACTCAAAAAGAAATAGACTTGACCGTAAAAATATTGCGACATCAGTCTTCACTTATCCCACTCTTGCACAGGTAGGATTAACCGAACAGCAGGCAAAAGCAGCAGAGCTACAATTTGAAGTTAAAAAGATTGCAGCCAATTCAATACCCAAAGCAAAGATATTAGGACAAACCGATGGATTGCTAAAGGCTATTATTGAAAAGGAAAGTACCCGCATTTTAGGTGTAACTCTCTTCTGTGCAGAGGGTCACGAGCTTATTAATATCTGCAAGTTAGCTATCGATAACAATATAACTGCAGATCAATTAAAGAATCAAATATATACACATCCAACCATGGCAGAGGCTTTAAATGATTTGTTTGCATAAACAAAAGCTTAAACCCGCTGTTAGATATTAATATAAAAGAAAAGATATGAAAGTACTAATTGCAACCGAAAAGCCTTTTGCAAAAGAGGCATTAGAAGCTATTAAGAAAGAAATAGTAGACGGAGGACATTCTGTTGAGGTATTAGAAAAGTACACAGAGAAATCTGAACTCTTATCAGCTGTAGCTCAAGCAAACGCAGTTATCATTCGTTCTGATATCGTAGATAAAGAAGTTTTAGATGTAGCTAAAGAATTAAAGATTGTTGTTCGTGCTGGAGCTGGATATGATAATGTAGACATTCAAAGTGCTAAAGAACACCAAGTGGTGGTTGAAAACACTCCAGGACAAAACGCAAATGCTGTTGCAGAGCTTGTATTTGGCTTATTAGTATATGCAGTTCGCAACTTTTATAATGGCAAATCAGGTTCAGAACTCAAAGGTAAGAAACTCGGTTTGTTGGCTTATGGCAATGTAAGTAGAAACGTTTCACGCATTGCAAAGGGCTTTGGTATGGACGTATATGCTTATGATGCATATTGCACAGCAGAGCAAATAGAAAGCGATGGCGTAAAAGCAGTAAGCTCACCAAGCGCATTATTCGAGCAATGTGATGTTGTTTCACTTCACATTCCTGCAACTCCAGAAACCATAAAGAGTATTAATTACGAATTAGTTAACAAGCTTCCTAAAGGCGGTATCTTAGTGAATACAGCTCGCAAAGAGGTTATTGACGAAGAAGAACTATTGAAGTTGATGGCAGAGCGTCAAGATATTAAGTTTATAACAGACATCAAGCCAAGTGCAGATGAGCAGTTTGCGCAATTCGAAGGACGCTATTTCTCAACTCCAAAGAAGATGGGAGCACAGACAAGTGAAGCCAATACCAATGCTGGAATCGCTGCTGCTAAGCAAATAAATGCCTTCTTTAACGAAGGATGCACAAAGTATCAAGTGAATAAGTAAAAGCGAATGAAGTCGTTATAATATAGCGACTTCATTGCTACCAAACACTCATTATAGAACAAAACCACAATGGCAACAACAAAACCGTTTAAAGGAATACGCCCTCCTAAAGAGCTAATAGAACAAATAGAGTCACGTCCTTACGACGTATTGAATTCAGAAGAGGCGAGAGAAGAGGCTAAAGGCAACGAAAAGAGCTTATATCATATCATCAAACCAGAAATAGATTTCGAGGTAGGTACAAGCGAATACGACCCAAGAGTGTATGAGCAAGCTGCTAAAAACTTCAAGAAATTCCAAGAAAAAGGCTGGTTGGTGCAAGACGAAAAAGACCACTATTATATCTATGCACAGACAATGAACAACAAAACTCAATATGGTTTAGTTGTCGGAGCCTATGTAAATGATTACTTAGACGGCACCATTAAGAAGCACGAACTTACTCGAAAGGATAAAGAAGAGGATCGAATGAAGCACGTAAGAGTATGTGATGCGAATATCGAACCAGTGTTCTTTGCTTATCCCGACAATGCAGCTCTCGACCAATTGATTATGCGTTATGCTGCAACTGCGCCCGAATATGATTTTATTGCGCCAATAGATGGCTTTAGACATCAATTCTGGATTATCGAGAATGCAGAGGATATCAACCTCATTACCGCAGAGTTTGAAAAGATGCCAGCACTTTATATTGCTGATGGACATCATCGTTCGGCTGCTGCAGCCTTAGTTGGTGCAGAGAAGGCGAAGCAAAATCCAAATCATAAAGGCGACGAAGAGTATAACTATTTCATGGCTGTTTGTTTCCAAGCATCGCAATTAACCATTCTAGATTATAATAGAGTAGTGACCGATTTAAACGGACTTACAGAGCAAGAGTTCCTTACTCGACTTGAAAAAGACTTCATTGTAGAAGATAAGGGAACTGACATCTATCGTCCAAATGCCCTACATAACTTCTCACTTTATTTAAATAAGCATTGGTATAGCTTAACAGCTAAAGACGGAACCTTCGATAATAGCGATCCAATTGGCGTGTTAGACGTAGATATTTCAAGTAGATTGATTTTTGATAGCATTTTAGGTATCAAAGATTTCCGTACCGATAAGCGTATAGATTTCGTGGGTGGACTACGTGGTTTAGAAGAACTTAAACGCCGAGTAGATAGCGGTGAGATGCAAATGGCATTGGCACTCTATCCTGTTTCTATGCAACAAATTATGGATATTGCTAACACTGGCAACATTATGCCACCAAAAGCAACATGGTTCGAACCTAAACTTCGTTCGGGATTAGTTATCCATAAGTTGTCGTAAACAATTGTTCATGAGCGATACATATTTAACAATACAAGATAAAAGCGAGGGGATTTACACCGAAAAGCGTAGTAAATTCCTCGCTTTTGCACATCCTGTAGAGACAATCGACGAAATAAAAGACCTTCTAACCGATTATAAAAAGAAGTATTACGACGCAAGGCACGTTTGTTACGCCTATATGTTAGGACCTGAAAGGGCAGATTTCAGGGCGAATGATGATGGAGAACCCAGTAGTACTGCAGGCAAACCCATTCTTGGACAGATTAATTCTCGTGAGCTAACCAATATACTTGTGGTGGTTATTCGCTACTTTGGAGGGGTGAAACTCGGCACAAGTGGATTGATAGTAGCCTATCGTGAGGCGGCAGCAGAAGCCCTTTCGGCTGCTACGGTGATAGAAAAGACGATTGAAGAAACTGTTACTTTCACTTTTCCTTACATGATGATGAATAGTGTTATGAGGGTGGTTAAAGAGCTAAATCCACGTATTGTTGAGCAAAAGTACGACGAAACGTGCATTATCACCCTTGCTATTAAGCGTTCTATGGCTCCAATGTTAGAGGAACGCCTCAATAAATTGGCGTTTGAGTAGAGCGATTACCACAAGTAAAAATATGATCGTAAGAAAATAAGAGAGACTAGCTTAGCTAATTCTCTCTTTCTTTTTATGGCTAATTGAAGGGCTAAATACTTTCTACTTTGAATGATAATGCCTTATGAGTTGAGTAAAATACTGTGGAATTATATGATTGTTTCATTTTTTTGTTAGGCTCATTCAATCACATCTCCACCAATTTCTTTGAACATATAGCATGTAGTATCGTGGTCGTTCACCATTCCTATGGCTTGAATAAACGAATAAACAAGTACCGAACCAAGGAACTTAAAGCCCCTTTTCTTTAAGTCTTTGGCAATGATATCCGATAATTCACTTTGGGTTTGCATCATTCCGTTAGGGCGATTGTTATAGATAATGGTTTTGCCTTTTGTGAAACTCCAAATGTATTTGTCGAAGGTTTCAAACTCATTGCGTATCTTAATGAAAGCCTGAGCGTTACTAATCATAGCCTCAATCTTTCTTTTAGACTTAATAATGCCAGGATATTGCATGATTCTTTCAACGTCGATGTTGGTAAATTGAGCAACTTTCATATAGTCGAAGTTGGCAAAGCAAGTCCTAAAAATCTCTCTCTTCATCAGCATTAGTTTCCAACTTAATCCGCACGACATCGCTTCGAGCATTAAATACTCATAGAGTTGCTGGTCGTTGTGACAAGCTATTCCCCATTCTTCGTTGTGATATTTCTCCATCATCGTGTCGCCTTTGCACCAGCGACATATCTCTTTCTCTTTCATAAACTTATGCTCTTTCTATTTAAAAGCTATGCAATTGGGTTGTAAACTCAATGCTATTGCACTGCAAAAGTAATGCAATTACAACCTAAAAACATTGCTTTTGCCGTTTAATTTCCATTTGTCTTCATCGCAATTGTTTCTTTGTTCTAATTGATGCTGTTTTTCATTTCAAATTGTTTCCTTTCTACTTACAAAAGAATAGAACTTCTCTTTTTTAACAAAAAAACAATAAAATATTATCGTATATAGCGTTAATTTCCTACTTTTGTAAAGAATGTGCGGTGACAATCGTAGCTTATTTTGCCACAAAGGGTGCCTTATAGTAAAGAATGGCATTTAATTTGCATGGCAATAATAAAGAGACTGAGAAAAAATTAAGTAGAATATTAATCAAAAAAATAATTATTATGTCAACAACAGTAATAGTTTTAGCAGTAGTTGTAGTTATTGCAATCTATTTTATTAGTGTCTATAACAGATTAGTTGGATTAAGAAATAATCGTGAAAATGCTTTCTCGAATATTTCAGTTCAGTTGAAACAGCGTTATGATATGATTCCTCAATTGGTAGCAACTGTGAAAGGTTATGCTGATCATGAAAAGGAATTGTTACAGAAAGTGACTGAAGCAAGAGCTGCAGCAATGGGTGCAAACACCATAAACGACACCATTGCAGCCGACAATCAGTTGTCGAGTGCATTGGCTGGACTAAGAGTTTCGCTCGAAGCTTATCCCGATTTGAAAGCAAATACCAATTTCAATAACTTGCAAATGGAAATTGCTGATATGGAAAACAAGCTTTCTGCAACTCGTAGATTCTTCAATTCAACCACAAAAGAGCTAAATACTGCAATTCAATCGTTCCCTGCAAACCTCATCGCAGGAATGTTCGGCTTTACCGTTCAACCAATGTTTGAGATCCCAGTAGAGCAACAAGCAGCAATGGAAAAGGCTCCTGAAATTAAATTTTAGATTGAATGCAATACGTAGGAGTACAATCGCAAATAAGAAAAAACAATCGACTTACAATTCTTTTGTTATTAATGTTCCCTGTGATAATATTGGGAACGATCTGGGTTTTCTTAGTTGCCGTGAACTATTTTGACGGTGGTTATTATCTAGAAGATGGAACGATGGCATACGAAGTCAATTTTGCTTCGGTCAATGCCTATTTTCTTCACATTCTACCTTACGTGCTCGGAGCGGTGGGTTTGTGGTTTGTTATTGCCTATTATGGCAATGCCTCTATGATTATGGCAGCCACAAAAGCCCAGCCTTTAAAGCGTTCTGACAACCCAAGGGTGTATAATATCGTTGAAAACCTATGCATGTCGATTGGAATGGATATGCCTCAAGTGAACATTGTGAATGATCCTCAGCTCAATGCGTTTGCTAGTGGCATTAATAAAAAAACGTATGCGGTTACATTAACCACAGGAATTATAGACCGATTGAATGATGAAGAACTGGCAGGAGTTATTGCTCACGAGTTAACCCACATTCGAAATCACGACACAAAGCTGCTTATTACAAGTATTGTTTTCGTGGGAATCGTTTCTACAATCATGACCATGCTGCTTAGAATGCTTTATTATAGCTTTATGTCAGGTGGCAGTAGACGAAGTAAAAAAGAAGGAGGTGGTTCGGTTGTGCTCATTATTCTGATTGGAGTAGTATTGGCTGCAGTAGCTTATTTCTTTACTCTCTTGACCCGATTCGCCATTTCTCGTAAGCGAGAGTATATGGCAGACGCAGGAGGAGCAGAGATAACAGGTAACCCTTTGGCGTTAGCTTCTGCCTTAAGGAAGATATCTAGCGACCCAGGACTTGATGAAGTGAATCGTGCAGACATTGCTCAAATGTTTATAATGTATCCTGATGAGATGGAACCAGGACTACTTGGAGCAGTTGATTCGCTATTTAGTACACACCCAGATGTGAAGAAACGAATCGCTATTCTAGAACAATTCTAAAGAATGAGAAATATTTTTATAGTCTTTTTGCTTATCTGTGGAAGTCTATTTCCAATAGTAAAAGCACAAAAAGTGACATATCAATCTACCAAACATTATCGAGATAGGGTGGATAAGTTTGCTCAAATGCGTCCCGTTGACAGTTTAGATGTAGTGATGTTGGGCAATAGCTTAACCGAAATGGCAGGCGATTGGAATGTCCTTTTAAAAGCTAAAAGAGTGCGAAATAGAGGTATTTCGGGTGATGATGCAACGGGAATAATCAATCGTTTACAGCAAATTACGCCAGGAAAGCCTAAGGCTATCTTCCTTATGGTGGGCATCAACGATTTAAGTCACGATTTAACTCCCAATCAAGTGTACGATCTTTGCGTGAAAGTGATTAGTAAAATCACCAAAGATACACCCAACACAAAGCTTTATGTGCAGAGTCTTTTGCCCATTTATGAGGCTTCTGGGCGTTGGAAAACACTCGAAGGAAAAACCAATGACATTCCTCGTATCAATGAATTGCTAAAGACTTATTGCGAAAAGAATAATATTTCGTATATCAATTTGTTTGATAAATTTGTGCGACATGGCACCAATGAGATGCGAAAAGAGCTTACTTCAGATGGTTTACACCTGAGTTCTTTCGGGTATAAGATATGGAGTTTTGAGCTAAGAAAATATTTTAAATAAGAAGAAATCAAAGAGATTTGTAGGAAATACACTGCAAATCTCTTTTTGTTTTTACCGCCTAATGTTGATATTCGTTAAATAAATGCAACTTAATTAAGCATCTTTTATTTTTGATTTGTTAATATATAAAGCCCTTTTGACAAACTACTTAGAAGGAACAAGAAGAATTTTACTAATCAAACAATAATTTATATGAAAACAAAAGCCATATTGACAGCATTGGCATTGTCGTGTTCTTCATTTACAATGATGGCACAACGAACCCCAACTCATCCGTTAGATATCTCTACAATGGATTTCTATCAGTGGTTCGAAGGATTTAAATCGTGGACTCCTGGACAGCCTTTAGCAGGCGTTTCTGCTACAGATGACGAGTTTTATATATCACGAGTGAAACCTAAAAAGCGTATAGAAGATGCCGAAAACTATAAGGCTAATAGCCTAGCAGATAAGCAACGCAAGCTTTGTATGTGGGTTCCTTTAGACGATCCATCGGTGAAATGGAAAGCATTTCCACGTTATTCGCTCGAAGGAGACAATTTTAGTATGTGGTCATATCTCGACATTCATGGCAACTGGTCGGCTCCTTGGGCTCGTGTTTCGGCAGGTTTATCAGACGTTGCAGCAAAGAATGGTGTTGCAGTTGGTTGCGTATTAGGAGTGCCCGAAACAACAACTATTAGCTTTTATGATCAACCTAACTTCTTTAATAACCACTTTAAGGTTCTTTATGGCTTAACAGAAGCAGATTCAAATGGAAACTTTCTTTGGACAAGAAAGCTCATTCAATTCATGAAATATTATGGAATTAATGGATTAGGTATTAACTCTGAGTTCTTTTCTGATTATGATACGATGACTCATCTCTTAAACTTTTTTGCTGATTGTCATACAAAAGCAAAAGAAGAAGGATGGGAATTTCAAATCCATTGGTATGATCTTATGACTCGTTCAGGTGAGAAAAGCTTTAAAAACTCATTGAATAGCCAGAATTCTAGCATTCTTGGACCAGATAATAACAAGAAAGTTGACATGTTCTTCCTTAACTATAATTGGGGAAGTGCAGGTTTAGCAAGTTCTGTAAGGATGGCAAAACAATTGCCAAGAAACTCTTATGACATCTTTGCAGGATTCGATATTCAAAAGAATGCACTTAATAATTATAGTTGGAAGGCGCTTTCTACTCAGCCAGTTTCAATCGGTTTTTGGGGTGCACACGCACAAAGTCTGCTCCATCAGAGCGCAACTGATGAAGGAACAGAAGACATTGCAATTCAAAGAGCATATCAAAAGAAACTCGAATTGGTGTTTAGTGGAGGTAATCGCAATCCTGCTTTCACACCAGAGCTAAGCAGTGGAACTTCATTATCAAACACTGCATTAAAGAAGTTCCATGGACTTGCATCGTATTTAACAGCTAAATCAACTATAAGCGATGTGCCTTTCGTTTCTCGTTTCAATCTTGGAAACGGCTTAAAGTTCCATAATGAAGGTAAAGTTACATTCAATCACAAGTGGTATAACTTAAATACTCAAGATCTAATGCCTACTTGGCGTTGGTGGATTACAGACCAAAACGATGCAGTAGACGAAACTTCTATCTCTTCATTCGTTAAAACTAATCTCACATTTGATGAGGCTTACTTTGGTGGTTCATGCTTAAATGTATCAGGAAAGAGTGCTTTCTCAAGATTAAAGTTATTCAAAACGCTTCTTAAAGTACAGCCCAATTACACTTTATCAATCACTTATAAGAAGACAGGAGACATCGAACCACATGCTAAATTGTTTGTGGCTTTAAAGGGAGATCTAACTCATTATAAAGAAGTAGCATTGCCTTCAAACACTGCTTCTTTATCTTCTTGGGTGACATACACCGCTACTATGGAGCAACTTGGAGTGCCTGCAGATAGCGAAGTGGCAATGATTGGATTGGTGTTTAACGACACTCCAGAGAATTATAATATGTATGTAGGAGAATTTGCCCTACGAAATCCAGCGCAAACCTTTAATACTGTCACTCCAACAATTAAGGATGTAGAGATTATTAGAGGTCGTTACAATGCCTTTGACTTTAAGATACGCTATGCAAGTGCACCCGATAATAGTGCAACAAAGGTGTATAATGACGATGTAGATACATGGTATTATGAGATTTACATGCAGCCATTGAACGAGAATCCACAACTTCTTACAGCCACAACATCATGGGCTGCTTATGTAGTTGATGCTCCTTTGAAACCCGAAGACGAAGTAAGAAAGGTGCGTTTAGGTGTTAGAGCCATTGCACCTGACGGCAAAGCGACAACCGATATCGTTTGGACTGATTATAAAGAGATACCTTATAACCAAATGATTAGCGACATTGTGGTTGATAAAAAGGTGGTAAAGCCAAACGAAAAGTTCAAGATTGTGATGGTTGATAAGAGAGCTCCTGCAGCGCAAAATATATCAATTGTTAATCCAAGAAATGGAGAAGTTATGGCACAATCAAGTAACTCTCGAGTTTGTGAAGCGCAGATTTCTCAAATTGGTTTGTATGACCTTTTATTGACAGATGCCAACGGAAACCAAACAACTACACGAGGAATGGTTCAGATAACACCTGAAACAACAGGCTCTGTGCCCGTTATTGAAAAGGTGATGGCAGACAAAACACAAGTTAAAACCAATGAATCTGTAACCTTATCTTATGTTGGAAAAGAGGGAGAAGGCAAGGTTTCGAGAGCTTTAATTGTGAAAGACCCTGAGATGTTGTACATTCCTGGTGACATACAAGAAGGTAAAAACTATTCTTATGCATTGTGGTTTAAAGTGGAGAAGTTTGGACATGATAAGCAAGGAACCAACCTTATCAATAAAAACACAATCTTCGATTCATGGCCACACAATAACTGGGGAGACCTATGGGTGACTATTCGTCCTGCAATGGATTTCCATTTAGCTAATGAGATATCATTTAATACAATGGGATGGGAGAGACATGACGCCCCAAATGAAGCAATGATGTCTAAAGGTTATCAAGTTTCTCCAGGTGTTTGGACTCATGTTGTGGTGACACACGATAGCAGCAATAAGCAAAAGCTATACTTTAATGGTAAGAAGGTGGCAGAAACAACTTTCAATGAAAGTAGTAGACGTGATGAATCTACAGATTATCGAATACATAAAAACCGCACAGCTCACATCTTTATTGGTGGCGGTGGTGTTTATAAAGCTGGTTTAAACGGATATGTAGACGAAGTTCAAGTGTGGGATAAAGCCCTTAGTGATGAAGAAGTTTTGCAGGCTATGCAAGGCTATTCAAAAGAAAATGTACCACAGAATCTAAAGGGTTATTATACTTTTGAAGAGAAAACAGAAAATGGTTTCTATTATAATTGGGGCTCTGCAGGTAGAGACAAGCTCAGTGGAATCGTAACAATGGAAGGCAGTGGTGGAGAAGATACCAGTAAAGCATTCTATCAAAAGCGTGTTTCTAATAACGATGTATTGGGTTATCCTGGTATTGTTGGTAGCTTAGATGTAACAACTAAGGCTAATTGGAACGTGGAAGGAGCAGCTATTACACCACAAAATAAAACTGCAAATGCCACCTTCTCTCAACCAGGAACATACAAAGCAGAGCTAACATTGCAGAACCGTTGGGGAGAAGCAACCATGCAGTTAGAAGACAATATCGAAGTGTCTGGTTTGTCAAACGATGTCAATTCAATCGAGGCAAGCACACTTTTAGTTGATATTTCAAAAACTTCTACATCAAGCATCTTGCGTTTACATTTTGCACAAGCAGGAACCTATCAAGTTCAACTCATCAATAGTGCAGGCGCAATGTTGCTCCAACGCAATCTTAATGTATCTTCAGATGCCAGCGAAGCAATTGCTTTTGAAGGTGAAACAGGCGTTTATGTCCTTAGAATATTAAAAGAAGGAAAGCCTTATAAGATCTTGAAATTAGTGAAGAAGTAATTTATCTAAGTATCGAGAACGCTAAATTTGAAAACAAGTTGATGATGGGGGAGAGCCTTAATGGTTCTCCCTTTTCTTATATATTTATTCTTGTTTCATCTCCTTTTAAATTCTCTTCGAGGCGAAATGTTTTGCTCTTGTTTTCTTAAAAGGTAGAGTGTTCTTTTTAATATGAAACAACAATGGATGCAAATGCTATGCAATTAGTCCTTAAAAGCAGTGCTTTTGCAGTGTAAAAACATAGCTTTTACACACCAATATCAATGCTATTGCAAGACTGAAAGAAAGAGGGTGAGTGGTGAAGAGAAAAGAAAAAGGACTTATCTTTACCTCCTTTGTTGTGTAAAAAATAAGTCCTTTATTATTTTTATATTAGAATTCGTATCCTACTTTAAATCCAAGTGCGCCAGTTGTGTAGCTATACTTGGTGTGTTTAACATCAATACCTTGAGACAAGTAAGCAAGACCTACATAGAAAGCAGAGCTGCCTCTTGTAGCAAATCTACATCCAACCATTGGAGAAAAATAAAGTCCATTTGCATCACCAACACTGTAACCCAGTTTTAAATCTAGGAAAGGTGCGATACTTCTTGTGGTGAAATTGAATCGAGCATTAGCAAAGAAAGGAAGTAAAATAGTTGAACCCTTGCCAGTGTAGATACTCATTCCGAGACCACCACCTAAGTAAACATAGGGATTAAACTGATAACCTATACTTCCAGTGAACTCTACTCGGTCGTGACCATAGTCGCCAACACCAAATGCAAAGCCTCCATCTACAAATGCATTAAAGCCTCCATTGCTACCAGAATGATAGCTTCTGCGTGGGGCATAATATCTTCCAGTGCGACGTTGAGCAAGTGCATCGGTCTCTGTTACAGTAGAACTGATAGGCGAAAGTTCGTTCATTTCAGTTGAATTGTTCAAATTGCTGCTTTCTGTTAGATACTCATTAGTAACCAAAGCCACGTTATAAGCATTGTTAGTTGCGTTGCTTGTGTTAAGAGCTAAATCGCCTTTGAAAGTACTTTGAGCGTTTACCGACACTGCAAATGCAATACTTGCAGCTGTAAAGAATAGTTTTTTCATAATTGTGTGTGTTTTATAGCACCCCGTTGGTGGTGCTGGTTAACGATAATGCGAATAATAGAACAATGCAATAGATGGTAACTTGCATTCTCTACATACGTTTTCTTATTTATCCCAATACAACTCTTCTCTTTTAAAGAGTGTGTTTTTTCGTTGCTCATTCTCCCTAAATGGGCAATTAATGTGTTTTATAGTTACAATAATGATGCAAATTTAAACGAAGAAAATCAATGCACCAACAGAATAGCAGTTTAATAATGTTAAGTAAAGTTGGTAAGTATAACACAGCCCTAAGGTGCACTTTAACATTCAAATCTTTGTAAGTTTAAGTAAAATCTATTATCTTTGCAGACACAAAGAACAACACATTTGGGGTTGTGTCGGTTTGATTGGGATACTCATCAAATTATTTCAGAAAACCGAGATTGTTTCTTTTGTTAATGGCGGGCCATATAAATCTCTTTTAAAAGAGGCTAAGCTGCAAAGCCGGTGGATTACAAAGACGGAGAACACTCAAATCTTTTTTAGCTCGGAGTTTCATCACATCATCGAGCAACCCCTTTCAATTAGAGGCAGGAAACATTTTCCCTGCCTTTTTATATATATAAGAAAGGAATATAATATGTTCTCGGGAATTATTGAAGAAATGGCAACTGTCGTGGGAATAGAACACGACAAAGAGAATATTCATTTTACACTTGAATGTTCGTTTACCAATGAATTGAAGATAGATCAAAGCGTTGCTCACAACGGAGTGTGCTTAACTGTTGTTGAATTAAATGGCAACCGCTATACAGTTACAGCAATGAAAGAAACCATAATACGCAGTAATTTGGGGTTATGGAATGTTGGCGACAAGGTGAATGTAGAGCGTTCTATGCAGATGAATGGTAGATTAGATGGCCATATTGTACAAGGTCATGTGGATACTACAGCGATTTGCAGTGCGATAGAAGATGCCAATGGTTCTACTTATTTTACCTTTAGCTACGAATTTGACAAAGAACAGGCTTCGAGAGGCTATTTCACAGTGGATAAAGGGTCGGTTACTGTTAATGGAGTTTCATTGACAGTGGTGTCGCCTACACGTGATTCTTTTAAAGTAGCGATCATTCCTTACACAAAAGAACATACCAACTTTTGTGCTATTGAATTAGGAAGTGTTGTGAACTTAGAATTCGATATTATCGGAAAATATATTGCTCGCATGAACAGTTTGGCATAATTTGCCATTATAACTCAGAAGTATCAAAAGATGAACTATGCTGTTTTCTTTTGATACTTCTTTCTTTTTGAACTTGTATAGCTTTCTTTTTAGATAAAGACAAAAGGTATAGAGCACGACACAATAGCGTGTAAACACACGAAATATAATAACAAGGATAAATAAAGAAGAATATTGTAGAAATATAATATCTACTGAAAAAGAGAATAAAAATGAAACAAACACTGGTTCCCAATAAAGGAATTTCGACATCGTTATTATGGATTATGGCGATAATCTCGGGCGTAACAGTTGCCAATCTGTATTTTAATCAGCCCGTATTGAATATGATCAGTACCGAATTGGGTATTTCATCGCTTACCGCCAACTGGCTTCCTATCATCACACAACTTGGCTATGCCGTTGGACTTTTATTCATAATACCTCTCGGAGACTTAGTGCAAGTAAGAAAAATTCTTACCGTAAACTTCACACTTCTTGCCATATCGCTTCTTGCAACTGCATTAACAAGCAATATCTATACATTGCTTTTCACCTCATTTATAATTGGTGCAGGGTCGGTTATGCCTCATATTTTTATTCCAATGGCCTCACAATACTCAACACCTGAGCGCAAAACGCAAAATGTGGGCATACTTCTTGGGGGCTTGTTAACAGGTATTTTGGCCTCAAGAGTGGTGAGTGGAATAATGGGAGAGCACTTTGGTTGGCGTGCAATTTATTATGTTGCAACCGTGTTAATGGCAGTTTGTCTTGTAGTTATCTTGAAAATGCTCCCTGCTTCGCCTTCTACTTTCCAAGGAAGCTATGCTTCTTTAATGAAGTCAATGTTTGGTTTGGTGAAGAATAACAAGATATTGCAGAACGTTTCGTTGCGTGCTGCGCTTTGTTTTGGTTGCTTTCAAGGAATGTGGGCTGTGCTTGTGTTTAAAATGAGTGGTGAACCTTTTTACGCAAGTAATGATACTATTGGCTTATTGGGGCTTTGTGGTATGATGGGAGCACTCACTGCAACATCTATTGGTAGGTATATTAATAAACTAGGAGTGCGTACTTTTCATTTAATTGGTTGTGGAGTGCTTATCGCTTCGTGGTTGGTGATGTATATTTTTCAAAACTCTTATTTGGGAATGATCATTGGAATTATCGTTATTGATGGAGGAATGCAGTGTATTCAGCTAAGTAATCAAAGTAAAGCACTATCTCTTGTGCCTCAAGCAACAAATAGAGTGAATACCATTTTCATGACAACCTTCTTCTTAGGCGCCTCTTTAGGAACCTTTATAGCAGGATTTTGTTGGAATAAATGGGCATGGGAAGGTGTTGCTTTTTCGGGTATTATCATGACATTGTTATCCGTTTTACTGACATTCTCAATGAAAGAGAAAGTTTAAAATAAAAAGAGAATAAAGCAAGGACGCTCAATGGCAATCCAAACTTTATTCTCTTTTGTTTTATTATTGTAGTCTTCTTTATTTCAACTCATTGATAAAGAAGTTTGAAATTTGTCTAAGTAGGTGGTTACGAGTGTTTCCTCCGTAGATAGAATGGTTTCTATTAGTGTAGTAAAGCTCTTTAAAGTCTTTGTCTGCTTGCACCAATGCTTCTGAATATTCATAGGCATTTTGCACATGAACATTATCATCTGCGGTGCCATGGCATAGCAATAATGCGCCTTCTAACTGATTTACACGACTAATAGGATTGTCTTTATAACCATCTGGATTTTCTTTTGGAGTCCTCATGTATCTCTCTGTGTAGATAGTGTCATAGAACTTCCAATCGGTTGGAGCTGCAACTGCAACACCAGCTTTAAACACTTTGCGACCTTCGCTCATGCTCATTAAAGTATTAAAGCCTCCAAAACTCCAGCCCCAAATGCCTATTTTGTCTTTATCTACATACGATTGTTTGCCTAACCACAATGCAGTTTCAACTTGATCTTTCGCCTCTAATTTTCCTAATTGTAAGTAAGTAGCCTTTTCAAAGGCAGCTTCTCTACCGCCAGTACCACGTCCGTCTACACAAACCACAATGATATCGTTTTGCGCAAGGTATGCATCAAAGGCTCCACCTTGACCCATTGAGCCTGCATTCCATGAGTTAATGACTTGTTGACTGCCTGGTCCACTATATTGAAAGAGTACAACTGGATAGCGTTTTGCAGGGTTAAAGTTAAGTGGTTTCATCATCCAACCATCTAATTGAATACCTTCTGAGGTGGTAAATGTAAAGGCTTCACGTTTCGCCCAATCGTAGTTAGCAATCTTATTCTTTAGCTTTTCGTTATTAATAGGGGTAGATAGCACCTTACCTTGATTGTCTCTGATAGTGAAAACAAAAGGAGTGTTATAGTTACTCCATGTATTTAAGAAGTATTTAAAGTCGCCAGAGAAGCGTGCTTGGTTCCATCCTTCTTGCTTAGTAAGCTCTTCTACCGATCCATTCTTCTTGCTAACGAATACTTTTCTGTCGTGAGGTGTAGGCAAAGCAGCTTGATAATACACTTCACCTGTTGCGTCGTTAATTCCGTAAACATCAGTAATTACGGTGTTGTTATTGCCTATCTTGCGGATAAGTTGGCCATTTCGAGAGTAAAGATACAAGTTCATTGCTCCCTCTTTGTCGTTAGGAATCAATATATTGTTAGGGGTTATCAATATATTTTCAATGGCCTCTTCTTTAATATACTTAGGAGATGTTTCCTTTATAAGTAGCTGTGCAACAGTACTTCGAGGATTAACAGAATATAAACACAATTCGTCTTGATGGCGATTCATGGTGAATGCAATTACTTGATTTGCATCGTTTGTAGCCTTTAAGCGTGGAATATAGCTGTCGGCAGATAGTGGTAATTGCATCTTTTGGGTTCTTTTAGCCTTTATATCGAAGCTCCATAGCGACACAATTGCATTATCAAAGCCTGCTTTAGGGTATTTATAAGAATCTAATCCTGGGTAATCTGCGTAAGAGTTGAATGTTGGGTGAGAGCCTTTAAACATCTGAATATAATACTCTTTCACTGCTTTTTCGTCGTATTTTACCCATACAAGCATAGAAGCATCAGCACTAAACACAAGTGCTTTGTTATGACTAAACTCCTCTTCGTTCACCCAATCGGGTATACCATTAATGATTTCGTTTGGCTTTCCGTCTGTTGTTACAGCGCTTTCTGCATTATCATATAATAGTTTTACTAAGAAAATGTTGTTATTTCTCACGAAAGCTACGAGGTTTCCGTCGGGCGACCATGTTGGAACTTGTTGTTTATCGCCATCTGAAAGCTTTTCTAATTTAGTAGAAGCGATGGTATATATATAATAAGTTGCTTTGAATGAGCGTCGGTAGATGTGTTCTGTTTTGGTTTGAATGAGCATTCTTTTGCCATCAGGCGACATGATATAGCCGTCAAATCCATCAATTTTCTCACCTATAGTCTTTGAAATATCAAACAAAACAGCTGTTGTTTGGCCTGTTTTAAACGAGCATTGCAAAACCTGTTTGCCGTCACTACTAATGCGAGTAAATTGGTCTGTGCCTGCAATAGGATTCATTCCTTGCATCATTTCAGCTGCGAAATCACCATTAGTAATCGACTTTATCGTGATTTTATCACCTGCATTGGCAACGCTAAACATCATTGTGAATGCAGTAAGAAGGGTCCAAATCTTTCTCATTGTGTATCTTTTAGTATGTTCTTTGCCACAAAGTTAAGTAAATTTGTTTACTTTTGCAAAGGCTATTACCAATGGTTTTGCTCGCACTATCATAGAATTCATAGGAATAATGTTATTTTCTTGGTTTGTAAGTGCACATCAACCTAATTGAGAGTAATGAGCTATTTATTTTTAATAAGATTCGATTTTTCAAATGAATACATCTTTTTTATATAATGATTTTGGGTCTTGGATGAAGCAACAGTTTCCTTTTAAGGTTCAAAAAATATCCATTGATGCTGGCTTTTCTTGTCCAAATAGAGATGGAACCATTGCTCGTGGAGGCTGTACTTATTGTGATAATAGGACATTTAATCCCTCTTATTGTCATAAAAGAGATTCGGTTACAGAACAATTAGAGGCTGGAAAGCGCTTTTTTGGAAAGAAATATCCTGAAATGAAGTATCTTGCATACTTCCAAGCCTACACAAATACTTATTCTCCAACATCTAAATTGAGAGCAATGTATGAAGAAGCATTAGCTGTTAGCGATGTTGTTGGATTGGTAATAGGTACTCGTCCCGATTGTGTTTCAGATGAATTGCTCGATTATTTACAAGAGTTGAACAAGAAAACGTTTGTATTAGTGGAGTATGGAATAGAGACAACGAACAATAAAACGTTAGAAAGAATCAACCGAGGACATTCGTTTGAGTGTAGTGTTGATGCGATAAAAAGAACGAAAGAGCGTGGAATATTAACAGGAGGGCATATCATTTTAGGGCTTCCTGGTGAGGATTCGCAAGAGAGTATACAACAAGCTAAGATCATATCTCAACTTCCTTTAGACATACTTAAAATACATCAGATGCAGATTATCAGAGGAACTAAGTTGGCAAAGGAATGGAATGAGGAGCCGTTTCACCTTTATTCGCTTGATGAGTATATTGAACTCATTGCGCAATATATTCAGTATTTGAGAAAAGATCTTGTATTAGAGCGATTCGTTAGTCAATCTCCTCCCGAGTATTTAGTGGGTCCTAAGTGGGGAATAAAGAACTATGAGTTTACCAATAAGCTTGTAAACTACTTGAAAAAACACAATATTAAGCAGGGAGATTTAGTGGAATAGCAAAATAAAAGGCATTATAGAGGCTTATAATAGCGTTCTATAATGCTTACATTGTAATAGCTCTTTTATAGTCATTTCAGGGTGTTTTGCCATAAAACTACCAATCAATTGAACCTCTTTGGTAGTAAACATTTCTTTATTTAATATGGTATTGGTCACCCACATCACTGCTGCTGCATGCAATCCTGTTTCAATTAGATTGTCACTTTGCTCTTTTGAGCATGGGAAAAGACTCATTAAATAGAAGTGTAGACAATCTGCTGCGATATAACTTCTATTCATTGTTTCTCTTTGTGCAGCGGTATAAAATTTTTTATACAATGGATATTCACTTCCAAGGTATTTATCTAAGGAGATACCTATAGCGTTTCTGTTTACAATTATGCTTTGATTAAAGGCGCCAATTTGCGTATATATCTCTGGAATTTCAATGCCTGGAAGAAGCTTTTGCATTCTTTTAAAGGCAGAAGACAATTCAGAATTGATATCAGAAAAGTCGCTATATTGTTCTTCTATATCTGCAATTACACGTTGAAGAAGCGTATCTTGATAGAATTTTAATAGTTTACTGTTGATTCCGACCTCATCAATATCACCCAATACCAATACATCTTCAATCAAAGCACGAGTTTCTTGTGGATATTCTGTTCGCATATTCTGCAACGCAGAGAAGTCTCCTGTAGTGAGATAACGGCTCTCTAGTTGATCAAAGCGCTTGGCTTCAACCAACAACTGCTTGTCTTCTTTACCGCTGTCACCTACCTTTAGGTTACAAGAAGACAAACCAATAATGCACAATAGCAAAATATAGAGAAGATTTCTCACAACGATTTGATAAAGTAATTTATAACGATACAAAATTACAAAAATGGGAATTAAAAACCAAATACTAATCTAAAAAAAAGTAAATAAAATGCTTCTTTTTTACTTTCTATTTTCATTTACTAAAAAGAATGGGCGAAAAATGAACGAAATTAATATTCTTTAATAAATTGATAGGGAAGCAAAAATAATTCTTTTATTATTCTTTTGGCGTTTTTAATAATATCTATTATCTTTGTGAAAGCCTAAACAATATAATAATTAAAATTGTCTTTGCATTGCTGTTTATTGGTTATTGCAGAGCTATCAAATAAACAATACAAATAAATTAACAATCAACCTAAATTCTAATTACATCATTTATTAGAAACAAACCTTTTAAATTCTACAAGTATGTCAAACCAAGAACAAAACGTTTTATCGGGAAGTTTCAACTTAAAGAAGTGTATTCTCTTTGCAGTTGCAGTTCTCATTACTTTAATTTTGTGGAACCTTCCACTCGATTATTATGGCATTGAAGGTCTAACAGTTATTCAACGACGTGTTATTGCCATCTTTGCTTTCGCAACAATACTATGGATTACTGAAGCAATACCGTCGTGGGCCACTTCTGTTTCGGTAATAGGTATTATGCTTTTTACGATTTCTGACAATGCATTTAAATTCATGCGAGATGGTTTTGAGAAGCAAGAACTCATCAATCATGAAGATATTATGGCTACATTTGCCGACCCAATTATTATTCTTTTCTTAGGAGGTTTCATCCTTGCAATCGCTGCAAGCAAGGCAGGTCTTGATGTATTGCTGGCCAGAACCTTATTAAAACCATTTGGAAACAAATCGGAAAATGTGCTGTTAGGATTCATTTTGATTACCGGAGTCTTCTCGATGTTCCTATCAAACACAGCAACTGCGATTATGACTCTTACGTTCTTGACTCCTGTTTTCAAAGCTCTTCCACCTGAAGGCAAAGGACGTATCGCCTTAACTCTAGGTATTCCGGTTGCAGCTAACATCGGTGGAATGGGTACTCCCATTGGAACTCCTCCCAATGCAATTGCTCTTAAGTATCTAAATGACGTGAATGGCCTTAACGCAGGAATTGGTTTTGGCGACTGGTTACTATTTATGATGCCTCTAACCATCGTGCTTTTATTGATAGGTTGGTATCTTCTTAAAACCTTTTTCCCTTTTAAACAAAAGACAATTGAATTGCATATCGAAGGTAAAGTGCAACGTAACTGGCGTTCAGTTGTTGTTTCTGTAACCTTTATTTGTACTGTTTTATTGTGGCTTCTCGACAAAGTTACAGGAATTGGTGCTAATACTGTGGCAATGTTGCCTATCACTGTGTTCGCAGTTACAGGCGTAGTGACAGCAAAAGACCTACAAAATATCAACTGGAGTGTTATCTGGATGGTTGCAGGTGGATTTACTTTAGGACTTGCTTTGAATGAATCTGGATTGGCAGAGAATGTTATTCAGAACATTACTTTCGATAAATGGCATCCTGTTGTTATTCTTGTTATCTCAGGACTTGTTTGCTACACACTTTCAAACTTCATTTCAAACACAGCTACAGCAGCTCTTTTAGTGCCAATCTTAGCAGTTGTTTGTAAGGGAATGGGCAACAGTCTTAATGCTATTGGTGGTGGAGCTACCATCTTAATTGGTGTTGCAATTGCCGCTTCTGCAGCGATGTGTTTACCAATTAGTACTCCTCCTAATGCCATTGCACATTCAACTGGTTTGGTAGATCAAAAGCAAATGATGAAGATTGGTGGTGCAATGGGTGCACTAACAATGATTATTGGGTATGTAGTTCTTTATTTAGTGGCTAAAATGCACATCATTTAATAAAGACATTTAACGATAGATGAAGAGATATTTTGCACCTTTTGGTGCGGATATCTCTTCATTTTTTTGTCTTTTCTCGTAGAGAATGAAGTGTAATAGCAATGTAATTACATGATAAAAGCAGTGTTATTACACGCTAATTGCATTGCTTTTATCACCCAAAAACAATGCTTTTGAAACAGCATAGCATTTTAATAAAAGAAAAATAGAGTAGGAGTTGAATAGAAATAGCTTCTTATTCTCCTTTGTTTTTGAGGGAATATATCCTAAAAAGCGCCTTACTTGTGTTAGTAAGACGCTTTCTTTATCTTCAAATATCGTTTGAAATATATTCAAATTCGATTTGGGTTATATCCTTATTTTAGTAAGTCAGGACGCAAACGTTGGGTTCTTTCCTGTGCTTGTTCAAGCTCCCAGGCTTTTATTTTAGCCTCATTTCCGCTTAAAAGGATTTCAGGTACCTTCCAACCTTTATAATCTGCGGGACGAGTATATATCGGAGCAGACAACAAGTTGTCTTGGAAACTATCAGAAAGAGCACTTTGTTCGTCCCCAATAACACCAGGAACAATACGAATAACCGCATCTGCAATGATGGCAGCAGGTAGCTCTCCGCCTGTAAGAACAAAGTCGCCTACAGAAATTTCCTTTGTAATAAGATGCTCTCTGATACGTTGGTCGATGCCTTTATAGTGTCCACAAAGAATGATAATGTTTTCTTTCATCGATAATTCGTTTGCCATTGGCTGGTTAAATTGCTCGCCATCAGGGGTCGTAAATATCACTTCATCATAGTGTCTTTCCGCTTTTAATGCCGAAATACATCTGTCGATAGGTTCGCAAGTCATCACCATTCCAGGGAAACCGCCATAAGAATAGTCGTCTACCTTTCTGTGTTTATTGGTAGAATAATCACGAAGATTGTGCAAATGAATCTCTGCCAATCCTTTTTTTTGTGCTCTTGCAAGAATCGATTCTTGTGTAAATCCTGTGAGCATTTCAGGTAAAACGGTGATAATATCTATTCTCATAATGGGCACAAAGTTACAAAATGTTTTTTATTTGCACTTAATTAATAGCCCGTCTTCTTTGCAATAAAATGCAGAAAACAATATGTTTAGATTGCTTTTAAGATGTCAAAAGTAAGGAAAACGAACCCTCTTTTAGCTTAAAAAGGATTAGAAAAAGAATGAAAAAGGCTCTACGAAGCTCCATATATAATAATGTATAATTAGAAAATGCATTTGGTTTTAGTGATAATAAATGTGAAATAAGATGTGAATTGCAAATCTTGATTAAGAACAAGAATATGGCCTAATTGCGAATTTAACAACATGTTATGTAATGAATTCAATAAAAATGACTACTTTTGCGCATCATTATATCTTATCAATAATTAATTTATGAAAAAATTATTACTATCTGCTGCAATGCTTATAACAAGTATTTGCGCTGGAGCACAAAACGTTCAGTTACATTATGACTTAGGTCGTGCATTGTATAAAGACATCACCGACCGCCAAACTGTTACAACAACCATAGAGATGTTCAAGTTAGATAAGTGGGGAAGTACCTTCTTGTTTACTGATATGGACTATCATCGTGATGGTGTTAAGGGTGCTTATTGGGAAATTGCACGTGAGTTTAACCTATCAAAAAACAAGCAATGGGCTGCTCATATCGAGTATAATGGTGGTTTAGGATCAAACAAAGACCTAACATATACTGCACGTTATCAACACGCTTTCTTAGCAGGTGGAGCTTGGAATTGGGTAAGTAGCGACTTTAAAAAGAACTTCTCAATCCAATTAATGTATAAATATTACTTCAAAGGTCAAGGACTTGCTCGTCCATTTAGCGGTTTCCAATTAACAGAAGTATGGGGACTTACCTTTGCAAACAACCTTTGTACATTCAATGGTTTCTGCGATTTATGGTATGATAAGAACGTAAATGGCAAGCTAATCTTAATTTCTGAGCCACAGTTCTGGTTCAACTTGAATACCTTAAAAGGTATGAAAGATGTTAACTTGAGCCTTGGTACAGAGGTAGAGATCAGCAACAACTTCGTATATAACAACAAAGGAATGAACAATAAGTTCTATGCAATTCCAACAATTGCAGCAAAATGGACTTTCTAAGATAAATATTCGAGCTTAGTTCTTCATTCTTTGAAGAATTAAAAAAGAATTACTATTTTTGTAGATTCATGAGTAGGAGGGCAGAAATGCTTGTGGTTGAAAAACTATAAGGCATTCGTTCCACTTCTATTCATGAATTTTTCTTTTAAATAAACATAGCAATAGCACAATAATAGTATGGCAACTGAACAAGAAAGAATAATAGAACTGCGTAAAGAACTGCATCAACACAACTATAATTATTATGTGTTGAACGCCCCACAAATCGACGATTTTACCTTCGATGCATTGTTGCATGAGCTACAAAGCTTAGAGAATGCACATCCAGAGATGTATGATGCCAACTCACCAACGCAACGAGTGGGAAGCGATTTGCAAGAGTCTTTCGAGCAAGTGGCGCATGTTTATCCCATGCTATCACTCTCGAATACCTATAATAAGCAAGAAGTTGCAGATTTTTACAACACCGTTTCAAAATTATTGAATGGTGAAGAGTTCGAGATTTGTTGCGAGTTGAAATACGATGGTTTGTCTATTTCGTTGAGATATGAAGACGGAAAGCTTATAAGAGCAGTCACTCGAGGTGACGGAACACGTGGAGATGATGTCACAGCGAATGTAAAAACCATTAAAACCATACCCCTTGTGTTGCAAGGAAATGATTATCCTGCAGTCTTTGAGATGCGTGGAGAGGTGCTAATGCCATGGAAAGTGTTTGACAAACTCAATGAAGAGCGTCGCCAACAAGAAGAGCCTTTATTTGCAAATCCACGCAATGCAGCCTCAGGAACACTTAAAAGTTTGAACCCAGCATTGGTTGCAAAGCGTTCATTAGATGCCTACTTATATTATTTATTGGGCGAAGATATCAACATAGATGGTCACTTTGAGCGTTTAGAAGCAGCCAGACGATGGGGCTTTAAGATAGGCGAAGGAATGAGAAAAGTGTCTTCTTTAGAAGATATATATGCCTTTATCGATTATTGGGACGTTGAAAGAAAGAACCTACCAGTGGCAACTGACGGCATAGTTCTTAAGGTTAATTCGCTCAAACAGCAACAAAGTATGGGCTTTACAGCAAAGAATCCACGTTGGGCTATTGCGTATAAGTTCAAAGCAGAGCGTGAGTTAACCAAGTTAGAGAGTGTCTCTTATCAAGTAGGACGTACGGGAACGGTCACTCCAGTGGCTAATATGGAACCCGTTTTACTTGCAGGAACGGTGGTGAAACGTGCCACATTAAATAACGAAGACTTTATTAAAAGCTTTGATTTGCATATTGGTGACTATGTATACGTAGAGAAAGGTGGAGAGATTATACCTAAGATTGTGGGTGTAGAACTAAGTAAACGCACCGCAGGAATGCAACCAATAGAATTCATTAAGACATGTCCTGAGTGTGGAACTCAGCTCGTTCGATATGAAGGACAGGCTGCTTATTACTGCCCAAATGATATGGGTTGCCCTCCACAAATAAAGGGAAAGATAGAACATTTCATAGCTCGTAAGGCCATGAACATTGATAGTTTAGGTCCAGAAACAATCGATTCGTATTATAACAAAGGATTGATTAAAGACGTTGCCGACTTATATTGTCTTACAATTGATGATATCAACGAGGGTGGAGCACATCAGAAATCGGCTAAAAAGGTGATCGATGCCATCGAAAACTCGAAGCAAGTGCCCTTTGATAGAGTGTTGTTTGCTTTAGGAATACGCTTTGTAGGTGAGACGTCAGCACGCTTATTGGCTCGTAAATTCAACGATATTAATTCTTTGCGCAATGCAACTGCGGCTCAACTGCTTGAAGTTGAGGGCGTGGGAGACATCATTGCGGCAAGCGTTGTGAGCTTCTTTGCCGATGAAAAGAATATTGCTTTGATAGAACGTTTAGAGAGTTATGGACTTCAAATGGCTATGCCAGTGATAGAAGAAGGCCCTAAAGGAAATGTGTTAGAAGGCAAAACCATAGTTATTAGTGGTGTCTTTACACACCATTCTCGTGACGAATACAAAGCGATGATAGAACAATTAGGCGGCAAGAACACTGGAAGTATCAGTGCAAAGACCAGTTTTGTACTTGCAGGAGACAATATGGGACCTTCTAAATTGCAGAAAGCTGAGTCACTTGGAGTGAAGATTTTAAGCGAAGATGAATTCTTAGAGATGATAAAGTAGAATGCTTTTCATTCTGAATGAGATAGAATGAATTAGATAAAAAGAAAAGAGCTATTGGTGAATGAATTTGCCAATAGCTCTTATTTTATTGTTGTTTATTTTTCAATTGCTAGTTCGGGAGCCTGCAATGCCGCACCTATTGCCGTGCAAAACTCGCTGTGTTTGGGAATGTGGAAACGCACATTGTAGAGCTTTTCCATTGAGGTGTAAACCTCTTTGCATTGAGGTAGCAATGTAAGATTGCCGATTAAGACATAATCTTTAATGCCACTGCCAAGACTTGAGAGTATAGTACTACTGCCAATGGCTTGAATTACCATCCAAGTGATGCCCAAAGCAATGTCTTCTCTACTTGCATTACTCTTTGTTTTACCGAACAATGAGGCGGTAGCACTTTTGGGTAAGCCAGGCAAAGCGTGTGGACTAATATCGCCAATCAATACGTTTACGTTCGAAATATCACCCTCGGCAGCCAACAAACTGATTTGTTTAATATCGTCAGTCTTAAGCATAACCCTTGCAAGACCTTGTAAAGTTCCGCCTCCAATGCCTATACCTCCAATGTGTCTGATACCTTCTTTGTCGCATTGAACAAGCGAAGTACCTGTTCCCATGCTCACAACTATCATGCTATCGAGGTTAGTTTGATATTTAGCTCCTAAACCGTCGGCAATAAACTCCTCCGCCTTTGTGGTAGGAAGTCCGTATATTGGGTTGTCGATATATGCCGATCCAACGCCAGTAAGCATAACTCTTGCCACGTCGGTAAGCTTTATTTTGTTGTCGTGAAGATACTTTCCAAAGGCTCCGTATAATGAAGTTACAGGGTCGGTGGCCTTTATTCGTATCGGAGAAATGACCTTTCCGTCTTTATTGATACCAACAATTTTGGTGGTACTAATACCAACATCTATTCCAATTATGATACTCATTGTGTGTTGATGTTATGATTCTTATTTCGAATTATTTTTCTTTTAATGATTGAAAATCAGCCGCATTTGAGCTGATATGTTTGCAAAATTAATAAAAAATATGTGCCATTATAGCTTTGTGCCGATAAAAATGCATTTTAATGATTTTATATGTGCAATTTTAAGGTTCATCTTTTTGTTTCTAATCTCAATGCAATTAGCTTGTAAAAGCATTGTTTTTAGGGTGTAAACTCAATGCTATTTAAATGTAAAAGTGGTGCTTTTGAAAGCGTGAAGGCGCAAAGCCCTACGGCAAGAGGAAGTAGATAAAGAGAGCGAAGAAAGGCAATTATTGACATCTTTCACTTGATTTTTAACTCTAAACGAAAGGAAAGAAATTTTAAAACCATAGTAGCAACGCCACAATTCAAAAAATATCATTAACTTTGCACAGAATAGAAGTATTATAAATGTTCTTCTTTTACAATGGTGTTAGAACTATCTTTTAAAGAGAAAATAATTCTCGAAAAATAGAAATAAAATGATAGTGCAAAGCAAAGCACCAATAGATGGAGTGGAAAAGACTCTGAAACGACCCTGAAGAACAAAATAATTATAAGAGATAACGTTGTCGATGAAAAGAAAAATAACGAATATTTTAATGCTCATTGCATTGATGCTTTGTCCTATCAATTTGTTAGGTCAAGCCAAATGGAATGTAACTTATCAAACATATATCGACCAATATAAGGATATTGCTATAGAAGAAATGTTGCGATACAACATTCCTGCGAGTATAACTCTTGCTCAAGGACTCTTTGAAAGTGCTGCAGGTCAGAGTCGATTAGCTCTCTATAGCAACAATCACTTTGGTATTAAATGTCACGATTGGACAGGAAGAAGTGTGCGACATGATGATGATGAGTTGCAAGAATGTTTTAGAGCGTATGATAATGTGCGTCAAAGTTATGAAGACCACAGTAAGTTTTTGGTGAATAAACCACGCTATCGCAGCTTGTTTTCATTGCCAAGAACCGATTATAGAGGGTGGGCAAGAGGCTTAAAGGCTGCTGGTTATGCCACCAACCCACAATATGCTAATAAACTTATCGAGATAATTGAGCTGTATAAGCTTTATCAATACGACACAGCTAACAGCTTCGATAAGTTTATGGTGAAGCGTACTACAGTGGATAAGCCTACTGTTAAGGGTGGAACTCTTCATCCGATATACGCTTATAACGATAACTATTATTTGCGAGCACGTGCTGGAGACACCTTTAAGAGTATTGCTGCAGAGGTGCATATCTCTGCTCGTAAGTTGGCAAAGTATAACGAACGAGATAAACACGACCCACTTGTAGAGGGCGAAGTGATATATCTTAAGAAGAAAAAGAGCAAAGCTGAGAAGCAATTTAAAGACCGTCCACACATTGTTAAACCTGGAGAAAGTATGTATTCGATAGCTCAACAATATGGAATAAAGGTCGAAAGTCTTTATATCAAGAATCATCTCTTGCCCGATTACGATATCAAGGTAGACGATAGATTACGTGTTTATTAATATCATCACATAAAAGAAGAAAACAAATGGTGAATGTAGTTGTAAAAGAACAAAATCTTATTAGTGCAGCAAACGAAGGCATGGACGCCTTTATTGAAGTGTTTGTAGATGCAATAAAAAATGCCATAGGAGGCGAACTCACTGCTACCAATATGGCAGAATTGAATGCTTCGCAAATAACTCTCTTAGCTTATCACACTTTAAGAGAAGAAGTTATGGACGGAGGATTTATACAACTTATTCATAATGGATATGGAGGCTTTATCTTCTTAAATCCCTTTTCGGCAATGATGCGTCGTTGGGGCTTAGGCGATTTGTGCTCGCTTATCAATAAATGTCATAAGAGTTATAAAAAACATCGTGATGTTTTAGAGGCAGAATGTAGCGATGAAGAGTTTATGGCACTATTTGAAAAATATCCAGAGTTCGACGATTTTGATGATAAATTTGTAGAGCACGAAGAATATTGGACAGCTAAAATGGCAGAATATGTAGACGAACATATTGCCGAATTTGCTGTTGTCGAATCTTAGAAAAACATTGCAGCACAGCAAATAAATGCTGATGAACAAAACAAAAACTGCATTATGGCAAACGAAAAGAAAAACTCAGATAAAAAGAGTTCAATACAAATAAAAAACAGAAAAGCATCTTTCGATTATTTCTTTATCGATACCTTCACCGCAGGAATAGTGCTTACAGGTACAGAGATAAAGTCTATTCGACAAGGAAAGGCATCTTTAGTAGATACTTTCTGCTACATTCATGATGGCGAAATATGGGTGAAAGGAATGAACATCACCCCTTATTTCTATGGTTCTTTTACCAATCATGAGGCTAAAAGAGATAGAAAGCTGTTGTTAAAGAAAAGAGAAATACGCCGATTGGAAGAGGAAACGAAATCAGTGGGTGTAACAATTGTTCCTACATTGTTGTTTATTGACCAGAATGGACGTGCGAAAGTGAACATCGCTTTGGCACGAGGTAAGAAAGAATACGATAAACGTCAAACTCTAAAAGAAAAAGAAGATCGTCGTGAAATGGATAGAGCCATTAAGCGATATTAATGTTGTCGTATCTTTTCTGTCGTAAAAACACGAAAAAGAACAATGCAATATAAGTATGCAAAGTGAATGATTTTACAGAAAAAATACTAACTTTGTGGTGAAATTCATCGCTGGTTATACCAGTAATATTAATAAAGAGAAACATGAAGTCTATAAAAAGAAGATGGACTCTCTTGCCGGGAAAGGATATAACCGAGCTTGACAAGAAGGTGATGTATTGGGAAAATAAAGGTAAAGAAGTTCCTACTCGTGACTTAATTAAAACTCCCGAACAGATAGAAGGTATTAAACGAGCTGGTGTTATCAATACTGGTGTGTTGGACGAAGTGGCTAAACACATCAAAGCAGGTATGAACACACTCGAAATAGATAAGATATGCTACGACTATTGCACTGCTCATGGCGCAACTCCAGCATGCTTAAACTATGAAGGATACCCCAAAAGCGTTTGTACAAGTATTAATGAGGTGGTGTGTCATGGTATTCCCAAAGAAGAAGATGTGTTGGAAGAAGGAGACATTATCAATGTCGATTTCACAACTATTCTCGATGGTTATTATGCAGACGCATCACGCATGTTTATAATAGGTAAAACAACTCCTGAAAAAGAGCAGTTGGTTAGGGTGGCAAAAGAATGCTTAGAAATAGGCGCAGAGGCTGCAAAACCATATTGTTTCGTTGGAGATATTGGTTATGCAATAGAGCAACATGCTAATAAATATAATTATGGTGTGGTGCGAGATCTATGCGGTCATGGTGTAGGTTTGAAGTTTCATGAGAAGCCAGACATTACACATTATGGCAAAAAGGGTACAGGAATGCTTCTTGTTCCTGGTATGGTGTTTACCATTGAGCCTATGATTAACATGGGAACATGGCAGGTATTCTTAGATTCAGAAGATCCATTTGGGTGGGAAATTATCTCTGGCGACGAATTACCTTCAGCTCAATGGGAACATACTTTCGTGATGACTGAACATGGAGTAGAAATCCTTACCTATTAAATAATAATACTATAATGAAAGAAAAAGATATTTATATATTAGGTATAGAAAGTAGTTGTGACGACACTTCGGCTGCGGTTTTGCGTAATGATGTGCTTTTAAGTAATGTAACATCTTCGCAAGACGTTCATAAAGCCTATGGTGGTGTGGTGCCAGAGCTTGCTTCTCGTGCTCATCAACAAAACATAGTGCCTGTGGTTGATCATGCTTTAAAGAAAGCAGGAATAACAAAAGAACAGCTAAGTGCAATTGCTTTTACTCGTGGTCCTGGTTTAATGGGGTCGCTCTTGGTAGGAGTTAGCTTTGCAAAAGGATTGTCGCAAGCTCTTGGAATACCTTTGATTGATGTGAACCACCTACAAGGTCACGTTATGGCTCACTTCATAAAAGAACCTGATAATGATAATGCTATTCCTCCATTGCCTTTCCTTTGCTTATTAGTAAGTGGTGGAAACTCTCAAATCGTGAAGGTAAACGCTTATAATAATATGGAGGTGTTAGGTCAAACCATAGACGACGCAGCGGGCGAAGCGATTGATAAATGCTCGAAAGTGATGGGCTTAGGCTATCCAGGAGGTCCCATTATTGACCGTTTAGCACGTCAAGGTAATCCTCATGCATATAAGTTTGCAGAGCCCAATATACCAGGATTTGATTATAGTTTCTCAGGTCTTAAAACCTCATTCTTATATAATATGCGTAAATGGATTGCAGAAAATCCAAACTTTATCGAGGAAAATAAAGAAGATATTGCAGCCAGTTTAGAATTTACCATTGTAGATATCTTGATGAAAAAGCTAAAGGCTGCAGTGAAAGAAACAGGCATTAAGCATGTGGCTGTAGCTGGTGGAGTGTCTGCCAACAATGGATTACGCAACGCATTCAAAGAACATGCAGAGAAATATGGTTGGACCATCTATATTCCTAAGTTTGGTTATACAACCGATAACGCTGCAATGATTGGAATAACAGGTTATTATAAGTATTTAGATGGTGCATTCTGCACAATAGATAAACCCGCATTTAGTAAAGTAACATTCGAATAATGGAATTAGAAAGCAAAGTATTAAGTAAGCAGATACAAGAGTATCTTTACAATTATGATGGCACACAACGTTCTTTAGGAACTGCAGAAAGTTGTACAGGAGGTAGAGTAGCAGAGACAATTATGTCGGTTCCTGGCTCTTCTAATTATTATAAAGGAAGCGTAATTGCTTACTCAAACGAAGTAAAAGAAAATATATTAGGAGTTGATCCACAACTCATTGAAGAAAAAACAGCTGTTAGTGAAGAAGTAGCTGTTGCTATGGTGAAAGGTGCTTGTAAAGCTCTTAATGTTACATACTCAATCGTAACAACTGGTATTGCAGGCCCTGCTGGTGCTTTACCCAATGCTCCTGTAGGTACAATATGGATTGCTTACGGAACAGCTGATAAAGTTCGCACATTCAAAATCGAAGAAGATAATGGTCGAGATTTGAATATTGCAGCAGCAACTCAAAAGGCTTTACAACTTTTCCTCGACTTTCTTAAAGAGGAAATAGTGCTTGACGAAGAGTGATTTAGAGTAAATAATTGAGCGAAATACTTCTTTAAAAGAAAAAAAAACTTAATTAGGAACTTTAGAAGGTGTATTCTTTTGTATATTCGATAAATATTTGTAATTTTGCAAACTGTTTGGAATAAGTATCAAAAAACGAATACAAAAATTAAAGATAGCAATGTCTAAGATTTGTCAAATCACGGGAAAGAAAGCCCAAATAGGCTGCAACGTATCACACTCAAAGCACCGCACAAAGCGTAGTTTTGACGTGAATCTCTTCAAGAAGAAATTCTACTATGTTGAAGAGGCATGTTGGATTAGCCTTAAGATCAGTGCAGCTGGTCTTCGTCTCATTAATAAAGTTGGTCTCGATGCAGCCTTAAGACAAGCCGTTTCAAAAGGTTATTGTGACTGGAAAGACATAAAAGTTATAGGAGAATAATCAATTATGGCAAAGAAAGCAAAAGGTAATAGAGTACAAGTGATACTCGAATGCACTGAGATTAAGAGTAGTGGATTGCCTGGAACAAGCCGTTATGTTACGACTAAGAATCGTAAGAACACTCCAGAGCGTCTCGAAATGAAGAAGTATAATCCTATTTTGAGAAGAATGACTCTTCACAAAGAGATTAAATAAGAAGTTATTCTAACTCAATTAAATATTTAGAATTATGGCAAAGAAAGCGGTCGCATCTCTCCATGAAGGTTCAACGGACGGACGCGCATATTCAAAAGTAATCAAAATGGTGAAGAGTCCTAAAACAGGTGCTTATGTTTTTGATGAAAAAATGGTAGCAAACGAAGCTGTTAAAGACTTCTTCAAAAACTAAATGATAGAACTCTTTTAATAAAAAGTAGGCTAAATTATAGTGATATATAGTTTAGTCTACTTTTTGTTGTTTGTAACTTCTGTCTTTATTTGTATATTGTAGCTTTGAAAGGGTAGCGGAATTTTCTTTTCAAAGTCTTTTTATTTGCGTCTAATAGCGTAGAATAATCCTCTAAGCTTATTCCACCTTTCTTTATATTAGAATCTTCTTGTATGATGTAAGTGGTAAATATAGATTTTATTTGTTTTGTGGAGTGCTTATTAATTAAGGTGTATGGAAGTTTCCTTTGTTGTTTTTCTTGTTTTGTTTTTAGGATCAAATGGGTAGGTTAGGAGGACTTAATTATAAGGTGTAAGAGTGTCGTTTGTATAATTATTTCAGTGATGTTATCTTTTAACGACAAAGTTTCTCTTTCCTTATTGTTTTTTAGTTGGATTTGCTTTTATATCTCGAAAAAAAATAGTAACTTAGCACCAATAAAATAAAAGCAAATCGCCTTAAATCGAAAATAAAGGGCATTATAGGCGATTTTTCAAAAAGAAATAACTTCTAATTATACATATTAGCAATGGATGAAAATCAAACGATAGATCAAGATAGAATTATCAAGATTAATATCGAAGAAGAAATGAAATCTTCTTACATCGACTATTCGATGTCTGTGATTGTTGCTCGTGCTCTACCTGACGTGCGAGATGGTTTTAAACCCGTTCATCGTCGTATCTTATATGGTATGCGTGATATCGGTAATACCAGTAGCAATCCTTATAAAAAGTGTGCTCGTGTAGTTGGAGAGGTACTTGGTAAGTATCACCCACACGGCGATTCATCAGTGTATGGAGCCTTAGTTCGACTTGCACAAGACTGGAATATGCGTTATACTCTAGTTGATGGACAAGGTAACTTCGGTAGTGTCGATGGTGACTCTGCAGCTGCTATGCGTTACACAGAGTGTCGTTTAGAGAAGATTGGTGAGTATGTAATGGACGACTTGGATAAGGACACTGTAGATATGGTGCCTAACTTCGATGAAACATTACTTGAACCAACTGTAATGCCTACAAAAATTCCAAACCTATTAGTTAATGGTGGAAACGGTATTGCGGTGGGTATGGCAACCAATATGCCTACACATAACTTGTCGGAGGTAATTGATGGCTGCTGTGCTTACATCGATAATGAAGAGATAAACACTGAAGAATTGATGCAATATATACAAGCTCCTGACTTCCCAACAGGTGGTTACATCTACGGTTTGCAAGGAGTTAAGGACGCATATGAAACAGGTCGTGGCCGAGTTGTTATGCGTGCGAAAGCTGAAATCGAAAGTGATGAAAACCAAGATAAGATCATTATCACTGAAATTCCTTATGGAGTTAACAAGCAACAGCTTATTGAATATATCGCAGATCTAGTTAAAGAAGGAAAACTTGAAGGTATTTCAAATGCTAATGACGAGTCAGGTCGTCAGGGAATGCGTATTGTTATCGATGTAAAACGTGATGCAAACGCTAATGTTCTTTTGAATAAACTGTTCAAAATGACAGCTCTTCAAAGTTCATTCTCTGTGAATAACATCGCCTTAGTGAAAGGTCGTCCACGCTTATTGACATTGAAAGACTGCATCAAGTACTTCGTTGAACATCGTCATGACGTAACAATTCGTCGTACAAAGTTCGAACTTAAGAAAGCAGAAGAACGTGCACACATCTTAGAAGGAATGATTATCGCAAGTGATAACATTGACGAAGTGGTGCAAATCATAAAGGCAAGTCGCACACCAGCACTCGCTAGAACAAATCTTGAGCAACGTTTTAACCTTGATGAGCTACAATCTCAAGCAATTGTTGATATGCGTTTGTCTCAAATCACAGGATTGAAAGTTGAAGAACTACATGCTCAATTCGACGAACTTCAACAAAGAATCGCTTATTTAACAAGCATTCTTACTGATGATAACCTTTGCAAGAAGGTGATGAAAGATGAGCTAAACGAATTGAAAGAGAAGTTTGGTGACGAGAGAAGAACAAAGATTATTCCTGCAGAACATGAGTTCAATGCAGAGGATTTCTATCCAAATGACCCAGTAGTGATAACAGTTAGTCACCTAGGTTACATCAAACGTACACCACTTTCTGAGTTCCGTGAGCAAGCAAGAGGTGGAGTTGGCTCTAAAGGAGTGCGTCATCGTGAACAAGACTTCACTGAGTTTATCTACCCAGCAACCATGCATCAGACCATGTTGTTCTTCACTAAGAAGGGTCGTTGCTATTGGTTGAAGTGCTATAATATCCCTGAAGGCACCAAAGACTCAAAGGGTAGGGCTATTCAAAACCTATTAAATATCGAGCCAGATGATGGTTTGAATGCAATACTTCGATTGAGAGGACTTGATGATGAAGAGTTTGTTAACTCACACAATGTGGTATTTGCTACTAAGAATGGTACCATAAAGAAGACTAGTCTTGAAGCTTATTCACGTCCAAGAGCAAACGGTGTCATCGCAATTAATATTGCAGAAGGAGACGAAGTGGTTGATGTTCGCCTAACAAACGGTAAGAACGAAATCATTATGGCAAACAAAAACGGACGTGCAGTGCGCTTTAATGAAGAGACAGTACGTGCTATGGGTAGAACAGCAACAGGTGTTCGAGGTATGAAACTTGATGGAGATGACGATCAAGTGGTAGGTATGATTGTTGTAAATGATGCCGAAACCGAGAACGTAATGGTTGTAAGTGAAACCGGATATGGTAAGCGTTCGTCTGTAGAAGACTACCGAGTAACCAACAGAGGTGGTAAAGGTGTGAAGACATTAAATATCACTGAGAAGACAGGACGTGTGGTTGCAATCAAGAATGTCAACGATGATAACGACCTTATGATTATCAATAAGAGCGGTATAACTATTCGCTTGGCAGTTTCTGAGGTGCGAGTTATGGGTAGAGCAACACAAGGAGTTCGCCTAATTAACCTATCAAAGAAGAACGATGTTATTGCAAGTGTTTGTAAAGTGATGAGCTCAGAGCTTGAAGCTGCTGCTGAAGAGGAGAGCCGTTCAGAGTTCGATAAGGCACAAGAAGAACTAGATAACACCACAACATCAAATGAAACTCCAGCAGAAACAACTCTTGAAAACACCCAAGAGACTTCTGAATAAGGTGAAGACAGAGATGAAATACAAAACAATTAAAAAATAGAATCACTATGAAAAAATTAATGTTTATGGCTTTAATGGCAGCTTCTGCCACTACAGTCTTTGCACAAGAAGATGCTTTAAAAAACATCTTGAAATCTAATTCGTATGATGCAGCCGCACAGTTGGTTAAATCTAACGAAGCAACTTTTAATGCCGAGCAAAAGGCAAAGGCTTATAATAAGCTTGTAGAACTATCACTTGCAAAGGTTGATAAGGAACAACAAATTATGACAGCCAATGCAACTGCAGAGCAATTAAAACAAGATAACATTCAACCTTACGATACATTAGGTTATTATGTTGCTCTTTACAATGCCCTAGATAATGCTCTTATCGTGGATAAATATGATCAAATGCCAAACGAAAAGGGAAAAGTTAAACCTAAATTCCATAAGGCAAACCAAGATCGCTTATATCCATTGCGTCCTTATATCATCAGCGCTGGACAAGAAGCAATGAAGAAGAATGATGCAAAAGAAGCATACAAAAACTTCAAGATGTATGTAGAAACAGCAGAAGCTCCATTGTTTGTTGAAGTAGATAGAACTAAAAATCCAGATCAATACTTAGGAGAAATTGCACGTGTTGCTGCAGTTTATGCTTTCCAAGAAAAGGATTTACCATCAGCTAATAAGTATGTTGACATCGCTATGAAGGATCCTGAAGCTAAAAAAGATGCTCTTGGACTTAAGCTTTACTTAATGCAACAAGACTTAAAGACCAAAGAAGACTCTCTATCTTACGTGGAGAAACTAAAGACTTTATATGCAGATGATTCAAACAATGAGCAAATCTTTGCTAATCTTGCAGCAATGTATGGTAGCTTAGGTATGAAGAATGAACAAGCAAAGATGATTGATGCACGTCTTGCAGCTAACTCTGGAGACTTCATGGCACTAGCTATGAGAGGTCAAGAAAGCATGAATGCAGGTAATGATGACGCAGCAATCAACGACTTCAAGAAGGCTCTTGAAACAAAGAAAGATGATTCTCTTGTTCTAACATATCTTGGTTTCACATTAAACCGCAAGGCAGCTAACATCAATGGCAATAATGCTGAGCAAAAGAAACTATACGAAGAATCAGTTAAGTATCTTGAGATTGCTCGTGATGTAGATCCATCTTGCGAACGTGCAAACTGGAAATATCCTTTGTATCAAGCATACTATTCATTGTATGGTGCAAACGATTCTCGCACAAAAGAACTAGAAGCATTGGTTAAGTAATCGATCGCTTTAGAGAAAATACAATTATCATAAATGGTAGAAGCAACTCAAACAGCTTCTACCATTTTTGTTTTTAGGAGAGAATGAATGCCTCCTTTCGTCTTATATCAAGAGATATAATCAACAGTTAGAGCGAAGGTTCTTTATCCCACCAATCATTATAAACACAATCAGACAAACCTTTAAAAACGCATTGTGCTCCCTTTTATTCGAAATGCTAATCCTTTTCCTATATCTCTACTTGTATTGTATTTCCAATAAGTACATTCCATCTCATCTCTTATTATTGTAAAGCTATAACAGATGCTTTACAATGGATGTGCAGAAGTGTAGAACAAGAGGCTATAGCCCTTATTAAAAGAAGAAGAATAAAGTTTATAAGAATAGTAATAACAGTAATCTTGTTCCTTAAGTGTATTCCTTTTTCCTCCTTAATTCATTAAACCGATAGGGGGATAAAAAGCAAAAGGCGGACTTCACAGCCAGCCTAATACATATTATACAAAAACATTATGAATACTTTATTTAGCGAACAAGATCTAAAAGTATATCCTATTATTAAATAATTATGCGGTTTCACAACCTGCGTTTATCTCCTTTTATTGTGCTTTGGTGCAAGTATCACATTTACGTTTGCAATATCTTTCGCATTGAACTCGGATATCATATCCAAGTAAAGCACCTAAAATAAAATCTTCTTCAGGAGATAATTGGTTTAAAGGACGATTAACCATCAGTTTGATAGCATTAATACATTCTTCTTTTCCGAAGAAAATATTGATGTTTTTATTGCCAACAGGCTGTGTAACAAACGAAATATCTTGGTTTGCTAGTCGTGAAGTTGCAAACTCTTCGTATTGCTTTTTGCAGGTGAAGAGCACCATAGGACGTACACCTTTTTGGTATTCGTAGATGTGGTTTACCAGCACTTTAAGGTCGGCAGGCATCTTTGCAAGATCTGACATATCGTTATCAAACTGATGATTAATCACCTCTTTAATTTAAATCTTTAAAGACTTGCTTTGATGCTTTCTAACCAAGCATCGATACGTCCTTCAGTTTTGTCGTCTTCATTTACATCATCAAGAGCCAAACCTACGAACTTTCCGTCTACAACAGCTTCAGAATCTTCAAATGTATAACCGTCTGTTGAAACTTCACCGATTACATTTGCGCCACCTTCTTTAACAACATTGTAAATCTCTGCCATAGCTCCACAGAATGTATCGCTATAACTTTCAGCGTCACCGCAACCAAACAAGGCAACAGTTTTACCAGAAAGGTCAGCACCTTTCAATACGTCTAAACCATCATACCAATCATCTTGCAATTCTCCTGAACCCCATGTTGAAGTTCCAAGCAAAAGATTTTCGTTTGCAGCAACTACATCTGCTGTTAGGTTTGTTACTTCTAAAGCTTCTACACCTAGCTTACTTGCAATTTGTTCAGCTATACTTTGGCAGGTTCCTGTTGATGAACCATAAACAACTACTGTTGATTTCATATCCTTATAATTTTAATTTACTATTTCGTTATGTTGATGTTGCAAAGATATACACATTTTTTTGATTCGCCAATACCTAAAAGTAGGGTTTTTAGTAAAATACCTACAAATGATTAGGGACAATGTCCATTCGTTTTATTCTATCCCTAAAAAGAATGATATAGCTATTTTTCTTCCTTAAAATATGATAATCGAAAAGTTATTTTTGTGTGTTTCCTATAGATTAATACCTACTTGTTGTGATGTGTAGACTGATGAATGATGAGGATTAGAAGACGGCAATTTGAAATGATCTCGAAGCCCTTATATATAAATAGGTAGAAAGTCTGCCAGACAAAAGCAGTGCAATTGTGATGTAAAAGCAATGTAATTAATAGGCAAAAAGAATGCTATTGCAAGCTAAAAGCAATACTATTAGAATGTAGAAGGAATGAGGCCCTAAATAAAAATGTGTTTTTTATAAGGCTAGCTACATTCTTTTTCGTAACTTTGCATAATTCAATTATAAATTAAAACAAAATGGAAAACAATAAAGATAGATATATAGCTGTTAGTTATAAGTTATATACAGTAGACGGAGACCAAGTTTCTTTGGTAGAAGAAGCACCAGCAGACAAGCCTTTTTCTTTCTTAAGTGGATTTGGTTTAACCATCGATGCATTTGAAAGAGAAGTGGCAGGACTAAACGAAGGTGATACATTTAACTTCACACTGTTGCCTTCTGAGGCTTATGGTGAGCACCTTGCAGACCGTGTTTTAGACCTTGAAAAAGAGATTTTTACAGTAAATGGTCACTTTGATCACGATAATATTTTTGTTGATGCCATTGTTCCTCTACAAAATGAAGATGGACATCGCTTTAATGGTCGTGTACTTGAGATTACCGATGACGTTGTAAAAATGGACTTAAATCACCCATTAGCAGGTAAAACTCTAAACTTCAAGGGTTCTATTGTTGAAGCTCGTGAAGCTACAAAAGAAGAGATTCAAGAAATGATTAATCGCATTTCAGGTGATGATAGCTGCAGTGGTGGATGCTGTGGAGGCGGTTGTGGACATCACGATCACGACCATGAGCACAGCTGTGGATGCGGTCATTAATTATTAAACGATAATGAAAGATAAGTGAAAGAATAAGATGTGGTGCGTTGTTTGTGCTCATCTGTTTTTTCACTTATTTTCTTTTTAGAATCAAAGGCAATTGTTTACGAACTGATTTTGTTGCTTTTGATAATATATTTACAATATTGGAATAGATAAAGAACAGATGGCAAGCAATAGTTTTGGTAGACTTTTTAGACTCACTTCGTTTGGAGAAAGTCACGGAGAGGTTATTGGTGGGGTGATTGATGGTATGCCTTCGTGCATTGATATCGATTTTGATTTTGTTCAAGAAGAACTTAATCGCCGTCGACCAGGGCAGAGTTCCCTATCTACTTCACGCAACGAAACAGATCGAGTGCAGTTCCTAAGTGGTATATTCGAAGGAAAATCAACAGGTGCACCCATTGCTTTTATTGTTCCAAATAGCAATCAAAACAGTTCAGACTACGATTCTTTAAAAGATATTTTTCGTCCTTCACATGCCGATTACACCTATTACCAGAAGTTTGGAATACGTGATTATCGAGGTGGCGGACGCTCTTCTGCTCGCATAACCATCGCTCGTGTGGTGGCTGGGGCATTGGCAAAACTCGCTTTAAGACACATAGGTGTAAGCATAAAAGCTTATGTTTCGCAAGTGGGAAATGTGTGTTTAAGTCAACACTATTCACAATTAGATCTCAATAACATTGAAACCAACTCTGTGAGATGCCCCGATGAGCTGGTGGCAACAGAGATGCAACAGCTTATTAAAGTAACAAAAGCAAGTGGAAACAGCGTGGGTGGGGTAGTAACTTGTGTGGTAAAAGGATGTCCTATTGGGCTTGGTAATCCCGAATTTGCAAAACTTCATGCTCAATTAGGTGCCGCAATGCTAAGTATTAATGCCGCTAAGGGTTTTGAATATGGTGCAGGTTTCGATTCTGCAGCGGCTTATGGCAGTGAAATGAACGATGAATGGAGATGCGAAGCGGGTGAAATTGGCACCCGAACAAACAATAGTGGTGGCATACAAGGTGGTATAAGCAATGGCGAAGACATCTATTTTAGAGTAGCTTTTAAGCCCGTTGCAACCATACTTCAAAAGCAACAAACCATTGATAGTGAGGGAAATAATGTTGAATTTACAGCAGCTGGAAGACACGACCCATGTGTTGTGCCTCGCTCTGTGCCCATTGTTGAGGCAATGACGGCAATGGTTCTGCTCGATAATTACCTATTGAATAAAGCAACTCAAATGTAAATTTTGTATATTTTTTACGTTCAGGGCTTTATTTTGCTCATCATACTCTTATCTCAAATCTATCTTTTCTACTTCTATTTTTAGGCTTAAAAACCCTCAGAAAAGAGTGATATAAAGTCTTTTTTTTATATTACTTTGCTCTTTTTTCTACGAAAATACTATAATATTATAGTATTAATCAATAAAAAAATGTTATTTTTGCATAGCGGTAAATACTATCTTGTCAATAAGATAATACATGTAAGACTGGCAAAAAATATTTTTTAGTTATAAAATCTTTTATTTTATGAGAAATAAGAAACCCATTCTTCTTGCTCTATTTTTAATGTCTTCTTTATTTAGTACACAGTCTTTCGCTCAGAAAAAGACTACAAAAGTAGACGCAAGAGCAGGTTGGCACAAACAATATACAGACGAACACAAAGGCATAAACCTTGTTGCTGCATTGCAATATATGAAAGAACAAGGCATAAAGCCAAAGAAAGAAGTGGTGATAGGAATTCTCGATTCTGGAATAGATACAACTTCTGTGGTGTTGAAAGATGCCTTGTGGGTCAATAAAAAGGAAGTAAAAGACGGCAAAGACAACGACCGAAATGGTTATATAGATGATATTCACGGTTGGAACTTTTTAGGAACTGCCGATGGAACATTTAATCTTTTAAGTGCAGGAACAGAAGAGTTTAGAGAGTTTAAACGCCTATATCCTCGCTATAAAAATGCCGATGCAACTAAAGAAGCAAATAATGAGGAGTTTCAATACTATCAAAAAATGCGTAAAAAGGCTGGTATAGACCGCTATTTACGTTTTTACCAATTTGGAGTTGCAAAGAATAAAGCATTACATTCGTTAGATGCGGCAGTACAAAAGGCATATCCCACACAACGAGATACCCTTAGTTTGGCTGCTGCTATGCAAACTTTGGCAGCTAACGAAGCAAACAAAAAAAATATAGAAGCATTGCTTTCTGAGGTGATGAAGGCAGAAGAAGGAACTAAATGGAATACTTTTGTGGCTCAGCAAGATAGCTCTTTTGCTTTGACCAAAGCTCGAATTGATGGTATTGAGCACGACAAAGACAAACGTTTGTTGATGGGTGATGATCTTAAAAACGAGAAAGACATTTATTATGGCAATGCCATCTTGGGTTCTTCTGATGCTGATCACGGCACTTTTGTGGCAGGTATCATTGCAGGAAAACCAGATGAAGCCCACCAAAACTATGGCGGTGTATTTCCAGAAGCAAAGTTGATGATTCTTCGTTGTGTTCCCGATGGCGACGAATATGATAAAGATATTGCAACAGCTATTAGATATGCGGTAGACAATGGTGCAAAGATTCTGAACCTAAGTCTTGGTAAATACACTTCGCCCGATGCTCAAATGGTGAGCAATGCCATAGCTTATGCTGCAAAGAAAGATGTTCTTGTTATTCAAGCAGCAGGTAATAATAGATTAGATATCGACACTGTGGCTTACTATCCCACAGGAAGAGATGCTAAAGGTAAGGTCTTTGATAACTTTATTCGTGTGGGCGCATCTAACATGAGAGGTACTCTTTCTGCCTTATCTAATTATGGTGCAGAGAAAGTGGACTTCCTTGCGCCTGGCGAACGCATTGCCTCTGTGTTTATGAATGATAAATATGCTTTGTCACAAGGCACGAGTGTGGCTGCTCCTATCGTATCTGCTGTAGCAGCAATGTTAAAAAGTTGTTTCCCAAGATTAAAGGCAAAGACTATTAAGAAGATATTAAAAGATTCTGTAAACCCCGACACTGATGGTGTGATAGATGTACTTGAGGCTGTGAAGTTGGCTCAAAAGAGAGGCAAATAACAGTAGAATTGTACGGGTTTATTAGTTTATCTACAAAATAAAATATCTACAGAAAATGAATTTAAAGGATATAAAGAAAAACTTAAATCACACTTTATCTATTGTGATATTCAGCTCTTTGGTGAATATTCCCACAACTATTTCTGCTCAAGAAAAAGTAGATTGGGACTTGGTGAAGCGTGGAGAAGAATCTTTTTTATCAGAGTTATATCAAAAACAGGCTGTTAATGTAACTTGGGTAGCAGGTAGTCATTGGTTGTATTATCAGCAATCGACACCAAAAGGTGTACAAGTGATCTTGCAAAATGCAGAAAACAGAGTGAAAAAGCCTTTATTTAAAGATGTTGATGCATTTGTTCAGCAATATAAAAAACTATTAGGCGATAGCTCTATAACACGAGATAACCTGCGTTTATATAGCTTGCAAATGCACAATAACAATCCCAATGTGGTGTATTGGATAAAATCTGGTAAAACGTTTGCTTTCGACTTATCTACTCAAAAGTTATCTTTTGCAAAGAAAGAGCTAAAACATTCTTATTTAGAAAAGCCTCAAAAGGAACTTACAAGAACCACTCACACTGCCGATTCTGCCTTTACAATGTTAGGCGATCAATATAATTTGTATCTTAGAGACAATCGTTCGGGTCAGCAAGTACAGCTCACAACTAATGGAAAAGAAAGTGCTTCGTATTGTGTTCGCTCTGCTAAAAAAGCCATAAAAGAAGGCAATGCCGCTGGAATGTGGTGGAATCACATCTATATTTATTGTATGATTGATGATAGTGAAGTGAGTGATTTGTATCTTATTAATGCGCTATCGAAACCAAGACCATCGTTAAAGACTAAGAAAATGCCACTCCCTAATGAAAAAGGGGTGCGTCAATATAAGGTGTTTTGGTGCAATGCTGATACTAAAAAGTGGGGCGTTTTACCCATAAATAAGTTTAAAGACGCTGTTTTGGATATCAATTATCAAATTCAAGACAATGGTATTCTATTCACAAGACGTAGCCGTGGGGTAGATACTCTTGAGCTTTGTCGACTCGATTTGCCCACAGGCAAAGCACAAATGCTTATTCAAGAGGTGGTGAAACCTCATTTAAACATCACGCTTTCGGGTTATAAAGTGATTCAAAAAACTGGTGATATCATTTGGTGGTCAGAGCGTTCGGGTCGTGGAAACTATTATTTATATAGTAAAAACGGCCAATTAAAGAATAGAATAACACAAGGCGACGACCTTATTGCAGGCTCAATCTTAGATATTAACACGTCGAATAATACGATTATCTTTGCTGGTTATGGCAAAGAAAAGAGCTCAGACCCTTGTTACACCTATTATTATAAGGCGAATTTGAATGGAAAGCAACAAGAATTGTTGGCTCATGGCGATGGAACTCACGAGTTGTCGTTTTCAGAAGATAAGCTTTTTGCTATTGATAGTTATTCAAGAATGGACCTTCCAACGGTGTATAATGTTGTATCCATTGCACAACCCAAGAAGAATTTTGAGGTAATTAGACGCTCAGATGAGGCTCTTAAGGCAGTAGGTTGGCAACCTCCGAAGCTTATTTCATTGAAAGCGGCAGACAATAAAACCATGCTTTATGGCTTGATGTATCTTCCTTATAACTTAGATGTCAATAAAAAGTATCCTATTATATCTAATGTTTATCCAGGACCACAAGATGATCAGCTCCCACGTTCATTCACTTTAGATGATAATGGCAATCAAAGCTTGGCCAATATGGGCTTTATTGTGGTGAATATTCCGCCAAGAGGAAGCTCACCTTTGCGTGGAAAAGATTTCTATACCTATGGATATGGAAACTTAAGAGATTACCCTTTGGCTGATGATAAGCACAGTTTGGAGGAATTAGCAAGTAAATTTAGCTTTATAGATTTATCTCGTGTAGGCATATACGGTCACTCTGGTGGTGCATTTATGACGGTTGCGGCAATGTTAACCTATCCTTCTTTTTATAAAGTAGGCGTTGCTGCATCGGGAAATCACGATAACAACATTTATATTCAATGGTGGGGAGAAACCTTTCACGGCTTAAATGGAAAGATTCCAACAAACATTGAGCTGGCAAAGAACTTGCAAGGACGACTCCTTTTGATACATGGTGATATGGACGATAATGTTCCTTATGCTTCAACTCTTCGCTTGGCGAATGCCTTTATCAAAGAAGGTAAACGCTTTGATATGCTCATTTTGCCAGGAAAAGACCATAGTGTGTGGGGCAATTACTTTCAGAATAAGGTGAGATACTACTTTAAAGAACATCTTGTTTCACCTCAAAAAGAAGATATTAATATAATAAATCATCAATAATACATTTATGAAAAGTATGAGAAAAGTACAACTTTTATTATGTATGCTGCTTATAATGGGAACTTTTGTGATGAGAGCACAAGACCAACGCAGCGCTGTTGATGTACTTGTAGACGTTATTGTCGTTGATAAACAAGGCGATGGACTTCCAGGAGCTACCGTAAAGGTAACAGGAAGACCCGTTGCTGTGGTTTCAAACCTAGACGGTAAGGTGTCTTTATGGGTACATCGTGGGGATAAGATCACTATTTCTTATCTCGGAATGCAACCTCGAGTCTTTACTATTAACAAGCCTTTGACAGGTAAGATTACATTAGATGAAGAAGAAAACACACTCGAACAGGTCGTAGTGAATGGTTATCAACGTACAACTAAACGCAGAATAACAGGCTCTGTGTCAACTGTTACAGAGAAAGATCTACAAGGTAAGCCCCTAACCAACCTCGATATGATGCTTCAAGGTAAGGTTGCAGGTGTGGATATCAAAGCAACTTCGGGTCGACCAGGTGAGAGTGCGAAGATAAGAATACGTGGAACGAACACCATTACGGGTAATGCTGACCCATTATGGGTGGTTGATGGAGTGCCTTTACAGCGTGATATTCCAACTATTGTCACCTCTCAAATAAAGTCAGGAGACTTCTCTGACATCTATTCTAAAGGTATTTCAGGTATCAACCCTAATGATATTGAAAGCGTAACTGTATTGAAAGATGCTTCAGCTGCAGCCATTTATGGTTCTCGTGCCGCTGGTGGTGTGATTGTTGTAACCACAAAACGTGGTGCAGAAGGCAAGATGCGATTGAACTATTCAACTAACTTTTCGTTAACAACAAGTCCTTCTCGCAGTGTAGATCTTATGAATTCACGTGAGAAATTGCAATGGGAACAAGAGTTATGGGACGAATTTTCACAAGCAAAGTTTGCTAAAAAAGAGACTTATCCCGTCATTGGTGCAGTGGGAATGATACGCTCTGGCTATGGAAAATATGCAGGTTTAACTCGTGAACAACAAGATGCTGAGATCGAAAAACTAGGTGCAAACACCACAAACTGGTTCAAACAGCTATTTAGAAATTCTATTTCTCATAGCCATTATCTATCTATGTCGGGTGGAGGAAGCCGTAGTACATACTATGTTTCATTGGGTTATGAAAACAATAAGGGTTTGGTTAAACGCTCAAACTATAACCGTTACAACCTCAACTCAAAGTTAGACATTGCAGCTAACAAGCGAGTGAAGCTCGGTTTGTCGTTAGATTTATCATGGCAGAAGTCTAATGGCTCTGCATTAGGCGATAATCCTTTCCGCTATGCCTACTTTGCTAACCCCTATGAGAAGCCTTATAACGAAGATGGATCATACTCTTCAGATCTTACTTTCAAGAATTTTAGAGACATCAATGGTTTAGTCACCGTCAATAATCCACCTAATGGATATAATATTATGCGTGAGTTAGACCATACAGACAATGAGGCTACCAACTTGGGAGCCACTGCAATTGCCAATCTTTCAGTGAAGTTGTTAGACAATCTTACATTCGAAGGACTTGCTTCTTATGGCTATGTAAGTAGTAATAATGAGAATATCAACGATAAAGATACTTATGCAGCGTGGTTAGATCGCCCTTTTGAAAATTCAAGTATAGTGTCAACACGTACTTATAGTTCTATTTTCCAAAGCGAAACACACAATAAGAATTATAACCTTCGTGCACAGTTGAATTATTTCCAAACCTTTAATAAGATACATTATCTTAGTGCTTTGCTTGGAAGTGAGATACGTGGACAATATGCAAAGGGTATTTTTGCAAAGCGATATGGCTATGATCGCCTCTCAGGAAACAGTTCTATGCCTACATTCCCAGAGGGTTCACGCCTTACAGACTCTGATTTAAAACGCTATGCAGCTATCATTGACGCTTTATCAGGACAGAATATAAGTGAAGAACGATTTGCTTCTTTCTATCTATCTCTCGACTATGTGTTGAATAATAAATACATTGCGAGCTTCACCGCACGTACAGATGGCTCGAATAACTTTGGTAGTAAGGAGCAATTTAACCCTACAGGATCTTTAGGCTTGTCGTGGAATGTGGATAAAGAGCATTTTATGGAGAAGCTAAAGCCAGTGATTAGCAGTTTGTCTTTGCGTGCAGCTGTGGGCTATACAGGAAACATTAATAAGTCAGTTTATCCACAGTTGATTATGGATTATTACACAAGTTTCCGTAGAACAGATACAGATTACTACCGAATGGGTTGGATTAAGAACGCACCTAACTCGCTTTTACGTTGGGAAAAGACAAGAGATATGAAATTCTCTGTTGATATGGGAATGTTTAACGAGCGTGCTCGTTTAGGATTAGAATTGTATAAACGTCGCACATACGATGCCGTTTCAGACATCAAGGTGCTTTCTACAACAGGATTCAGCACACAATCGTTTAATACTTCAACACTAGATAACTCGGGATTAGAGCTCTCTTTATTTGCAAAGGTGTTGAAGACAAAAGACTGGAACATGTCTGTTAATGCTAACTTGTCGTACAACAGAAATAAATTAGTGAAATATACACCACCAAGTTCAGGACTTTCTAATGGAAAATACGAAGGTTATCCTTTGGGAAGTGTATTCTCTGGTCGCATTATTGGCGTAGACGAACAAACAGGTCTTTATGCTTATGAAAAGCGTAGTGATGTCAACTTCAATACAGTTGGTGCTTACACCAATTCGAATAACTATTTATTCTATCTTGGAACATCTAACGCTCCAACCGTAGGAGGTTATTCAATCAACCTTTCTTATAAAGAGTTTGGTTTGAATTTAGGTGGTAGCTTCTCATTAGGAGCAAAGGTTTTAAATGACGTTAATCCGTTTACAACCTACAATAACCTAGAGGGAACACGCTTAGAAGTTGTGCCTTCAGTATTGAACGACTTGTATGTTAACCACCTAAACGTGCGTCGTGATGCAACAAATAGATGGACAGTAGCTAATCCAAGAACCGATGCTCGTCCACGAATTATCGATGCTTATGGTGAAAACTTAGGTCTTAGAGATTATGTTCCTGCAGGAGATAGAATCAATAGAGCAGCTCTTTTAGAAGATGTTTCATACTTTAAGTTGAACACCATCTCAATGACTTATGCCTTTAGAGAGGCAGTTTTAAAGAAGATAGGAGTGAGTTCACTTGGTCTTTCATTCACAATGAATAACCTATTCACCATCACTAACTATTCAGGAATAGACCCTGAGACTCCTGGAGCGGTGTATCCTTTGGCTCGAACATTTACTTTTGGACTTTCAGTAGGATTTTAATAATGATATTATGATAAAGAAATTAGTTTTTACAATCATAGCAGGTGCGACACTTTTCACATCTTGTGATAATTATCTAGATGTGAAACCATACGGAAGAACCATTCCTTCTACACCTGAAGAGTTCTCCGCTCTCATTCATACACATCTGAATAATATAGACGAAGGCTCAACTAATTTGATTAATAACATCAGCCGTATGTCTAATTTTGATATGGCGGGAGGAGATGATTTCGAGGCTTCGCTCACTCAACAAGCAGGTCGTTCGCTTCCTATTTATTTGGGTTCGCTTCTCACAACCAGTGCTTATGAGCCTTATACCAATCTTTATAAGCTTATAAATGATTGCAATATTGTGATAGAAAACATGAAATCAGATGGTACAAGCCTATCTAATGAAGTGCTTTCTACTGCTCATGCAATGCGTGGAGTGGCTTATTATCAGCTTATGCGCTTGTATTGCAAGGCTCCCGACAAAGATAGTTTGGATAAACAGCTAGGTGTTCCTCTCGTAACAAGCTTCAATATGGAGGCACGTCCGATAAGAAGTACACTTCAAGAAACTATCAATCAAGTGGAGAGTGATTTGAAAGAGGCTATCAATCATCATAACACCAACACATTATATATCTTTACAGAGAATGTGTGCAAGGCGTATCTCACTCGTCTTTATTGGTGGACAGAGCAATGGGATAAGGCTCTTACGCTTTCTAAAGAGTTGCAATCAACCTATCCACTTTTGTCAACTACAGAGTATAAGGAAATGATTAGCAATCCAACCAGTAAGCCAGGTAACCATATTATTTCAGCTTATGCACGTTCAACAGAAAGCAACAACTCGGTAAACTTGTCGCTATGGCGTTCGGCTCAATATCGTCCTGTAAGCAAACGATTCATCAATTGCTTCCAAAATGGGGAGGATACAACCGACGTTCGTTACGAATTAAGCTTAGATAAAGAGCGTAAATTGGTTAAACCTTTCTTCTGTGGTATGAGAGGAGCAGAACTAAAGCTTATCGAAGCAGAATGTTATGCACATTTAAATCAAACAGAAAATGCCTTAAAAGCATTGAATGAGTTGCGCAAGGCACGTATTTCTAATGCAACAGATTACACGCTTACAACATTGCCCGATGTGGTTTCTACAGAAAAAATCACAGTAGATGCCCAAGGAAAGGCATTGACAAAGTTGATGGCAGCCATCTTAAACGAGCGTCGTAAGGAGTTTTTTGCAGAAGGAGATCGTATGTTTGAACTCAAAAGAAATGGTGCTCCAGAGTATTATGTGTTATATAATGGCTTGCGTTATAATAACTTAAAGTATATGTACACATTCCCTCTACCTGAATCAGACATTCGTATAAATCCTCAAATCATACAGAACGAGGGTTATAAAGAGGTTATTTCTAACTAAAAGAAGGTTGAATTATGAAAAAAATAGCACAATATTTATTGTTGGCAATGATTGCTTTTGTTGGCGTGAATGTCTTTTCTGCTTGCGATAAAGCAGACGATATGCCACCAATAACAGATAACAACACAACAGGTAACAGATCTTATAGATTGCCAGACCCTACAGTTAATACTGCAACAGAAAAGCAAGAAGCTGATGCTATTACTGCAGAATATGAACAAGGAATTAAATAGAAAGATATATGAGAAGACATATTGCAAAATTATTATTCATGTTGGTTGGCTTGGTTGTTTGCTTCTCGTGCTCTGATAACGAGCAAGTGAGCAGCAATGTCATAGGAGTAACCACTCCGAAGTATAGCTTAACCAATAAAGTAGGAGCGTCTTTGAACGTTTCTATTAAGGCTTTGAAGCCCGTAGATGCAGATGTTGACGTGCCAGTTGTGTTCAATGGAGCAGAAGAGGGCGTTGATTTTAGTGCATCAGAAAAGGTCTTTCATTTGAAGAAAGGTGAGACAGAAGCGCAGATAACCATTACACGTTTGCGTGTAGAGCGTACAAAAAATATGTTGATGGTTCTGCAAACACCTTCTAATGCACGTTTAGGTATCATGAGTTATTCGCAAATTGACCTTGTAGGAGCTAATGTTTATACCTTTGAAACCTCTTCTGATGTATTGACATTGAAGAAGTCTTATAACATAGAATTGCGCTCAGATGTAGGTGCTCGTTTCTCTTTTAACGACACAACTCGCATTAGTTTGGAGGTAGATGCAGCAAGTACTGCAGTTGAAGGTGAACACTTTAAATTTGAAAATGGTGCTAAGCAAGCTGTGTTTGCACCAGGAAGCAGTACGGGTACAGTGACTCTTGAATTCTTAAAGCTTGAGGCTGGTAAAGATAACATCATCTTAAAAGTTGCAGATAGCGAAGGAATGATTGCAGGAAGTAATCCAAGTATTTCTATAAAGATTGTTGGTGCTACATCATTCAGCGGTACATGGGCATTTAAAGAGGTGTCTAACTATCAGTGGTTACGTGATAATATTGGTGGAGATACTAAGGTGTTGTTCGACGGAACAGCTGCAAACGATTACTTCACTTTCACTGCTTCGGGTAAGAACTATACCTTTACTCCTCACTTTACAGGTGGTCTTCAAAACTATTTCACTACTGCAGGCACTGCAACAGAAGATGGAAAAAGTCGTGAATACTTCCAAGAATTGGCGTCAGGACGTCCTCCACGCTACGAATTGAGTATGTTTAAGTTCGATAATATCAATGCTGCTTTCTCGGCAACAGATAAGGATCTTAAGACTATTCGTGTGGGATTCCGCCTTATCCTTGATAGTAAAACAAAGCAAGAGCTATTGGAAATGACTATCAATGACTATGCTCCAACAGAAAATACTAAAGCTATGGACTGGGGAGAAACATGGAAGGGTACTTATGAAACACTTCGTGCTAGTGGTGATACACCTGTTATGAGGTCGGCTCCAATACGTATTTACTTCACAAAGGTGCCATAAGAAAGAGCATCTTATAACGCTATATTGAAGACATTTCATCTCGGTGGAATGTCTTCTTTTTATATAGTTCAATCGAAGTAGGTGGGAGGTGAATTATAATAAGGCTGCTTTTGCTATTTAAAAGCAATCGTTTTAAGCAATAAAAGCAATGTTATTGCGATGTATTATCAATGCTTTTATAAGAGAAGAGAAAGGTTCTTTTAAGGCAAAGGTATGTTTGTATTAAGCAGAATGTAGAGTGGGGTGTATAGGCTTGTTTTGATTTTAGGAGTATAATTGTATCATTTAATGGTATATAAGGCTTCTTATCGCAACGAAACCCCTAAATGCAATAAATCCTAGGAATAGTAATCTACTCCTAGGATTTATTGTTGTTTGTTTGGAATAAGTTTTATTTATAAATTAAGCTTCAGCTTCTGCGTGAGGGATTACTGATACATAACTCTTATCTTTGCGACCCTTACGGAAGTTAACAACTCCGTCTACAAGTGCGAAAAGAGTATCATCTTTACCAATACCTACATTTAAGCCTGGGTTATGTTTTGTACCACGTTGACGTACAATGATGTTACCTGCGATAACATTTTGACCACCCCATACTTTAACGCCTAATCTTTGTGAAGCTGATTCACGGCCGTTCTTAGAACTACCAACACCTTTTTTATGTGCCATTCTTAAATCCTCCTGTTTTTTTAAGCGATAACTTGTTTAACTTCTACTTGAGTGAATTGTGCACGGTGACCATTCTTTTTACGATAGTCTTTGCGACGTTTCATCTTGAAAACGATAACTTTGTCACCCTTTACAAGTGGATTCACTACTTCAACTACAACTTTTGCTCCGCTTACAGTGGGAGTTCCTACTGTGACAGCACCTTCTTTGTCTACAAGAAGAACTTTGTCGAATTCAACAGTTGCGCCTGTTTCTACGCCTTGAATGTGGTGAACGTAGAGCTTTTTGCCCTCTTCTACCTTGAACTGTTGACCTTTAATTTCTACAATTGCGTACATTATTATAATAATATAAACATTATTTCCGCAAGGCGAATAACACCTTTGTTATTACTTATACGAGCCTATACGGACTAAATCGGCGCAAAGTTACTAAATTTTCTATACCTAACGCTTCATTAATAGTTTTAACTTCTGTATTTTATAATAGATTAACTAAGTTGTGAGAATACTCTCTTAAATAAGTCTTTATTTGTGAAAATATATTTCGTTTTATGTCTTTGGGATATTTTTCTTATGTTTGCTGGAGTAGGTCTACTATTAAATATGCTCAAAATAGAATGATTTTAATTCGCTAATGCATGAAAAAAAGTGGGAGGACTCTTAAAAGAGAAGGGTGGATAATTGAAGGAATATATTTGATTTTAATTCTAGTAAGAGATTGTATGTTAGTTCATTGTATTCTTATTACATTATATATAAAAGGAAAAGTATTGACATAAAAAAAGCGATGGCCTTCACAGGTAACCGCTCCAAATCTTCAATAGGTATTAGTCTCTTTAAGGTAAAAAGATTGTTTTCAGGATAACGAATGCAAAGATAAGGCTTTTTTCTGAATAATCAAATATTTTCTTCGCTTTTTTTTGCAAAAACTTAAAATATTTTCTTGTCTTCGTTTAGTGGTGTTAATATATTTCTTTTAATTCGGATTTTTAGCAAATAAAAGTATGTATTTGTTTAAATATATTTCATTTATTTTGCTTTTGGGATATAATAAAAACACATCAATACATAAATTAGAATGTATTGATGTGTTGAACTTTGTGTTTATGGATATAAAGACTTGAGAATTATTCTTTAAAATGTATTTTAATTATTACAAGTTTGCTGGCACCTATTTATATATAATGATGCAACTTGCTCTTAAAAGCACCACTATTGCATTGCAAAAGCGTTGTATTTACCTTGTAATAGCATAGAGTTTGCACTTTAAAAGCATTGCTATTATTTTTAGATGGTATTTCACCTATTATAATATAGCATTATGCTCTTTTCTTGTTCGTGCACCTTTTAAGTCTATTTCGCTTAGTCTTTACAACTTATCTGACTTGCAAAAAGACGGCTTATTTAAAGGTAAGCTCCTCTTTATTGGGAGCTTTTCCTACCGAGATGGTATCTCCAAGCTTGATAGTGTCAGACAAGATAAGCTCAGAAATGCCATTCTCAATATAGGTTTGAATAGCTCTTTTTAGTGGACGAGCGCCAAACTGAACATCATAACCCTTTTTTGCAACGAACTCTTTAGCTTTATCTGATATTTCAATTTGATAGCCAATTTGTTCAATTCGCTTTGTTAACGAAGCAAGTTCTATATCGGTAATCTTTAGAATTGCATCGAGGTCGAGTTGATCGAACATTACGATTTCGTCGAGACGGTTTAAGAATTCAGGAGCGAATTGTTTGCTTAAGCTCTTTTGAATAATTTCTCTTGCATATTCTTTGTCACTTTCGTTGATATCACTTCCAAACGAACCTCCAGCGTTAAAGCCTACACCTCGTCCGAAATCTTTAAGTTGTCGAGTTCCAGCATTTGAAGTCATGATGATGATTGTATTGCGAAAATCGACAATTCTACCATTTCCATCAGTCAAACGGCCTTCGTCTAACACTTGCAATAGCATATTGAATACATTGCCATGAGCCTTTTCTATTTCGTCGAGTAGAATGATAGAGTAGGGCTTCCTGCGCACTTTTTCGGTTAATTGTCCACCTTCTTCGTATCCAACATAGCCTGGAGGAGCACCAATTAAGCGTGAAGTGTTAAAGCCTTCGCTATATTCACTCATGTCGATTCTTATCAAAGCATCGTCAGAACCGAACATAATTTGAGCTAATTTTTTAGCTAAATGCGTTTTACCAATACCGGTTGGACCTAAGAACATGAATACACCTATAGGGTGATTAGGGTCTTTTAAGCCTACACGATTGCGTTGAATGGCTTTCACCACCTTGTCGATTGCGTTATCTTGTGCAATAACTGTCTTCTTAAGAGTGTCGCTCATAGCTTTAAGTCTACTGCCTTCCGCTTCTGCAATGCGCTCAACAGGAACACCAGTCATTATAGATACCGTTTCGCTAACTTCCTTTTCGGTTACGATATCAATGTCTTTGTGTTCACCTTTAGTCCAAGCTGCATTCAACTCGTCGAGTTCTTTTTCTAAAGCGCACACCTTATCTCTATAATTGGCAGCGAGTTCATAGTTCTGATTCTTAACAGCTGCGCTTTTTTTAGCATTTGCTTCTTTTATTTCTTTTTCCTTTTCTTCAACCTCTTTGGGTACCTTTAGGTTGCGCAAGTGCACTTTCGAACCCACTTCGTCCATCACATCGATTGCTTTATCAGGGAAAAAGCGGTCGTTAATATAGCGTTCTGACAGATTGACGCATGCTTTTAAGGCATCTTCGGTGTACTGAACATGGTGATGTTGTTCGTATCTATCCTTTATGTTTGATAGAATTTGTAGTGTTTCTTGTGCAGTTGTTTGTTCAATGATGATCTTTTGAAAACGTCGTTCCAATGCTCCGTCCTTCTCAATGCTGTTTCTATATTCATCAAGAGTGGTGGCTCCGATGCATTGAATACCTCCTCTTGCCAACTCTGGTTTCATGATATTGGCTGCATCCATACTGCCTGGAGTGCCTCCCGCACCAATAATTGTGTGTATTTCGTCGATAAATACAATTATTTCGGGGTGTTCTTTCAATTCTTTGAGCAAGGCTTTAATGCGGTCTTCGAATTGTCCTCGATACTTAGTACCTGCCACGATAGATGCCATATCGAGTGCTACAATTTTTTTATTGAAGAGCACTGGCGATGTTTTTCGTTGCACAATAAGTTGCGCAAGGTTTTCAACTATGGCACTTTTACCCACACCTGGCTCACCTATAAGTATAGGATTGTTTTTCTTTCTACGGCAAAGAATCTCTGCAAGGCGTAGAATTTCACGCTCTCTTCCTACCACAGGATCAAGTAATCCCTCACTTGCCGCCTTAGTTAAGTCGGTAGAAAAGTTGTCGAGTATAGGTGTTTTACTTTTTGTTTGTTCTGTTTTTGTGGCAGTACTACCTGCACTTTCACGATGAGAAGAGCTAAAATCGTTGCCTTCAGATAGTTCTTCTTCCTCGTCTCCCGATAGCTCTAGGCCATCGGTTTGTGGTTTAGTACTGGGATATAGAAATTCTTTTGTATTATCGTAATTCATGTTGTTCGATTCTAAAACAATTTTTGCGTTGTTTAAATAGCTATCATGTAAGATGGCTAAGAGGACATGTTGAATATCAACTATTTGCAAATGCAGAAGGCGTGCTTCGACAATTGCGAGTTTTAAAACATTGTTTGCTTTATCGTTGAGTGCAATATCTGTAGTGAAAAGAGTGTTAGAGCTATTCTCGTTTTGTATTTTTTCTTCGAGTTGTGCTCTGACATCATCTTTATTTATGCGCATTTCTGCGAATAAAGCATTGATATATTGGTTGTTATCCCTTATTATTCCTAGCAGCAAATGTTCTGGACCGATCGATCCACTAGCAAGCCTTAAGGCTTCTGCTCTGCTGAAAGCAAGGATCTCAGACACTCTTGGTGAGAATTGATTGGTCATTATTGTCTACCTTTCTTTTATATATATTATGTGTAATTGTTTGCAAACTCTGTGCCAATTACTTGAAAAGGGTGTCGTTTTCTGCTGGATAATGTCATCAAAATACTATTTCATAGGTGGTGATGGCATATTTGTTTAATGATACTTAACGAATGAGATGAGATAGATGGTTAATGTATTGAAATTTGTTTCCGCTTTTATTTGTTAATAATGACATTGTTGGTAAGTGATGAGAGCTTAGTAGAGAATAATAAAAATAAAGATAATTGAAGATCATTCAAAGAGTGGTTGGTATTTTTATGTGTGATGATTCTCTTTTGAAAGAAATTCTACTCTTCTGATTTTAAGGTAGTTATGAAATATAAAAATGTGAGTATAGAGAGAAACTGGTTGTGTTTTTTCTTATGAAAGCTATCTGCTTATTTTATGACATAATCATTCTCTGTTTTAATATCAATGCTTTTGCATGGTAAAACGACTGCTTTTGTAGGCTAAAAGCAATGTTATAGTTTTGTAATGTCATAACTTTTAGTGGGGGAAAGGTAATAACTTCTTTCTTTTAATGAGTCAGTTCGGGATAAGTTTTTTTGAAATCTTGTACTTCCGATATGTTTGGAATTACTCTTTTTCTTATAGATTTTATCCCGAACTGGCATATTATTCTGTTTAGAAGGATAGGCTCAAACCTGCTTCAACAGTTGAATACATCTTTCTAACGGGAACAATTGGAGCTGTATCATATATGAAGCGATAGGCAACATTAATACCCACCTTTGGTGTGATGTTGTATTTAAGGTCTACAGCTCCTCCTATTCGTGGCTTATTAAAGTTTTTATCGGGCTTAGCTTGATGAATAGCAGTAGTGGTTAGGTCCCAATGATCGTCTATATGATGCTTGAAACTGATAGATAAATGAGTCTTGATACTACGGCTATAAGCATATAAAGGACTGGCATTAGGAGTTGGATCTTCCCACTTTTCAAATTCGTAAAAAAGTCCAGCAGTTGCAAACATAAGGAATTTCTCTTTGTTTATTAACCGTTTGCGTGATTGAAGTCCAACAGAAACTTTAAACTTCATGCCTCGGCTATCTGCCCATTGTGATTCTGCATAAGGATAAATTTCGAAGGCACGGTTTACTAAATAGCGATATTCTGTGTGTACATATCCTCCACTTACCATTACTTTTTTACCATAAGTAGAGATTTCTAATTTATTGATTAAATTAATGACACGCTGGCGTTTTATTAATATATTGAGATTAGCTGTATTCTTGAATGTAAGAATATCTTCCTTTTCGGTTTTAAAATCCAATACGGGTAATAAAGAACCTTGTATTGTTTTCGTACTATCTATATCCATTGTAAGGTTCTCAGAAAAGAGCATTTGTGAATATATCGAAAGGTGTGACGATAAAATCAATAATAGTGATAGAATGATTTTCTTTACCATTGTTTTTTTTATTTCTTTAAATGAATGAGTATGGATGCTTGTATGTTATTATATAATAAGATGTAGGAGCGCACTGTTGGGGCATTCCTACATCTTTATTTAATATTATCTTTATCTTTATTTATTGATAAATTGAATCTTTTTGTTCAATTTGTCAATCTTAGTCTTAAGCTTAGTTATTTTCTTTTCTAGCTTAGTCAACTCTGATTGACTCTTAGCCAACTTCTTATTGATCTCTTTTGTTTCTTTAAGTTTCTTGATAGTACCTTTTGCTTCCTTAACAGTACTTGAAGGATCTGATGTTGAAAAATCTGTTGTTGTTATATTTGCGTCAGTATTAACGCCAACAGCTTTGCTCGTAAGAGCATTATTTTCAAGCTTCTTTTTCTCAAGTTCGAGTTCTAGTGCATTCAGTTTTGCTGTTAAATCGAGCACTTGTTGCTGTTCTTTTAGGTTGTTAACAGTCGCTACGTTTTGAGCGAAACCAGAAGCTAGAGATAATATCATTATCCCAATTAAAAATATTCTTTTCATACTTAATGCTAATTCTAAATTTGTAAAATACTAAATATACAATCTCTTTTATATGCTATTTGAATTTTGTTCGGCACAAAGGTATATATTATTCCTGAGTAAAATGAAAAAAATGAGTTTTTTGTAAAACTTATTGTCATTTCCTTCTTATTTCTCTTTCTGCCTTTCTACATCCGACTGAGATGATTTGCTGCCTTCGCTCTTGGGTGTTTGAGGCAGTGTGTCGGGTGCAATCTCCATGGTGGGTTTTAGCTTCTCTTGGCAACCTAGAATCATATTGAGGGTTTGCTGCTCGTGAATGTTGGGTAAGTTGTTGTCGTTATAGCTTTTAAGAGATTGCTCGAAGGCGTTGAGTGCCAATTGCCATTCTTCGTTAAAGAGATGACAAAAGCCTATTCTATAATAGATGTAACCTTTTTCTTTGTTGTCGGATAGGGGCAAGCCTTGTTCGAAGTTGGTGAGCGCCTGCTTGTAGTTTTGTTCCTGAAAATGACTTTCTGCATTGATAAAATAATACACTGCTTGCTCACGAGGAGCGAAAACGGTGAGCGAGTGCAAAAGTGTGTCGAGTGTTTCGGTGGTTTTCTTAAAATCGTTGTCGTGATAATAGCACACAGCCATATATGCTTTAAATCGAGGATTTAAAACATATCTACTGTTAAGTTGCTCGAAAAAAAGTAGTGCTTCGTGATATTTGCTTCCTTGATAATAATCTATTGCTTTGGCTAAAAGCTCTTTATCGTTGTTTTGTTGTCGTTTGCTTTGTGCCCAAATGCAAGTGGGCAAGATTATAAAAAGGAGAAGTGTAACAAGCTGTTTGCCTCTTATTGTCATTCAACTATTTTGTATAGAAATTTATAACGTCGGTTAATGCCTTTCGACAAACGGTACAGAAGTTAGGAATATCGTTTGCTCTCATTCGGCAATTGCGTTCTCCTCGATAAACTCCTTTTAAAGAATAGCCTGCTCCTTCGAATGCTCCGAGGGTGTATTTCTTATTATTTATAGGTGTAGGTATTGGGGTCTTGGGATCTAATAGGTTTTTCCATTTCTTGTCGAACTGCACCAATGTAGTGATATTTGGTTCCCATGGCTCAATATCTAACGGATACATGTTGAGTTGCTCTTGCTCGTATGCATACTCATCTGCTAGTCCTGCAAAGCTATGTCCAAACTCATGAACCACCACAGGCAAGAAAGATTTGTGGTTACAGCTAGATAAGTTGTAGAAATTAAGAATACCACCGCCACCATATTCAGATGTGTTTACTAATATAATAATGTGTTCGTAGGGTAAACCTGCAAGCCATTGGTGAATCTTTTTAACGTGAAGTGTGGTTAAATAACGATCGCTATAAAATGTGTCGAAGCTGCTTTGTAGGGCAGTTTCTTTCCAAATGCCTTTTGAAGGAATACTTGTTCCACTCTCTTTAGAAGGAGATTTTACTGCGATGATATTGAATTTGCTTTGCAATTCTTTAAAAGGTTCGTGAGCAAACAAAGCTTCTGTAGCTTTTTTGGCATCGTTGATGAAAGCTGGCATCTCGCTTTCTGTATAGCCTTCTGCAAGATATGCAATTCGAATACATTTGTTGGTGTCGGCTGCTTGATGTATGGTTTCGAAAGGAGTGAGGTCTTTAAATCCATCTTGACGAATGAGAATGTCGTTGGGATTGATAGTATGTGTAAACGAAACGGTTTTCTCTCGTCGGTTATTAATCATATATACTTCTACATCTACTGCCTCTTTAGGCATTGGAATAAGTAGAACATTCTCGAAACTTCTATCTACCTTCAATGCTTCGTCATAGGTGATCCATTCTTGAAACAAGGTAGAGAACGAGTTAAGGTAAATAAGTTGTTTTGTATTGTGTAGGCGAACGGCTATTTGTGCGTTGCCTTCTACGGGAATCTTACTAAGATTTTGACGTTTACCAAACCAATGGGGCGACACTGTTAGCTGATCTAATGCAATGTTTTGTTTGTGGGCGTTTCCGCTGAATGTATAGGCAATGCGAAGGGTAGAGTCGCTAAATAATTTGTTAAAGTCTTGTGCTTTAGATGTAATTGCACAGAAAATCAAAACGAGAAGTAATGTAATATGTCGCATTTTGTTTGATGTTGAATAATTGTCGATTATTGTTTTACATCGAAAATACTTATTGATGTTGTGTTTACAAACTTAATAAAAAAAACTGACATAGATTGTTTTTACTTGCGTTATATGCGCTTTACATCTTGTTTGGGGTGGAATTTAGAGGGAAAGGGAGTAGAAATAGTAGTGTTTGGTAGGTTTGAGAAATTGGTAAAATGTTGTAGAATAAATAATATGTAAATACTTCTTCTTAAAATAATAAAATGTCAAAGAGCCGTATCGAAACTCATTGTTAGGGTAGGGTATTGGGGTGTTTTAAAATCTTGTATACTCTTCGGTTCTTATATGTTAAGATATAATAGATGTTTTCTCCCTATATAATATAAATAGGTGAAATTGTTCTTGTGGTTGATTTTCCTATTTGTGGAGTAAAAAAGTTGTTTTTTTTTGAATTTTCTTTTTGAATTATTTGGATTGTGTTGTAAAAAGTTGTACTTTTGCATCCGCTTTCGAGAGTTATCTCGGTTAGCATTAAAGATA